>Ga0209382_10004319_pt1 | contig 19047 bp, 15 predicted proteins | sample SoiMetdeltSBSDD5_FD_187599 | JGI IMG/M metagenome (GOLD analysis project Ga0209382, IMG submission 187599) | Bulk soil microbial communities from a Populus tree surrounding site in Tennessee, USA - Soil MetaG P. deltoides SBSDD5 (SPAdes) (version 2) | ecosystem: Environmental > Terrestrial >...
CCTCGAGAACTACTGGCACACGCTCGAACAGTGGCGCGACGAGGTGTGGCAGCACTGGTTGAACGAGCTCGAGCGCCATGCCGACGAAGTCGCCGCGCTCATCGGCGCGCCACGCGGCTCGGTGATCTGCGACACCAACCTCTCGACGCTCCTCGCCCGCATCCTGAGCTGCTTCGACTTCCGCGAGCGGCCGCGACTCGTCACGAGCGACCTCGAGTTCCCATCCGTGCCGTTCGTGCTCGGCGCCTTCGCCCGTTACGGCGCCAGGCTCATCGTGGTCGAGAGCCGGGATGGTGCGACGATCGATACCGAGCAGATCGTACGAGCGATCGACGAGCGCACGCAGATCGTCTGCGTGTCTCACGCGACGTTCGGGACCGGCGCGCTGCTCGACGTCGTGCCGCTCGTGCGTCGCGCGCGGGCGGTCGGCGCGCTCGTGGTGCTCGACGCGTATCAATCCGTCGGCGCGGTACCGATCGACGTCGACGCGCTCGACGTCGACTTCGTCCTCGGCGGCGCACACAAGTGGCTGTGCGGCTCGCACGAAAGCGCGTTCCTCTACGTGCGGCCGTCGCTGCTGCGCCAGCTCACGCCGTCGGCGACCGGCTGGATGGCGTCGGCCGATCCGCTGTCCTTTGAGTGGCCGAACCGCTTCGCCGACACGACGCGCCGGTTCGCGAGCGGCACGCCGGCCGTGTTGCCCTCGCTGATGTCGCGTCCCGGTCTCGCGATCGTGCGGGAGGTCGGGATGGACGCGATCCGACGGCTCTCCCTGGACCGCACCGATCGCATCATCGCGCGCGCCGACGAGGCCGGACTGACCGTGGTCACACCCCGGGCGCACGCCCGTCGTGGCGGCATCGTCACACTCTGCTTCGCCGACGACGCCGAAGTCACGCGCGCGCTGACCGTCAAGGGCTTCGTGTGCAGCTATCGCCGTGGCCTGCGCATCGCGCCGCACTTCTACAACACGAACGATGAGATCGACTGCTTCATGGATGAGCTCGTCGAGCTGGCGCAGGCGGCGGTGTCGTGACGCCTCGCGCCCTGTTCAGCCTGCTCTTCCACGCGGACAAGGCGTTGGACCTCGTCCGCACCGCGCTCGATCTCGGCCTGACCGCCCGACTCGACGCAGGGCCCGTCACGCTCGCCGCACTGGCCGAGGTGACCGGCGCGCGTCCGCTGCGGCTCTTCAAGTTTCTCGATGGCCTCGAAAGCCTCGGCCTCGTGGTGCGGGAGCAGTCGACCGACGATCCGCTCACCGCGAGCTACATCTCGCGCGAGCCGCTAACGCCCGCGGCCGAGGCCGTCCTCGGGCCGCAGTCGATCGAGCGCGATCGCAATGCCTACCCGTGGACCGAAATCCACGGCCGCCTCGACGATGTGCTGCGCGGCCAGCTCGATACGCGCTTCGCGTGGCCACCGGCGACCGCCGAGGAGGTGCGGGCGTTCGAAGTCAGCATGGCCGTCGGCAGCGCGCCGATCGTCGAGGCGCTGCGCGAGGCGCGTCATCTGATCTTCGCGTCGCCACAGTCCGACTGTCGCTGGCTCGACGTCGGCGGCGGTGATGGCGTCGTCGGCGCCGCGCTGCTCGCCGAGGATCGCCGCCTCACCTGCGGCGTGTTCAACTTGCCGTCGGTCGCCCCGCTCGTTCGCACCCGAGCGCGCGACGCGGGACTCAACGGCCGCCTCGGCTTCATCGGCGGCAATTTCCTCCGCGATCCACTGCCCGCGGGCTACGACGTCCTCTCGTTCATCCGCGTCCTGCACGACTGGCCAGCCGACACCGCGCGCGACCTGCTGCGGCAGGCGCGCCGCGCGCTCCCGTCCAGTGGACGCATCGTCATCTGCGAAGAGTTCCGCACGAGCGATCGCCTGGCGGTGCAATTCTTCTGGACCTACTTCCTCATCGGCGCGGACGAGTGCCACAGCCGGCTTCGCGAAGCAAGCTGGTACACCGACGCTCTCGACGAATTGGGCTTTCGTGACATCCAGGTCATCCCGGGCGAGTTCGACCTGATCACCGCCTCCGTCTAGCCACGGCGTCCGCTCGGGGCGTGAAGCTCACTGATCGCAAGTAACGGAGTTTCAACTTAGGATTGGCGGCGACATCTGAAGGTTGCGTGCGCTGCCCACCCTCAGCCGCAGTGCCGGTTCGACGTGCGATGGCGCTGAACGACCGCATCCTCCACAAGCGCCGTTGCCGCTTGTGGGTTCAGGAAACGGCGGATCATCATGTCATCTCAAGTCAACCGACTATAGAACTCGCCCCTCTGACCGCGTGATGCTACGCGGCTGGATGCTCTCGGACATGGCCTCGTCAGGGTGCTTCCAGTAACGCAGCATGATGAGCGGAGGCACTGTCGCGCACCCGACAAGAACGATCCACCTGGGTCGGGAAGTGACGTCAGCTAGCACGCCAGCAGCGCCCATCGCAAAAACCCAGAGCGCAACAGCCGTAGCCTTGAGGCTATCGATCGTCATGAACAAACGGTACGCCGTCAGGGGCGACGGCGATGTCCCGAAGTGCACACCAAGGACCTTGTTCCATCCGTTCGACGCGCGCGTGTAGAGAATCGTGTGTAGTGCCTCATCCACGCTCGCGCGGGGATCTCCGATGGCAGTTCGCGTCGACAGCCAGACAGAAGGCCTCGGGATCGAACTCCCACTGATGGTTCAGCTCGAAGCTGGCCGCCACTTCGCAGATGTGAGGCATCCGTGCAGCGCTCATCCACTGCGCGCTATCGTCGCGAGCACACCACGTTTTCAGCGCACGAAAGCGAATGAACCAGACGAGCGCCCGATTGGCATCGTTCGCGAAGCGCCGGCAGACTTCTTCAAGGGAAGGCGCGTCGTTCAGTTCCAGCTCGAACGCAAATTCGCCCGTCGTCAGGACTGCGACTTCGCCTGGCAGTGTGGGGAAGGTCGTGCTGGTCATTTTCACCTGCAGCGCGTGCGTATCTGGTCGCAGCAGAGGTGCTACGAAGCGACCATGCCTGCTGAGACGGTCGGAAGTGTCTCAAAGCTCCGGAGAGCAGCGTCCTCCGTGTCAAATGTCTGAAAGATTGTGACCAGTCGGGTAATTACCAGGAGGTCGTGGTTCCTCTTGTTGATGTTCAGCAATTTCAAACCGCCGCCAGCTTTCATCACGGCAATGTAGGACGCCGTGATCTGGCCAAGCCCGCCGCTGTCGATGTACGAGACCTCCGCGAGGTTCAGGATCACTGATGTCCGCTTTTGTAGCAGCAGACTGTTGATCTTGTCCTTCAGCCGAATCGCATCGTCGTCGATCGTGATCGTTCCCGCGAGATCAAGGATGGTGACGCTTCCAACGTACCGTTCCGTCATGTGCATCGGCCGCATGTTGTTTTTGCTCTCTTTGCTTTCTTAAAAGTCCCAGGATGCGTTCGCCAGAAAGGCAGGGCGTCACATCGGTGGCGGCCTAGCGCGCCGGAGATCGCGCACGGCTCGCGTGCGTCCACGTTCCTTCGCACTCACGGCACCGCCACAACGTCGTCACCGTAATCGTCTTAGCGAGCGTGTCGACGATTTTGCCGTTGCAGAACGGGCACTGGCTGGGTCGCGTGATCGGCTCATTCAATCGTGATTCGCTCATCGTTGCCGTTTCTCCTTGGGCGCGCGGGCGACACGCCACATGGTAGATGCGGCAATGCTGACAAAGTTACTGGGAACCTTGTCACCGACGATCGCCTCAGCGAAGCACTTCCCGAATAGACTCGGACATGCTCTGAGACGGCGCACTCCACAGCCGCCCCATGAGTACAGGGGGCACGACTGACAGCACTGCCACAAGGGTCCACCCCGCAAACGATGTCGTGCCGAACCCGTAGGCGAGCGCGCCGACGGCAAGAATCCAGCCCGCCATCAACGCTGCTTTCACATAGTCGATCTGCATATGCCCACTGTACCGAAAGCCGTGCTCAGCGGCTGTCCTCGATTGCACATCATTCTGACGTCCGGCGTTCGCGCGGTCACCTTCCAACTACGAGGATTGGGCGCACCGCGATATCAAACGGTCACCGCACGCTGACATTCTCGGCCCGGGGACCCTTCGGACCCTGGCCGACAGTGAACGAGACCGTCTGGCCTTCTCGCAACTGGTCGAAGGCCGTGCCGGTACAAGCGGACTGATGGAAGAAATACTCAGTGCCTTCCGCCGTGGCAATGAAACCAAACCCCTTTTCGCTCACGCGTTTAATCGTTCCGTTCGTCGTCATGGATAGTCTCCTTGCGGTGAATTGTCCGAATGCCAAGCCGAGAAAGCCAAGGGCACGTCAGCATGGAGCACGGACATGACACCATCCGGTCAAGTGTAAAGAATCCGTGCTCAACGCACTGTTCCACACTGAACACCCGGCGGGAAGTCCCCCACGAATGACGAACGAGAGTCCGCGGCGCGGTGGTCGTGCGTCGCGTGCGATAATTCGCTCGATTCCCGATGCCAAAGGCGAAAACACCCCGCGTTCGGTCGAGCAAGGAACGATCAGCCTTCGATGCCACGGCCTTCCTCGAGGCCGCTGGTGCGGCACAGCGCGTCGCGTCGTACCCAAAAGGAAAAATCGTCTTCTCGCAGGGTCAACCGAGCGACGCCGTCATGTACATCCAGAAAGGCGGGATCAAAATCTCGGTGCTCTCCCGGACCGGGAAAGAAGCTGTAGTGGCGATGCTCGGTCCCGGCGATTTTTTCGGAGAAGGTGCGCTAACGGGTCAGTCGATTCGGATCGGAACGGCCACGGCGACGACGCTGACGAGAGTACTCATCATCGAGACGGCCGCGATGCTTCAACTCCTGCGCGACGAGCCAACGTTCTCGGAACGGTTCATCGCGTACATGTTGGCGAGGAATCTGCGCATCGAAGCCGACCTCGTCGACCATCTCTTCAACTCCAGCGAGAAGCGGTTGGCGCGGGCGCTGTTGCTGCTGGCCCGGTACGGCGATCAGGAGGGGCCGGAGCGGCGGATACCGAAGATCTCTCAGGAAACCCTTGCGGAAATGATCGGGACGACGCGTTCGCGCGTCAACTTTTTCATGAACAAATTCCGAGATCTCGGGTTCATCGACTACAACGGCGACATAAAGGTCAATACATCACTGCTTGGCGTCGTCCTCCACGACTAGCTGGTGTCGGCGTATTTGTACGCCTCGGACTGAGCGGCCCACTGGCGAATCACCCTCCGCAACTCGTCGGCCTGCTCTTGCAGTTGCCGCATCCGTTTCGCCTCCACGGCGAGATCGCGGCACAATTCCGCGATTTGGCCTTCGACAACATCCGGCAATTTGGCGGCCCGAGGCCGTCGGTGTCTGCGCGACGCGTGGCCTACGACTGCGGACTTCGGCATCAGCACATCACTGCACTGCGGGACGTCGGCGAGCCTTGTGAGACCGTCAGCTGCCGGGGACGATGACGGGACGTTGCCAGTTAGGCCGCGACCCACGTTTCCAGCTTCGATACGTCAATGCCGAGCGCACATTCAATCCGCGCGCAGACGAAATTGCTCGAGCCGAATCTGCCTTCACTCAGCACGCGTTTGATCTTCGTCTGTGGTTGGTGGCAACTCGGACACTGATGTGGGGGCACTGGCGCGGGGACCTTCTGACTCAACACGATCGACCTCCTGCTGTGAATAGCATCAAGCGCCCTCACTGAGGGTACTGCGGCGCGTTCGCTCAATGCGGGCAGCGTCCTCGAGGACTCACCCACGGTGCTCGTGACGAAGGTGTCGCGATGGATGCGTCCATCGCTCAGCCTCTTTTGGGATCGCGAAGGACGGGAGCGACGACGGTCTCGCTCCCGCGACGGACGGTCACGGTCACGCCATGCGACCACTTCGAATGGCATCCGCCGCACATCAATACGCTGAACGGTTCCTCGTCGGCAGGCATCAGGGACAGCTGACGTGATCCTGAATCTTCAGCGGGAACGAACTCGGCCCCGCACACCGCGCACGGCTGGTCATGAACAGATTGCGCGCGGGTAAGGCACAGCGTGAGGGGCGTGATCATAGTGTCTAGGTGGCCGGATGGCTGTTAGTCGTTACCGATGTCGAATGCGCGACCCAATCATCTCGCGGTTTGCGAGTCGGCTGCTGTGCTCTTTTGCACACGGCGCTCTGCAGCACGTCTTCTGAGGGTCCGCGGGTGCCGTATTGGAGCGCGGTGGGACTCCGCGCTAAAGTCACGGCGACGTGTTATCGGCCTTCAAACAAGCCTGGGCCTCCTGGAAGACGGCGCCCGGCGTCGCCCTGCTCGCGGTAGTCGCGTTTGCCGTCGGGATCGGCGCGGCCACGGCGATCTTCACCGTCGTCAACGGCGTGCTGCTGCGGCCGCTGCCGTACCCGGACGGCGAACGCTTCGTGTCGCTGTACGGCGTGAACACGACCAACCCGGGCCCGATGATGACGATGTCGGTGCCCGAACTGCAGGACTACCAGCAGCAGACGACAAGCTTCGACGCGTTCGGCTGGTTCCGTGCCGGCCGATTCCGCATGACGGACGCTGGCGGGCCGCAATTCGTCCCCGGCGCGGCGGTGACGCCGGCCCTCGCGCGCGAGCTCGGTCCACCGCGCCTCGGCCAGTGGTTTGTCGACGACACGAGCGCCGTCATCTCGACGTCCCTGTGGCGCCGTCTCGGCGGCGAGCGCGAGATCATCGGCCGCGCCATCACGCTCGATGAGCGCCAGTACACGATCACCGGCGTCATGCCGCCAACGTTCCAGCTTCCGCTCGTAACCCTGGGGATATCAGGCGGCGAGACCGAGGTGTGGATTCCGCTCGATCCATCGCCGCCCAACGCGAACCGAGGCAGCGGGATGTCCGGCGCGTACGCCCGCCGTAGACCCGGAGTGTCGCTGGAACAGGCGCGGGCAGACGTCAGGCGCGCCGCCACCATCGTCGCCGCGACGGATCCGAAACGATATGAGTTCTACACGGCGGGCGTGGCCGACCTGCGCGAGGCGACGATCGGGTTGGCCGGGTCCATCGTCCGCGCCCCACTGCTGATCCTGCTCGGCGGCGCAGGGCTCCTGCTGCTCATTGCCTGCGCCAACGTCGCCACGCTGCTGCTCGCGCGATCCGTCGTCCGCGCTCGAGAGACGGCGATCCGCGTCGCGCTCGGCGCATCGCGGAGTCAGCTCGCGCTGCGCTACTTCGCCGAAGGCGCGCTCGTGTCGGTCGCCGGCGCCGCCGCCGGCGTCGGTCTGAGCGCGATCTTCATTCGGCAGATCCTGACCGCGGCGTCCGGATTCATCTCGCGCGTCGACGATATTGCCATCGACTGGAGGGTGCTCGGCTTCAGCGTGGCGGTGGCGGTCGTCACGGGCGTCCTCGCCGGCCTCGCCCCGCTCTGGCAGGCGATGCACACAGCGCCGAACGCGGTGCTCTCCGAGGGCGTTCGCGCAACAGCCGCCAGGCCTGCGCAACGCCTGTCGAAGGCGTTCGTCGTCGTCGAAATCGCGCTCGCCTTCACGCTCCTCACGACATCGGCCATTCTCCTCGTCCACATGCGCAATCTCGAACGTGTGTCGTTGGGGTTCGACCCAGACGGTCTCGTCGCGTTCAACCTCACCTTGCCGAGAGTCGCCGGCACACGAGAGGAACGTGCCGAGCAACAGCGTGCGGCGCAGGCGCGGTTGATGGACGCGCTGCGGCAGACGCCCGGCGTGACGGGTGCCGCGTTCGCGAACCGGCTGCCCGCCGGTCCCGTTTGCGGCGGCACTCCCATCTACGTCGAGGGTCAGCCTCGCGATGCTGTCGTACAGCGCGCATGCACAGTCGGGGCCACACCGAGCTTCTTTTCGACGATGCGGATCGCGCTTCGCGCCGGCCGGCTGCTGAACGAGTCCGACAGCCAGCAACGCGATGCGCAGGCCGTCGTGATCAACGAAGCCGCCGCGCGCGCATACTGGCCCGGACGCGATCCGATCGGCGCCTCGGCGCGCCACAGCACACTCCAGAACGATCCCTTCACGGTCGTCGGCGTCGTCGGCGACGTGCGCAACAACGGCCTGAACGGGCCGGCAGCACCCGAGATCTATCTGCCGGCCGCCGTGGTGACCCCGATGAACGTCGTGGTCCGCTCGGACCTGCCGGCCGATCAACTGATCGCCGCCGTCCGCCGCACGGTCCGGCAGGTCGATCCGACGCTGGTAATGGAAGACGTGAGGACGATACACGACATCGTCCTCAACACCCTGCAGTTCGAGCGTCTGAGCTCGCTGGTGATGACATTCTTCGGCCTGGCGGCGGTGGTCATGGCCACGCTCGGCATCTACGGCGTGATCTCGTACTTCGTCCGGCAGCGCACGGTGGAGCTCGGCACGCGGATGGCCCTTGGCGCCGGCAGCCGCGATCTCGTGGCGCTCGTTCTCGGCGGCGGCCTGAAGCTGGCGGTGGTGGGCATGGCGGTGGGATCGATCGCACTCGTCGGCGCGGTCTCACTGCTCGTGCGGTACCTCGCGGTCGCCAACTTCGGATGGCTGCCGTTTACGGTGTCCACGGCGGTGGTCGCGTTCGTCGCTGCGGCGGCCGCGGCAGTGCCGGCGTGGCGCACCACCCTGATCTCGCCAATGGTCGCCATTCGCGAGCAGCCGCCATCGGTCTGGCGGTGGACGCGTGAGGGGATGCAGCGCGCCGTTCGCGACATTCGCCAGGCAGTCGGCGGGGACGACGGCGGATCGGACGTCTCACCGGCGGACATGCTGACGGCGTTCGTCGACGCCGCGCGCAGCGCCGACTCGCACACCGGCGCACTGCGCGCCTCGCTCGCCAGCGTGTGCGCCGAACTGCGCGTCGAATCGGCCGCGCTGCTCGAGCGGCGCGCTGGCTCTCAGGGTGACTACCGCTGCCTGGTCGCCTCGGGCGCGTTCGAAACGGCGCCGCCCGTGATTGCCGGCGACGGATTTCTGATCAACCGGTTGCGATCCTATCCGCTGCCGATGCCGTTTGCGCCGAACGACCTGGCCGCCCTCGCCGAATGGGCCACGGTGCAGCGTCCGGACCGGCTCGACGAAATTCGTGGGCTCGCCGCCGCCGGCGTCCGTCTGGCGGTGCCACTGCGCACACGCCGCGAGATCCTGGGCGTGCTGCTGCTGGGTGAACGGCCGCAGCGTGCCGGCTTCAGCGGGCACGAGAAACAGGTGCTGCGCGCGTGCGCCGATCAGTTCGCGCTGATGTTCGAAAACGCGCGGCTGACAGCTCGGGTCGTCGAGCAGGAAACGCTGCGCCGCGACATCGCCCTGGCATCGGACGTCCAGCGCCGCCTGCTGCCTGAGGCCCCGCCGCGTTCCGAATGTGCCGATTTCGCCGCGATCAGCGTTCCGGCCCGCCGCATCGGTGGCGACTACTACGATTTCGTCGAGCTGGGTGACGGCCGGATCGGCATCGCACTGGCCGACGTGTCGGGCAAAGGCGTCCCCGCCGCCTTGATCATGTCGGCGGTGCAGGCGTCGCTGCGGATCATCTCGTCCGGTGGCGACGTGCCGCCGCCACGCCTCGTCGCGCTCATCAATCGATTCGTCTACCGGTCAACGCCCGAGAGCAAGTACGCCACTTTCTTCTATGCGCAGCTCGACGAGCGGCGCCGGCAGCTGCGCTACGTCAACGCCGGGCACAACGCGCCGTATCTTCTGCGCGCCGGCCGGCCACCGACCGCCGGCTCCGAGCCGCCCCAGATCGAGGAGCTGACGGTCGGCGGCACTGTCGTGGGTATGTTCCCGGAGACGGAGTACGAAGAGGCGACCGTGACGCTCTTCCCCGGCGATGTCCTCCTCGTCTTCACGGACGGCGTTCCCGAGGCGCACAACCCCGAGAACGAAGAGTTCGACGAGGAACGCTTGCGGACGTTGCTCCGACAGACCGCGCACCTGCCCGCCGACGAGATCAGCGCGCGGATTGCTGCCGAGATGAACAACTGGATTCGTGACGCGGAGCAGTACGACGATCTCACCTTCATCGTGATGAAGGTGCGCTGACTTCGCTCACTCGCCCATCGGCCGTCGCGGGAGGTTCTCAGAACCTCCGAACCTTGGGTCCAATTGAGTCCGAAAACGAGCTCTTGATTGTGCCGGGCCAAGAACATGGCGAGCAGCTACTGCTGCCCGCCACCGGAACGTTGCTGCTGAGTCACGCTGACTTGGCCGGGCGCAGTGGCCTGCGTCCGCAGGATCTCGAGCGGCCGGTAGTCGTAGACGAACTTCTTGAACTCCGCGTGGAGCATGCTTGCGCCGAACTTGTACTGCTGCATCTCTTTGAAGGCCTGATCGGTCGTCCAGCCGTGGCGTTCGATACGGTAAACGGCGGTCATGACGCCCGTACGATGCTTCCCACCGGCGCAATGCACGTAGACGGGCTGTCGCGCCGCGTCAGTCACGATCCCCATAAATGTGGCAAGCTGATCGATCGTCGGCGGTACATGCGTCGTCATGGGAATCCGGTAGAACTGCATCCCGGCATTTTTGACGAGTCGCTCCTCGTCTTGATTGTTTCCGTCCGCTTGAAGATCGATCACCGTCTTGACACCAATCTTTGCGAGGTCGGTATAGTCCCGGCCCTGGGGTTGCTCTCCCCGGAAGTAGTACGGGTCAACTCTTCCAAAGTTGCCGATGTGGATCGTCGAGAGATCGACGACTGCCGACGAATCCGCGCGGCCCGCCGCTGAGGTCGTAGAAACGCCCAACGGCAGGAACAGCCACAGCGCCACGAGGGCAACGGGGAGTCGCCGGTGCATGTACATAGAACACCTTCGGACGCACTGCGAATTCCAGCGTCGATCCGACGAGCTGTGAAAAAGGCGTCGCGCACGTCGCGAAGCTCAAAACCCAACCTACTGCATCAGCGAAACCGTCCGCGGAGCACCGAGCATGAGCTCGTTGGCATACAGGAATGACGGATCGGTCTGGCCGAGATAGCTGACGAAGTGTATTCGCTGATATACTAGAGTTTCATAGTAGAGTTTGGGGGGCGCTCGGGGCGCGCTAGGCGAGTCCCGAACTGCGGGGGTCGTCTTCTTGGCGGTGTCTGTCGGGGAGACCTGTAGGCGGGGCGGTATCTGGGAACAAGGGATCCAAATCCATCCGCCTCCGGAAGCGTCACCCTGCGGACGACGCGGTCGAGGCTCGTCCGTGCGGCGTGGATAGGTCTCGCCGCCGCAGTCTACATTGCTTACCTCGCCCTGCTCATCACGTGCGACGTTCTCAGGGTGCCGCCGCGCGGGTTCGTTCCGCGATTCGAGGACGGCCGCGTTACGGTTTCATCCGTAGTCCCCGGCTCCGTGGCTGCGCAAGTCGGGCTCGAGGAGGGCGACCGGCTCCTTGGAGCCAACGGCCAGACCCTCGCGGGACTCGCCGATTGGCAGCGCGTGGGCGTCCACCTCGATCCGTCACGACCCCTCATCCTCGAAATTGAAAGACGCGGTCGGCTCCTGACGGCCGTGCTGCGACTGACGGCGGGTCTCGAAGGATGGCGACAGGGTATGCAGAGTCCGGGCGTGCTGGCGTTCCGCTCTGCGCAGGTCGTCACGCTCGGATTCGCGATCCTTGTCGCTTTCCGACGCTCCTTCAAGCCTGCGGCGCTGCTTGGGGCCGTCATGCTCGCTTCGATGGCGACCGTTTCGCTGGCGCTGCCCATGCGGATGGCGGTCTTCTGGGAAGCCCTGCCGACATGGCTCGAGTTGCTTCTCTGGGTTCCTTTCACGACGAGCGCGGCGGCAGGGCCGCTCCTGTTCGCGTTCTCGGCGGTGTTCCCGCAACGCGTCTGGTCCTGGAGCAGCATCGTCGCCGCACTGCTTCCGGGCGTCGCCGTGGTCGCCTGGCACCTGTACGCCGGCGTTCATTTGATGCGGGAGCTGGGACCGGCGCCCGCGCTGCCGGACGCCGTCACACTCGTCTTCCTGGTCAATGTGGTCTACGCCGTCCTCGCAATCGTGCTGCTTGTATCGCATCGCAGAGAGGCGAGCACGCTCACGGATGAGCGTCGCATCCGCGTGCTGATCCTGGGGACGGCGATCGGCGCCGCGGCCGCCGTCGGCGTGATCGTCGGATACTGGCGAAATCCGGGTGCGGGAGTATTTGCCACCCGGGGGATGACCCTGCTCTCGCTGGTGTTTCTCGCGATGCCAGCATCGTTCGCCTACGCGATCCTGCGTCACCGGCTGTTCGACGTTCGGCTGATCGTCCGTCAGGGGCTGCGGTACGCGCTGGCGCGACGCTTCGTGGATGCCTTGATGCCAATCCTTGGAGGGCTGCTGCTGGTGGACGTCCTTGTACACCGCGAGCAGTCCCTTGTCGCCGTCGTGCAGGCACGCTGGTGGTGGTACTTCCTTCTCGCGGCGGCGCTGCTCGTTGTCAGATCACGGCGGGAGCAGTGGCTCATCGCTCTCGATCGCCGCTTCTTCCGCGAACGCTACGATGCGCAGCGGCTGTTGACGAACATCGCCGAACACGTGGCGCGCGCCTCAAGCTTCGACGCGATTGCGCCGACGATCGTGCAGCAGATGGACGAAGCGCTGCATCCGACGTTCATCGGCGTCATGAGGCACGTGCCCGCCCGGTCGACCTTCTGCGGCGGCTCGGGTCCAGTATTGGGTTCGAGTCCATCGGAGCTGCCCGAGTCGATGACGGTCATCGGCCTGCTTGCGCTGCTGCGCAAGCCGCTTGCACTGTCGCTCGGCGACACCGCGTGGGTACGGCATCAGCTGCCGCCTGAGGAGCGGACGCTGCTGCTCCAGCACGGCATCGAATTGCTCGTGCCAATTTCGACAGAGTCGGCCGGAGAGCTTCCGCTGGGCGTTCTCGTGCTGGGCCCGCGGCGGTCCGAGGAGCCGTACAACCAGGAAGATATGGATCTTCTGTCCACGATTGCGCATGCAGTCGGCGGGCTCCTTCAACGCTCGACCGAGGACCAGCGCGGTATCGCCGAGTGCGACCAGTGTGGCGCATGCTTCCGGGGGGCGACGCAGGTGTGCGTGCACGATGGACGGGCGTTGACTCAGACGAGCGGAACGCTCGTGCTGAATGAGCGATATCGACTCGAGCGTCGCCTCGGCCGTGGCGGGATGGGGACCGTTTACCTGGCGGTGGATAGCGTGTTGGACCGCAGGGTCGCAGTGAAAGTGATTCGAGAGGGATTTGCCGCCCCGCTGGACCTGGCAGCCCGCTTCAGGCGCGAAGCACGGGTGGCGGCCGGGTTCGCGCATCCCCACGTCGTTCGCGTGTACGACTTCGGCGTCGACCGTGGCGGCCGTCCCTTCCTCGTGATGGAGCTTCTGGAGGGGCGGACACTGCGGGAGCGCCTCGCGTCAGGCACACGGTTCGACGCCTCCGAGATGCTTCACACGCTTCGCGGTGTCTGTTCCGCGTTGGAGGCGGCTCACGCCTGCAGTCTGGTGCACCGCGACCTGAAGCCGGAGAACATCTTCCTGCAGTGCCATGCAAGCGGCACGGTGCCCAAGGTCCTCGACTTCGGCCTCGCCAAGGCACTGGATCCGGGTCCAGGCGCCAGTGGATCGACGACGATGGCCACAACTGCCGGGATGCTGGTGGGAACGGTGGAATACATGGCCCCTGAACAGCTCGCCGGAGATGGGGTGAGTCCGGGATGGGACGTGTGGGCGTTGGGTGTGATTGCGTACGAGATGGTAACCGGCGTACATCCATTCCGCCGTGGGTCCCTGTTAGAACACGACGGTAGATCCGATTCGCTCGGGACGACGCGAGAGAGCCGCCACCCGCCGCTGTCTGACGAATTAGACGAATTCTTCCGACGGGCGCTCTCGCCGAACCGGGACCTTCGTCCCCGGCAGGCTATGGACTTTCTTGGCGCGTTCGAGCAGGTGCTCTCGTGACCGGCCCGCCTCATCGGATCGCCTTTGCGACCACCCGATGGACGATGGTCAATGCGGCTGGTCATAGCTCAGATGCGGCTGCGGCAAGGGCGCTGAGCGAGCTATGCGAGATCTACTGGCCACCCCTCTACGCCTATCTGCGCAACCGAGGCTATTCGCCCGAGGAAGCGCAGGATCTGACGCAGGGATGCTTCGCGCGGCTGCTCGAAACCCACGCGATCCGCTCCGCGGATCCGACGCGCGGCCGGTTTCGCAGTTTCCTCCTGACGGCGCTCAAGCGGTACGTCATCAACGAATACGAGCGTGGTGCAACGGCACGCCGGGGAGGACGCCACGTTCACTTCACCTTGGACCTCGACGAAGCGGAGCGGTCCTACAGCAGCGAGCGACGCGACGATGACACGCCGGAGCGCCAGTTCGAGCGCAAATGGGCACTCATCGTGCTCGATCGTGCGTTCCTCCGCCTCCGTGAGGAGTGTGAGCAGGCCGGGCAAAGTAACATGGCGGAGGCGCTGCTCCCCTACCTTACTGACACTGGTGATCTTCCGTCGTACCGAGCCGTCGCGTCTGAACTCCGGCTCACCGAGGGAGCCGTCAAGGTAGCCGTGCATCGGCTTCGGCGAAGGTACGGTGCGATTCTGCGGCGGGAGATCGCCGAAACGGTAGCCGACCCGGCGGAGATCGACGCGGAACTGCGCGAGCTGCTCAGCGCCGTTTCGAGCTGAACTCGGATGTCCTGTCCGCGACATCTCACCGCCGCAACTCACGCCAGCCATTGCGCCGCCTGCCTGATCGAAGAGGCACTCGTGGCCGCCGAAGACACGTCGTCTGTCACGGGCCCGTTCAGCGTGCAGGTTCCGCTCGGTCAGAGTCCTTTTGCTTCGGTCTACCTGGTGCGGAGCGAGTGGCCACGCCGGCTGCTGCGGCTCAAGACATGGCATACGCAGGCGCCTGCGGGATTCGTGAAACGATTTGAGGAACTGCACGCGAATCTCGACGCGTGGTCTCACCCGCTGATCGCCAATCCAGTACGGGCGTGGGTGGATGCTGCCGGCCGTCCATCCGTGCTGAGCGCGTTCCGTAAGGGTGTGCCGATGCTCGACTGCGTGAGATCGGGGCGGCTCGCGGCGGAGACTGCATCTAGCCTGCTCGCGCGGCTCATGGACGCAACACTGGCTGGGCACGGGCGCGGCCTGGTTCACGGTTCAATCCTTCCGGGCAACGTGCTCGTGGATACGTCGGGCCCCTCTGAGTATTTGCTCGATTTCGGCATGAGCGGGTTGCTGTGCTCTTCAGCGGCGTCCGCGCCGTCGCCGGCAACCGACCAGGCCGGCTTTGTTTCGCTGGAGCGAACGCTGCGGGACTTCGGCGCGGGCTCTTCCGGGTTCTCCCTGTAACCTCCTGCTCCTTTTCCTGAAGTACCTACTGAGCGCGGCACGGAATGCCGCGTACTCAGGAGGACCCAATGAAATGTAGAACCCCGATGTCTCTCGTCGCCGCGGCCGCGTTCGCACTTTGGATGCCTGACGTTTCTGCTATCGAGCGTGCACCGTACTCAGGAATCGTCGTTTTTGGGACCAGCCTCTCGGACTCTGGTAACGCGTTTACCTTGCGCGGAGGCACCAACACTCCGCCGGACTACCTGGTGGACCCGCTGCTCATTCCGAGCGCCCCCTATGCGCGCGGTGGGCATCATTTTTCCAACGGTGCGACCTGGATCGAGCAGTTCGCGCGGTCGCTGGGTCTCGCGGGAAGCGTTCGTCCTGCATTCGCCTCCTCGAGTCCGGAGGCGACCAACTACGCGGTCGGCGCGGCCCGAGCGTACGACGACGGCATTAACGTCAATCTGGCGGACCAGGTGAATGCGTTCCTGGCGGATGTCAATGCCGGTGCGCCATCGGACGCGCTGTACGTCATCGAAATGGGCAGCAACGACATCCGTGATGCGATCGTCGCGTTTCAGACCGGCGGGCCCGGTGCCGCGCAGGCGATTCTCCAGCAGGCCCTCCAGTCGATAGCGGTCAACATTCAAACGCTCCATGCGGCGGGTGCGAGGCAGTTCCTCGTGTGGATACCGCCGAACGTGGCGCTGACACCTGCGCTGCAGTCGCTTGCTCGAGTCAATCCTGCGGTGACCCAGCTCGCCACAGGGTTGACACTGGCATTCAACTCAGGGCTGAAAGCGGCACTTGCGGGGCTCTCCCAGCTTCCGGGTATCACGATTACGCAGCTCGATGCCTACACGTTGCTGAACACCATCGCCGCTGCTCCCGCGGCCTACGGCCTGACTGACGTCACCACAGCCTGTCTGACGCCGAACGTGCCGCCTTTCTTCTGTCAGACTCCCGACGAGTACCTGTTCTGGGACGGCATCCACCCCAGCGGCGCCACACACGCCATCACCGCGCAGGAAGCTGCACGGGTCCTGGCGCAGTAACCGGTACCCCAGGCGCCGCGCACAATGTTGCTGAAGCCGTGTGGGGGGACATGTCACCCCCCACACTGTGAGGCTCATCGCGGCGACGGAGGTTGAGAATCGGCGAACTGCTCGCAGTGCCTTGGAGATCTCTCGAGATCGGTACGCTCTCGGTGCGCGACTCGGTGTACGAGGGAAAGTTCCAGTCGCCGAAAACGCAGAAATCGCGGCGAACGATTCCCCTGGGGTCCACAAGCAATCTCGTGGCTCCGGGAGCATCGCCTTCGGGCCAAGCGGACCGCATCCGACGATTTGGTGTTCGGGAATCGCAACGGTCAACCGCTGCGCGAGTCCAAGCTGCGGCGGAACATCTTGCAGCCGGCCGCCGAACTCGGTCGAGTGACGTGGCATCAGTTCCGCCACATTCACTCGTCGCTCAACGACCTTCGCGTGCCGGTCAAGATCGCCCAGGAGCAGCTGGGACACTCGAGTATCTCGACGACGCTCAACATCTACACGCACGTCGTCGATGCCTCGCACGGCAAGGCGATCGAAGCGCTCGAACGCGAATTGTTTCCCAGATGTTCCCCAATTGCCGGATGGCCCCAAGCCAGCCAATTCGGCAACTCGTGATTTTCGTGTGGCTGTGAAATCACCACCGGCCGCACGGAGCCTTGGCGGGGCAAACCCCGTACGAGCGGCTCCTGGCAAAGGCGAGAGCCGGAACGTCACCGGTGTCCTGAGAACTTACACTTGATCGAATTCGATCACAGCGCCGTCATCCCGTACTGCGCGCTTGGCGAGCACTCGCGCAGTATTGATTTCAAGATTGAGAAGCTCCGCCAGCTCGGAGACACGAATGCCCAGGTCTCGCCTTGGCCAGGTCGGCGATGGTCCACCGTAGACAGTTGGCCTCTTCCGGATCAACGAACCGGACGCTCTTTCCTGCGTCAAAGCCCAATCGAAGCAGCGCCTCATTACGAATCGAAGTCAGGCGGCCACACGTTGGTCTCGACCAGCCCAGTCACTTCGTCGTCATTGAGTCGGCGCAAGCAGAACACGTCGTTCTGCCGCTCCTCCTGCCCGACAAGCCACCACTGACCGCACCGAGTGCATTCGCCGCACCAGAGCCACCAGAAGGGTTCGCCCCGTGACCGCCGCTGCTCGATCGTCGCCCAGGACTGGTTCGCTCTCCTCCCCCATGTCGATGGCCGCGACGGTCGGCAGGGTTATGCATCGACATTCCAGCTCCGATTCGCGCTCGGCGTATTCCCGCAGAAGCTGCTTGACGCACGCAACTTCTGCGGACGACCGAAAATCCGAAGCGAGTATTTCGAGCGCGGGCTGCTTGCCGAGACGCGATTCCAGCTGTTCGCTGTGTGCGCAAATCCATTGTTCGAACTCGGCGCGTTCCGCATCGCCACGAACCAATCGCCAAAGATCAGCGAGGAAACGATCTCGAATAGTCACACGTGGTTCTCGCGCAACACACCAAGGTCAGAGGCTGCCGCCGCGGAGAGGCGCCTACTGGTGCCGGATTTCATGCTCCCTCAGTTTGCGATGCAGTTCGGCCTCAAGGATCGCCTCGCCGGCTTTCACTGCAGTCCACAGTCCGCCGATAGAGGACTCGTCGGTGGCCCCACGTAATACATCAAACGCAGCGACGATTTGACGCTTGGCATCCAATTCCACCCGGCTGTCGCGGCCCCCGATGCGAGTGTCGGGTTGACCTGGGTCGTACATCACCAGGTGGTTGCGGAAGTTCATTCGAGCCTGCGCCAGTGAATACGAGCCGTTAGTACCACCCCACACCTCTTCGGCGTGAGGATCGTCTTGGCCGTCGTCCTCCCAATTGCACAGGCGACAGATCTCGTAGCCTCCGCGCTCCGAGAGCATCGGATATCCGCAACAAGGGCATGGGTACCGTACTCCGGCGCTTGGGGCAGCCGTGACACCGCCCTCGCACCGAGCCACGTAACTCTCAAACCACGCGCGCCGATCCTGGTAATCGTCAGCCAACGACACCCACCGCCTGCTCGGATCGAGCCCCATGCCGTCTAGAACGTCCAAGCCATTTTGGTCCAAGAAGCCCTCAACGTTCGTCCAGTTGACGTCGAAGTGCTCGCAAAACTGTACGCGTTGGTTGAAGGAACCATCAAGGCCATAGACGAAGCCACCGGAGGCGTATTCTGGACACATCCCGCGACGTCGATCGTGACGTACCGCTGGTGGGCACGTCCGGCTCTCCCCGAAACCATCGCGGATGGGCGTCGGAAGTGCTTTATGAAATTCCGCATTCGAGGACGCGGATCGCAAGGCGGTTGCCGCGTGTAACGATCTGAACCTCACCTCATCCAATCCGGCCGTTTGAATGTTGAATCCGGCACTTCCTCTGGAAGCGCGAAACCTCGCTCTTCCATTTGGCTCACCCACTCGTCAACGTCTGCCGAACTGCGATACGAGACGTGAATCACATTGTGGTGGTCGGTCTGAACGATGAAGCGAGCATGGTCAGGCACGATGTAGAGATCTTCGCCAACGGACCACCCGAAGACGGTCGTCGAGAACATCAGCGTCACAAGCTTGTCCAACTCTGCTCTCTCGAATTTCACTATGTCGGCAGTCCCTAGCGGCAAGCCGAGACCCTTGAGGATGCGCCACTCGACCACGTCGTTGATACGCAGCGGATCAGCAAATTCCGGCCAGCTGCCCGAGTGTCTCCACGCGTAGCACTCCTGCCAGTCGCCGATGAGTTCCAAGAGGGCCAGGATG
>Ga0209382_10004320_pt1 | contig 19046 bp, 15 predicted proteins | sample SoiMetdeltSBSDD5_FD_187599 | JGI IMG/M metagenome (GOLD analysis project Ga0209382, IMG submission 187599) | Bulk soil microbial communities from a Populus tree surrounding site in Tennessee, USA - Soil MetaG P. deltoides SBSDD5 (SPAdes) (version 2) | ecosystem: Environmental > Terrestrial >...
CCCCGCGATGCGGGGCCGACTCCGACGATTCTTCCCACGAGGGAGGTGACAGACATGGCACGGACAACGACAGACAAGCAGCGAGCCGCTAAGCAGATCGCCGAGCGACTCGCAACCCGCGACCCCGCCAACACCGATTGGCGACACGGCGCGCCACTCCGACGTATCGCTGAAGCATTCTCCGCATCGGTAGAGGCCGGGGCTGAGCTCGACGTTTCTGGGAGCAGGGATCCGGCGACACAACGGTGTCGTAGGTCAGATGTGTGTCCGAGGGGGGACTTGAACCCCCACGCCCTATTACGGGCACTAGCACCTCAAGCTAGCGCGTCTGCCAATTCCGCCACCCGGACTGGGCTCCGGCCGGGGGTCCGGAGCGCGGCGTCACTGTACCAAAGGGAGAGCCGCCGCCAACCGTCGCGTCTTGGGCACTTAGCGGGCAGGATGGAGAGATGACGACGAGCGATTCGCGGCCTTCGTACGACCCGGCCGCCAGCGTCCTCGAGCACTGCCGAGCCCTGGTCCGGATGGACACCTCGAACTATGGCGACGACTCCGGTCCGGGCGAGCGGAAGGCCGCGGAGTACGTCGCGGAGCGGCTGACCAACGCAGGTCTGGATCCTGAGCTGCACGAGTCGCATCCGGGTCGGGCCAGCGTGATCGCGCGCTGGGACGGGCGAGACAGGGACGCCGAGCCGCTGCTGCTGCACGGCCATCTCGACGTGGTCCCGGCCGTGGCCGACGACTGGACGGTGCCCCCGTTCGCCGCGGAGATCGTCGATGACTACCTCTACGGTCGCGGCACCGTCGACATGAAGGACTTCGACGCGATGCTGCTGTCCGTGCTGGAAGCGCGGCAGCGGGCGGGCTGGGCGCCGCGGCGGCCGATCGTCCTCGCCTTCACGGCCGACGAGGAGGCTGGCGGTCGGAGCGGAGCGCATTGGCTGGTCGACGAACACGCAGACCTGGTCGCCGACTGCACCGAGGCGATCGGAGAGGTCGGCGGGTTCTCGACCGAGGTGGCCGGCCGGCGGCTCTACCTGATCGAGTCCGGTGAGAAGGGCATGACCTGGGTGCGGCTGACCGCTCGGGGCAACGCGGGCCACGGCTCGATGCGGCACCCGGACCATGCCATCGCACAACTGGCCGCAGCGGTCGCCGCGATCGGAAACTACGAATGGCCGGCGGAGCCCGGTCCGTCGATGCGTCAGCTGCTCGAGCAGATCCGTGAGCTCACCGGCTCGACCAGCGACGACCCGGACAAGCTGATCGCCGAGCTCGGCCCGGCCGCCCGGATGATCGGCGCCGGCATCCGCAACACGACGAACCCGACCATGCTGCGCGCCGGCTACAAGGTCAACGTCGTTCCCGGTGAGGCGCACGCGTGGGTCGACGGTCGGTTCCTGCCTGGGGAGCGCGAGGACTTCGTCGCCTGGCTCCACGAGCATTCCGGGCCAGGCGTCGAGGTCGAGATCGAACACGAGGACATCGCACTGGAAGACGAGTTCGCCGGTGACCTCGTCGACGCGATGGTCACGTCGCTGCTGGCCGAGGATCCGGAGGCCCATGTCGCGCCCTACCTCATGTCCGGCGGCACCGACGCCAAGGCCTGGTATCGGCTGGGCATCCCGTCCTACGGCTTCGCCCCGCTGCGATTGCCCCCTGACCTGGACTTCACGGCGCTGTTCCACGGCGTCGACGAGCGCGTACCGGTCGACGCCTTGGCCTTCGGCGCCCGGGTGATGGACCGGTTGCTGGACCACGCGTGACTACGGCGTCCAACGACGACCTGATCGCGTCGGCCGCAGCCGTACTCCATCCGCACACCGTCGGAGACCGGCTCTTCGGCGATGTCGGATCCACCTTGGTCACCGAGGCGGGCAGCCGCTACTCGGGCGTGTGCATCGACACGGCGTCGGGCACCGGATTCTGCGCCGAACACGCAGCGATCGCCGCCATGGTGACCGCCCGCGAGCACCGCATCGCGCGGATCGTGGCCGTCTGGCGCAGCGACGAAGGCGGGCTGAGCGGGCTGCCGCCGTGCGGCCGCTGTCGGGAGTTCATCCGCCAGATCGACCCGGGGAACATCGACACCGACGTAGTGCTCGATCGCGAGACCGCCGTGCCGCTTCGCGAGCTGCTGCCACGGCACGAGTGGCCCAAGCCGCTCGCCTGACGAGGCCTACTCTCGCAACAGCGCCGCGAGTCGAGTGCGACGGGGCCGATGCGGCCGGCGGCGTACGGCGTCGGCCAACGCCGGCCCGGCTTGGTGCACGATCGTCAACTGCCGTCCGGCCACCGCGGCGGCCGAGACGAGATGCGCCCGCGTGAGGGAGCCGGCCGACTCCGCGGGGAGCACGACGACGACCGCCTCGGCGCGCCGGCCCACCACGTCGTGGACGGCGACCGCCTCGACGCCGGAGCCAGCGACCGCTTCGCGCAGCGCCTCGACTCCGGCCGCGCCGGCGGACCGAATGCCGAGCACCACGAGGTCCGAGGGGCCGACGCCCGCGACACGGGGCAGCGTCTCGGTCACGAGCTCGACGACGCGGGCGGTCGCCTCGTCGGCGTCGGCGACGGCACACACGACGACGTCATGCTGCTGGGACTCGATCGGCGGCAGCTCGCCGGTGCGAAGCGACTCGACCAGGCGCTCGATCGGGGCGTCGTCGCCAGCGGTGTGCACGGGCAGCCGGACGACCGGGACGGCACCGCTGGCGACCACGTCGTGGAAGAACCGTCCGGGCGTCACCGGCTCCAGCTCGTCCGGGTCGCCGATCAGCACGAGGCTCGCGTCGACGTCGTGGTCCTCGAGCAGTCGGCCGGCCGCGGTCAGGTCGAGCCGGTGGGCGGTGTCGACGACGGTCAGCGGCCGGCCGACCGCCTGGGCCCGCTTCTCGAGCCGAGTCGTCCAGTCCTCCGGCCGGCTGCCACGGCCCGCCACGACGGCGCAGACGGGCATCGCCAACGCCGCGTCGAAGGGTTCGGCCGGGGCCTCGTCGGGTCCGCCGGAGGCCAGCACCGCATGCATGTCGTCCGCGATCCGCTCCTCGAGCGGCCCCCACTCCGGATGCGCCAGCGCCCGCTCCGCTGGGAGTGCGACCACCCGGCCCGCGGCAGCCGCCGCGTCGAGACCCGGTCGCGGTGCGTCAACGCCGTAGCCACGCAGCGCCGCCGCCCAACTGTCGCCGCCGAGCACTGTCGAACCGTCGGCGGCGGCGCGGCGGACCAGCCAGCTCGTGAGCCCGGCGGACCGGCGGACGTCGTCGCGATCGAACCGGCCCAGCCGCTCCCTGGCGAGTGCGTCGACCCGGGCCGGCGAGGCGTCGGGCTCGTCGAGGGCCGTCCACGGGTCGGCGTCGCCCGCCGTACCCGCAGGATCGACCTGGCCTTCCGAGACGACGTCAGGTTCCATGCCGCCCGGCTCACTCCGCGTCGGCGGGCTCGTCCGACACGTCGTCGAGTGCCGCCACGATCTCCTGCGGCAGTTCGACCTGCCAGGCGTCGAGCGACGCGGTGAGCTGCGCCGTCGTCCGAGCGCCGATCAGGGCGGCGCTGAGCCCTGGACGGGCGAGCAGCCAGGCGAGCGAGACATGGGCGGGGGACAGCGACAGCCCCTCGGCCGCCGCCACGACCGCCTCGACGATGCGGTGCGAGCCGTCGTCGAGATAGGGCTCGACGTTGCTGCCCAGATGAGGTGTCGCGGCCCGGGAGTCGGCCGGGACGCCGGCCCGGTACTTGCCGGTCAGTACGCCACGACCCAGTGGCGACCAGGCGAGGACGCCCATGCCGAGCGCCCGTGCGGCCGGCAGCACCTCGTCCTCGACGGTCCGGTTGAGCAAGGAGTACTCCACCTGCGTCGACGTCACCGGCGCCCGGCCCGGCACGGCGGACTGCCAGCCGGCGGCGAGGCCGGTCTGCCAGCCGGACCAGTTCGAGATCCCGATGTAGCGGGTACGACCGGTGGCGACGGCGTGGTCGAGGGCGGCCAGCGTCTCCTGCCACGGCGCGCTCCGCGACCAGATGTGCACCTGCCACAGGTCGACGTGGTCGACGCCGAGCCGGCGCAGCGATCCGTCGAGCTGGCGGAGCAGTCCGCCACGCGACGTGTCGGCGCCCCACTCGCCGCGCCGGGTGCCGAGCCCGGCCTTCGTCGCGATCACGAGCTCGTCGCGGGGGACGACCTGGTCGAGCAACCCGCCGAGCACCAGCTCGGACGAGCCCTCGCCGTAGCTCGCCGCGGTGTCGACCAGGGTGCCGCCCGCGTCGACGAAGGCGGTCAGGGTGTCCTTGGCCTCGTGCTCGTCGGTGTCCTGCCCCCACAGCCACGTGCCGAGGCCGAGACACGAGACCGACAGGCCGCTGCGGCCGAGCCGTCGCTGGTGCATGGCCGAAGGCTAGAGGGTCCGGGTCCGACAGAGTCGCGAGGCTCACCATCACCCACGGTTTTGCGCCCGTACAGCCCACCGGAGGCGGCCAGCACCGTGCGTACGCGCGTAAAACCGACGGCGACCCGCCCTCCGCAGCCGCCCCGACCGCACCGCTAGGCTCCACGGGTGCGTCTGGGACTCAACATCGGCTACGTCGCGACCGACGCCGGCGGCGAGCACGTGCGACTCGCGCAGGTGGCCGAGCGTGCGGGGTACACCAGTGTGTGGGCGGCCGAGGCCTACGGCTCCGACGTCGTCACACTGCTCACCTGGATCGCGGCGCAGACCGAGTCGATCGACATCGGCACCGCGATCATGCAGATCCCCGGGCGCAGTCCGGCGATGACGGCGATGACCGCCGCGACACTCGACACGCTGACCAAGGGCCGATTCCGGCTCGGGCTCGGCGTCTCCGGGCCGCAGGTGTCCGAGGGCTGGCACGGCGTCCGGTTCGCCAAGCCGCTGGCGCGGACCCGCGAGTACGTCGACGTCGTCAAGCTCGCGCTGTCACGCCAGACCGTTCGGTACGACGGCGAGCACTTCATGCTGCCGCTGCCCGACGGACCCGGCAAGGCGCTCAAGCTCATGCTGCATCCCTATCGACAGCACATCCCGATCTACCTCGCGGTCATCGGGCCGAAGAACCTCGAGCAGACCGGGGAGATCGCCGACGGCTGGCTCAGCATCTTCTTCGCGCCGGAGCACGCCGAGGCGTCGCTCGGACCGCTACGAGCCGGCGCCGAGCGGTCCGGCCGTACGCTCGCCGATCTCGACATCGTCGCCAACGTCCCGGTCGTCGTCGGCGACGACCTCGACGCCTGCGCCGAGCCGTTGCGGGGATACACCGCGCTCTACGTCGGCGGCATGGGCAGCCGCCAGCAGAACTTCTACAACGCGCTCGCCCGTCGCATGGGCTACGACGAAGCCGCCGAGCAGATCCAGACGCTCTATCTCGACAAGCGCCACCGGGAGGCCATGGCCGCCGTGCCCCGCGACCTGATCGACCAGACCGCCCTGATCGGACCGAAGGAGCGGATCGCCGAGCGCCTGCACGCCTACGCCGAGGCCGGCGTCACGACGATCAACGTGACGCCGTTCGCCGCTGATGAGGCGGGCCGCATCGAGACGCTGCGTACCGTCTCCGACCTGGTGGCCGCCGAAGGACTCGGGGACAGCGACGCCCGATGAACTTCTTCGACGCGGTGGTCCTCGGCATCGTCGAGGGCCTCACAGAGTTCCTGCCGGTGTCCAGCACGGGGCACCTGACCATCTTCGAGAAGCTCCTCGGGCTGCCGATCGACGCCCGCGAGATCACCGCGTTCACAGCGGTGGTCCAGATCGGCGCGATCCTGGCGGTCCTGGTCTACTTCCGCTCCGACCTCTGGCGGTTCTTCCGCGCCTGGCTCCTCGGATTGTTCAAACCGGAGTACCGCGGGAGCTTCGACCACCGCTTCGGGTGGTACGTCATCATCGGCTCGATCCCGATCATCATCGCCGGTCTCGTCGGAGAGTCGCTGATCACCGGCCCGCTGCGCAACCTGTGGTGGGTCGCCGGATCGCTCATCGCGTGGAGCGCGGTGCTGGTCCTCGCGGAGCGCTACGCCACCCAGAAGCGCGGCGAGAGGGACATGACGATGCGCGACACCCTGATCATCGGGACCGCACAGTGCATCGCTTTGATCCCTGGCGTCTCGCGCTCCGGCGCCACGATCTCGGCCGGGCTGTTCCTCGGTCTGGACCGGGTGACCGCGACTCGGATGTCGTTCTTCCTGTCGATCCCGGCGCTCGTCGGGGCCGGCCTCTATGAACTGCCCTCGGCCTTGGGCGGCGGCATCGGCGTCGCCGAGACCATCGTGGCGACGATCGTGAGCTTCGTCGTCGCGTACGCCGCGGTCGCCTGGCTGCTGAAGTTCGTCGCCGGGCACAGTCTGGCGCTGTTCGTCTGGTATCGCGTCGCCGTCGGCTCGCTCCTCATCATCCTGCTCGCGACCGGCGTGATGTCGCCGACCTGACCCGGCTCCACACTCTCGCGCCGAGATTGCGCGTCTACTCCACCTTCTCGCGCCGAGATTGCGCGTCTTCACCCTTTCAGTCGGCCACGGTGGGGGAAGACGCGCAATCTCGGCGGGACGGGACCCGTACGCTGGTGCGGTGGCCCTCGCGATCCTGGTCCGGCACGGTCGTACCGCCGCCAACGTCGACGGCGTGCTCGCCGGGCGTACGCCGGGCATCCATCTCGACGAGGCGGGTCAGGCCCAGGCCGTCGTGCTCGGCCAACGGCTCGCCGGCCTGCACCTCGCCCGCGTCGTGAGCAGCCCGCTGGAACGCACCCTCGAGACCGCGCAGGCGATCGCTCGAGCGCAGGAGCAGTCGCCCCGGCCGCGGGTCCGACGCGACAAGGGCCTGATCGAGTGCGGCTACGGCGAGTGGACCGGCCGTCGGCTGAAGGACCTCGCCAAGCAGAAGCTCTGGAAGACCGTCCAGCAGCATCCGAGCGCCGTGCTGTTTCCCGGCGGCGAGTCGATGGCGGAGATGCAGATCCGCGCGCTGGCGGCCGTACGGCGGTGGAACGCCGAGGTCGAGGCCGAATCCGGATCGAGCGGCATTTGGGTCGCCGTCAGCCACGGTGACGTCATCAAGGCGATCGTCGCCGACGCGCTCGGCCTGCACCTGGACCAGTTCCAGCGAATCGTCATCGGCCCGGGGGCGGTCTGCGTCGTCGAGTACACCGCGCACCGTCCGTTCGTCCTCCACGTCAACGACACGGGTAGCGACCTCGCCGCCCTCCGCAACGGCACCCGTCCGGCCAAGGGGCGCCGGCGGCGAGGCAGCTCTGACGCCGCGGTCGGCGGCGGCTCCTGACCGGTCCGCCGAGCGGCGCAATAGAGTCGAACTCATGCTCGTCCATCGCTATGACCTGCCCGACCGGTTCGTCAGCGGCACCGTCGGACCGCCCGGCGAGCGCGCGTTCTTCCTCCAGGCCCGGGCCGGCGCCCGGATCACGTCGGTCGCGCTCGAGAAGGAGCAGGTCGCTGTGCTCGCCGATCGACTCGACGACCTGCTCCAACAGGTCGGGGTGGACGCGGCCGCCGACTCGACCGACGTCGCCGCCGCCGCCGACGCGGAGCCGCTCGACCAGCCGATCGAGCAGGAGTTCCGCGTCGGGACGATGACGTTGGCCTGGGACGAGACAGCCGAGACGGTGGTCATCGAAGCCTTCGCGGCGACCGAGAGCGAGGATGACGAGGCTGCGGAGGTCCTGGTCGTCCAGCTCCAGCCGGCGATGGCGCGCGGCTTCGCGGAGCGGGCCAAGATCGTCGTGGCGTCCGGTCGGCCCAACTGCCCGTTCTGCGGGCAGCCGATGGACCCCGAAGGTCACGTCTGCCCGCGTTCCAACGGCCACAAGCGACTGAGCCTTGACTAGCCCCGAGCCGCTCCCGCCGACCGACGTCGAGTCGGTCCTGCGGCAGGGCTCGGTCACGTTGGAGGGGCGGCTCGTCGAGGCCTCGAACGCCACGTTCTACGGCTCCGTCTGCCTCGACGGCACGACGGTCGAGTGCGTCTACAAGCCGATCCGTGGGGAGCGACCCTTGTGGGACTTCCCGTACGGCACGCTCGCCGACCGGGAGATCGCCGCGTACCTGGTCTCCGAGCTCGCCGGCTGGCACGTCGTACCGCCGACGGCGATGGGCGAAGGGCCCTTCGGGCCCGGCATGGTGCAGGCCTGGATCGCCGACGACGCCGAGGAGTTCGTCGACGTTCTCCCGGCCGGCGACGTCCCCGACGGCTGGCTGCACGTCCTCGACGCGGTGGATCTGCACGAGAAGCCGGTGATCCTGGTGCATCGCGACGATCCGCGGCTGCGGTCGATGGCCGTCTTCGACGCCGTCGCGAACAACGCCGACCGCAAGGGCGGTCACCTGCTGTCGACCGAGGGCCGGCTGCTGGGCTGCGACCACGGCCTGACCTTCCACGTCGAGCGCAAGCTGCGCACCGTCTTGTGGGGCTGGGCCGGGATGCCGTTGCCGGATCCGGACGTCGCCGCACTGGAGCGACTGCTCTCGGCGCTGCATGAGCCGGCGACTCTGACCCGGCTCGGCGAGCATCTGGACGAGGACGAGATCGACCGTCTCGGCGTCCGGGTGGAGCGGCTGCTGCGCTCGCGCCGGCATCCGCAGCCGCCGCACGGCGGCCGGGCGATCCCCTGGCCGGCGTTCTGACTCCGCTCGAGGCCGGGGCGGGCCCGGAGCCGGTCATGACGTGAGACCGCGTACGGGCGCGGGAACGGGGTGTCTAGGCTGGCGGGCATGCGGTCTTGGACGGCACCACCCGTGCCCGTGCTGGCGGATCAGGGTCACGGCGTCGGTCCCCGTCTCCGGCTCCATGACACCGCTGCCCGCGCGGTCGCGAATGCCACCGCGGCCGATCCGGCTCGGATGTACGTCTGCGGCATCACGCCCTACGACGCCACCCACCTCGGTCATGCGGCGACCAACGTCGCGTTCGACACCGTCTGCCGCGTCTGGCGGGACGCCGGCATCGACGTGAGCTACACGCAGAACGTCACCGACGTCGACGATCCCCTGCTCGAGCGGGCCGAGCAGACCGGCGAGGACTGGCGCGAGCTGGCGGCACGCGAGACCGACCTGTTCCGCGACGACATGGCCGCCCTCCGGGTCCTGCCACCCACCGAGTACGTCGGTGCGGTCGAGTCGGTCCCGATCATCATCGAGCTCATCACCCGGCTCGTCGAGCAGGGCGCGGCCTACGATCTCGACGGCGATCTCTACTTCCAGGTCCACAAGGATCCGAGCTTCGGCTCGCTGAGCGGCTACGACGAGGCGACCATGGTGACGCTGTCCGCCGAACGCGGCGGCGATCCCGACCGGCCCGGCAAGCGCGATCCGCTGGACAGCCTGCTGTGGCGAGCCGCCCGACCCGGCGAACCGTCGTGGGACGCGCCGTTCGGCGCCGGCCGGCCGGGCTGGCACACCGAGTGCGCGGCGATCGCCCTCGACCGGCTCGGCATGGGCTTCGACGTCCAGGGCGGCGGCAACGACCTGATCTATCCGCACCACGAGATGTCGGCCTCGCAGGCCCAGGTCGCGACGGGAGAGCGACCGTACGCCAGGCACTACGTCCACGCCGGCATGGTCGCCTACGACGGCGAGAAGATGTCGAAGTCGCGCGGCAACCTCGTCCTCGTGTCGCAGCTGCGAGCCGACGGCGCCGATCCCGTGGCGATCCGGCTGGCGCTGCTCGGGCACCACTACCGCAGTGACTGGACCTGGACCGACGCCGAACTGCCGGCGGCGACGGCGCGACTGGAACGCTGGCGAGAGGCCACCCGCCTCACCCAAGGGCCGGACGCTCGTCCGCTTCTCCAGCAGGTACGGCTGGCCCTGGCCGACGATCTCGGCACGCCCGGCGCGCTGGCCGCGGTCGACGGCTGGGTCGAGGGCGCATTCGGCGGACTCGGCGAGGACACCGATGCGCCGGGCACCGTGCGGACCCTCGTCGACGCGCTCCTCGGAATCCGGCTCTGATGCCCACGATCGACCTGGCGGCCGGGGCCCTGGACTACGACGAGCGCGGCGACGGACCCGCGATCGTGCTGCTGCACGGCGTACACACGAACGGCTCAATGTGGCGGGCGGTCATCGACGAGCTCGCCGGCCACTACCGCTGCCTGGCGCCGACACTTCCGATGGGTTCCCATCGGAAGCCGGTCGCTGCGGGCACCCCGCTCGGTCTGGCCGGACTCGCGAGCATCGTCGACCAGTTTCTGACCGCCTTGGACCTCGACGACGTCACACTCGTCGGCAACGACACCGGAGGCGCCGTCGCGCAAGCCGTCGCGGTGCGGCATCCGGACCGCATCGGGCGACTGGTTCTCGCCTCGTGCGAGGCCTTCGACAACTTCCCGCCGGGTCTGCCCGGCCGCCTCGACGTGCTCTTGGGCCGGCTGCCAGGGGGCATGTGGCAGGCAGGTCAGCTCATGCGACTCGGCCCGATGTGGCGGCTGCCGATCACGTTCGGCCCGCTGGCGAAGCGTCCGATCGGATCGGATCTTCGCGAGGCGTGGTTCGGCCCGCTGCGGTCCAGTCCGGAGATCCGCCGCGACACGCACCGTCTGCTGCGGTCGGTTGACGCCGCCGAGCTCTCGGCCGTGAGCGAGCGGCTCGAGGCCTTCGATCGGCCGGCGTTGGTGGTGTGGGCCACCGAGGACAAGGTGATGCCGCCGGCCCATGCCGAGCGGCTCGCCGCCACGTTGCCCCAGAGCGAGCTGGTGTGGGTCGACGACAGCTACACGCTGATCGCCCTGGATCAGCCGGTCGTCCTGGCCCGGACGATCCGCGACTTCGTCGGCGGCTGAGCAGGCGCCCGAGGCCGCGAGGGCGACCGATCGAGGCGGATCGCTCAGTCGGAGTCGTGGTGGCGCCGCTTGAGATAGCGCTCGAACTCGCGCGCGATCGCCTCGCCGCTGGCCTCCGGCAGGTCGCTGCTGTCGCGAGCCCGTTCGAGCGCTTCGACGTACTCCGCGATCTCCCCGTCCTCGCGGGCCAGGTCGTCGACGGTCTCCTCCCACGCCAGGGCCTGCTCCTCCAGGTCGGACACCGAGATCGACACGTCGAGCATGTCCTCGAGCCGGCTGAGCAGGGCCACGGTCGCCTTGGGCGACGGCGGCTGCGGCACGTAGTGCGGCACGGCTGCCCAGAGCGACGCGCACGGGATGTCGCGCCGGACGGCGGCGTCGGTGAGGACGCCGGTGATCCCGGTCGGCCCCTCATAACGCGACCGCTCGACGCCGAACCGCTCGGCGAGCTCGGGACCGCTGACGTGCCCGGACAGCGGCACCGGCCGCGTGTGCGGAGTGTCCGCGAGCAGCGCGCCGAGGGTCACGATCAGTGAGGCGCCGACCTGGTCGGCCGTGTCGAGCAGGTCGGAGCAGTACTGCCGCCAGCGCATATTGGGTTCGATGCCACGGACCAGCAGCAGGTCCCGGTCGGCGCCGAGCGGGCGCGCCGCGTAGAACCGGGTGGTCGGCCAGGTGATGACGCGCTCGTCGCTGTCGTCGTACGCAATCGTCGGCCGGTTGACCTGGTAGTCGTAGTAGTCGTCAGGCTCGATCTCGCCGATGAGGACGGCGCCCCACTCGTCGATGAGGTGGTCGACGACGCCGGTGGCCGCCTCTCCGGCATCGTTCCAGCCTTCGAACGCGGCGATCATCACCGGATCGACCAGCGAGGGTGCGGGCTCGAGCTCAGACGTCACCGCTCCAGCCTAGGGCCCGGGTCGTCGCGACCCACAAACGGCGGCACTCGCGAGCCGGGGCGGGCCGTCCGCCCACCGGGCCGTTGGCGTCCGCGAGTCGAAACGGCTGCCCAGGGTGTGGACGGCGGGTGGTTAGGCTGACAAGGCAGTTGTCCGTCCGCGATCGTCCGGAGGCCCATCGGTGACTCGACCCAGTCTGCGCCACGCCCTTTCCGAGCGCGTCGTGGTCGGAGACGGAGCGATGGGCACGATGTTGCAGCAGTACGAGCTCTCCCTGGACGACTTCGAGGGCCACGAGGGCTGCAACGAGATCCTCAACGTCACGCGACCCGACGTCGTCACCGGCATCCACGACGCCTACATCGACGCGGGCGCCGATTGCGTCACGACCAACACGTTCGGGACCAACCTCGCGAACTTGGGGGAGTATGGCATCGCCGACCGGATCGAGGAGCTCGCCGAGGCCGGTGCGCGGCTGGCCCGCGAGGCTGCTGACCAGCACGCCACCGACGACCGGCCGCGATGGGTCCTCGGCTCGGCCGGCCCGGGGACGAAGCTCCCGACGCTCGGTCACGTGACCTTCGGCGAGCTGCGGGACGCCTACGAGGCTCAGGCCCGCGGCATGATCGCCGGAGGCGCCGACGCCATCGTCATCGAGACGGCGCAGGACCTCCTGCAGGCCAAGGCCGCCATCCTCGGCACCAAGCGAGCCCTCGCCGCGGCCGAGTCCGATCTGCCCCTGATCGCCCACGTCACGGTCGAGACCACGGGCACGATGCTGCTCGGCACCGAGATCGGCGCAGCGCTCACCGCCCTCGAGCCGCTCGGCATCGACGCCATCGGACTCAACTGCGCCACCGGCCCGACCGAGATGAGCGAGCACCTGCGCTACCTCTCGCGCCACGCCACGGTGCTGCTCGGCTGCATGCCGAACGCCGGGCTGCCACAGCTCACCGCCGACGGCGCGGCCTACCCGCTCACCCCGGAGCAACTCGCCGACGCCCACGAGACGTTTGTCCGCGAGTACGGCCTCAGCCTCGTCGGCGGCTGCTGCGGCACGACGCCGGAGCACATCCGGCAGCTGGTCGATCGCGTCCGCGGATGACGCCGCGGCAGCGCGACCCGCAGCCCGAGCCCGGAGTGTCGTCGCTCTATCAGCACGTGCCGTTTCGGCAGGAGACGTCCTATCTCTCGATCGGCGAGCGGACCAACGCCAACGGCAGCAAGGCGTTCCGCGAGGCGATGCTGGCCGAGCGATGGGACGACTGCGTCGACATCGCCCGGGCGCAGATCCGCGACGGGGCGCACCTGCTCGACCTGAGCATCGACTATGTCGGCCGCGACGGTGTCGCCGACATGCAGACCGCCGCGTTCCGGCTCGCCACGTCCTCCACGCTGCCGATCGTCCTCGACTCCACCGAGCCAGACGTCCTCCGCACCGGCCTGGAGCGTCTGGCGGGCCGGTGCCTGATCAACTCGGTCAACTACGAGGACGGTGACGGGCCCGACTCGCGCTTCGCCAAGGTGATGCCGCTCGCCAAGGAACACGGCGCCGGGGTCGTCGCGCTGACGATCGACGAGGAGGGCCAAGCCCGTACTGCCGAGTGGAAGGTACGGGTCGCCACCCGGCTCATCGAGGACCTCACCACCAACTGGGGAATGCGGACCGACGACATCGTCGTCGACTGCCTGACGTTCCCGATCGCCACGGGCCAGGAGGAGACCCGCCGTGACGCACTCGAGACGATCGAGGCCATCCGCGAGGTCAAGCGTCGCTATCCCGACGTGCAGACGACGCTCGGCGTGTCCAACGTGTCGTTCGGGCTGAACCCGGCGGCCCGGGTCGTGCTCAACTCGGTCTTCCTCCACGAGTGCGTCGAGGCCGGGCTCGACTCGGCGATCGTGCACGCCGCCAAGATCCTGCCGCTGTCGCGGATCCCCGACGAACAGCGCGAGGTCGCGCTCGACCTGGTCTACGACCGGCGCCGCGACGACTACGACCCGCTCACCACGATGCTCGACGTGTTCGCCGACGTCAGCATGGCCGACGCCAAGGCGGACCGGGCGGCCGAGCTCGCCGCGCTGCCTCTGGCCGAGCGGCTGCAACGGCGAATCATCGACGGCGAGGGCAACGGCCTGACCGACGACCTCGACGCCGCGATGGCCGAAGGCCGCGACGCCCTCGACATCGTCAACGAGGACCTGCTGGCCGGCATGAAGGTGGTCGGCGACCTCTTCGGCGCCGGCGAGATGCAGCTCCCGTTCGTCCTGCAGTCGGCCGAGACGATGAAGTCCGCGGTGGCCCACCTCGAGCCCCACATGGAGAAGACCGACGAGGACGGCAAGGGCACGATCGTCCTCGCGACGGTCAAGGGCGACGTCCACGACATCGGCAAGAATCTGGTCGACATCATCTTGAGCAACAACGGCTACAACGTCGTCAACCTCGGCATCAAGCAGCCGGTGAGCACAATCATCGACGCGGCCCAGGAGCATCGCGCCGACGTCATCGGGATGTCCGGGCTGCTGGTCAAGAGCACGGTCGTGATGAAGGAGAACCTCGAGGAGATCGACCAGCGCGGCCTCGGCGAGCGGTGGCCGGTGCTCCTCGGCGGAGCGGCGCTCACCAGAGCGTACGTCGAGCAGGACCTCGCCTCACTCTTCAAAGGCGAGGTGCGCTACGCCAGGGACGCGTTCGAGGGACTGCGGCTGATGGACGCCGCGATGGCGGTCAAGCGCGGCGACGAGGGCGCCAGCCTGCCGGAGCCGCGGGGCCGGCGGGTGAAGTCGCGGACGGCGCGGACACCGGAGCCGGTCGAGGTCCCGGACCGCTCCGATGTCGCGATCGACAACCCGGTCCCGACGGCGCCGTTCTGGGGTGACCGGATCGTCAAGGGCATCCCCTTGGGAGACATCGCAGGCTGGCTCGACGAACGCGCGACGTTCCTCGGACAGTGGGGACTGCGCGGGAGTCGCGGCGACGGCCCGTCCTACGAGGAGCTGGTCGAGACCGAGGGGCGGCCGCGGCTGCGGATGTGGCTCGACCGGCTGCACACCGACGCCATCATGGAGCCGTCGGTGGTCTACGGCTACTGGCCGTGCTGGTCCGAGGGCGACGACCTCGTCGTGCTCGACGCCGAGACCCAGTCCGCCGAGATCGCCAGGTTCACGTTCCCGCGGCAGCGGCGCGGCCGGTTCCTGTGCCTGGCCGACTACTTCCGCGCCAAGGACTCCGGCGAGCTCGATGTCGTCGGCTTCCATCTGGTCACGATGGGCTCCCGGGTCAGCGAGGTGACGCAGGAGCTGTTCGAGGCGAACGCCTACCGCGACTATCTCGAGCTGCACGGCCTCTCGGTCCAGCTCGCCGAGGCGCTGGCGGAGTTCTGGCACGCCCGGGTGCGCGGCGAACTCGGGATCGCCGAGGAAGACGCGCCGGAGCTGGCCGGGATCCTCAAGCAGGGCTACCAAGGGGAGCGCTACTCCTTCGGATATCCGGCATGTCCTGACTTGGAGGACCGAGCGACCCTCGTCCGGCTGCTCCGGCCCGAGCGGATCGGGGTCCGGCTGTCCGAGGAGCTCCAATTGCACCCCGAGCAGTCGACCGACGCGATCATCATCCACCACCCCGAAGCGGTCTACTACAACGCCCGTTAGCGGGGGATATCGAACAGATCGCCGTCGAGCGATAGGGTCCGTCGAGTCAGTCAGCGAATCGTTGCCTGATCGCGACCAGTCCAAGGTCACGGGCAACTACAGTGTCGCCCCGAGCCGGGTAGTTTCTTAGCGCCTGCCATCACCCCGAGGCAGGCGAGAACGCGAGGTGGAAAGTGTTCCGGACAAGACGAGCACTGGCGGTGCTCGCGGCCCTTGGTGCCGCCACAGCGGGCCTAGCCGCGTGCGGCGGCGACGATGACGATGGTGGCGGAGGCGAAGCCAGTACGACCGGCTCGGAGTGGATCATGGGCACGACCGAGTCCGTGCTCGCTCTCGATCCCGCGGGCTCCTATGACCTCGGCTCATCAACTCTGCAGTACGCGATGTACCACCAACTGCTGACGGTGCCCCCAGGCACAACCGAGCCAGAGGGCGATGCGGCCGAATCGTGTGAATACACCAACCCGTCGACGTTCCAGTGCACGCTGCGCGAGGGGTTGACCTTCTCCAACGGCAACGAGCTCACGTCGTCGGACGTGAAGTTCAGCGTCGAGCGAAACATCGCGATCGCCGATCCTGACGGAGCCTCCGGCCTGCTCGCGAGCGTCGCGACGGTGAATCCCGACGGCAGTCTCTCGGTCGACGAGGACGCGATCGAGACTCCGGACGACCAGACGGTGATCTTCCACCTCAACAAGCCGGACGCCACGTTCCAGTACGTGCTCACGCACGCGTCGGCAGGATCGATCGTCGACGAGGACACGTTCCCGGCAGACGCCCTCCTGCCTGACGAGGAAGCGGTCGGGTCGGGCCCGTTCGTCATGTCCGACTACCAGAAGGACGAGCTGGCGACCATGGAGGCCAACGCGGACTACCAGGGGCCGCGTCCGGCGCAGTCGCCTCGCGTGTTCGTTCAGTACTACCCGGAGGCGTCGAACCTCAAGCTCGCCATCCAGAACCAAGAGATCGACGTCGCCTGGCGGGCCCTCAGCCCGACCGACATCGCCGACCTCGAGGGCGACGACGCGGTGGACGTCTTCGAGGGAGAGGGCGCGGAGATCCGCTACTTCGTGTGGCGGCTGCAGAACCAGACCGCCAGCGAGCTGGCCGTGCGCCAGGCCGTCTCCTACCTGATCGACCGGCAGGCGATCTCGGAGCGGGCGTACTCGGGGACAGTGGAGCCGCTGTACTCGATCGTGCCGCCGTCCTTCCCGGGCTCGACCGAGGCGTTCAAGGACGTCTACGGCGACCAGCCCGACCAGGCGGCCGCCGAGCAGGTCCTCAACGAGGCGGGCATCGAGACTCCGGTCGACCTGACGCTCGGCTACACGCCGACGCACTACGGTCCGAACGCGGTCGACGAGGCGACCGAGCTGCAGGCGCAGCTCAACGACTCCGGCTTGTTCAACGTCGAGTTGAAGAGCGCCGAGTGGGAGCAGTACCAGGAGCTCTACCAGCAGGGCGCCTATGACCTGTTCCAGCTGGGTTGGTTCCCCGACTTCGTGGACGCCGACAACTACCTGTCGCCGTTCTTCGTCAACGGTGGGTTCTTCGCGAACGGTTTCACCAACCAGCAGGTCAACGACCTCGTCGCCCAGGAGCAGGGTTCGACGGAGGCGGCGACCCGCGAGGACGCGTTCCGGCAGATCCAGCAGATCGCCGCTGAGGAGGTGCCGCTGATCCCGAGCTGGATCGGTCCCAACGTCGCGGTGTCCGGACCGGGAATGAGCGGCGTCGAGGAGACTCTCGACGCGGCCTTCATCTTCCGGTTCTGGGACGTGACCAAGGAAGGCTGACGACCACGACGGAGGGGCAGCCTAGCGGGGCTGCCCCTTCGTCATGCTTGTGAGAGGGTTCCCTCATGGCCGCGCAGTCAGGCTCACTGCCGCGCTACATCGTTCAGCGCCTTCTGCTGATCATTCCGATGGTGTGGCTGCTGCTCACCTTGGTGTTCCTGCTTATGCGGGTCGCACCCGGCGACCCGGTCACGGCGTCAGTCGGCGGCCGGCTGCCGCCGGAGGCGATCGAGGCGCGCCAGGAAGCGCTCGGTCTCAACGATCCGCTGATCCAGCAGTACTGGGACTATCTGAGCGGCGTGCTCACCGGCGACCTGGGCAAAACGATCACCGACAACACCCCGATCACGGACATCATCAAGGAGAACGGGGGAGCCACCCTCACGCTGACTGTCGCCGCGATGCTTTTCGCGCTCGTGATCGGGCTGCCGCTCGGACTGCTCGCCGGCCGCTACCGCGACACGGCTGCGGACGGCACGATTCGGATCTTCGGCATCATCACTTATGCGGCGCCGATCTTCTTCACCGGCATCCTCCTCCAGCTGCTCTTCCTCAACGTCTTCTCCGGGTGGCCTTTGCTCGGCCAGAGCACCCCGATTACCGAGTTCACGGTGGAAACCAGGACGCACATCCTGCTGTTGGACGCGATGCTGGCCGGTAACAGCGAGGCCGTGGTCGACGTTCTCAAGCACCTGATGCTGCCGGCGATCACGCTAGGTCTGCTGATCTGTGGCATCTTCATCCGGCTCACCCGGGTCAACCTGCTGCAGACCCTCCAGTCCGACTACGTCGAGGCGGCGCGCGCCCGCGGCATCCCGGAACGCAAGGTGGTTCGCTCTCACGCATTCCGCAATGCGCTCGTGCCCGTCGTCACCATCATCGGGCTGCTGATCGCGCTGCTGATGTCCGGCGCCGTGCTCACGGAGAAGACCTTCGCCTGGCCCGGGTTGGGCAATCAGCTGATCACCTACATCGAGCAACGCGACTATGCCGCCGTGCAGGGCATCGTCACGCTGTTCGCGATCGTCGTCGTTGTGATCAGCATCCTCATCGACATCGTCAACGCGCTTATCGACCCGAGAGTGCGGTACTGACATGGCGACCCTGAAAGGCGTCCTCGCACCGTTCCGCGAGACCACCGGCTTCGCCCGCTGGATGCTGCTCATCGGCCTGATCATCGTCGCGTTCTTCACCGTCTTGGCGATCGGAGCCGACTGGATCGCGCCCTACGGCTTCGCCCAGCAGAGCGCCGACGGCGTCGACTTCCCGAAGGCGGCGCCACCCGGTGACGGTCACCTGATGGGCACCGACCGGCTCTTCTTCGACGTCTGGTCCCGGGTGATCTACGGCGCCAGAACGGCCCTGGAAGTCATCATTCTCTCCGTCGCAGGGGCGCTGAGCCTGGGCCTGGTCCTCGGGTTGGTCTCCGGCTATGTCGGCGGCTGGCTCGACCGGATTCTCGTGCTGGTGATGGACGCGATGTACGCGTTCCCGCCGCTGTTGCTGGCCATCGTCTTCGGCTTCCTGCTCGCCGAGCGGATCGGCGCCGGCGTCATCTCGGCGGCCCTGGCGCTGACGGTCGTCTACATGCCGCAGTACTTCCGGGTCGTGCGCAGTAGCACGATCAGCGCGCGAGAGGCTACCTACGTCGAAGCCGCGAAGGCGCTGGGTGCCCCGAGACGCACGGTCATCGGCCGCTACGTGTTCGGCAACGTGGTCCACAGCGTGCCCGTGATCGGCACCCTCAACGCTGCAGACGCGCTGGGGACCCTTGCCGCGCTGGGGTTCCTTGGTCTCGGCATCCAGCCGACCGATGGAGCAGAGTGGGGCTTCGACCTCAGCCGGGCGCTCGAGGACGTGACGTCCGGCATCTGGTGGACTGGTCTCTTCCCCG
>Ga0209382_10004324_pt1 | contig 19039 bp, 15 predicted proteins | sample SoiMetdeltSBSDD5_FD_187599 | JGI IMG/M metagenome (GOLD analysis project Ga0209382, IMG submission 187599) | Bulk soil microbial communities from a Populus tree surrounding site in Tennessee, USA - Soil MetaG P. deltoides SBSDD5 (SPAdes) (version 2) | ecosystem: Environmental > Terrestrial >...
TTTCTTTTGGCCAAAGGACTGTTGCCGCCGGAACAAAAATAGAACAAAAATGGCGGACTCGCTGGCTTCTCGACCACGAAACCCCATGTATGAAACCCAACGTATCCAACTCCTCGCATCGTGAACGAGCCCGTGCCCAACCTCCCCAGGATCTCTGAACAGATCTGGGACTCCAAGTACCGCCTCAAGACCGCGGACGGGATCCCGGTTGATCGTGCGCTCGCCGATACCTGGGCGAGGGTCGCGAACGCCATCGCCGCCGCAGAGCCGGAGGCAATGCGCGGGCGCTGGGCCGAGGCGTTCGCCGGCGCGCTGGCCGATTTCGCCTTCCTGCCGGCAGGGCGCATCCTGGCCGGAGCGGGCGCGGGCCGCTCGGTGACGCTCTTCAACTGCTTCGTGATGGGCCGCATCGAGGACGATCTGTCCTCGATCTTCACTAACGTGAAGGAGGCCGCCCTCACCATGCAGCAGGGCGGCGGCATCGGTCACGATTTCTCCACCCTCCGCCCCAAGGGCGCGCCGGTACGGAGCATCGGCGCCGACGCGTCCGGGCCGGTGAGCTTCATGGACGTGTGGGACGCCATGTGCCGCACCATCATGTCGGCTGGCGCGCGGCGTGGCGCCATGATGGCCACCTTGAGGTGCGATCACCCCGACATCGAGGCCTTTGTCGACGCGAAGGCGGATGCGGCGCGGCTGCGCAATTTCAACCTGTCGGTGCTGGTGACGGACGCGTTCATCGCCGCGGTTCGGAGTGGCGCGCCCTGGGACCTCGTGTTTGAGGGCAAGGTCTATCGCACCGTCGACGCGCGCGCCTTGTGGGACCGCGTTATGCGCGCCACCTACGACTACGCCGAGCCGGGCGTGGTGTTCGTCGACAGGATCAATGCTGAGAACAACCTCGGCTATTGCGAGACGATCAGTGCCACCAATCCGTGCGGCGAGCAGCCGTTGCCCCCCTACGGCGCCTGCCTCCTCGGTTCCATCAACCTTGCCCGCCTGATCGAAGCGCCGTTCACGCCCGAAGCCCGGCTCGACGAGACGCGGCTGGAGGCGCTCACGGCCACCGCCGTGCGCTTTCTCGACAATGCCATCGATGTCTCCAACTACCCGCTCGATGCGCAGCGGCAGGAGGCCAAGGCCAAACGCCGCATCGGACTTGGTGTGACGGGGCTCGCCGATGCGCTGATCCTGTGCGGAGCGCGCTACGGCACGCCCGAGGCGGCAGCGCTTGCCAAGCGCTGGATGGGGAGGATCGAGCGCGCGGCCTACCTCGCCAGCGCCGGGCTGGCAGGCGAGAAGGGCGCCTTTCCCCTCTACGACGCGGAGCGCTTCCTGGCCGCCCCGAACGTCCGGCGCTTGCCGGAGGAGGTGCGCACCGCCATCGCCACCAACGGCATCCGCAACGGGCTCCTTACCTCGATCGCCCCAACCGGCACCATCTCGCTGCTGGCCGGCAACGTGTCGAGTGGTATCGAGCCGGTGTTCGACTTCCGCTACGAGCGGCGCGTGCTTGAGCGGGACGGCGGCACCCGTATCGAGCAGGTCGAGGACTATGCGCACGCCCTCTACCGGGAAAGATTGGGCCCCACGGCGCCTCTCACCGACGCTTTCGTCACGGCCGAGGAACTCACCCCCGGGGCCCATCTCGAGATGCAGGCCGCCGTGCAGGCGCACGTCGACAGCTCCATCTCCAAGACCATCAACTGCCCAGCGGATCTGAGCTTTGCGGCCTTCGAGGACGTCTATCTCGAAGCCTACGACCTGGGGCTGAAGGGCTGTACCACCTATCGCCCCAACGCCGTCACCGGCGCTGTGCTGAGCCGGTCGGTGGCGGCTACGCCGGCGGCGACCGAGCAGGCGGAAGCCCAACTGCGGACGGTGCAGACGGTGGAGGCTGGGCCCACGCAAACGGCCGCGAGCCCGCTCCCGTCAGCCACGCCGCCGTCCCAGACCGGGACCCAGGCGGAGGCTCTGCGCCCCTCCGCGTTGAGCCTTCCCGACCGCCAGGGCGATGTCGTCTATATTTCGAAGCCGCTGGAGCGCGCGCCTATGCTGGAGGGCGCCACCTACAAGCTGCGCTGGCCCGGCAGCGACAACGCCCTCTACATCACCATCAACGACATCGAGCGTGACGGACGAAGGCGGCCGTTCGAGGTGTTCATCAACACCAAGAACCTGGAGCACTACGCCTGGACGGTGGCGCTCACCCGCATGATCAGCGCCATCTTCCGCCGCGGCGGCGACGTGACGTTCGTGGTCGAGGAGCTGAAGGCCATCTTCGATCCGCAGGGCGGCCAGTGGATGGGCGGGCGCTACGTGCCGAGCCTCATTGCCGCCATCGGCCAGGTAATCGAGAGCCACATGATCCGCATCGGCTTTCTACCCTCCGCTGCCGCACCCGATGGCGGCGCCGAGCGGGTCGCCCTCTCCGGCGGCGGCGCCCCGCGGCCCCCGGCGGAGGCGGAGCCGCGGCGCGCCGCTGGCGGGCGCATCTGCCCGCGCTGCAACTCGCCCTCGCTGCACCGCTGGGAGGGTTGCTGGGTCTGCGATGCGTGCGGCTACTCGAGGTGCGGCTGAGCCGGCGTCGGGATTGCACGGTTGCGCGGCACCAGCGCCGGCCCCCGGACCAGCCGGGTGCGCCAAGTAAGGTTACCGGACAGATCGAGGACGTCTGGCGAATGGAGTTCGGCTATCGAGCGGGGCGCCAAGCCGGTCGTCGCCTATCGACCTTCGTCCCGCGTCTCGTGCCTGCGGGCGACAAGGCGCCGCACACGCTCAGACCGGCGAAGCGTTGCAAAGCCTGAGCTCCAGCCACATTTCGGCTGAAAAGATGGGTTATCCATCCTTGTTCAGTAGAGTCCCACCAACCGAGCCGTCCGCACCGCCACTCATGGGTGTCCGCGTCGTCAGTCTGGGCCGTCAGCCTCTCGCTCCGGCCGTCCGCGGCCGCCGCCCCGAGAAGGCGCCGGCGCGCCGCCGGCACATCTGGCAGGGAGCGTCGGGCCGCGCATACGCCCACGAGATCTACAGCCTGATCGAGTGCCCGCCGCTGCCCAAGGCGAGCTACGTCCTGGTGCGGAGCGATGACAGCGGGCGGTGCCAGGCGCTGCGCGTCGGCGTGGCCGGGAGCGACGCGCCCACCCTCAATCTGGCCGCAGTGCGTCAGAAAGGCGCCCAGGCCGGCGCCAACGAGGTCCACCTCCACCTCGACGCTGAAGCTGAGGTCGAGCTGCGGCTCGTCGCCTGCGATCTGCGGGCAGGGCTTTTCGGCACTCTCGCCGCCGACGCTGACGCTGCCGGGCACTGAGCGGCTCTCGGGCCGGCCCCGACCATCGGGCGATCGGCAGAGGCCCCGGTGCCAGGAGTGTGTCGGAGCATGCTCCACGGCCGAGGCAGGGCTCGACTTGGTCGTCCCCCTCCGTGCGTGCGAGGTCCTTGACCTCTCCCCCGCCCACCATGCATCGGCCGGTCGGAAGAGTCCGCAGGGGCTGTGGGACAGCCGCTGGGAGGGGCGCTCTTTGGCCGGCCTCGCTGGATCGGGCTTTGCACCATGCTGTCGCAGGACCCATGTTTCGCAGCTCAGCTCTGATGTTCCAGGCATCACTCTTGACCGCAGAGACAAGAACTGTTGTGCTGAGTCCCTGAAAAGACGATGATCACCGCTGCACAATTGCGGGCCGCCCGCGCACTCCTCGGCATCGACCAGCAGACGCTGGCCGACATGGCCGCTGTATCGCTGCCCACCATCCAGCGCATGGAGGCGAGCCAGGGCAACGTGCGCGGCGTCATCGACACGCTGATCAAGGTGGTCGAGGCGCTGAACGCGGCGGGCATCGAGCTGCTCGGCGACAACGCCAGGAGCGAGGGCGCCGGACGCGGCGTGCGCCTGCGGGAGCCGTCGGCACCCGCTTTGCGCATCAACGCGGCAGCGTCGTCCCGCTCCAGGAAGGGACGGACGGTGGAGCGCCCGTAGCATGATTGAGTGACGTGATACCTGGCGCGGCCGATCGAACAGTGGAGCCCGGGCCATCGCGGGGGCGGCGGCGCGGGGAGACGGGTGGGGCGTAATGCAGGTTGGGATGGCGCTGTGGGGCGTGGCCGTCCTGCTGGGGGCGGCCGTTCTCGGTGCGCTCCTGCAGCGGGCGGGCGCCGCCACGCGCATTGTCTACGGGGTCTGCCTCGTCGGCTGCCTCACCATTCTCGGCACGGCCAGCTACCACCTCCTTCTCGCCTCGGACGCGCCGCAGACCGCGCAGCTGCCCGTCGGCCTGCCATGGACCGGCGCCTACTTCCGCCTCGATGCGCTCTCCGCCTTCTTCCTGGTGCTGGTGAACCTGGGCGGCGCCACGGCCAGCCTGTTCGCCATCGGCTACGGCAGCCACGAGCCCGCGCCGGGACGCGTGCTGCCGTTCTATCCCGTGTTCCTCGCCGGCATGAGCCTGGTGCTCCTCGCCCACGATGCCTTCAGCTTCCTGCTGACCTGGGAGCTCATGTCGCTCGCGTCGTGGGCGCTGGTGGTGGCGCACCATCACGAGCCCGATAACACACGCGCCGGCTACATCTACATCCTGATGGCCTCGTTCGGCACGCTGACACTGCTCCTGGCGTTCGGCCTGCTCGCCGGTCCCGACGGCGGCTACACCTTCGATGCGATGCGGCGCGCCGATCCGGTCATGCCCGGCCTGGTGCTGCTCCTCGTCCTGCTCGGCGCGGGCTCCAAGGCGGGCCTGGCCCCTCTGCACGTGTGGCTCCCGCTCGCCCATCCCGCTGCCCCCAGCCACGTCTCCGCCTTGATGAGCGGCGTGATGACCAAGGTCGCGATCTACGCATTCGTGCGCGTGGCCTTCGACCTCGTGGGCGAGCCGTCCTGGTGGTGGAGCATGGTCGTGCTGGCCGTCGGCGGCGTCAGCGCCGTGCTGGGCGTGCTGAGCGCACTTCTGCAGCGCGACCTTAAGCGGCTGCTCGCCTTCAGCACCATCGAGAACGTCGGCATTGTCTTCATCGGCCTCGGCCTCGCGCTCGCCTTCAAGGCCAACGGCATGGCCGCCGTGGCGGCGCTGGCGCTGACGGCGGCGCTGCTGCACGCCTTCAACCATTCGCTGTTCAAGAGCCTCCTGTTCTTCGGCTCCGGTGCGCTGCTCACGGCCACGGGCGAGCGCGACATCGAGAAGATGGGCGGCCTGATCAAGGGCATGCCGCTCACCGCGTTCCTGATGCTCGGCGGCTGCCTTGCCATCTCGGCGCTGCCGCCGCTCAACGGCTTCGTGTCGGAATGGCTCACCTTCCAGGCGATCCTGCTGAGCCCGCAGCTGCCGCAGTGGGGCCTGAAGCTGTTGGCGCCCGCAGCCGGGGCCATGCTGGCGCTGGCGGCGGCCCTGTCGGCCGCCTGCTTCGTGCGTGCCTACGGCATCGCCTTCCTCGGTCGGCCGCGCACGCCGGCGGCCGGGCGGGCTGCCGAGACCGATCGCTTCTCGCTGGCGGCCATGGCCACCTGCCTCGCCCTGTGCGTGATCGCCGGCATCCTGCCCGGGCTCCTGATCGACGCCCTGTCGCCCGTGACGCAGGCCCTCACGGGAGCGCGCATGCCGGTGCAGACCACCATGTCCTGGCTGTCGATCGTGCCGGTGGCCGAGAGCCGCAGCTCCTACAACGGCCTGCTCGTCCTCCTCTTCATCACCGTCTCGACGCTGCTGACCATCGAGGCCGTGCATCGCTACGCCTCGCGCGCGGTGCGGCGCGGCCCCGCGTGGGACTGCGGCTTCCCCGATGCCAACCCCGCCACGCAGTACACCGCCGACAGCTTCGCCCAGCCGATCCGGCGCGTGTTCGGCGAGGTGGTGTTCCAGGCGCGCGAGCGGGTGGAAATGCCGCCGCCGGGGTCGGCCCAGCCCGCACGGCTCACCGTCAGCCTGCGCGATCTCGTGTGGGACACGCTCTATGCGCCGATCGCCGGCGGGCTCGCGGTGGCGACGGAGAAGCTCAACCAGCTGCAGTTCCTCACCATCCGCAAATACCTGAGCCTGACGTTCGCCGCCCTCGTCGGCCTGCTCCTGGCGGTGGCGATATGGCGCTGATCCTCGGCCTCCTGCTGCAGGGCGTGCAGATGCTGCTGGTGCTGGCGCTGGCGCCGCTGCTGCTGGGCTTCACCCGCACCATCAAGGCGCGCATGCTGCGGCGGCGCGGACCGCCCGTCATCCAGCCCTACCGCGACCTCCTGAAGCTGATCCGCAAGGAGGCCGTGATCGCCGACAACGCCTCCTGGCTGTTCCGCGCCAGCCCCTACATGATCTTCGCGGCCACCTGGGTGGCCGCCGCGCTGGTGCCCACCTTCGCCACGGGGCTCCCGTTCGCCTGGGTGGGCGACCTCATCGTCATCAGCGCGCTGATCGGCTCGGCGCGCTTCTTCCTGGCGCTGGCCGGCGTGGACATCGGCACCAGCTTCGGCGGCATCGGCTCGAGCCGCGAGATGCTGTTCGCCTCGCTGGCCGAGCCGGCCATGATCATGATCGTGTTCACCGTAGCGCTCGTTGCCGGCTCCACCCAGCTCTCGTTCGTGGCCGCCTTCATGCAGGAGAGCGCGGGCCTGCGCGTCTCGCTGGGCATGGCACTGGTGGCTCTCATCATCGTCGCCGTCGCCGAGAACGCGCGCATCCCCGTCGACAACCCGGCCACGCACCTGGAGCTCACCATGGTGCACGAGGCCATGGTGCTCGAATATTCCGGCCGCCACCTGGCCATGATCGAGCTGGCGGCGGCCGTGAAGCTCCTGCTCTACGTCTCGCTGATCGGCTGCATCTTCCTGCCGTGGGGCCTGGCGCCGGCCGGCAGCGCCGCGCCGGCGTACGCCACGGGCGTGGCCGCCTACGTCGGCAAGCTCCTGCTGGGCAGCTTCCTGCTCGTGTTGTTCGAGACCTCGATCGCCAAGATGCGCGTATTCCGCGTCCCCCAGTTCCTGGGCGCGGCGCTGATGCTGGGCCTGCTCGGTACTCTCCTCCTGTTCGTCTCGCGGAGCTTTTGATGACGAGCTTTCGTAGGTTGGGTCAAGTGAAGCGCAGACCCAACACGTTCAAGGCTCCATCGTTTCGCATCAACCGGTGTTGGGTCTTCCCCCGGCCGTCGCCGGGGTCGACCCAACCTGCGCCTGCTCGTCTTCGGAGCTTCCGATGCTGAGCGCCCAGAGCTTCGACATCGCGCACATGCTGGCCGGCGGGCTCGTGCTGGTGAGCTTCCTCTTGCTCTACCAGGACCGCATGTTCGCCCTCCTCAACGTGTTCGCCCTGCATGCCGTCGTGCTCTCCGCCTCGGTGGCGTGGCAGGCCTATGTCCAGGACGCGCACCATCTCTACGTGCCGGCGGTCATCGCGCTCGTGCTCAAGGCCATTGTCATCCCCGTGGCGCTCAGGCGCGTGGTCATCCGGCTCGGCATCCACCGCACCATCGAGAACGTCGCCGGCATTGGCCCCACCATGCTCGCCGGCATGGGCCTCGTGGCTCTCTCCATGGTGGTCATGCTCAAGGCCACCTCGCCCTCCGTCGATCCTCTGGCGCGCGAGGACCTTGCGTTCGCCCTCTCGGTGGTGCTGCTCGGTCTGCTGATGATGGTGTCGCGGCGCAATGCGGTCAGCCAGATCGTCGGCTTCATGTCGCTGGAGAACGGCCTGATCCTCGCCGCCACCGGCGCCAAGGGCATGCCGCTGGTGGTGGAGATCTCCATCGCCTTCTCCGTCCTGGTCGCCTTTATTGTCATCGGCGTGTTCCTGTTCCGCATCCGCGAGCGGTTCGACTCCGTCGACCTGCAGGCGCTCGACGAGTTTCGCGGAGAGCGCCGATGAGCTCGCTGTCGTTGCACCTGCCCTTCGGCCCGCCGCTGGAGCCGGTGACGGCGATCCTCGCCATCCCGCTGCTGTCGGCGGCCCTGCTCGCGCTGCTGCCCTGGTACTGGCTGGCCGCGCGCCTCAACGTCGTGGCGGCGCTGGCGACCTTCCTCTCCGCGCTCGTCCTGCTGGTGCAGCGGCCCGCGCCGACGGGTTATCTCTTCATCGACGATCTCAACGTGGTGTTCGTGGTCCTGGGCACCTTCGTGGGCTTCACGACGAGCGCCTTCAGCGCCAGCTACATCGGCCACGAGCTGGAGACCGGACGGCTGACGCCGCGCTACCTGCGCTTCTACCACGCCATGTACCAGACGCTGATGTTCGCCATGAACCTCGCCCTGGTCTCCAACAACATCGGCCTGATGTGGGTGGCGGTGGAGCTGGCCACCCTGACGACGGTGGCGATGGTCGGCATCTACCGCACCCACGAGGCGCTGGAGGCGGCCTGGAAGTATTTCATCCTCGGCAGCGTCGGCATCGCGCTCGCCCTGTTCGGCACCATCCTGGTCTATATGGCGGCGCGGCCCGCCGTGGGCGAAGGCCACGACGCCATGGTGTGGACCACGCTGATTGCCAAAGCCGCCGACTTCAGCCCGGAGCTGCTCAACGTCGCCTTCATCTTCCTGATGCTGGGCTATGGCACCAAGGTCGGCCTGGCGCCTCTGCACGCCTGGCTGCCCGACGCCCACGCCGAAGGCCCGACGCCGATCTCGGCGGTGCTGTCGGGCCTGCTCCTCAACGTGGCGCTCTACGCCGTGCTGCGCTTCAAGATGCTGCTCGCGGCCAATCCCGCCACCATCTCGCCGGGACCTCTCATGGTGACCATGGGGCTCGTATCGGTGGTGTTTGCCGCGTTCATGCTCTACCGGCGTCGCGACATCAAACGTTTCTTCGCCTACTCGTCTATCGAGCACATGGGCATCATAACGTTCGCGTTCGGCATGGGAGGGGCGCTGGCCAACTTCGCGGGTTTGCTGCACATGACCATGCACTCGCTCACCAAGTCGGCGATCTTCTTCGCGGTCGGTCACATCGCCCAGGCCAAGGGTACGCAGCGCATCGCCGAGATCCGCGGCCTCACGGAGAGCCGTCCCGTGCTCGGCTGGGGCCTGGTGCTGGGCGTGGTGGCGATCGCCGGCCTCCCGCCGCTTGGGCTTTTCATGAGCGAGTTCCTGATCGTCACCTCCACCTTCGCCCGCGCGCCGATCCTCGCCCTCGTCCTGGTCTTCGGCATCCTGCTGGCGCTGGGCGCGCTGATGCTGCGCTTGAGCGAGGTGGCTTTCGGCGAGCCCAGCGGCCCCAACAACCCGGTGCATGCCTCCTACGTTCCGCTCTACGCCCACCTGGCCCTGGTGCTGGCGGCCGGCATCTACCTGCCCGGTCCGCTCGTCGCCTGGTTCCGCAGCGTGGCACAGCTGCTCGGATGAGGCCGGCGATGGGATGGCTCCAGGATGCGCTGCTGAACGGCCGGCCCGCGAGCGCAGCCGCCGCGCGGTCGCGCATCATCGTCGATGAGGCGCAATGGACCGAGGCGTGCCGACGGATTGCCGAGGGCCAGGGCACGATGCTGTCGCTGTGGGGCGATGCCGACACCGTGCACCTCGCCGTGCTGGAGGACGAGCGCGTCGGGGTGCTCACGCTGGCCTGCCCCGCCGGTCGGTTCCCCTCCGTCGGCCGTCTGCACCCGCCGGCGCTGCGGCTGGAGCGGGCCATCGGTGATCTCTTCGGGCTGCAGCCGTTCGCCGGGCCGGATACGCGCCGCTGGCTCGACCATGGCCGCTGGGGCGTGCGCCAGCCGCTGGGCCGTCACGATCGCGCCCCGGCCACAGGCGATGCCTACGCGTTCCGCCTGGCCGAGGGCCCACCTATGCACCAGATTCCCGTGGGGCCGGTGCACGCCGGCATCATCGAGCCCGGCCATTTCCGCTTCACCGCCAACGGCGAGACGGTGGTACGCCTGGAGGAGCGGCTGGGCTACGTGCACAAGGGGGTCGACCGGTTGATGGCCGGTGCTACCATCGACCAGGCGGCGAAGCTCGCGGGGCGGGTCAGCGGCGACAGTACCGTCGCTTATTCCATCGCCTTCGCGCGCGCCATGGAGGCCGCGCTCGGGCTCGCGCCGCCGCCGCGCGCGGTCTGGCTGCGTGCCCTGATGGCGGAGCTGGAGCGGATTGCCAACCACCTGGGCGACATCGGCGCCATCTGCAACGACGCTTCGTTCTCGCTGATGCACGCCCACTGCGGCATACTCCGCGAGGAGGTGCTGCGCGCCTCCAACCTGTGCTTCGGCCATCGCCTGATGATGGACCGCGTGGTTCCCGGCGGCGTGGCCGCCGACCTGGCCGTCGAGGGCATCGCGGCGCTGCGCAAGCTCCTCGCCACCGTCAAGCGCCGCTTCCCGGAGCTGGTCGACCTCTACGACAGCACCGCCTCGCTGCAGCAGCGCACGGTCACCACGGGGATCCTGACCGGGGAGCTGGCGCGGCAGTACGGCGCCGGCGGGTTCGTGGGCCGGGCCTCGGGGCGGACGTTCGATGCGCGCAAGGTTCCGGGCTATGCGCCCTATTCCAGCCTCAGCTTCGAGACGCCGGTGCGCCAGCAGGGCGACGTGGATGCGCGCGTGTGGGTGCGCATCGAGGAGGTGCACCAGTCGGTGGCGCTGATCGAGCAGATCCTGGAGCGGCTGCCATCGGGCGCCCTGCTCGCCAGCGCCGCGCAGCCCACTGCGCATGGCGGCATCGAGGGGTTGGCGCTGGTGGAAGGCTTCCGCGGCGACGTGCTGGCCTGGGCGCGTCTCGGCCATGACGGCCGCATCGCGCGCTGCCACCTGCGCGATCCGTCGTGGCTCCAGTGGCCGCTCCTGGAGGCCGCCATCGAGGGCAACATCGTCGCCGACTTCCCGCTCTGCAACAAGTCGTTCAACTGCTCCTACTCGGGGCACGATCTATAAGGCGATGCAGATCATGCGCTCACTGTCGTCGCAAACGGCGAATGGCGAATGGTCCATGGCGAATGGATGGAATCCCCATTCGCAACTCGCCATTCGCCATTGGCCATTCGCCCGGTCGGACCATGCGTAAACTGCTCTTTCAAAGCCTCCTCCTGCAGCTCCCTCTCACCGAGCAGGCGCCGACCGTCGAGGAGGCACACCTGACGGAGTTGGCGCAGGGATTGGGCGTGGCTGCCCGCCGTCGCCTCGGCCGCAGCCTCTCCATCCGCGAGGTGGACGCCGGCTCCTGCAACGGCTGCGAGCTGGAGATCCACGCTCTCAGCAACGCGTTCTATGACATCGAGCGGTTCGGGCTGCGCTTCGTTGCCTCGCCTCGCCACGCCGACGTGCTGCTCGTCACCGGCCCCGTCACCAGGAACATGCGGGAAGCCCTGGAGCGCACCTATGCGGCGACGCCCGACCCAAAGTGGGTGGTGGCGGCGGGAGACTGCGCCGCCAACTGCGGCGTGTTCGCCGGCAGCTACGCGTGCGCCGGCCCCGTCTCGTCCGTGATCCCGGTGGACCTGCACATCGCCGGCTGCCCGCCGAGCCCGACCGAGCTGCTCAAGGGCCTGATCGCCCTCGTCACGTAGCGCGTCCAGGGGTCAGACCCCTCGCATGGACGTTGAAGATGAATCTCCCCGCGTGGACGCGAGGGGTCTGACCCCTTCAGCTCTACGCCCTACGACACCTCCGCCAGGTAATACTCCCCCCGCATGTGGCAGGCGGCGCTGCGCCATTCGATGGGGGCTTGCTCGATCGACAGGATGACGCGGTCGAGCAGCATCAGCTTGGCTCCCGCGTCGACGGCCAGGAGGGTCGCGGTCTCGCCCTCGGCCGCGACCAGGCGCACCTCCTCGTAGGCGTGCGGGAGATGGACACCGTGCCGCTGCGCCAGGGCGGCCACCGTCCAGTCGCCGACCTTGTCCTCGTCGGCCTCCAGCCCCGGCAGCCGCGCGACGGCAAGGCAGGCGCCCTCGACCGCAAATGGCAGACCCGATACGCTCAGCAGGCGCTGCTTGCGCACCACGCGGTCCATGGGGCCGATCTGCAGCATCCTCTGCTCCGCCAGCGTCGGCTCGCCGCTGCTTCGTTGGAGCAGTCTGGCCGTCCATGCGAGCGGCTGCCCGTCGCTGCGGCGCAGCCGGTCGAAGCGCGACGCGGTCTCTGGCGCCGCCTGGTCCACCACGAACGTTCCGCGCCCCTGGCGGCGCACCACCACTCGGTCCGTCTCGAGCTTCTCCAGGGCCTTGCGCACCGTGCCGGCGCTGACACCCATCTCGCGCGCCAAATCCATCTCGTTGGGCAGCGCCGCGTTGGGTTTCCATGCCCCATCGGCAATCTGGCGAGCCAACAGATCGCAAACCTGCACATAAAGCGGCTCGCGCGCGAGGGCGCACGACTTTATCGCCACGGCCATCGTTATACTCCGTTGCTACTGGCTACGATACAAAAGGCCCGGAGGACGGCTTTCGCGCGAAAGAAGGACGACATGTATCGGCTATGCATCGACAGATAGGCAGTAGGAGAACTCCTATTTTGCGCTTCTGTGAGCCTATTCGTCCGTGTCGCACATCGGCGGCTTGCGTCGAGCCCAGAGCTTTGCTGCTATGGTTCGGAGAGCCTGCTCGGCTCGCGGCATCGGCGTGCGGCGGCCGTCTCCGAATGCCCGAGGCGCAGTCTCGCGGATGCGCAGGCCAGGTCCGGCTGGCAGGGTGTGACGGCCTTCCATGACCACTATTCTGATCGCCGATGACCACGACGTCGTACGCCGTGGCCTCAGGATGCTGCTCGAGATGCGTCCGCAATGGCGCGTCGTGGCAGAAGCGTGCGATGGCAAGGGCGCCATCACGGGCGCCTTTCGCTTCAAGCCCGACGTGGCGATCATCGATTACGGGCTGCCGCGGCTCAACGGCATCGAGGCGGCGCGCCAGATCCGGCACCACCTGCCGGACACCGAGATTTTGATTTTCACCATGCACAACAGCGATGATATTCTGCTGCATGCCCTGGAGGCCGGTGCGCGCGGCTTTCTGCTCAAGTCGGATGCCGACGACTACGTCATCGCCGCCGTCCAGGCTCTGTCGCAGCACAAGCCGTTCTTCACCGGCAAGGTGTCCGAGGCCTTGATCGCTGCATTTCTTGCTGCTTCCACGGCACGCACGTCGGCCCTCACGATGCGGGAGAACTCCGTGGTTCAACTGATCGCGGAGGGGCGCACCTGCAAGGAAGCGGCCGACCTGCTGGGCGTCAGCGCCAAGACCGTGGAGGCGGCTCGCGCCAGCGCCCTGCGCAAGCTCAATCTCAAGACGACCGCAGACCTTATTCGCTACGCGGTACGCAACAAGCTGGTCGATGGCTGAGTGCGAGCGGCTGCCCTTGCGCTGGCTGCAGATGCTCTGTCCAAGCTCTTTGTAGTAAGCTAGAATTCATCGTTCATATTTGGTGATTGCCGGCAATTTGACGGGCAGGCTGACCATTGCGCGTTGTACCGGGTGCTGCGGCGGGCAGGGCTCCAGGGGATATCGGCATGCCGAAGGGGAGAGCGACAAGGCCTATCCACCAAGTCCGCTGGCTGGTTGGGCTCGCTTTCGTCATAGGATTGCTTGCGGGGGGCGAAATCTGGCGCAGCTATCGCCAGGCGACAAGCGCCGCGGAGCGATCCGTAGCTGGCCTTGTACGTCTTCTTGCCGAGCAGACCGAGCGCACCATCCAGGCGATCGACTTCACGCTGATCGGTATGCGCGATGCGATCATCGTCGCACCGAATCTGACGACCAGCGATCCTGCGTATAAAGCCGCTCTGAAAGAACGGCTCGAGAGCCTCCCCTACGTGCGGTCGCTGTTCGTGGTCGGACCCGACGGGTTCGCCACCCATGACAGTGGCGAGCTGCATGAGACCAGCTTGGCGGACCGCCCCTACTTTCAGGCGCACCGAGCGGATCGTAGCCTCGGTCTGCGCATTGGGCGCCCGTTGCGGAGCGTCACCACCGACGGGTGGTTCATCAGCATGAGCCGACGGATCAGCAATGCCGACGGCAGCTTCGGCGGGGTCGTGGTCGCCGCCGTCGAGCCGCGCTACTTCAAGCGCTTCTACGAGGACATCTCGATCGGCGATGGCAGCGTCATCGCCATGCACCTCACCAACGGCACCCTTCTCGCGCACATGCCGCACCACGATGAGACCATCGGTACGGTTTATGCGGACAGTCCCATCATAAAGCTGGCGGCGGTGCGAAGCGACGGCGTCGTATGGGTGACGAGCCCTATCGACGGCACGAGGCGGGTCGTGGGCTATCGGACGCTGTCCGGCGGATCGATACTCGTGCTCGCAGGTTGGTCAGCGCGCACAGTCTACGATGCTTGGGTCGGGCATATCGCTGTCGTGGGCGGCGCCTCCATTCTGGTCTGGGTGCTGGCGGCAGGGCTTACCCTGCTCTGGGCCAAGTCCCGGCGCCGGGAGCAGATGGAGCAGGCCCGCCTGGCGCAAGTCCAGCGTCTTGAAACGATGGGGCGCATCGCCGGTGGCATCGCGCACGACCTGGGCAACACCGTCAAGATCGCCCGCACAACGTTCACGCTCCTCAGACCGTCGCTGGCGAGCCAGCAGGACGCAATGGCACTGGTGGACGATGCCGACCGGTCGCTCAAGAGCGCCTTCGACATCATTGATCGCCTGCTGGCCTTCGCCAGGCGCCAGGAGCTGAGCCCCCGCGCCACCGACCTGGGCGCGCTCATCTCCGGGTTCGCACCGATCCTGAGGCAAGCGGTAGGCCCGCGCATCGATCTCGATCTCGACGTCAGTGGATGCCGCCCACTCGTGTGCGTGATCGACACGATCCACCTGGAGTCGGCATTGCTGAACCTCGTGCTCAACAGCAAGGATGCGATGCCGGGCGGCGGCCGCATCGTCATTGCGTTGCGCGAGGTCCAGGCCCCACGCAGGCGCAACTTGCGGCGCGCCCGCCAATCGCCAACCCCGCCCTGGGCCGAGATCGCCGTAAAGGACACCGGCGCGGGCATGTCGCGCCACGTGCTGGAGCGTGCGTTCGAGCCGTTCTTTACTACCAGGACGGGTGGCAGCGGTCTCGGCCTCAGCCAGGTCCTGGGGTTCGTGAAGCAGAGCGCCGGCGACGTGCGCATCGAGAGCCGCAAAGGCGCCGGAACCATGGTCAGTCTGCTGTTCCCGATCGCTGACGATGCGCCGATCCTCGCGCACCCGGCCGGGTCAGCCGGACCGTCCAGCGCTGCATAGCGCGGCGGTGGAAGGCGTGACGAAACAGTGCGGCATCAGCGGCGGGCGTAGCCCCTGAGCCTGGCCAGCAGGTCCTTGAGCGGGTCGTCGACCCAGGCATAGGTAAGGAAGTCGCGGTGGCCGGCGTCCTTGGGAGCAGGCAGGAACGCCACGTTGCCCGGCAGCAGCTTCGGCTCCAGCGCCGTGGTGAACGGGACGCGGCGATCGGCCAGCACCTTCTGCAGCTGGACGTTGCGCGCCTCTGTGGAGCGCGTGTAGGTGCTCACAAAGAACGCGGAGTTTTGCCTCGTCACCCAGTCGGCGAAGGTATCGAGCTCACCGTAGAGCGCATCGAACAGCACCACGCCCTGCAGCCGCTTGCCGAGGCCGCCGTGGTGCACGCTCCAGGCGGTGGCCACGTAGCCGCCGCTATAGGCCACGATCACCACCGGCATGCTGGCGAATGACCTGACCGAGCGCGGGTCGCCGTGCAGGCGCGCGAGGTGCTGGGCAGCATCGCCGAGGAAGCGCGCGAACGCTCCCGGCTCCCAGAACTTGCCGGCGCTCGAATCGGCCGCGTTGAAGGCGAGCTGCGGGGCGACGAGCGCGGCGTTGACGCCGGACGAGGAGATCTGCGCCGGCACCTGCTGGCGCAGATAGACGTCGTCGGCGAGCTTGGCGCCGTGGCCGTGGAAGAAGACGATGAGGAGGCTGGGCCGGCGGATGTCGAAGCCCTTGGGCAGGTGCAGCAGGACCTGGCGGTCGCTGTAGGTCTCGTCCTCCCAGTAGATCCGGCCGGCGCCCGTGCGATGCCCGCGCCGGCCGTTCTCGGCCACGTCGAGGAACGGTCTGTTGGAGCGCGGTACGAGGCCGTCGTAGGGGAACGGCGCGGTATCGAGTTCGGCGAGCTTGGAGCGGGCGCGGGCCAAGGGCCCGCTGCGCACGTGCACACGGTGGGGGATGGGCACGCTGTCGCTGGCGGCGGCCGTCCGGCTCGCGGTCCGGTCCGTCTGGGCACCCGTGGCGCGATCGGTCATCGTGAGTCCCGCGCCGCAGAGCAGCGCCGTGGCCGCGATGCGCCCGAGAGAGCCCGCAAGTCTTCCCCTAGTCCCCTGCAAGTCCCACCGTCTCCGACGCCGCGAGCGGGGTCAGACCCCTCGCAAGAACGCTCGCGATTGTGCTCGACGGCAGACGCGAGGGGTCTGACCCCGAGCACTGACGTCAACCACTGCACGCGAGGATTGTGCCAGGTCCCCGACCCAACTAGGCCCCAATCGTGTCCGAAGCGTGGACGTGAACCAGGGTGCAAAGGCAGGCTATACTGGTATCACGGTTAACAATCCGGTGCCGCCTCCGTAGCGCTTTGCCCAACAGGCGCGGTCATGACCACGGAAATCTCGGCCAAGGCTGCGCCTGCCCAGACCGGCGCGGGGCGGCCACCGGTGACGGCCGTAACCGCCATCGCGCTGGCCGTGGCGAACATGATCGGCATCGGCGTATTCACCAGCCTCGGCTTCCAGGTGAGGGACCTGCCCTCGGGCTTCGCCCTCATCATGCTGTGGGTGGTGGGCGGCGTCATCGCGCTGTGCGGCGGGCTGTCCTATGCCGAGCTGGCGGCGGCGTTTCCACGCTCGGGAGGGGAGTACAACCTGCTGTCGCGCATCTACCATCCGGCCCTCGGGTTCCTGGCCGGCTGGTTGTCGGCGACTGTGGGATTCTCGGCGCCGACGGCTTTGGCGGCCATGGCCTTCAGTGGGTATTTCGCCGGCGCCTGGCCCGGCGCGCCGGAGCTGGCCGTGGCGCTGGCGGTGGTGTGGGCAGTCACGCTCGTGCACCTGTGTGGCACCGAAGGCGCCAGCGCCTTCCAGAACGTCTCGACTCTTTTCAAGGTCGCGCTGATCATCGGCCTCATCGTCGCCGCCGTGGCCTACGGCCGCCCGCAGCCGTTGTCGTTCGCGCCGCAGGCGGGGGACTTGGCGCTGATCGTCAGCCCGCCGTTTGCGGTCAGCCTGGCGTTCGTCATGTACTCCTACGCGGGCTGGAACGCCGTCACCTACATCGCGGGCGAGGTGCGCGAGCCCAGACGCACCGTGCCGCTGTCGGTGATCGCCGCGGTGATCGTGGTGACGCTGCTCTACGTCAGCCTCAATGCCGTCTTCCTCTACACCACGCCCATGGATCAGCTGGCCGGACAGATCCGGGTGGCGGCCATCGCCGGGCAGCACATCTTCGGTGCCACCGGAGCGCGCATCGTCGATGCGGTGATCTGCGTCGGCCTGGTCTCCTCCATCAGCGCCATGATGTGGCTGGGACCCCGCGTCACCATGACCATGGGCGAGGACTTCCGCCTGCTGTCGGCCTTCGCCCGCAAGACCCGGGACGGGGCGCCGGCCACGGCCATCCTTTTTCAGGTTGCTGTGGTCTCGGCGCTACTGCTCACGCAAAGTTTCGAGTCGATCGTCGAGTTCATACAATTTAGTTTAACGATCTCGTCGTTTCTTACGGTATTGGGCGTCATTGTGCTTCGCTTCACTCAGCCGGCACTGCCCCGCCCATACAAGGTCTGGGGTTATCCTATCACCCCGCTTCTGTTCCTGGCCGTGTCGCTGTTCATGATGGTCAACCTGGTGCTGGAAAGGCCCGCCCAATCGCTTGGCGGCGTGGCCATCATGCTGTCGGGCTTGCTCGTCTACGCCGTCTCGGCCAGACATGGACGGTAACATTCCGAGGAGTTCCTGAGTCATGCTTGCAACCCGGAGACTGGCGAACGCCGGCATCCTCTGGCTGGCCTTCGCTCTGCTGACGGCGGCTGCGCCGGGCTGGGGGCCGGCGTGGGCCACCGAGGCGACCAAGGCGCCAGCAGCCCTCCCAGGGGCCGCCAAGGCCACCGAGACGCCCAACGACGTGGCGCGCTTCCTGGCCGGCCTGGAGCCGTCGGCAGACTCGGCGCTGGCCCCTCTGGCCCGCGATCCGTCCTGGCAGCAGCACGCCAGATCGCTGGACACGGCCTGGTCCAGACTGCAGGAGACCCGCCTTGCCAAGATCCGGGCTTGGTCGGCGGCCAACCTGACGGCGCCGCAGCCCACCGTTCTCTACATGTTCAGCGGACCGGACTACCTCTACGTGGACGCCTTCTTCCAGGACCGCACCACGTACGTCATGAGCGGGCTGGAGCCGATCGGCGCCATTCCCTCCATCACCTCGGTGCCGCGCAAGGCCGTGACGGGCGCGCTGGGCGGTCTGCGCGCCTCCGTGGGTACGGCGCTCAACTACAGCTTCTTCATCACCGCCCAGATGCAGCGCAGCCTGCGGACCAGCAATTTGAACGGCGTGCTTCCCGTCATCTACCTGTTCCTGGCCCGCTCGGGTAAGACCATCCAGGACGTGAGCCTGTTCGCGGTAGACAAGGATGGCGCCGTGGTCGAGGCGGGCACCCGCGAGGCCACGCAGGGCGTCAAGATCGTCTTCACCGGCCGCGAGGGGAAGGTGCAGACGCTCTACTACTTCCAGACCGACCTGTCCGACGGCGGCGTCAGGCGCTCCGGGTTCCTCAAGTTCTGCGAGCAGTTCGGAAAGGCCGACGTGTTCATCAAGAGCGCGTCCTACCTCCTGCACAACAACAACTTCGCGATCGTGCGGGCCTACCTGCTCGAGCACGGCGCCGCCGTCGTGCAGGACGATACCGGCATTCCCGTGCGCTACTTCACGACCGCAGACTGGCAGCTGCAACCGTTCGGCCGCTACCTGGGACCCATCGCCGTGTTTCCCGGCATGTTCCAGAAAGGCCTGAACGACGTGTTCCGGAAATCCAATCCGCCGCGTTTGGAATTCGGGGTCGGCTACCGCTGGCGTCCGCAGGAGTCCAACCTCCTGCTGGCGGTGCGCAGCTCTCCCGGCGGCGTGGCGCAGGAGCTCCCGCGCCAGAAGTAAGACGATTCC
>Ga0209382_10004325_pt1 | contig 19039 bp, 20 predicted proteins | sample SoiMetdeltSBSDD5_FD_187599 | JGI IMG/M metagenome (GOLD analysis project Ga0209382, IMG submission 187599) | Bulk soil microbial communities from a Populus tree surrounding site in Tennessee, USA - Soil MetaG P. deltoides SBSDD5 (SPAdes) (version 2) | ecosystem: Environmental > Terrestrial >...
TTCGATCTCTATCTGCACGGGTTTTTCGTGACGGATGATGGCGACTGGACGGTGGTGCAGCAGGGCATGAATGGCGACAAGCGACAGGCCCGCCGTTACCATTGGCACTCGGAAGATCTGACTAGCTTCGTGAATGAGCCGCACAGCGCGATTGACGGCCCAAGCCAGGGGCGGATCCTCAATCTCACGGACCGCCGCGCCTCCCCATCCCGCTCGGCGCAGCTCGACATGCTGGCAACCCTGGGGCCAGACGGTATCGTCCGTGAGTTCTCGGCGCTGACAAGCGGCCCTCAGGCGCAGCCGGACCTTCCGCACCTCGTCATGCCGGCGCACCACGATGTCCGCTCGAGCGACGTGTTCACAAGGAGGCTGCACAGCACGCTAGCAGCGGCAGCCGAGCAAGAACCCGTCGATTTTCCAGAACTATTGCTGACGCCTGGCGTTGGCGCACGCACGGTGCAGTCGCTCGCCATGGTAGCGGAGGTCGTGCATGGGACCCCTTACCGCTTCCAGGATCCCGCGCGGTTTTCGCTGGCGCATGGCGGCAAGGATCGCCACCCCTAACCCGTGCTGATCAAGGTTTACGACGAGACCATCCGCGTTCTAAAATCGGCAGTCGAGAATGCGAACCTTGGCCACGCCGAACAGGTGCAGGCCCTCAAACGACTCGATGATCAGGCGCGTCGCCTTGAGCATACCGCGAACGGACCGTCGTTGGAATCCTTCATCGCCGGTGAGCGCGAACGCGCCCCATTTGTTCGACGGGCGCTCAGTGTTCGGTTGGGAAAAGGATGTGCAGCGAATCAGTAAGAAGCGCGCGGGCTGACGGCTCTGCAACAACTGCGTGAGAAGACGAGTGGCAAGCGTACACGAGAGTAGTGATCTCTTCGGTCACAAGCCGTCGCTGCCAGAGGGTTTCCGGTACACCGCTGACATCATTGATGAAACCGTGGAGCAGGTCGTGTTGCAGGCCTTCAAAAGCCTGCCCTTCAGGGAATTCGAATTCCACGGATTTACCGGCAAGCGCAGGGTTGTGTCGTTCGGCTGGCGCTATGACTTCAATGGCGGCGGCCTGCAGAAGACCGAAGACATTCCGTCATTCCTGCTCAAGGTGCGCGGGAAGGCAGCCGCCTTCGCGCAGATAGCGCCGTCCGACCTGCAACAGGTGCTCGTGACCGAATACCGGCCGGGTGCTGCCATCGGCTGGCACAGGGATCGCTCCGTGTTCGGCGACGTTGTCGGGCTTTCGCTTCTCTCTTGCTGCGCATTCCGCTTTCGTCGCAAAGCGGGCTCGAAATGGGATCGCGCCAGCCTGACTGTCGAGCCGCGCTCCATCTATCTGCTGCGCGGTCCCTCGCGTAACGAGTGGGAGCACAGCATTCCGGCGGTGACCACGCTGCGCTATTCCCTCACCTTCAGGAATGTCCTGGATCCAGCACGCACGTAGCGCGTTGCTACGCCTGATCCAGAAAGCGTGAATGGCTGATGCTTGGCTAGCGTTTGCCTGCATGCTCGCCCGCGTGATGCCGCCTCTTGGCTGAACGTGGATCGGAAACGGCAGGTGCGCACCAAGTTCCAAAAATGGCTACGGCCGCTCTTAGCCCTCATCACCAGGCGTCACCTAATCAGGCTGCAGCTGCACTGGGATGGAATCAGAAATCAGCGCTGGGTTCTCTTCTCAGGCCGCCGCCATGGGCCCGGTCCTGATCTCCGGTGAGGCGACGACGGTATTGAAAGCCAGGGTCCTCGCCGGAACAGCCGCTGTACCTGCTCGTTCTGAGAAGGACAACGCCTTCAACGGAGCGAGTGGTAGGCGCAGACGTCAAGACCACTCACCGACGTAATGGGGGCGGGGTTATCGCGAAGTGCTGGCCAGGAAGGCTTCGACATGGTGGTTGTTGCCGACGAGCCCGAGATAAAGACCGCGGGCAAGGATTTCGAGGCACTGGGCGCCAAGGTCGGTGTCTTGAAGGCCGACCTTGCCGAGGTCGACGAGTCCGCGATTGCCAATGTGACGCCCGCTTCCAGCCTTGCCGAACAACACCGCAAGAAAGACTAACCCGGCTCGGCCGCCAAACTCTAAAGGACCATACCTATGAAAGCCCTCTGCTGGCACGGCAAGAGCGACATGCGCTACGAGACGGTGCCCGATCCCAAGATCCTGGATCCGCGTGATGCCATCATCAAGGTGACGGCCTGCGCCATCTGTGGCTCGGATCTTCACATCTACAACGGCGTGATCCCCGAAATGGAAAAAGGCGACGTGATCGGGCACGAGACCATGGGCGAGGTGGTGGAGGTCGGGCGCGAGAACACCAAGCTCAAGGTCGGCGACCGGGTCGTCGTCCCGTTCACGATCTCCTGCGGCGAGTGCTTCTTCTGCAAGCGCGGCTTCTACTCGGGATGCGAGCGTTCTAACCCTGACGCTGAAAAGGCCGCGACGTTGTGGGGTCACTCGCCAGCAGGCCTGTTTGGCTACTCCCATCTGCTCGGCGGGTATCCTGGCGGCCAGGCGGAATACCTGCGTGTGCCGTTTGCCGATGTTGGCCCGATTAAGGTGCCTCAGGGCCTCAGTGACGAGCAGGTCCTGTTTCTCTCCGACATCTTTCCGACCGGCTACATGGCTGCCGAGTTCTGCAACATCCGAGATGGCGAGACCATTGCCATCTGGGGCTGCGGCCCGGTTGGCCAGTTCGCGATCAGAAGCGCTTTTCTGTTGGGAGCGGGCCGGGTGATCGCTATCGATACGATCCCTGAGCGCATGGTGATGGCAAAAGCTGCCGGCGCCGAGACCCTCGATTTCATGAAGGAGGACATCTACGAGCGCATCCAGGATCTGACCGGCGGTCGCGGCGCGGATGCCTGCATCGATGCCGTCGGCACGGAGCCGCATACGACGGCGAGCTTTGATTCCGTCATCGACCGGGTGAAGGTGGCGACCTTCATGGGCACGGACCGGCCGCACGTTGTGCGCCAGGCAATTCATTGCTGCCGCAATTTTGGGACGGTTTCGATCGTCGGCGTCTACGGCGGCTATCTCGACAAGATTCCGATGGGGTCCGCCATCAACCGCGGCCTCACCTTCCGTATGGCGCAGACCCCTGTGCAGCACTATCTGCCCAACCTCTTGAAGCTGGTCGAGGAGGGGGGCATCGATCCTTCCTTTGTGATCACCGATCGCGCTTCACTCGCGGACGGGCCGGCTCTTTACAAGAAGTTTCGGGACAAGGAGAACGGCTGCATCAAGGTCGTGATGAAGCCGTAGTGTTTTCGCGACGTCGCCTAAGCGCCGGCTGCTGCGCGTCGCCGATGCGATCGTCTCTTTCGACGCCGAGCAATGCCATAAGCCTTCGCGCATCGGCAGGGGCTGCGCTCTTCTGGTCATTGTCGAAGAATGCGAACACTGTCCTGCCTTGACGCCGCCATTTGCGGATGTGATCGGCCCACTCACGCAAGGTACCCTCTGCATAGTTGTCCTTGTACCTGCCGCCCGGTCCATGCCCGCGGACATAGACGTGGCCTGCCGTGACAATCCACGGAGCCGGTGCGTGGTGATGATCCGAGAGGCAAAGAGAGGCATCGTACTCGCGAAGCACATCGATGACTTGTGGCGCATACCAGCTCGGGTGGCGGAATTCGACCGCGTAGCGGTATCGCGGGGGCAGCATCCGCAGGAACTTTGCGAGCCTGTCGCAATTCGCCTCGAAGTGGGGTGGTAGCTGAAAAAGAACCGGGCCGGCCTTCTCCTTGAGCCCCTTCAGTCTTGTAACCATCAAATCGATGGAGTTTTGACACGTATCCGGGTTGAGCCGCTTCCAGTGCGAGATGAACTTCGAGGCCTTCCAGGCAAACACGAAATCGCGCGGTGTTGCCTTGTGCCAGGCGGTCACGGCTTCAAGAGAGGGTGTTCGGTAGAAGGAGAAATTGACCTCGGCGGCCGGGAACTGCGTGGCGTACCAATTCAGCCATACTTTCTTCGGCAGATCCGCGGGGTAAAATGGTCCACGCCAGCCGTCGTACGTCCAGCCTGACGTACCAATCCGAATTCCAGTCTTATCCTTGTTGCGCACGTGCACGATGCCGAGAAGCCGGGTCTTGGATATCAACGCGCCAAGCCGGCTCGGGGTTCACGTCAAACCCTGCAAACGGTGCACACCGCTCAGATTCTGATTTCAAGGGTTCCGGCGACGCCGCCGGCGTGCGTAGTCGATATGCGCCTTCTAGAACTGTTCTTGATGATGCGGTCCGAAACCCTTGTGCGCAGCGGCCTCACCCTGCAGTCCGCCCTGCTTGTGCTGCAGCTGGATGTTGCGCTCCGAACCGGCGTCGACCACAGTCCACTCGATGAATATCGATATCCAGCGATCCTGAGAGACCGTGGCTTCGCCTCCAGCGTGAATGTTCCGGTGCAGACCGACAGCGGCAGTTTTGGAATTCTTGAGATCGACCACACTTCCCGCAAACCTTCTCTGCCAACGACATCTATTTTCTGACGGGGCTTGGCAACACCATCGCCCAGGCGGGGGCTACTCAAACGGGCGCTGCGAGCAATGGCAGCCGTGGACGCAAAGCAACTCCTCGTTCAGGAGATGCACCGGATCAAGACAATCTGAGTTTGCTGGATACGATGAAGTTGGCGGTCATGTCGCAACACCGTCCGAGACCGCCCCAGGATTAGATAACGCTAGGCTTCCGGTGAGCTGGCGCTTGTTTGAATGCCTTCGGGCGCTAGGCAATCAGTGTCGCCCCGCCCCACGCGAGGAGAATGACACCGCTGGCATAGGCCAGCCACGGACCATGCGGGCCAAGCTTCTCCGCAAGAACAAAGATCGCCAAGATGCAGATCCAGAGCGGGTTCATGACGCCGCCGAGGAGGCGGGCTCCATTTGCCGGTGAGCACCTCGGAACCTAGGCGCGTAGAGCCGCATGGTCAGATTTGAACGGACCCTTGTGCGCAGGCAGCCAGTTGGCCTCCTTGTCCTTGCCCGGGGTTCTCGTTCTGGAAGTAGAGGGTCAGCGAACCGTCCAGATCGTACTTGCAAGGCTTCCAGCTGCTCACGGCAAAGCGGTTGGATTACCGGCCCATGGCGGGAGCGCTTCCCGGCGCTGCTGCCGGTGGAAGGCTGAATGAATTGCACTGCGATGCACGCTGCGCCCCGCGATTGCGAGCCAAAACGCGCAGTAGCGATGGCCCGGCTCTCGGCTGCCGTGTTTGCTGGAGGCGCTCTGCCGGCGCGAGCGCTGCGCTGACGGGGCTATTTCCCATCGCCGTTCCGGTTCCGCTTTGTGAAGCGGTCGATCCAGCCGGTGGCGAACAGCATCGCCAGCGTCACCGGGATCGCAATCGCGATCGTGCGCCAGGCCCCGAGACCGCAGGCGACGCCAAGAGCTGCCGCAATCCAGACGGTCGCCGCCGTGGTGAGACCTTCGACGTTTCGCGTCTCCACATTGCGCAGGATCACTCCAGCGCCGATGAAGCTGATCCCGGCCATGACGCCTTGAATGACACCCTGCACGACGCGGCTCAGCGCATCGGGATTCTCGGCCATCCCTTGAACCTGGATGCCGGCGACGGCGACCGTGGCGGCCCCGAGGGAGACAAGGCCGAGCGTCCGCACGCCAATCGGCTTGTCCGCGAGATCGCGGTTGAGGCCAACGAAGCCGCCCGCGGCGGCGGCGGCGAGCAGCCGCACAAGCACATCACTGAGGTCAAGGTCCACGGCAGCGCATCCTTCCGTCGGGTTTGGCATCAACCGAATATATGAGCGTTTTTTAGAGAGCGTCCTCCTAGAACAACTAACCCATGGCCTCCAGGGTGCGGACGGCCGCAATGCGTTGCTTGTCGATGTTGCTCATGCGGGCGGGTAAAGGCTTGGGTCCGCACGTCCGAGCAATTCATCTGTCGCTCGTGGGCAGCGACATGTTACGCGCGCTGGCCGAGGAAGACCGAAGAACGCCCTATCGTTGCCTCCCATCAAAGAAGAACGTCCATCCGAAGACCGCGAGCATTAACAGTGTGATAATTGCGAGACTTACCAAGATGATGACAAACGCCCTGTTCTGGCCATTCGGGTGATCTTGAGCCATGCCTTGAAATATCCATGGGCGTTGAAATCTAGTGGGCAATCATCGTGCCATCATCCGCTGCGATAGTTCAAGTTGCGCCTCCCCCAAAAGGGGGAGGGCAGGTAGGGAAAAGCAGTTGTGCGACAGCGCTCACGCGACGATGCCAATGCCCATGCTCGATCAAGTTCGGCACGAACTCAACAGCAAGCAGCCACCACCGCACGCATGGCGGCCGGCCAGAATGAGCTACGCGGAGTCCCTGTGGGCCAAGCCTTCAAGGTCGCGGTGATTTCGAATGCATAGGTCCGAGGCCCAATGAAGACCATCGCAGCAAGTGCGGTTTTATATGCTGTGGCGTGAGACTCGTTTGTGGGGCGCGTCTTTTTATTCGCGCGTACCAGCAAATGCATTGGCTGGGGCGTGGCCTACCTGGAGTTGGTGGGTTTCCTTAGCGCTTTCTTATTAGCACAGATTGCCTTTCTGTTTATTTGACGCCGACCTGGCCGAGCCGGATCAACCGCCAGCAAGCGCGAGCTTCGCAATCGGAACCGACACCCTGTCGGAACGTTCACTTGTCGAACTACGGTCTTCCCACTCCTCTCTATCCGCCGTAGAAGGCGGCCTACCAGCATGGTTGCCCGACCCTCTAGCCCCGGTACGCACACCGCCGGGGGCTTTTTGGCGTATGATCGGCGCATCCATCCTCCCATGTGATCGACACGTCGTGCTTGGCACATCGCCACTTGGGGCGCCCCGCCTTTACCTTCGCGTATGACAGAGTCCGCACCGATTTGGATCTTCGAACCACTCCGGTATGAGGATGCGGTCACGGTGGGCCAGGTGTTCTTCACTCAAGAGCTTCTGGAGTTTCTTGGACGGCATGTGGTTTACCTCTTCGGCGATCAATGCAGATTAGGTTTGCGCCAACGAGCGACCAAGCCAGGTTCGGCTGTAGTTGGCGCTTGAACGAGCCCGAACGCTCGAAAGGCGGTTTCCGTCTCTTCGACATAGCGCGCAAACTCGGTTTCTGAGTTGTGCGGGACTATGGTTTCCACCCGGATGCCTTCGCCATCCACAGCGACCACTCGGCAATTAAAGCCGTCACGCCAGATTTCGGTAGTGGTGGGCGCGGCCGTTTTCGTCATATGGCCTCCAAGCAGTCTGGCGGCGAAGCATGGGTCACACCCTCCGATTGTGCGCTTCGGGCACGACTACGGCGGCAACCTATAGCCTTGCGGGCGCACGAGATCGTCCTTGCGTCACCGCTGGAAAGCCTTCCATCGCTCCCGGTTCGCCACTCTCCACGACGCGGTCTTGGTCTTCACCCAATCGCGCGATGGCCCCGAGCGGTACGCCGAGTCCGTGCGCTTCGAAACGATGCCCTCCAGCCCATGCCGCTCGGCCGTCGCGAGGAGCTTGGCACCGTCGTCAAAGGCTTGGGTCAGGTGGAGGCACCGCACGTCCGAGCGTGCGAGAAGCAAGTTGGGTCCAGTCGCCGCTCCATCAAGGGCGCTGGCTGGAGGTCTTTGCCGTCGTGGTGCATGAGGTCGAAGGCGAATACCGCGAGCTCGTGGTGCCGGTCGGAGACCATGGCAGCCTGCAGGCGCCGGAAATCAGGGTGGCCTTCGCTGGTCGGGAAAGACGAGTTCGCAGTCGAGGACCGCGGACTGGCAGTGAATGGCTACCAGCGCGTCCGCCAGAAGCATTAGGCGCTTGGTCCAGTCGGTGCCGCCCTTGCTTTAGAGCCGGAGCGCACGGCCATCCTTGACGATCTGCAGACGGTAGCCGTCGAGCTTCGGCTCATGCAGCCACGCATCGCCTCGCGGAATAGTCTTGGCGGTGGTGGGGATGCACGGACGGACGAACTTTGGGGGCACGCTACTGAATAGGCCTTCGGGAGGGTCTAGGTGTTCGCATCCTAGAGGGGTACAGGGGAGTTGGTGTTGAGGGCGATGATTATTATAAGAACGCCCCGCTCGCCGTTGCGACCCTGTACAGGTCAGGACGGGCGCGGTAATCGATGCCCGGCTTCCATGCGTAACTCCGCTTATCGAAGATTGGCGACGATGCGGCGCGCACAGCCCCGGTCTTGCAGCAATCGTTTGAACGTCCTGGCGTTCCTGATCGCGTGACCTTCGTTGGTGTTGTTGAAATAGGCCCACACGCTTTGATGTTTGGCGGCCTTGACGCGATCGGCCCAAACTTTGAGTTCGTCGCTGGTGTAGTCGTGGCGATACCATCGCTTGGTGCCATGGAAACGGATGTAGATGTCGGGCGCGGTGACAATGAGCTCGTCAGGCAAACGCGGCCCGCTGCATGAGCAGAAGATGATGCCGGCCTCGCAGAATGCCTTGTAGACTTTGTAGTTCCACCAGCTCTTGTGCCGGAACTCCACGACGTTCCTATGCCTTGGATTGAGCTGGGCGACGATCCGGTCCAGCCTGGCGCGTGAGTACTTGAAACTCGCCGGAAACTGGAACAGGAAACATCCCATGGCCGGGCCGAGCAGATCGGCGATCAGGCCAAAATCCTTGACCAGTTCAGCCGTGCGCGAAAAGCGTCGTGTATGGGTGATGAGCTCGTTCACCTTCACGGTGTAGACGAACCGGCGCCTGCCGACTTGCCTGCGCCACGCCTTGACTGCGGCGACGGTCGGCCACGAGTAGTAGGACGCATTGAGTTCGACGGTATCGAACGTCCTGGCGTAGTAATTGAACCATTCGCTCGGCTGGGAACCGGCGGGATAGAACCCTCTGCGCCAGCTCCAGTAGAACCATCCCGAGCAGCCGACGTAACAAGGGGAGGTGACCTTGGCGCGCCGCTGCTCAGGTTCGGAAGCCTGCGCCAGGCGCGCGCGGTGCATGCGCGCAGCGCGTTCGACGCTCTGCTTCCGTTGCTGTTCGCGGCGGGCTTCGCGTCTGGCGAGCCACTCTTCCCGGCTCAGAAGCGGTCGTTTCGAGTATGTTTCCCGTGGGGAGCTACCACTAGGCGCGGGGCTTTTGCGTGATGGCATCGGCAGTGCGTTTGACCATTCTCGACGGCCGTGTCAATCGCCCGTATAGAATCGGTTCGCTGCCGGTCACTGAAATGGTCGCTCCACACGTAGCTGGAGAGGGGATCGGGCCGGGCAGCCTGACGAAGGCGATGCATGTCGTACGTCTGATTGGTTGGGCTTGCCTCCCGTCTCGCAAACGAGGCTGAGCGCAATTCGTTCCCGTCTCAGAGGCAGGTGCTGAGAGCGATTTCTCGGCCGCGACAATTCGAAATACTGGTTCGCGCGCGCAGTTTGGAAGGCGCGCCGCGCGTCTTGGTCCGCCCACGGTACCGTCGATCGGGTGGCGGTGGCACAAGAGCAGATCACGCATGAAGAGTTGCTTGGAAGCCTTGCGTCGCGAGGGTTGCACCTCACTTACAAACGTCCGTTATGCCGTTCTCGAAAACGATGGCGCGATTACGATCGGCCTACGCAAGGACAAAGGCAGCCGAATGGACAAGGCGTAATGCGTAGGGCAACAGGGATGCCATGGTGCGCGGGGCGCGGCCCCCCTTCAGGAGCAAGCCCTCGGCTTGCTGGCTGCGCCGGACCGCCTCGCCTCGCGGGGAAGGTTCGCGGGCCCTCTTTTCCCCGTCCGCGCTTTCCCCCATCAAGACGTTCATTGAGGTCCCGCGGCTCGTTGCAACGCTTGCTTCTAGCCTGAACGCGGAGGTCACCCACAGCCTCGCGAAGGCACGAGGGTGGACGTATTGTGCGGCGTAACCCGCTAAATCAGCCCGGAGAATGCAGGCCAGAGATTTCGGCAATGAGCTATCGATGTTGTCCTTGGCCATCAAAGCAGGGTGCGCGACCGCTTCGTGCAGCCGGACGTCGGCGACCTTGTGTTTTTAGTCCTCCTTTGGGTCCGCTCCGAACAGCATCTTGATGCCGGCAATAAGGTTCGACGCGGGCGCCATCCAGAGGCCCTGGGCCCCAGAATTCCTCCATGGTGAGATAGGTGAATGACGCCGACGAGCCGATGGGCACCAGAGCGCTCAGGGACTCGACACCGGCAACCCGGCCCCCCGGAACGGGCGCTCCATCGTATAGGCGTCCGGGCGGACCCCCGCTTCAACCTGCCGCCAGGTCACCGGTGCCGCAATCGGAAAGCCGGGGCGTGCGCGGGGCGAATAAGTTCCGATAGCCGTCGTGCCTCGCCCATTTCGCAGATAATCGACGAAGATGCGTCCGGCTCGCTTCGCCGGGTCGGCGACCGTCACATAGCGTTCCGAGCTAGTCGCAGCGAGACGCTGTGCAGTCCGCTTGGCATAGCCGTGCGCTGCGTCGTGTGTCAGCCGCTTTGACAGGGACGCCATAACGTGCATGCCCTTGCCGCCCGTAAGCTTGGGCCAGCTCTCGAATCCGTCACTTTCCAAACGCTCGCGCAGGGATATTGCCGTCTCAATCACAAAGCCCCACGCAATGCCGTCACCCGGGTCAAGATCGAAGATCAGCTGATCCGCGCGCTCATAGTCTTCGACGGTCGCCGCCCACGGATGCACCTCCACAACGCCTATCTCGACAAGGCCCAGCAGCCCCGCAAGATCCTCAACCCATAACCGCACGCCTTGCCCGCCTTCACGCTTTTCGATGCGAAGCTGGTGTACGGCGTCAGGCACGGGCGGCAGCCGCCCTTTGTGATAGAAGGTCGTGCCTCGGCTGTGCCGCACCAGTTTGAGCGGGCGGTTCGCTACATAGGGCAGGGCGCGCTTTGCCACCTTGCGCCAGTACGCCACCAGTTGTTCTTTGTCCGGCACCACAGCGTTTGGCAGGAGCTGCAGAATATTCTCAGGCGGCACGCGACCTCGCGACGGTGACGGAGGAAGGCCCGGCTTTGGCAGAGGCGCGGGCTCAAGGTCCTCGCGCAGGCTCTTGAACACTGGCTCGCGCAAGAGCCCGTTCGCATTGACGCTGCTGAATTCGACTTCGGCCTCCGCCTCCGGCTTCACCCATGTCGCCTTCGGCTTGTTGATGGGCTCATCGAGAGGTGATTCGCGGATGATGAGCGGGTCAAGCCGCTTGCGCACGGCACAGGCTTCCGCGTGCGTAAAGCCGCTCTGCACTTTGCCGGCATATAAAAAACGGCCGTCTTCCCGGCGCCCGATGTAGAAGGAGGCCATGCGGCGCGGATGAGCGCCTAGCTTTTCGACAAAAGCGATAATCGGATAGGTGCCGCTCTTCGTGCATTTCGCCTTGATCCAGGTTTCCTGCCGGCCCGAGCGGTAAGGCGCGTCGCGCCGCTTTGAGACAATACCTTCGCGCCCCATTTTGCAGGCGTGCGCGAAGACCTCTTCCGCGTCCGCCTCGAGGTGATCGGCATAGAGGAAGCCGTGCGGCACCTTAGTGACCAGCGCGTTGAGTTTTTTCTTGCGCTCGCTTAGCGGGCGCTGCCGCAAGTCCTCGCCGTCAAGATACAGAAGGTCGAAAACATAGTAGGTCAGGTTGCCGGCGCGCTTGCGGGCAAGCTCGCGCCGTAGCGAGTGATAATCCGCTACGCCCCTTGCGTCCTGCACGATAGCCTCACCGTCCAACACGCAATGGCGCACTGCCAGCCCTTCGGCGGCGCGCGCGATGGACGCGAAAGTCTGCGTCCAATCGTGCCCGCGCGTCGAATAAACCACGACCTTGTCGTCGCGCACGTGCACCTGCGCGCGGTAGCCATCCGCCTTGATCTCGTGGATCCAATTACCGCTGGCTGGCGGCCTGTCGCGTTCCGCGGGATGGCACGGCTCTATGAAGCCGGGGTAGGCGGAGGGATACGAGCGCTTTACGGCGGACTTTGAACGCAGGGGAGCCGTGCGGGATTTATGCGACCGGGGCATGGGGGCTCACCGATTGAAGAACCACAGCAGTACGCTAAGCACGATGCTGATCAGCAGCGAGGTCGCTAGCGGAATATAAAGCCGGAAGTTCTCGCGCTCGACGACGATGTCGCCGGGCAGGCGGCCAAGCCCCATCCTCGCGACGAGTGGCCAGAGCAGTCCAGCGGCCACGAGCACCAGACCGAACATGATTAGAAGCTTTGACATGGACATCCGTCATGCCCTCCCGACGAACTTGCGGATCGCCGCCTTGAGGGGGACTTCGCTCTCGCAATAGCCAGCCCAGGGCTTGCTCTGCGCGAGCAGGGCGGGCACCGTCGCCATCGTGAAGCGCTGCGGGTCGAGTCCCGCGCGCGCCTGGCTCCAGTGCAGCGGCATCGACACCGGCGCGCCCGTCCGCATGCGCGGCGAGAGCGGCGCCACCGCCGTCGACATCCTGTCGTTACGCAGGTAGTCGAGGAAGATTTTGCCGACGCGCAACTTCTTCGACATGTTGAGGAGATATTTCTGAGGGCTGTCGGCTGCCATGGCCGAGCAGACCGCTTGAGCGAACGCCTTCGCTTCGTCCCAGCCAAGTCCGTCCTTCTCCTTGACGAGCAGCGGCGTAACGACGTGAAGACCCTTGCCGCCGGTCGTCTTGCAGAACGTAATAAGGCCGAGCGCCTCGAGCCGCTCGTTCATCTCCTTGGCCGCCGCGATGACAGTGTCGAGCGCGACGTCCGGCGCGGGATCGAGGTCGAACACGAGCCGCCCCGGAACGCCTGGATGCCCCGGCTGGTTGTTCCACGGGTGATACTCGATGGCGGCGATCTGAGCCGCTGCGATCAGACCTTCGATGCGGTCAATCTGAATGTAGGGCTTGCGGTCACCTTCGACTCTCGCCAGCGAGAGCAGGTTCGACATGCCCTTCATCTCATGGCGCTGGAAGAAGCGTTCGCCGTCGATGCCGTCGGGCGCGCGGATAATGGAGCACGGACGGCCCTTCAGATGCTCCATCATCCATGGTCCGATCTTCTCGAGGTACTGCGCGAGGTCGAGCTTTGTGTAATTGTCCGGCTCCGGCCAAAGCGGTTTGTCGGGTTTGGAGATGACCACGCCCATGACGACATCACTGCCGCCTTTCACACGGTTGCCGCGCGCCTTCGGCGCCGGCGTCAGCAATTCTGCCTCATTGCTTGGCGTGGGCAATTCCGCACGCACCTCGCTGGCGGACTTGTCGTCGCGCAGGCCCTTGAACGCGGCCTGCCGCACATTACCATCGCCAGTCCACCCGGCGAATTCGATCTCGGCGACGAGCTTGGGTTCTACCCAGGTCCAGTCCTTGCCCTTACGCGGCGCACCCTTGCCGCCGAAGGGGCGCGGTCTGTCTTGAGCGCATTGAGCTTCTTGAGAAGCCCTGAGGAATTGCGTTCGTTGAATCCGGTGCCGACCTTGCCGGTGTGCACAAGGTGACCGCCGCGATATACCCCCACGATCAACGAGCGCAGGTTTGTGGCCGTGCCGCTCCAGCCGCCGATCACCACTTCCTGTCCGCCCCGGCATTTGGATTTGTGCCAGCTCTCCGTGCGACCGGATTCGTAGTGAGCGCCGGCCCGTTTGGAGATGATGCCCTCAAGGTTGAGATTGCAGGCTGACTTGAGCACCGCCTCGCCGGGCTCCGACAGATGCTCCACATACTTGATTTGCCCCGCATGCACGCCCTTGCGCGAGAACATCTTCCTGAGCCGCTCCTTGCGCTCAGTGAGTGGTAGGTGCCTCAGATCCTCGCCTTGCTCGAACAGTAGGTCGAATACGAAATAGGTCAGATCGCGCGAGCGCCGCTCCGAAAGCGCTGCCTGCAGTGCTGCAAAATCCGGTGCCCCGTTATGGTCAAGGGCGACCACCTCGCCGTCGATGATGCAATCAGGCAGGCCGCGCCCGGCGTGCGCGATTGCCACGAACTTTTCCGTCCAGTCGAGCCCCTTGCGCGTGCGCATCACGGCTTGCCCGCCTTCGACCCGCAGCTGCATGCGATAGCCGTCTAACTTGATCTCGTGGACCCAGTCTTCGCCCGCGGGTGGCCTGCCGACCCGCTTGCACAGCTGCGGCGGAACGAACGGCGGCATCGCTCCTGCCGCGGTGCGGTCGCGGCGGGGGCGCGCGGAAGGTTCGCGCCTCAGCGCCGGAGTGCGCGCAAATAGGGCAGGTGGGCGTGCCCCTTCGCCCTTGTCCCGGTTCGAATGCCAGACCGCGTTCGCTTTGAAGCTGTTCTTCTTGTCCAGCATGAAGGGCTTCGGGCTTCGGCCCTTGCCGGCAGCGATGTCTTCCATGCCCCGCCCCGAGGCGACGGAGCGGTCCTGCCCGAGAATGGCCTCGCCATCGTCTTCCCGTTCGTAGCCGTCATGGCGCTTGATCAGCAGCCAGTTGGTACGTTTGCCGTGCTCACGATCATGGCGCAGCCGCACCAGCACCCAGCTCCCTTGCAGCTTCTCGCCGACGAGGGTGAAGCGCAGCTCGCCCTTGCGCAGTGCCTTCGCGGCATCGCCGTCCGCTGCCCAGAAGCCGCGGTCCCATAACATCACCGTGCCGCCGCCATATTCGCCCTTGGGGATCGTGCCTTCGAAGTCACCATAGTCGAGAGGATGGTCCTCGGTTTCGACGGCAAGGCGCTTGTCCTTGGGGTCGAGGGAGAAGCCCTTGGTGACGGCCCAGGACTTGAAGACGCCATCAACTTCGAGCCGGATGTCATAGTGCAGCCGCGTGGCATCGTGCTTCTGGATGACAAAGCGTGGGTATTCGGCGGGGGTGACCTTCGCGGCTCCCCTCGACCGCGCCGTCTTGTTCTCCTTTGTGTAAACGATCAGCCGCCCTGCAGCGTGTCCGATGTGCCTTCCGCCTGCGAGAGCAGGTGCGCAAGTGATCCCGCCGTGCAGGATTCCACCGTTGCGACTGTCGTGCGTCGCGCCTGCGCCAGCTTCATGACGCGCGCCACCTGATCTTTTATTTTTTCGCTCATGCCTGATCTATAAACGTGTGAAGCAGGAGAATCGCTCAGTGCTGGTGTGCGATGCCGATAGAAACAGCGACTTCTGCCACTCTCGGCCCGGCCTTTTTCGAAAGGCCCGCCGACCTCGTCGCGCGCGAGTTGCTGGGAAGTGCGCTGGTGCGGCGCATCCGCGGCGAGCGCATCGCGCTTACAATTTCGGAAACCGAGGCCTATCTCGGTCCGCACGATCTGGCCTGCCACGCCGCGCGGGGAAGGACCGCACGGACTGAGGTGATGTACGGCCCGCCTGGTACCCTCTATATCTACTTCGTGTACGGGCTTCACTGGATGCTCAACGTCGTCACTGGCCCACAAGGATATCCCGCCGCCGTGCTGATCCGGGCTGCTGGCGATGCCTTGGGTCCCGCAAAGCTCACGCGCGCGCTCGCCATCGACCGCGCGCTGAACGGCCGGACCGCCAAGCCACGATCTGGGCTCTGGTTCGAAAGCCGGGCGCCGGCGGGAAGGATCATCGCCACGCCGCGCATCGGCGTTGCCTACGCGGGACCGCGTTGGTCGGCGCGCAAGCTCCGTTTCGTCCTCACAGAGCTCGACAAACGAACGCGCTGATCAGGACTTGCGTCCCGCGTGAGGCCGGTCACCCTTGTCGCCCTGTCCCGGCTTGGCAACGGTTTTCGCCTGCCTGCGTCGGTCCTGTGCGAGCGAGCGGCCGACCTCGTCACTTTCCTTGATGCGGCCGCGCTCGTCGCGGCGGACATAGCGCTTATCGCCCTTGTGCGGCTCTATCAGCTCTCGCTTGCGTGCCATGGCTTCTAGCTCGCCGCCTTGCGGTTCACGCCCTTGCGCAGCGCAACGGTCGAGAGCTTCTTGTCTGCTGCCTTCTCCTCATTGAGGTTGGTGCTAAGAAACCGCACGATGTCATCGTGTCCGAGCGACTCCGCCCACGCGATAAGCGTCCCGTATCGGGCGATCTCGTAGTGCTCGACCGCTTGCGCCGCACCGACGATGGCGGCATCGAGCACTTCGTCGTCGGCAACTTCGCCGGCAATCTCATCGCCTTCCTCGATCAGGCCGTCAATGGCCGGGCATTTGACCCCCTGTGGCTGCTTGCCAAGCTTCTTGAACGCCTGGTTGAGACGCTCGATTTGCTTCTTCGTCTCTTCGAGATGGTCCTTGAGACCTTTGGTCAGGTCATGGTTCGTCGCTTTGTCGATCAGTTTAGGCAGCGCCTTAACGATCTGATTCTCGGCATAATAGATGTCCTGCAGACCGTGGAGCAGGAGGTCGTCCATGTTCTGTATTTCTTTGCTGAAGAGGCCCATAGGTTGACATCCTTTCGGGGGCGAGCGCTTTGTTGCTCTAACTCCGCGCCCGGTCTGCGGTTCCCGAATTGCCAATCGCCCCAACGGCTTCCGGCCTGGTGACAGACCGCCGGCTCAAGCGTTTGCCTTTCATGCCAGAGCGCACTGCAGCTGAAATCGCGGACCTTCTTGAAGAAATCGGCCACCGCGCCGTTTTCGCGGGCGGCAACCCCTACAAGGCCAAGGCCTATGTGCGCGCCGCCTCGAGCCTGCGCCGCCTCGTGCGACCGCTCCATGTGCTAATTGCCGAAGGAGCGCTGCAGACCATCCCCGGCGTTGGCGCAGCGATCGCGAAGCGCATCGAGGCGCTGCATCGCAGCGGCATGGATGAGTCGCTCGAACGCATGCGCCAGGAGCTCCCCGCCGGGTTACTTGACCTCCTCGCCATCCCGCGCCTGCGGCCCGACACCATACTCAACCTGCACAGGCTGCTGGGTGTCACTTCACTGGAGGACCTCGCGGCAGCCTGCCGGGAGGGCAGGGTCGCCGCGACCAAAGGTCTCGGCAGGGCGCTTGAGCACAAGATCCTGCAGGGTCTGACCATTGCGCGCGAAAGCGAAGGGCGCCTTCGCATGAATCAAGCGCAGGCCACCCTCGAACAGACCATGGCGGAGCTGAGGCGCATGCGCCCCGCGCTGCGAAAAATCATCATCGCAGGCGACCTGCGTCGAGCTTGCGAACTCGTTTCCGATCTCAGGCTCGTTGCCATTGACCCGAAGGCCGTGGAGACAACCGAGGAGCGCTTCGGCCCTGTGACCCTTCATACCTGTCGACCCGTGAACCTTGGCGGGGTGCTGCTGCAGGCTACGGGCAACAAACGCCATTTCGAACAGCTTACCGCCCTGGCGCGGAAGAAGCGTCTTACACTTAGAACCGGCTCCCTGCAGAGCGGCGCAAGAAACGTGAGCACGCCGCGCGAGGAAGACATCTACAAGGCGCTCGGAGTTGCCTTCATCCCGCCCGAGCTGCGCGAAGGAACGGACGAAATTACGCGCGCCGGCACAGGCGCGCTACCCGAACTCGTAACGATGAAGGAACTGCGGGGCGTTCTGCACCTTCACACCGACTTCTCCGACGGCGTCAACACGCTTGAAGAAATGGCGGAGGCCGCGCGCGAGCTCGGCTACAGCTATCTGGGCGTTGCCGACCACTCGCAGTCTGCGCACTACGCGGGTGGTCTGCGGCTCGATCGGATCGAAGCGCAGCATGAATTGGCGGACATGCTCAATCGCCGCTACCGCGGACGCTTCCGCATCCTCAAGGGCATCGAATCCGACATCCTCGCCGATGGCGCGCTCGATTACCCGCCTGAGGTCCTGGAGCGCTTTGATTTTGTCGTGGCAAGCGTCCACAGCCGTTTCAGCCTCCGCCCCAAAGAGCAGACAAGTCGCATCATCGCAGCGGTTGCAAATCCCTGTACGACGATCCTCGGCCATCTCACCGGCCGACAACTATTGCGGCGCCCCGGTTACGACATAGACGTCGAGGCCGTACTCAAGGCCTGCGCCGCTCACGGCGTCGCGGTCGAGATCAACGGCAATCCGTGGCGACTAGAACTTGACTGGCGCTGGCACCGCAAGGCGCTTGAATTCGGCTGTATGCTCAGCATCAATCCGGATGCGCATTCCATCACCGAACTCGATTACATGAAGTGGGGCGTTGCCATCGCACGCAAGGGCGGGGTACCCAAAGAGCGGGTGCTCAATGCGATGGGCCTTCGGCAAATCGCCGCGCACTTGAAGAGGCAGCAAAGTCAGACCGCTGCTCAGGGCAAGGGCCCCATCTAATGGCTTCGGCCTCGCCGCCCGCCTGCCAGGCCACCCCTCGTGTACTTGCGAAGCGATGGCAAGGCGGAAGCCGATTGGCGTATCCGGGGGATACTGTTCCTTGCCGGGCACGGGTGTCCTTGAGGTCAGTCAAAAAGGTGAAAAGAAACAAAGGAAAACCCGGCTGATTTTTTTTCTGAAGCGCCGTGACTTTCGAATGCCCGAAGTTTGTCGTTCGCGTGAGCAGCCGTGGTGGGGTGAGGGTTCCACAAGCTTATTGCGGACTGCGGAACGACGAGAGCCGCCAATGAAGAAGTCGAGTTTGTGCATGATGCGGCGCGATGGGTCTCCACAGTCTTGAGGCTGATGCCCAACAGCTTGGCAATATCCTTGTTGGTGTGCCTCCCGCGATGAGCTGCACGACACCGCGCTCGCGAACGAATTTGACGGGTGACCTCGGCCCGTTGACCTGCCGCTTTCACCCACCATCCAACTCGTTACCGACTATACTGCTACGGAACATCCGCGCGGCCACCACGGGTAATGCATAGTCGACGATCGCAATGTCGGGCTTGTTCCCAGACTCTTTGCCATTGGGCGCTTCCGCGACCACCTGGTAGTTCGGCTGAGCTTCCAGGATTGCTCGCACTCCCGGCGAGCAACTTTATGTTCGTCAGCAATGAGATGCGGGTCACGGGGCTGCTGCATCGGGGTAAACCCTGAGGTCACCTGCAGTGCGCTCCAAGCGGAGGCGCTGCATGTCGCAAGCAATCGCCAAAACAATCGACGCCACTAACTTGGATTTAATGGCCCCGCGTTATTCGACCTTAAGACGAAAGAAAAAGGAACTTTGAGGTCAGGGTTGCGTTCGCCGACTGTCTACCTGGAGAACGCCAATGACAACGCAAGCCAATCCATCGCGCCCTCGCAACGGGCCGGAGAGCCTTTCACATCCTCTCACAACAGCAGAAGAAACCCGCGTCCTAATGTTCAATCGAGTCTCA
>Ga0209382_10004328_pt1 | contig 19029 bp, 19 predicted proteins | sample SoiMetdeltSBSDD5_FD_187599 | JGI IMG/M metagenome (GOLD analysis project Ga0209382, IMG submission 187599) | Bulk soil microbial communities from a Populus tree surrounding site in Tennessee, USA - Soil MetaG P. deltoides SBSDD5 (SPAdes) (version 2) | ecosystem: Environmental > Terrestrial >...
GCCTAATGCCTAGCGACTAGCGACTAACGACCAGCGACCAACACCTCAACCGGCGCCACCTCAACCGGCACGCCGTTGAGAATCGCATTCCCCGACAGCGGCTCCAACTCCGCCGTGCCGGTGAGCAGGTTGCAGTTCACGCCCGCGTGTGCGCGCGCGACCGACTGCCGCGTCCCCGGCACATCGTGCCCCCAGCCGTGCGGGATCGAGACCACCCCGGGCATGATCGCGTCCGTCACCTCCACCGGCACCACCACCGCATTGGTGGCCGAGCGCACGGTCGCCTCCGCGCCGTCCTCGAGCCCCAGTTGCGTGGCGGTGTCGGGGTGCACGTGCATCGTGCAGCGCGCCGGCCCGCGGACGAGCATCTCGAGGTTGTGCATCCACGAGTTGTTCGAGCGCAGCTGGCGCCGGCCGATGAGGACGATCTCGCCGTCGGGTGACCGCCGCAGAGCGGCCCGCAGCCGGGGCACGTCGCCCACGATCTCCTTCGGCGCGAGCTCGACCTTGCCCGACGGCGTGCGCAGCACCTCCGGCAGGCGCGGCTCCAGCGGCCCGAGGTCGATGCCGTGGGGGGCGGCCTCGAGGTCGGCCAGCGTCAGGTCGTACGGCCCCGCCCGGAGCAGGAAGTCGAGGATGCGCTCGGGCCCCACGCGGGGCTCAAGCTCGGCGAGCACCGACTCGGGATCGCGGCCGGACTGCTGAATCACTTGACCGGCCACGAAGCGGTCGAGCGCATCGACGTCGACGTCCGGACCGGCGCCCCCGGCGATGCCGGCCAGGCGCAGCAGCGTGCGCCACTCGTCCGGCGGCTCGCCCGCGTCCGCGGGGTCGAGCACCGGGGGCGAGTAGTTGGCCACGTTGCGGATCGCGAGCTGGTAGAGCGGGAGGTCGTAGTGCGACCGCGCGAGCGGGGAGGGCGCCGGCAGCACGACGTCGGCGTGCCGCGTGGTCTCGTTGACGTAGATGTCGAGCGAGAGCATGAAGTCCAGCCCCGCGAGCGCCCGGTCGAGCCGCGCTCCGTCGGGCGTGGACAGCACCGGATTGCCCGAGTTCGTGATCAGGGCGCGGACCTGGCCCTCGCCCGGCGTCTCGATCTCCTCGGCCAGGACCCCGACGGGCAGCTCCCCGAACACCTCCGGCGCCCCGCGCACGCGTGAGCGCCACCGGCCGATCCTGAATCCCTTGCCGCGACCGCCCGGGCCCTGCGTGTTCGATGCGCCGGCGGCCGCACGCGGGAACATCGCGCCGCCCTCGCGGTCGAGGTTGCCGGTGAGCGCATTGAGCACGTCGACCAACCACGAGGCCGACGTCCCGAACTCCTGCGTGCACGTGCCGATGCGCCCGTACACGGCCGCCCGCGGCCCCGCCGCCAGCGAGCGCGCGATGCGCTCGATCGTCGCGGCCGGGATCCCGGTCGCCTCGGAGACGGGGCCGGGCGCGAAGTCCCCGGCCAGCGCGAGCACCTCTTCGACGCCGGCGAGGTGATCGACCGGCGTGACCAGCTCCTCTGTCGCAAGCACGTGCACGAGCGCGAACAGGAACAGCGCGTCGGTGCCAGGCCGGATGAACAGGTGCTCGTCGGACTCCTGCGCCGTGCGCGACCGGCGCGGATCGACGACCACCACCCGGCCGCCGCGGGCCCGCAGGGCGCGCAGCCGCCCGCGCATGTCGGGCGCGGTCATGAGCGAGCCGTTGGAGGCGAGCGGGTTGGCGCCGAGGACGAGCAGGTAGTCGGTGCGGTCGACGTCGGGCACGGGCACGCTCAGCCCGCCCCCGAACATCAGCCCCGCCGCGACCTGCTTGGGCATCTGGTCGACCGTCGAGGCCGTGTACACGTTCTTCGTGCGCAGCGCCTTGATCAGGGCCCGGCTGTAGATGAGGCTCGCGTAGGAGTGCGCGGTCGGGTTGCCGAGGTAGACCGCGACCGCGTCGGGCCCGCCGGCGTCCAGGACGCGGCGCAGCCGCTCGTCCACGACCGCGAACGCCTCGTCCCACGATGCCTCGCGCCCGTCGACCAGCGGGAACCTGAGGCGGTCGGGGTCCTCGTGGAGTGGCTTGAGCGAGACGCCCTTCGGACACAGGAACCCGCGTGAGAACACGTCGTCCGCGTCCCCGCGGATGCGCCCGACCCTCCCATCGGCGACATCGATGGCCAGGCCGCAGGTGGCCTCGCACAGCGGGCACGTCCGGTACGCGATCACGGACGGAGCGTAACCCCGCGGCCGCCGGAGCGTCCGACGCCCCCGGCCTATCCTCGATTCGAGGATGGCCACACCCACCAAGCCCGACCTCGCCCAACAGCGGCGCCAGCTGCCCGACCAGCCGGGCGTGTACCTGTTCCGGGACGCCGAAGGGCGGGTCATCTACGTCGGCAAGGCCAAGAGCATCCGCAAGCGCGTGGCATCGCACTTCAGCAGCGGGCGCGGCGCCGCCTACGCCGGACACACCGACCTGCCGGGCCAGATCGAGACGATCGAGACCGTGGTCACTGCCACCGAGGCCGAGGCGTTCCTGGCCGAGCAGGAGTTCATCCACCGCTACCGGCCCCGCTTCAACATCCGCCTGCGCGACGACAAGTCCTATCCGTTCATTGGGATCTCGCTCGATGAGCCCTTCCCGCGCGTGTACTTCACGCGCGAGCGCCACCGCCGCGACCGCGCCTATTTCGGGCCCTACAGCAACGCCAAGAAGACCCGCGAGACGCTCGACCTGCTGGGCAAGATCTTCCTCTTCCGCTCCTGCAATGGCCCCGAGCCCGGGCGCCGCTCGGGCTCGCCCTGCCTCGACTACTACATCAAGCGCTGCGAGGCCCCGTGCGTCGGCTACGTCGACGAGGAGCGCTACGGGGAGGCGATCGAGGGCGTCATGGACTTCCTCTCCGGCCGCTACCGCCACATCGAGCGCGAGCTCGAGCAGCGCATGCGCGCCGCGGCCGACGACCAGCTCTTCGAGCAGGCCGCGCTCGAGCGCAACCGCCTGCACGCCGTCCGCGCCCTGCTCGAACGCCAGCGCGTGGCCCGCGACTCGGTGGGCACGCTCGACGCCATCGCCGTCGCCCTGGAGGGCCACGACGCAAACGCGCAGGTGTTCCAGGTCCGCGACGGCGTGCTGTCCGACCGCCAGTCGTTCTATCTCGCCAACGAGGCCGGCCGCGGGCTTGAGGAGGTGATGGAGGAGTTCGTCCTCCAGTACTACGCGACAGCGATGTCGCTGCCGCCCCAGGTCATCGTCCAGCGGGGGGTCGAGGTCCCCGCGGCGCTGGCCGAGGCGCTCAGCGCTCGCCGCGGGGCCAAGGTGGAGGTCCGGTCGGCCGAGCGCGGCGACAAGCGCCGCATCGTCGAGCTGGCCGAGCGCAACGCCCGCCTCGCCCTCGACCAGGAGCGGCTACGCGACGAGCGCCGCCGCCAGAGCCGGGTCGAGGCGCTGGAGGGCCTGCAGGACGCGCTTGGGCTCGACACCATCCCGCTTCGTATCGAAGGCTTCGACATCTCCAACCTCGGCGGCACGCAGACGGTGGCCTCGATGGTGGTGTTCGAGGGTGGCGCGCCGAAGAAGTCCGACTACCGCCGGTTCCGCATCCGGTCGCTGTCCGAGGGCGTGCCGGACGATTACGCGGCGATGGAGGAGGTGCTCTCGCGCCGGCTCGCCAACTACGAGCGCCAGGTCGACCTCTCGCCGCACGACCCCGCCTACAACGCCTCGTTCGCCGCGCTCCCGAACGTCATCCTCATCGACGGCGGCCGGGGTCAGCTCGCCGCCGGCCTCAAGGCGCTCGACACCTTCCGGCAGCGCGGGGTCACGATCATCTCGCTGGCGAAGCGGATCGAGGAGGTGTTCCTGCCCGGCCGCGACACGCCGCTCCTGCTCGACCACGACACGCCCGAGCTGCAGCTGCTCCAGCGCGTCCGCGACGAGGCGCACCGGTTCGCAATCGAGCATCACCGCCAGCGTCGCGACCGCGCGATGACGGGGTCGATCTTCGACGAGCTGCCCGGCATCGGCCCGTCGCGCAAGCGCGCGCTGCTGAAGCACTTCGGGTCACCCGACGCCGTCCTGAGCGCGAGCCGCGAGGAGCTCGAGGCGGTGCCCGGCCTGCCCGGCAAGGTCGCGCGCGACCTCTACGCACAGCTCCACCGGACCGGGGGCTAGGCGTGGACCTGGTCCTGATCACGGGGTACTCGGGCGCGGGGAAATCGACGGCTATGCAGTTCTTCGAGGACGCTGGCTACTTCTGCGTCGACAACATCCCGCCCGAGATGCTGCGGTCGCTCGCCGACCTCTTCATGCACGAGGGCTCCAAGGTCGAGACGGCGGCGGTGGTGTGCGACGCCCGCGGCGGCGCCTACTTCGACTCGCTCGTCGCCGTCGTCGACGAGCTGCGCGGGGCCCGGGTGAGCCTCCGCGTGCTCTTCCTCGAAGCGGACGAGCAGACGCTGATCACCCGCTACCGCGAGACGCGCCGCCGCCACCCGCTGGCCACGAGCGGCAGCGTGGCAGAGGGGATCGCGGCCGAGCGGGCACTCGTGGCGCCGCTGCGCGACAGCGCCGACTACGTGATCGACACCACCGGCCTGCGGCCCGGCCACCTGCGCCACCGCCTCGCCGACGACGTGCTGCCCAAGCAGACGTCGAACCCGCTGGCGGTGCGTTTCACCTCGTTCGGCCACAAGCATGGCGCGCTGCGCGACGCCGACGTCGTCCTCGACGTGCGCTTCCTGCCCAACCCGCATTACGAGGCCAAGCTCCGCCCGCTCACCGGGCTCGACGAGCGCATCGTCGCCTACGTCAACCGCGACGGCGCGCTCGACGCCTTCTACGAGCACCTGTTCCCGCTCCTCGACTACCTGCTGCCCCAGTACGTCCAGGAGGGCAAGGCCCACCTCGTCGTCGGCATCGGCTGCACCGGCGGTCGCCACCGGTCGGTCGTCATCGCCGAGACCCTGGGCCGGCGCTATCACGACGCGGACGGCTACCTCGTCGAGGTGGCGCACAGGGATATCGACAAGGACCCCGGACGGCTGACGGCCGCGGGTTAGATAGCCTCACGCGCCCTCGCTCGCACACACGAAGGGACCGACACATGCCAGTACGCGTGGGGATCAACGGGTTCGGACGCATCGGACGCAACGTCTTCCGCGCCTCACTCGAGGGCGGTGCCGACATCGAATGGGTCGGCATCAACGACATCGCCGACCCGGCGACGCTCGCCCACCTGCTCCGCTACGACTCGAACTACGGCCCCTTCCCGGGCACGGTGGAGCACGGCGACGAGAGCATGACCGTCGACGGCCACCCGATCCGAGTCATGGCCGAGCGCGACCCGGCCGACCTTCCCTGGGGCGACCTCGGGGCCGACGTCGTGATCGAGTCGACGGGCCTGTTCACCAAGCGCGACGACGCCGCCAAGCACCTCGCGGCAGGAGCCAAGAAGGTCCTGATCTCCGCGCCCGCGACCGGCGAGGACGTCACCGTCGCACTCGGCGTGAACTTCGACGAGGCCTACGACAAGGACAAGCACCACGTCATCTCCAACGCGTCCTGCACGACCAACTGCCTCGCCCCGGTGGCCAAGGTCCTTCACGACGCGGTCGGGATCGAGCACGGCCTCATGACCACGATCCACGCCTACACCGCCGACCAGCGGCTGCAGGACATGCCGCACCGGGACCTGCGCCGCGCCCGTGCGGCGGCGGTGAACCTCATCCCGGCCTCGAGCGGCGCGGCCAAGGCGGTCGGGCTGGTGCTGCCCGAGCTATCGGGCAAGCTGACCGGCTTCGCCATTCGGGCGCCGGTCATCACGGGGTCCGTGGTCGACTTCACCGCGACCGTCTCGCGCGAGACCAGCGCCGAGGAGGTCAACGAAGCGTTCAAGGCCGCCGCGGAGGGGCCGCTACGGGGCATCCTCGCCTACACCGAGGACCCGATCGTCTCCACCGACATCGTCCGCAACCCGCACTCGTCCATCTTCGACTCGGAGCTGACCCTCGTCATGGAGAGCACGATGGTCAAGGTCATCTCCTGGTACGACAATGAGTGGGGCTACTCCAGCCGCGTCGCGGACGTGGTGCAGCGCTTGCTGTGAAAACGCTCGACGACGTCGACGTAGCGGACAAGCGGGTCCTGGTGCGAGTCGACTTCAACGTGCCGCTCGAGCGGGGCCGCATCACGGACGACACCCGCATACGCGCTGCCCTGCCCACGATCGAGGAGCTGCGCGGGCGAGGCGCCAAGCTGGTGCTGGCCTCGCACCTGGGCCGGCCCAAGGACCGCGAGCCCGAACTCTCGCTGCGGCCGGCCGCCGAGCGACTGGGCGAGCTGATCCACGCTCCCGTCGAGCTGGCGCCCGGCGTCGTCGGCGACGACGTGCGGGCCGAGGCGGAGGCGCTCGAGCCCGGCGACGTGCTGATGCTCGAGAACGTCCGCTACGAGCCGGGCGAGACCAAGGACGATCCCGAGCTCGCCCGGGGCCTGGCCGCACTGGCCGACGTCTACGTCAACGACGCCTTCGGCGCCGCCCATCGGGCACACGCGTCGACGGAGGGCGTGGCCCACCTCGTGGACCAGGCCGCCGCCGGCCGGCTGCTGCAGCGCGAGGTGGACACGCTCGAGGGCCTGTTCCGCTCGCCTCGCCGCCCACTCGTCGCCGTGCTCGGCGGCGCCAAGGTGACGGACAAGATCGGCGTCATCGACCGCTTCCTGGAGGTCGCCGACGCGCTCCTGATCGGCGGCGCCATGGCCTTTCCGTTCCTGTCGGTGCGGGGCCACGCGATCGGCGCCTCCAAGTGCTCGGAGGACGACCTCGACCCGGCGCGTCGTGCGCTCGCGGCCGCGGAGCGCTCGTCGTGCCGCTTCGAGCTGCCAACTGACCTCGTGCTCGGCGACCGCTTCGACGCCGCCGCCGACGTCCGCCAGCTCGAGGGCGTCGACGTGCCCGGCGGCTGGATGGGTCTCGACATCGGACCGCGCACGGCGGAGCGCTACGCCCAGGACGTCGCTGCCGCCGGCACCGTTTTCTGGAACGGACCGATGGGCGCGTTCGAGCTCGAGCCCTTCGCGGCCGGCACGCGCGTCGTGGCGCAGGCGGTGGCCGGCTCCCCGGCGGAGACGGTCGTCGGCGGAGGCGACAGCGCGGCCGCACTGCAGAGCTTCGGGCTGGCCGACAAGGTCACCCACCTCTCGACCGGCGGGGGCGCCTCGCTCGAGCTGGTCGAGGGCAAGGAACTGCCGGGGGTGGAGGCGCTGCGATGAGCCGCACCCCGCTGATCGCCGGCAACTGGAAGATGCAGAAGACCCGCGCGGAGGCCGAGGGGTTCGTTCGCGCGCTGTTGCCGCGCATCGCGGGGCACGCCTGCGACGTCGGCATCTGCGTGCCGTTTACGGCGCTCGCGGCGCTGGTCGAGGAGACGCGCGGCACCGGGGTCGGCATCTATGCGCAGAACATGCACGAGAAGCCGAGCGGCGCCTTCACCGGGGAGATCTCGGCGCCCATGCTGACCGACCTCGACGTCGCCGGCGTCGTGCTCGGGCACTCCGAGCGGCGCGAGCTGTTCTGCGAGACCGACGAGCACCTGGCGCTCAAGGTGCCCGCGGCCCTCGACGCGGGCCTCGAGCCGATCCTGTGCGTGGGCGAGACCGAGGCCGAGCGGGTGGGCGGTGACATGGAGCGCAAGCTTCGCCGTCAGATCGGGGAGGACCTGCGCAACGTGGGTGACGACCGCCTCGCGCAGGTCGTCATCGCCTACGAGCCCATCTGGGCAATCGGCACGGGGCAGGTGGCCACCCCCGAGCAGGCGCAGGAGGCGATCGCGTTCCTGCGCGCGCTGGTGGGAGACCGCTCGCAGGAGCAGGCGGAGCAGATCCGGATCGTCTATGGCGGCTCGGTCAAGGCCGACAATGCCGAGGAGCTGCTGGCGCTGCCCGATGTCGACGGCGCCCTGGTCGGGGGAGCGTCGCTCGAGCTCGACTCCTTCACGGCCATCGTCGCCGCGGCATGAAACCGGTCCCCGCCGTCTGCCTGGTCGTTCTCGACGGCTTCGGGCTCGCCCCCGACGGTCCCGGCAACGCGATCTCGCTGGCCGACACGCCGGTGTTCGACGACCTCTGGGAGCGCTATCCGCACACGCAGCTCGAAGCGTCCGGCACCGCGGTCGGCCTGCCCGAGGGCCAGATGGGCAACTCCGAGGTGGGACACGTCAACCTCGGCGCCGGCGCGGTGGTCAAGCAGGACCTGGCCCGCATCGACGACGCCGTCCACGACGGCTCGATCAAGACCAACGAGGTGCTGGTCGAGGCGTTCAGCGATGCGGAGCGCGTCCACCTGATCGGCCTCGTCTCCGACGGAGGGGTGCACTCCGGCTGGGACCACCTGCGGGCGCTGGTCGAGATGGGCGCCGAGCTGGGCGCGCCCGACGTGGTCGTGCACGCGTTCACCGACGGCCGCGATACCTCGCCCACGGGCGGAGCCGGCTACCTCGAGGCCGTCGACGCCTGGTGCCGCGACGCCGGCAACGCGCGCGTCGGCACGGTGGTCGGGCGCTACTTCGGGATGGACCGCGACAACCGGTGGGATCGCACCCAGATGGCCTACGACCTCATCGTGCACGGCGAGGCTCCCCACCACGCCGACTCCGGCGTCGACGCGGTCAAGCAGGCCTACGGACGCGACGAGACCGACGAGTTCATCACGCCGACCCTGGTCGGCGGCGAGGCGCGCACCCGCGACCAGGACTCGGTGCTGTGCTTCAACTTCCGGCCCGACCGCATGCGCCAGATCGTGCGTGCGCTGGCCGAGGACAACCCTCAACCACCCTCAGTGGGGTCAGACCCCTTCGTGCACCGGCGCGGACGAGCCCCGCTGCGCCGGGTGGCGACGATGGCGGAGTACGAGGAGGACTGGGACTATCCGGTCGCGTTCCCGCCCCATCACCCGGCGGCCACGCTGGCGGACGTCCTCGCCGACCGCGGTGTGCGCCAGCTCCACGTGGCCGAGACCGAGAAGTACGCCCACGTGACCTACTTCTTCAACGGCGGCGACGAGGATCCGCACGCCGGCGAGGACCGCGAGCTCGTGCCGTCGCCCCGGGACGTCCCAACCTACGACCACAAGCCCGAGATGAGCGCCCAGGCGGCGGCCGACGCCTTCGTCCGCCAATGGCGCGAGAACGGCTACGGCTTCGGGATCATCAACTTCGCCAACCCCGACATGGTCGGCCACACCGGCGTGATCCCGGCCGCCGTCAAGGCGGTCGAGACCGTCGATGCCTGCCTGGCGCAGGTCGTCGAGGCCGTGCAGGCGTCGGGCGGGGTGTGCCTGATCACCGCCGACCACGGGAACTGCGACCACATGCTCAACGACGACGGTTCGCCGAACACGGCGCACTCGGTCAACCCCGTGCCGGTGATCGTCACCGCGCCGGACCTGACGCTGCGCGAGGGCGGGATCCTGGCCGACGTCTCGCCCACGATCCTGGACCTGCTGGGCCAGCGCAAGCCGCCTGAAATGACGGGGACGTCGCTGGTACAGTAGTTGCGCGCGCAAGGAGTGGCGAGGTGCCAACGCAGACTGTCCTCGAGTCATTCACCGAAGGGGAGCTCGCAGCCTGGCGCGGGTTCCTGCGGACCCACGCCGGACTGGTCAAGGAGCTCGACGCCGACCTCGAGGCCCAGCACCAGCTGCCGCTGACCTCCTACGACGTGCTGACGACGCTGGCCGACCAGCCGCAGGGCCGCATGCGCATGCGCGACCTCGCGGACGCCGTCGTGCTCAGCCGCAGCGGGCTGACCCGCCTTGTCGATCGCCTGCAACGCGAGGGGCTGCTCGAGCGCGAGCAGTGCGCCTCGGATGCCCGCGGGGCCTACGCCGTGCTCACCGAGACCGGGCGCGCGCGCCTGCGCGAGGCGCAGCCGCTGCACCGGGACGGCGTCCGTCGTCGCTTCCTGAGCCGCTTCAGCGCCGAGGAGCTGCGCGTCCTGGCGAATTTCTGGGAGCGCTTACAGACTTGACGTTAGCCGACTAAGATTTATAATGTGTGGCGCAGTTAGGTTTTCTGTACCTCAAAGGAGCATCACACATGGCACTGATCCGATGGGAGCCGGCGCGCGAGCTCAACTCGCTGTTCGGCTCCATCTTCGACACCCCCACCGGCGCCGTCTCCGCCGGCCGCCGCTGGCTTCCGGCGATGGACCTGGTCGAGACCGACGACCGCTTCGTCCTGCGGGCCGACCTCCCCGGCCTCTCCGAGGACGACGTCGACGTCACGCTGGAGAACGACGTCCTGACGGTCTCGGGCCAGCGCAAGGCCGAGACCGAGACCCGCGAGAAGGGCTATTACCGGGTCGAGCGCGCGTCCGGCAGCTTCCGCCGCTCGCTCAGCCTCCCCGAGGGCGTCGACCCGGATGCGATCGAGGCGAACTTCGACAAGGGCGTTCTCGAGGTCCGCATCCCCAAGCCCGAGCAGCGCAAGCCGCGCAAGGTCGCCATCACCGTCGGTGGCGGCGAGCCGAAGACCATCGAGGGCAGCGAGTCCGCTTAGCCCTCAGGCCTTCCACTTCACGCTGCAGCCGCGAGGCCGTGTGACCGCTGGGTCCGCGGCCTCGTTTGTCAGGGCGGCCTCGATCGCCGCCCGCAGCCACGCTGCGTCGTTGCCGGGGTCCTCGTGGTCGGAGTCGGGGGCGCCGTGGTACACGAGGCGCTGGTGCCCGTCATAGACGAACACGTGCGGGGTCACGAGCGCGTCCAGCGCCCGCGCCACGTCCTGGGTCTCGTCGAACAGGTAGGGGAACGGCCAGTCCTGGTAGTCGACGAACTCGCGCATGCGCTCGGGCGAGTCGGCGGGGTAACGGCCGGGATCGTTGGCGTTGATCCCGAGGAAGCGAACGCCGCGCGGGCCGTAGTCCTCCGCCACCGCCCTGACGCGCGGGTTCCAGGCCACCACGTAGGGGCAGTGGTTGCACATGACGACCACGACCGTCGCCGGCGGGGCGTCCTCGAGCGGGGCCGCGTGCACTGCGCCTCGGGTGTCCGGCAGCTCGAAGGCCGGGATGTCGTCGCCAATCTCGTGCATGGCCAGCCAAGATAGGCGACCGCGCATGTCGGCACTCCAGGTCATCGCCACCGATCCCGACTCCCGCGCCCGCGCCGGGCTGCTGCGCACCGCGCACGGCGACGTGCGCACGCCCGCCTTCGTCCCGCTGGCGACCAAGGGCTCGGTGCGCGGGCTCGAGCCCCACGAGGTGGCCGGCCTCGGGTTCGACATGGTGCTCGGCAACACATTCCACCTCATGCTCCAGCCCGGCCCGGAGCTGATCGCCCAGCTCGGCGGCCTCCACCGGTTCATGGGCTGGGAGGGGCCGATCATCACCGACTCGGGCGGCTTCCAGGTCTTCTCGATGGGCCACGGGAGCGTGGCGGACGAGATCAAGGGCACCGGGAAGCGCGCGGGCACGGAGGGCGCCGTCCTCGGCATCGCCGAGGTCGGTGTGCGCTTCCGCTCCTATGTCGACGGCGCCGAGCGGTTCATGGGCCCCGAGGAGTCGATGGCGGTGCAGGCGGCGCTGGGCAGCGATATCGCGCTCACGTTCGACGAATGCACTCCCTTTCACGCCACCCGCGACTACACCGCCCGCTCGACCGAGCGCACGCACCGCTGGCAGGAGCGCTGCCTGGCCTGGCACCGCGAGCGCGGCCCGGCCGACCAGCTCGTCTACGGCATCGTCCAGGGCGGGGTCTACGAGGACCTGCGGCACGAGTCGACCGCGGCGGTGGCCGAGAGCGCCTGCGACGGGATCGCAGTCGGAGGCTCTCTCGGCCGGCACAAGGAGCAGATGTATGAGGTGGTGGGCTGGTCCACGCCCGCCCGCGGCACCGAGGCCGACGGCAAGCCCCGCCACCTGCTCGGGATCGGCGACGTCGACGACCTGCTGCGCGGCGTGGAGCTCGGCGTCGACACGTTCGACTGCGCCATGCCGACGCGCCTCGGCCGGCACGGGGTCGCGGTCGTGCCCGAGCCCGAGGCGCGCTGGCGAGTAGACCTGGCCAAGGCGCGCTTCCGCACGAGCGCGGAGCCGATCCTCGACGGCTGCCCCTGTCCGGCGTGCGCGGGCGGGTACCCGCGGGCGTACCTCCGCCACCTGATCAAGGCGGGCGAGCTCTTGGGCCAGCGCCTGGTGACGCTGCACAACCTGGTCTTCATCGGCGGCCTCATGGCCGACTTGCGCGAGGCCATCGCCGCCCGGCGGCTGCCCGAGGTGGCCGACGAGTTCAGACGGGGCTCTGCGCCCGCTGCTGTGCGCGCTCGTCCAGCCTCTTGATCCTGTCGTACGTGTCGCCGCGCGCCACACCGAACTCGAGCAGGCGCTGGAACGGCGCCGGGGCGAGCAGGAGCGGGAGGATCCACTTCGGGTAGTAGACGCGGCGCGAGCGCGCCTCGATCCCGCGCACGATCTGCTCGACCCCCTTGCTCACGGGGGCCGGCCGGCCAAAGACGCTGCGCTTGCCGGCCTGCTGGTCGCCGACGATTTCGTCGTCGTCGGCAACGTGGACCATGTCGGTGTCGAGGAAGCCGAAGTACGCGCAGCCGACGTCGACGCCGTAGGGCCGCATCTCCATCCGCAATGCGTTCGCGAACCCCTCCACGCCGGCCTTGGCGGCGTTGTAGTGGCCGACGACCGGCCCGTGGATCGCGGCCGCCAACGAGGCGATCGGCAGCACGTAGCCCTTGCGCTCGATCACGTGCGGGAGCGCCATGCGGATGGTGCGCCAGACGCCGAGCAGGTTGACCTCGATGGTGCGCTCGAACGCCTCGGGCTCGATGGTCCGGATCGGCCCCCAGGGGGCGACGCCCGCGTTGGCGACGACGACGTCGACGCCCCCGAGCTTCGCGACCGTGCCGTCGACGGCCGCGCGCAGGGCGTCCCAGTCGGTGACGTCGCACTCGAACGTCGCCGTCTCGGTCGGGAGGTCGGCGGCGAGGGCCTCGATCCCCTCAGGCTCCAGGCCGGCGAGGCCGAGCCTCATGCCGCGGGCGGCGAGCTGTCGCGCGGTCTCCGCGCCGATGCCGCGGGCCGGGCCGGTGATCAGCGCGACGCGGCCAGACAGCTGGTAACGCGGCTCGGCCACGCCGCCAGCCTAACGGGTGTTGTCGTCCACCAACTGGTGCAGCTGGTCCACGATCGAGTTGACGTCACGCCCGTTGATGGGGACGAGCTTGACCGTATTGCTCTGGTCTGCGAGGACGATCGCGGCCGCGACGCCGCCCCCGAGGAGCAGGAGGACGAGCAGCAGCGCGATCCAGCGGCGGCTCCGCCTGCGTTTGCGCGGCTGTTCGCGCGCGCGCCGGCGCTCGGCGGCGGCCGCGTCGCGATCGCGCATGGCCGGAGGCGCGACGGCCTCCACCGGCGGACGCGGCCGCCGCGGCTGGCGCGGGCGCACCGCGGCTTCGGCGCCCGGGCCGTCGGGCCCCATCATGCTCGTGGCTGCGGTCTCGTCCTCGCGGGCCAGCAGGCTGGTCGCGGCGGTCGCCTCCGCGCGTTCCGGGAAGACGCCGCGCAGCCCGTCGCCGAGCGCTTCCGCCATCTCCGGGGCGCTCGCGTAGCGCTGAGCGGGCTCCAGCGCCAGCGCTACCGCGACCGCGGCGGAAAGGGCGGGGGGCACCTCAGGCACCAGCTCGTGCAGCGGCGTGGGCGCCTCGTTCTGCTGCTTGAAGGCGAGCTCGGTCAGCGAGGTGGCCTCGTAGGGAAGGCGGCCGGACATGAGCTGATAGGTCACGACGCCGAGCGCGTACAGGTCGGCCGCGGGTCCGGCCTCCTCGCCGCGCGCCTGTTCGGGCGCGAGATAGGCGGCGGTGCCGAGGACCGATCCGACCTGGGTGATGCTCGACTGCCCGGCGCCCTTGGCGATGCCGAAGTCGGCGAGCTTGACGATCCCGTCGGGAGAGACCATGAGGTTGCCGGGCTTGACGTCGCGGTGGATGACCCCGTTGCGATGGGCGTAGTCGAGCCCGCGGTCGGCCTGGACGGCGACGTCGACGACCTGGTCGGGCGCCATCGGCCCGTCGTCGCGCAGGATCTCGGCGCACGACCGGCCGGGCACGAACTCCATGACGATGAAGTGGCGGCCGCTGGTCTCGTCGAAGCCGAAGTCGTAGACCTGGACGATGTTCGGGTGGACGAGGCGCGCCGCTGCGAGCGCCTCGCGCCGGAAGCGCGAGACGAAGGACGGGTCGTCGGCGAGGTGCTCGGCCAGCAGCTTGACCGCGACGGCGCGCTCCAGGCGCTCGTCGAAGGCGAGCTGCACCGTCGACATGCCGCCCACGCCGAGCCGGCGCTCGAGGCGATAGCGGCCGGCGATGCGGGTCTCGGTCATGGCGCCTGCGTCCCGCCGCTGGCGTCGCCGCCGCCGCTGCTTCGCCCGTCGCCGTTGCTCCCGCCGCCCCCGTTCCCGCCGCCGCCGGTCGTGTCCTGGCCGCCGGTGGTGGTGTTCTGGGTCTCGGTCGGCTGGGTCTCCGTGTTCTGGGTCTCGGTGTTCTGGGTCTCGGTCGACGCGGTCGATTCGGTGGTCGCGGTCGGCTCCGTCGACTCGGTGCTCTCCGTCGTCTCGGTCGTCGTCGTCTCCTGCTGGTTCTGCGCGCACTCGGTGGCCGCGGTGGCGCGCAACCGGGCCAGCCCCTGCTCAAGGTTGGCCCGGAGCTTGGGGTTGACGCTGTTCGGCAGCTGCTGGACGTGCGTCTCGGCGCGCTGCACCGCGGCGTCGGCGCGACCGCACCGCCCCGAGTCCGACGCCGCGGCCGCCGCGTCGACGTTCTGGTTGATCGCGTCCGCCTCGGTGCCCGGGATCAGATGCGACGTGTCCCCACAGGACACGAAGAACGCGGCGGCGAGGCCGAGGGCGCACGGAAGCAGGATCCGGAGGGTTCTGCCCATCGGCCGCCGCATGCTAGAAGGCGCTCGCCGCCTCATTGGCCGTATTGCAGCCGCTCCGCCAGCGATTCGGGCAGCTTCGCGGCTCGAATGGCGGCTGCGGCACCGTCGATGTCGTACGGGACCCGCCGCCAGCGCGCCACCCACTCCTTGGTGTCGAGCAGGAGCCAGGCGGCGCGGGGGTCGCCGTCGCGGGGCTGGCCGACCGAGCCGGGATTCAGCAGCCACTCGCCGCTGGCGACGTCGAGCTCGGAGCCCGCGCCGCGGATCTCGCCGCTGGTCGGGGCCCCGTCATCGCGGCCGAAGGCCAGGGCGACGTGCGAGTGGCCGATCAGACACACCCGGTGGCGCTGGGCGTCCAGGCACAGGCCCGCCTGCAGCGAGGAGAGCACGTACTCCCACACCGGGTCGCGGGGGCTCGCGTGGTACAGCCCGACGACCTGGTGGACGTCCGCCGGCTCCAGCTCGCCCAGGAAGGAAAGATTGCCCTCGGTGATGTGATTGCGCGTCCACTCCGCCGCCAGCGCCGCGCCGCGCGAGAACTCGGTCAGGGGCAGGTCGCCGCGCACCGCCAGGTCGTGGTTGCCGACCAGGCACAGGTCGGCGTCGGCCCGGGCGAGCTCGACGCAGGCGTCGGGATCGGCGCCGTAGCCGACGAGATCGCCGAGGCACCAGATCGCGTCGTGCTCCACGCTGCGCACGTCCTCGAGCACCGCGTCGAACGCCTGCCGGTTGCCGTGGATGTCGGAGACGATGGCGACGAGCATGAAGGGAAGTAGTCTGGGGCCGCGTGGACCGGAAACGCCGGCGCCTCTCGCTTTCGCTCGTGGCCGCCGTTGCGGTGGCCGAGGCCGCCGTCGTTTTGCTGCGCCCCCGATCCGGCGTCATCGAGCCGGCCGAAGTCAGCGCCACATCGTATTTCAGCCGCGAGCAGATCGAGCGGGCACGCAGGTTCCGCCGCCCGAACCTCGCCCTGTTCGGCCTCTCGCTGGCGATCGAGGCCGGGGTCCTGACGCTGCTCGTGCGTCGCCCGCCGAGGGCCCTCGCCGCCCCCGACCGGCCGCTGGCACGCGCGGCGGGCGCGGGCGCCGGGCTCGCCGCGGCGCTGGCCGTGGCGGGCCTGCCGACCTCGGCCGCGCTGCGCCTGCGCTCGCTGCGCGTGGGCCTGGCGACCCAGTCCTGGGGCGGCTGGGCCGTCGACCAGGGCAAGGCGCTCGGCATCGGGGCGACGCTGTCCTCCGCGGGCGCGCTGCTCTTCGTCGCCCTCGTGCGCCGCCTGCCGCGGGCCTGGTGGGTGCCGGCGTCGGCGGCCTCGGTGGGCCTCTCGGCCGGGTTCATGTTCGCCGGGCCCGTGCTGCTCGACCCCATCTTCAACACCTTCACCCCGCTGCCCGACGGGCGGATGCGCTCGAGCGTCCTGGAACTTGCGGGCAAGGCCGGCGTCAACGTCGGGCAGGTCTTCGAGGTGGACGCGTCGCGCCGCACCACCGCGGCCAACGCCTACGTCACCGGGCTGGGGGCGACGAAGCGCGTCGTCCTCTTCGACACGCTGTTGCGGGACTTCACCTCCGAGGAGGTCGACCTCGTGGTCGCCCACGAACTGGGCCACGTGCGCCACCGCGACGTGCCGCGCGGGCTCCTGTTCCTGCTCGTCGTCGCCCCCGTCGCGGTCCACGCCGCTCAGCGGCTGATCGAGGCCTGGATCCCCGATCGGGACCGGCGCGCCACGGCGACGATCATCCCCGCCGGCGCCTTGGCCGTCGGCGTGGTCTCGACCGCCGTCACCACCGTGGCCAACCAGCTCTCGCGCAGGATCGAGCGCCGCGCCGACGCCTACGCGCTCACGCTCACCGGGGCGCCCGAGCCGTTCATCGCGTTCGAGAAGCGGATCGCGCTCAAGAACATCGCCGATCCCGACCCGCCGCGCTGGCTGACATTCCTCATGGCCACCCATCCGCCCGTGGTGGAGCGGATCGGCGCCGGCGTCGCCTACGCGCGCGCTACTCCTGCTCCGGCGGTTCCGGGCTCTCGCCCTGACCGAACTCCGGAAGGTTCTTGATCCCCTCGCGCGTGCGCCACTTGGAGTAGTTGTCCTCCATGGCGTCGATCAGCTCGCGCATGAACGTGGCGGAGATGTTCAGCCGGGTGACCACCACGCCGGGGATCTCGTCCTCCTCGACCTCGTGGTCGACGCGGGCGAAGGTGATCGTGAACTCGTAGTCGGAGTGGCTGACGTTCGCGAAGTTCGCGTAGACGCCGGCCATCATCTCGGGCGAGAAGTGAATGTTGATGTGCCGGTCCTGCCCGGCGCGCTCGTCGTCACCCATGTCTGTCTAGTATCGCAACCGTGCGGATCCTCGTCGTGGCGGTCGGCCGCCTCAAGCCGCCCTTCGCGGACGACGTGCGGCACTACCAGCGGCTGATCGCCGGCCACGCGCGGCTCGAGCTCATCGAGGTCAAGGAGTCCGAGGCCGTCGAGCGCCGGATCCCCGAGCGCGCCTACGTCTCGCTCCTGCACCGCGCCGGCCACGAGATGGATTCGGAGGAGTTCGCCCGCTGGCTCGAGGCCCGGCGCATGAACGGGCGCGACGTGTGCTTCGTGATCGGCGGCGCGTACGGGCTCGAGCTGCCCCACGTCGAGCACCGCCTCTCGTTCGGCAAGCTCACCCTGCCCTACCAGCTCGCGCGCGTGGTGCTGCTCGAGCAGCTCTACCGGGCGCACAAGATCCTCGCCCGCGAGCCCTACCACTACTGATGGGCGAGCTGGAGCTCCGTCACTTCGCGCGCCGCATCGGGATCCTCTTTGCCCTCATCGCCGGCCTCTTGGTCTTCGGGACCGTCGGCCTGTCGCTGAGCGAGGGCACCGACGTATGGGACAGCTTCGTCTGGGCGCTCGACATCGTGGCCACGGTGGGGTCGATCCAGGCCCCGACCGACGTGGGCGGGCAGATCATCAAGGTGGTCCTGATCGTGCTCGGCGTGGGTACGCTGCTGTACGCCCTCATCGCGGTCACCGAGTTCTTCGTCGCGGGACACCTCTCGGGGCTGCTGGAGGAGCGACGGACACGCCGGATGATCGACTCGCTCTCCGACCACTACCTCGTCTGCGGCTTCGGCCGGGTCGGACGCCAAGTCGCGCGCGACCTCGCGGCCGCCGGGGCCAAGTACGTCGTCATCGACCCCGACCCGGAGAACCGCGAGCGGGCCCAGGCGGTCGGCGTGCAGTTCCTGGAGGGAGCGGCCAGCGAGGACGAGCTGCTGCGCGCCGCCGGGATCGAACGGGCGCGCGGCGTCGTGGCGTGCGTGGACGACGACGCCGAGAACATCGTGATCACGCTGAGCGCGCGCGAGCTGGCGCCGGGGATCAAGATCATCGCCCGCGCCAGCGCCGAGGACTCGGAGAAGAAGCTCCTCCGCGCGGGCGCGGACCGCGTGATCTCCCCGTACAAGGCCTCGGGGACCGAGATGGCGCGCTTGGCGCTCCACCCGAACGTGGCGGGGGCGGTCGAGCTCGCGCCCGAGTACCGCATGGAGGAGATCGAGGTGACCTCGGGCTGCCCCGGCGACGGGTGCAGCATCGGCGAGATCCAGGGCGGCGCGACGATCGTCGCCCTCATTCGGGCCGACGGCAACTTCCTCGCCCAGCCTCCCGCCGAGACCACGCTCTCCGAGGGCGACGTGCTGGTGGCCATGGGCACCGAGCGGACGATGAGCCGGCTCGAGGCCATATTCGACGCCGACGGGGCCGGCGCACGGCGGGGATGACGAACCCGCTCGCCGACCTGCGCGCCGCGGTCGAGGCGGCCGCGGCCCGCGTGCGCGGCGAGGAGCGCGCCGAGGGCGCCGCGCCGACGCTGGAGCGCCCGCCCAAGCTCGAGTTCGGCGACTACTCGACCAACGCGGCCATGCTGCTCGCGCCGGTGCTGGGCGAGCCGCCGCGGCAGATCGCGGAGCGCCTGGGCCACGAGCTGCGCACTCACCTGGACGGCGCCCTCGAGAAGATCGAGGTCGCCGGCCCAGGCTTCCTTAACCTGTTCCTCTCCGACGGGTGGTTCCGGGCCGCGCTCGCGGGAGTGCTCGACGCCGGCGAAGCCTACGGCGCCGGCACCG
>Ga0209382_10004329_pt1 | contig 19028 bp, 18 predicted proteins | sample SoiMetdeltSBSDD5_FD_187599 | JGI IMG/M metagenome (GOLD analysis project Ga0209382, IMG submission 187599) | Bulk soil microbial communities from a Populus tree surrounding site in Tennessee, USA - Soil MetaG P. deltoides SBSDD5 (SPAdes) (version 2) | ecosystem: Environmental > Terrestrial >...
AGCGGCCCGGAGGACTGGCCGCTCGGCGCGTTGCGCAGGTCGGCCGTGATACAGCGGTACTCGTCCTGAAATTCCGCGATCGCGTTGAACGGCGCCCGGTCCGACATGAAGCCGATGGTCGAGTTCTGGCCCCCGCCGGGGATGATGAACAGCGGGACGCCCGAGCCGGCCTCTTCGTAGTGGATGCGGACCTGGCCCTTCTCGAAGAACGCCATGGTGTTCCCCTTTCGCGACTGGCTGCGAGAATGCGTGCGACGGGCAGCATACAGCAAGCGAGGGGAAGTTATGCGCGTGACGGCTCGATCGTGAAAGTTTCCACGGGGAAACCATGCTCGAGCCACGCCTGAAATCCGCCCGCCAGAGGCCGGATTCGCGAGACGCCTCGCTTTCGTAACAGGAGCGCCACCCGGGCGCTCGTCGCTTCATTTGGTCAGGAGCAGTAGAGCACCACCTCGCGGTCGCGCGGGACCGTGGCCTGGCCTTGCTCGAGTGCGGCCAGGGCGATGTGCACCGCTCCGCGAATCATCATTGGCTGCGCCTGGACGTCGAGGTCGTGCCGGAGATCGACGATGAAAACCGGCTCGCGGGCGCTGAGCTTCGCCTCGAGTTCCTCGGGGCTGATCCGCGCGATACGCAACTGGCGAAGGAAGAGCTGGCGGCGCGTCACCTTGACGCCCAGGTACAACGAGACAACGCCGACCACGATCACGATGGCCCAACCACCAAGGCGGTGGGCGAGACGGGCGGCCTCGGCCAGCTGATCGCGGAGGGCGTAGCCCAACCCGACATATAGTCCGACCCAGAGCACGGCTCCGAGAACATCGAAGACCACGAACCGCCGTCTCGACATGCCGAGCGCCCCCGCGAGAGGCTGCCCGATGCTGTTGAGTCCAGGCAGGAATTTCGCGATCAGCAACGCGCGCGCACCCCACCGCGCAAAAGTATCCGTCCCGCGCCGAACGCACGTATCCGGCTCGATGGAGATCCGACACAACCATTTGAGGACGCGATTTCCACCGAGCCGGCCGACCTCGTACCAGACGAGGTCTCCCAAGACCGTGCCCGCGAGCGCGAGCGCCGTCGCCAACCACAGCCGGAAATATCCGGCCCCGGCGAGGGCGCCAGCGCCGAGGAGGATGGGCTCTCCCGCCAACGGCGGCACGAACTGTTCGACGATCATCGCGCCGAAGAGAGCTGGGTAGCCGTAAGCGCGAATGAAGGCGTCCACGCTCGCGAGTTACGACTTCGCCTTTTGCCCCAGGCGATAGGTCCGATAGAAGAGAGCGGCGGCGATCCATATCGCGACCGCGGCGGTCGGATACGCGATCAGCCGCGGAAAAACGGCGACGAGCACGCCCACGATGACGAGGGCGAACGCGACGGCGAGAATGATCCGAGTCTCGACGGCCTCGAGCCTCCGGCGATTGGTCACCGCCGCGCTGACCGTGTTGCCTATGCGAAGCAAGCCAGCGGCAGCGCGCCCGGCGCTTCCCCCGTCTCGCGCTGTCGGCCGATCTGGCCGGGCTCGCCGCCGAGCTTCGGGTCGCTCGTCCAGGATGATCTCCGTCGCGTTCGCCAGATCCTCCATGTACATCGCTTCCATCTGGCGTGCGAACGCCTCGTCGTCGACGACGACGTCGAGCTCGCAGTTACTGAGCCAGCTAGCGGGGTTGAGATTGGTCGAGCCGACGCGCGACCACCGTCCGTCCGCCACCGCGGTCTTCGCGTGGAGCATCGTGCCGTTCCACTCGAAGACGCGCACGCCGGCCTCGAGTAGCGCGCGATAGCCGGCCTGCGAGAGCGGGCGGAGCAGGGGAATGTCGGTTCCGTTCGGCACCAGCAGCCTGACATCCACGCCGTCTCGCGCGGCCGATCGAAGCGCCTGCACATAGACGGGGGTACCCGCGTAATACGCGTCGGTCAGCCAGAGGCGCCTGCGAGCGAGCGCGGCGACGAGCTGGCCCAGGCGAAACAGGCTCGCCGTATTCGGAACGGTTGCGACGACGCGCAACGCCGTCGCTCCCGCGGGCGCGGTCGTGTCTGCCGCCACGCTGTCGTGGGGGACTGGCTCGCCCATCAGCGCCCACATCTGTGCGAACGCCGCCTCGATCTGCCGCACCGCGGGCCCCCGAACCTCGACGCCGGTATCGCGCCACGGCGCGATGCCGCGCGCCGGGTCGCCGACCCACGCCTGTCCGACGCAGAGACCACTGACAAAACCCACCGCGCCGTCCACGCCGAGCATCTTCCGATGATCCCGGCTGAGCCAACCCAATGGACTGGCTGGAGTTGGCGCGTTGTAGCAGCGGACCTCGACGCCTCCCGCGCGCAATCGCTTCCAGAACCGGCGCGAGGTCTTGCCGAATCCACCCATCCAGTCGTAGATCACGCGCACGGCGATGCCGTCGCGCGCGCGGGCGATCAACGCGTCACTGAACTGAGCGCCGACGTCATCGTCGTGAATGATGTAGCTCTCGAAGTGGATGAATCGGGTTGCGCGCGATATCGCGTCGAACCACGCCGGATAGTTCTCGCGCGCGTCCTTCAGCAGACGGATGCTGTTCCCCGGCACGAGCGGTGCGCCGGCGGCCCGCGAGAACGCCTGCTCGGCGAGCGCGCGCACGGGCGCGATGGCTGAGTGATGCGACGTGGTCACGACGTCGGATGATATCTCTATGGGCGCAAGATGTACGAGACCATGGCCGGCTGGGAGAATCCGCATCTGCCAGGCAAGGTCCGCGTTGCCGCTGACGCCGTTGACTCGGTCTTCGTTTGCGCAGATTATCCGACGCATGCCAGCTACAGGTGGATTGCCGCCGTTTCCGCCGGATTTCCGGACCGAACAGATCAAGAGCGACGGCGCGACCATTCATGTCCGGATAGGCGGCCAGGGGCCCGCAGTCCTCATGCTGCATGGCTTCGCTGATACTGGCGATATGTGGGCGCCGCTGGCGGCGGCGCTCGCGCGCGAACGCACCGTCGTCGTCCCCGACTTGCGTGGGATGGGCCTCTCCTCGCACCCCGATGCTGGGTACGACAAGAAAACGCAAGGGCGCGATGTCGCGCGAGTGCTCGACACGCTGACGATTCAGAAGTCGGATGTCGTTGCCCATGATATCGGCAACATGGTCGCGTACGCCTTTGCCGCACAATATCCTCAGCGCGTCGCGCGGCTCGTCGTGATGGACGCTCCGTTGCCGGGCATCGGACCGTGGGATGAAATCACCCGAAGCCCACTGTTGTGGCATTTCAATTTCCGGGGACCGGATGTCGAACGTCTCGTCGCAGGCCGAGAACGTATCTATCTCGACCGCTTCTGGAACGAGCTATCCGCCAATCCGAAGTCGATCGATGAAGCAACTCGTCAGCACTATGCCGACCTCTATGCCCGACCGGGTGCCATGCGTTCCGCATTCAACCAGTTCGCCGCCTTCACGCAGGATGCGATCGACAATCAGGCATTCGTGGCCAAGGGCAAGCTGACCATGCCGGTCCTGGCCATCGGGGCCGACAAATCATTCGGCTCCGCGATGGCGGACATCCTGCGCTTCGTCGCGACCGATGTGACCTCGGTCGTCGTTCCCAACTCGGGGCATTGGTTGATGGAAGAACAGCCGGCAGCCACTGTGGCCGCCATTCGCGCGTTCCTCGACGAGAAGTAGGAGGGGCGCGGTCTGCCTCGACGACGGCGACGACGCGAACAAAGGCGCCCGCGTGATGCTTGAGGTGTTCGGCGTCCTGCTCACTGCGAGGCGGTTTCTCGGTAATAAGCGCGCGAGAGATATCAGGCCGTTGGCACCGTCCCGCCGTCGATAACGTATTCGGTCCCCGTAATGGAGGCCGCGCGTGGCGACGCCAGAAACGCGATCAAATCGGCGACCTCGTTAGGCTTGGCCGGGCGGCCGAGCGGAATGCCGCCAAGCGAATCCATGACGATCTGTCGACCACCCTCGTAGTCGGTGGCGTTCTGCCGCGCGATCTCCGTGACGAGACCTACAGCGCCGTCAGTCTCGACCCAGCCGGGCGAGACGCGAACGACGCGCACCCCCTTGGGACTCACTTCCTTGGACAGCGCCTTGCTGTAATTCGACAGGGCCGCTTTCGCTGCCGCGTAGGCTATCGTCGCCTCGGGCAGCGGCATCCGATCCTGGATCGAGGTGACGTGGATGACTACGCCGGAGCCCTGTTCGACCATGAAAGGCACGAGCGCGCGATCTAAACGCACAGCGGCGAAAAGGTTCTGATCGAGCGCCTTGTGCCATTGCTGATCGTCAAGCGCTGCAAAACCTCCCGCCGGGGCAGACGAGCCGCCGACGACATGCACAATGATGTCTACGCCGCCGAGACGATCGCGGACAGCGTCAGCGACGACGGTGCATCCTTCGACCGTGGAAACATCAGCCGCAACAAATTGCCCGGCGCTCCGAATGCTTTCTGGACGCGACCGGGCCGTGGTCAGCACGGTCGCGCCAGCATCGCAGAGCGCGGCGACCACGGCCTGGCCCACGCCCTTGGTGCCGCCGGTTACGAGCGCTCGCTTTCCTTCCAGGGCGAGATAGCCGCTCATGATCGGCTCTTCAGGGCGGCGATCTCGCCGCCCTTGAGCGTGAAAACGAAATCGAGCGTGATCGGGCTCCCCGGAAAGTCGGCAGTGAGCTCTGTACTGACGATCGCCGTCAGGCCCTTCATGGTCTGGCCTTCGTCTCTCACCGTCGCGTCTGCGGCGAAGCAGTCGGCGAGCGCCTGGAGGTTATGAGTGTTCTCTGGTGAGATCAATGGCATACGGATTCCTTTCTGTTACTTGCGCGATCTGAATTCATTCGCGTTGCTTGCGATTCATGATGTCGGTACGCTTACCGGATGACAAGAACGCACAAAAAAGTAAGGTACTCATCAAAAAGTAAGGTAAGGGAATATACGCCGGTCACCGCCGCGCGGGACGTGGAGCAGGCGTTCAAGGTCCTCGAGGGCCGGTGGAAGCTCCTGATCCTTTTCCATCTGTTCGGTGGGAAGATCCTGCGGTTCTCTGAGCTGGAGCGGGCGATTCCCGCGATTTCCCAGAAGATGCTGATCCAACAGCTTCGCCAGATGGAAAACGACGGCATGGTGCGACGGATCGTCCACCATCAGGTGCCGCCCAAGGTCGAATACGCGCTGACGGAATGGGGCCAGGCTCTCTGTCCAGCACTCGACGCTTTGCTAAAATGGGCGGCGTTGCGCGAGGAGATCAACGGCTTGGACTTACAATCTACGCCATGACAGTCTCCAGGGGTCGCGAGTTCCTCAGCATTCCAGGTCCCACGAACATTCCGGACGCCGTGCTCGCCGCAATGCATCGACCGGCCATCGACATCTACGCCGGCGACCTGCTCGCTGTCACGCATAGCCTGCACGAGGATCTGCCGAAGATCTTTCGGACGACGGGGCGCGCCTACATCTACGCCGCGAACGGCCACGGCGGCTGGGAGGCTGCGCTCACCAACGTGTTGTCGCGGGGCGAGACCGTGCTGGTGCTCGAGAGCGGCCTGTTCGCGCTCGCGTGGGGGGACATGGCCCGGATGATGGGCGTCAAGGTCGAGGTCTTGAAGGGCGATCCGCGTCGCGCCGTCGATCCCGCCGCGCTCGCACAGCGCCTCGCCGCCGATACCGCGCGCGAGATCAAGGGCGTCCTCGTCGTCCAGATCGATACCGCGTCAGGCGTGGTCAACGACCTCGCGGCGATCCATCGTGCGATTGCGTCCGTCAGGCACCCCGCGCTGCTGATGGTGGATGCCGTGGCGTCGCTCGGTTGCATGGCATTCGAGATGGATGCATGGGGCATCGACGTCGCGATGGCGGGCTCGCAGAAGGGGCTGATGACCCCGCCCGGTCTCGCGTTCGTCGCCGCCAATGAGCGCGCGCACGCCGCACATCAGCACGCGGACCTCCGCACACGCTACTGGGACTGGACGTTCCGGAACGGCGAAGCGCATTACCAGAAGTACGGAGGCACGCCGCCGGAGCACCTGCTCTTCGGCTTGCGCAAGGCGCTCGACATGCTCTTCGAGGAAGGCCTCGAGCCGGCGATCCGCCGCCACGCGCTACTCGCCGAAGCGACGCGCCACGCCGTGAGCCGTTGGGCGGAGGCGGACGCGCTCGCGTTCAACATCGTCCGCGCCGAGGAGCGGGCGAACTCGGTGACCACGGTGCTCATGCAGGGCCGCGATCCCGGCGCGCTCAGCGACTATTGTCGCGAGAAGTGCGGCGTCGTCCTCGGCCGCGGGATTGGTGATCTGCAGGGCCGCGCGTTCCGGATCGCGCACATGGGCCACGTCAACGCACCCATGGTGTTCGGGGTGCTCGGCGCGATCGAGATGGGGCTCGCCGCGCTGGGCATCCCGCACGGGCGCGGCGGCCTCCAGGCCGCCGTGGAATATCTCGGACGCGAGGTGCGCCCCTAGCGGCTAATGGCAGTGGCCGCCGTCTCGACCGTTGTGCGAAGTCGCCGGCACATCGAGGGCCGGGTTGCCGACGAAGAATCCGGCGGGCTTGAGCTGAAAGCCGGCATAGCCGACCGGCATCACCGGCCACTCCTCGGAACGCGCGATGTGGTGAGAGCCGACGCTGTACCAGAGGACGACGTCGGCGCGCTCGAGCGAGCGGTCGGCCTTCACGTACGCCGGCAGCCCGGCTCCGCCGGGGTGTTGGTTGGGATAGTCGCCGGCGGCGAAGAGCTCGGCGGGATCGTAGTGCGTCACCCAGAGGTGGCGCGTCATGAAGCCGGCGCGTCGGGCGATCGACGAGTCGGGGTGGGCGAAGGTGCCGACGTTCTCGCCAGGTATCAACTTGTAGCCGACCGGCTGGCCGAGAGAGTTGGTGACGGCCGGGTTGGTGACGACCCAGTAGCGCCCGGCGAGGGGATCGACGAGGCGCTGGGCGGCTGACTCGCGCCCGAGCAGCGTGCGCCTGGCGACCCACGCGTTGCCGTGGGGATTGGCGGGGCCGAGCGGCACCGCCTCGCTGTTGACCTCATAGACCGAGTTCTGGATCCCGTCGACCATCATGTCGAGCCTGAAGTTGAACCAGTGCTGGTGGTTCGGCGCGTAGAGTCCCGGCGCGATGATGACGCCGTGTTCGGGCTCGGCACCGGGGGCGATCGCTCCCGTCGAAACGATGCCCGTCAACTTGATTTGGAGCTCGATGGTGCCGTCCTGGTACAGGTACCAGAAGAAACCGTACTCGTAGTTGCCCACCGTGGCGATCGAAGAGATCACGAAGCGGCGCGACCGCCGCACCTCGACCTGGCCGGTGCGGAAGTTCGTGTGCTTCCACAGGATGCCGAAGTCCTCCTCGTGCAGGCAAATGGCGTTCTCGAGCGTGGTGGGCTCGCCCCGGGTGTCCGAGACGACGGCGTCGAGGTAGCGGATCTCGCCGAGGCAGTCGCAGCCCATCTCGAGGCGATTGGCGAGCATGCCGACGCCGTACTCGCCTTCGTCGAAGGCGTTCTTCCTCCAGTGGGTCGGCGAGGGATCGCCATAGGGGACCACCATCTCGGCCAGCGAGGCGCGGTACAGGATTGGCCGGACACGGCCGCCATCCTCATAGCCAACGGTGTAGAGGACGAGGCCCTCTCGGGGAGTGAACCCGATCCGGAGCCGCCATTTCTGCCAGGTGAGCTCGTGGCCCGACAGCTGAAAGCTCGGGCCCTCGGGCTGCGTGATCTCGAGCCTCCGGAGATCGGCTCGAGGACCGGCGGGGACATAAGGAACGTTCCGGGGGTTGGCGAGCGCCGCCGCTGTGTAGTTGCCGTCATAGGTCGGCAGCGGAACCACGGCATGGTCCTCCACCTCGACGACTTCCATCCGGTCGAGGTCGACGAGCGTGACGAGGCCCTCGATGGGGCGGGCGTAACCGTTGTCGTGCTCGTCGGTGCGGATCCAGGTCAGCGCCCGGACGAGCCGGCGGGCCGGGTCGTCGGCCGGCCCGTAGTAGCCGGCCGACCATGGGTCGACCATCGCCAGGCTAAAGTCGCTCACGCCGCGCCTCTTCATCGCCGCCTGCCACGTCGGGTCCGATTGCACCATCCGCTCGCACTCGAGGAACTCGTCGAACGTGATCGGCGGTTGGACGCCGGACAGCGTTTTCCACGACAGGATCGTGCGGCGCGTGATAGAGACGATGACCTCGCCAGTGGTGCGCGCGCGCCGATCCCGAATCAACACGAACGCCTGGCGCTCGAGCGCATCTCCCGCCCGGAACGCGAGCACTGCGCTCTTCGGGGGCTCGTGGAGGAACACGCGGATGAAGAGCACCTCGCGGCCGAGCCGGTCCGACGCGCGCACGACGGCGACGGCCGCGCGGATCTCATCGGCGGTCAGCGGGTCCAGCGGGTGGAGCACGGCGACGCCAGCGGCGGTTGAGGCCGTCATCATCAATCCTTTCTCCAAGAGAGAAGATATGGCGAATCTGTCCGACGAACGCTCCACGCTGCTCTCACTGGACCACCGTGATGAGCGGCTTGCCCTTTTCGACAATGTACGTGGCGAGCTCTGCCGCGCGCCCGGTGCCGACGTTCCTCGCCGAGTGGATTGCCCCGGCCGGGATGGACAGGACGTCGCCGGCCTTGAGGGTTACCGGCGGCTTGCCCTCCACCGTGTACTCCCACGTGCCTTCGAGGACATAGATGATCTCTTCGCCGGGATGCGTGTGTTTCGGGGCGGTCGTTCCTGGCGCGAGCTCGACGATCGTATGGAGGACCTCGCGTCCGGTGACGCTCAGGTCGTGCCGCTGGAGATCGATGCGCCGGGCTCCCACTTGCTGCGCCTGGCCCACGTGGAGCGCCAGGCCGGTTGTGGCGAGCAGCGCCGCGATGGCCATGATTCGAGTCGCCTTCATGAGACGTCCTTTCACGGCGATTCTGCCAGAACGGGGCACCGGTCCAGAGGGCCACGGCCATTCGTTTCAACCTAGCCTGCGCTCGCCTTTGTCTCGATCAGTTCGGCCAAGCGCTGTGAGATGATCTCGCGCGCCTCCGTGACCAACTCAGCAATGATCTGACCGGCCGGCTTGACCTCGTGGATCAAGCCGACGCTTTGACCCGCCAACAGCTCCATCGAATGACACCGTCGTGGAGGTGATCCTCGATGCGGCGTCTTCGTGAAGGCGCGGCCATCAGCGCCCCGACTCACCCTGGGCCAGCCCGATGCCGGGCGAAGGAGCCGATTCGCTCGATCGGCACGATGCCCCGATGGAGAAAGTCGCACATGATGCGATTTCCCTTCGCCCAGTCGTCGCCGTACCCGGTGTCGTGGTGAGCGCACAGCTCTCGGGCGCCCGACGTCGGCAGCCCGCAGTGAACGCAAAGGCTCATCTCACCGCGTCTCCACGGCGTCCGCCGAGAGCTTCTCCAGCATCTTTTCGCCGTCCTCGTCCCCGATCAGCAGCAGGATGTACACGCGGTCTCCGACGAGGCGTGCCGTCTGCACCACGACGAACGTCGGCGAGAATGCGATGGCGTGGCTGAGCACGTCGTCGACCGCCGATCGGATCGCCGCTTTGAGGTCGGCGTCATCGGCCAGGGTCGAGGCCGCAACCGACGTCGGAACCGCGACCACGTATGCTGCCGCCGGTGTCGCGGACGTCACGAACGCAAGAGCGATGATCGATGCCGTCAGCAGGATCTTCATGCCGCTTTCCTCGCTGGTCTCGCGATCCCTGCCCCATGACCGTTCTTCCTGCATCGTTTAAGAAGCTCCCATTACCGCCTCAGTTTCACACCGGGGTTCCTCAGGGCGAATTGCCCGTCAGGAAAGCGGACGGGAAACCCTCTGACCGCGAGAGGCGTCGGAAGACGTGAGGGGGGACGAGACGCATGATACGTCGGGCGATTTCGATCGTAGCCGTGCTCGCCCTTGCGGCAGGTTGTGCTGAGCCCAGCATCAACGTCAGCGGTTCTGGCGCGGACGAGGCTGGCTCGGCACTTCCGGCGAACCGCGACGTCGCGGGGACATGGCAAGGCTCGTACTGGCAGCTGGGCATGGTGTACTACGCCGATGACGCCGACTGCACGCTGCAGATCAAAGATGATTCGACGTTCACCGCAAAGTGCACGCGATCCGCCGTCGGGACAAACAACATTGCGATGTCCTCGAGCTGGTCGGGGCACGTGGTGACGACGGCCCATGGCGTCGTGCTGCAGAGCAACGGCGGACCGTGGCCTTCGATCGTGTTGAGGCGTCATGGGAGCGACACGCTGTATGCGACCACACTCGATCCTCTGGTCGGCGCCACGGTCGAGATGGAGTTCGAGCGGGGGCCGCACACGACCGCCGGCGCCGGCGGCACGTAAGCGGCGATTTCAGTAAGCGGCTATTTCAATGACTGGAGAAGCGACCTTCGCCGCGACGAGATCGGCCGTGTCAAACCCCTCGGTGAAGCGGCGATACACGGGTCACCGTGGCTTGAGGACCTCGTTCAGTTGTTTGAGCGCTTCGGCATCCTCGGCGCTCACTGGAGGGTTATCGCAGCGAGGATCCGTTCGCTGGAGCGCCCCGCTCATGGCGCGCGTCAGTGGAATCGGCGCACAGCCATGGTCGCTTTCGCAGACGAGATCCCACTCGGGGCGGGCGGCGACGTGGCATCCAAAGCAGTTTCCGCCGAATCGATTGACGACGTCGGCGAATCCTCGCTTCCTGATCTGGGTGCCGTCCTTCGACACGTCGAGCTCGAAGAACTCCCAGTCGCGCGTCGCGGCGTTGAAGCCCTTGTCTCGCTTGACCATCGCCTCGCCAGGGACGAGCTGAATGACCGATCCAGGCGGGTAGACGGCACCTGTCGGCGAATTCGCCGCGCGCAGTGTCGCGTCGAGATCGCCTCGCAGATTGTCGACGTAGAAATGGCGCACCGGGGTCATCTTCGTGATGCATCGAAACGACGCCGCGTCGATCGGGTCATCGGCGCTCTTCGTGCGATCCGCACTGCTCGCGTCGCCTGCGGCAAGGAGGAGGGTTGCCGCGCACAGCACCGCAAGGGACGCCGTCACCAGCCGCGCCATCACCGCGCCACGCCCGCAAGTGCGGCTTGAAGCGGGAGCTTGCGGAGCCGCTTCCCCGTGGCCGCGTAGATCGCGTTACTGAGCGCGGCCGCGGTCACCGAGGTCCCGGGTTCACCGATCCCACCGGGCGCTTCGCCGTTGCGCACCAGGTGGACCTGGATCGGCGGCGTCTCGTTCATTCGCAGCACGCGGTAGTTGTGGAAGTTCGACTGCTCAACCCGGCCGTCCTTGAGCGTGACTTCGCCCCACAGCGCGCCGCTGATGCCGTAGACGACGCCGCTCTCGATCTGCGCCTTGACGATGTCGGGATTGACGACCTGTCCGCAGTCCACCGCGCACACGACGCGATGCACTCGTACGTCCCCCGAGCTGGCGATCTCGATTTCGGCGACCTCGGCCAGGTAGGTGCCCCATTCGCTGAAGAGCAGCGCGACCCCACGCCCGCGGCCGCGCGGTAACGGCTTGCCCCATCCGCCTTCCTTCGCCGCGAGGTCCAGCACGGCCAGGGCGCGCGGCGACTTTTTCAGCAGTGCCCGGCGGAATGCCACCGGATCCTGTTTCGCCGCCGTGGCGATCTCGTCCATGAAGCTCTCGATGACCCAGTTGTTATGGGTGACCCCCACCCCGCGCCAGAAGCCGGTGTTGAGCACCGGCTCCTCGTGGCGGACGTGCTCGATCTGGATCGCAGGGATCTCGTAGAGCAGTTGGACGGCCCCGTCGACGGCGTCGATGTCGATGCCGTTCTTGAAGGCGGGCGGCAGGTAACGCGCAATGATGGCCGGACCGACGATACGATGCGTCCAGGCGATCGGCGTGCCCTTCGCGTCGAGGCCGGCTGCGATCCGGTCGTAGTAATACGGACGATAGACGTCGTGCTGGATGTCCTCCTCGCGAGTCCACACGACCTTGACGGGCGCATCGACCTGCTTGGCGATGCGCACCGCCTGGGTCACGTAGTCCACCTCGAGTCGCCGCCCGAAGCCGCCACCCAGGAAGTGGTTGTGGACCACGACCTTCTCGAGCGGCAGCCCGGTGACCTTGGCCGCCGCGGCCCGCGCGCGGCTCAACACCTGCGAGCCGGTCCACACCTCGCACTCGTTCGTGCGCACGTGAACCGTGCAGTTCATCGGCTCCATCGTGACATGCGCGAGGAAAGGCGCCTCATAGGTCGCTTCGACTTTCTGCGCCGCACCTGCGAGCGCGCTCGCCGGGTCGCCGTGGTTCCGTGCCGTCACACCCGGTGTCTCGGACGCCTTCGCGAGCCCCTGCACGACGTCGGCGGTGCTCACGTTCGCATTCGGCCCGTCTTCCCAGCGAATGTCGAGCGCCGCCAATCCCTGCTTCGCCGCCCACATGTGATCGGCCACGACCGCGACGGCGTCGTCGAGCTGCACGATCTGCCTCACACCGACAACGGCCTTCGCCTTCTGCACGTCGACGGCGACGACCTTGCCGCCCAGCACCGGGCTCGCGGCCACCGTCGCGATCAGCATCCCCGGCAGCCGCACGTCGATCCCAAACTGCGCCGTTCCGTTGACCTTGCCGGGCGTGTCGGGCCGCTTCGCCGGCGTGCCGATCAGCGTGAAGTCCTTCGGATCTTTCAGCGCAACCTTGTCGGGCATCGGCAGCGTTGCGGCCTTGGCGGCGAGCGCCCCGTACCTGAGAGTCCGCCCGGTTGGCGTGTGGGTCACCACGCCTTTGCGCGCGCGGCACGACGCCGGATCGACGTTCCAAGACGCCGCGGCTGCGCCGACGAGCATGGCACGCGCCGTCGCGCCGGCGCGGCGCAGCGGCCCGTAAAAGGCTCGCACCGATGACGACGCGCCCGTCATTTGCTCGCCGAGTATCGAGTTGGCGTACAACGTGTCATCGGGCGGGGCGTGCTCGAGGCGAACCTGGTCCAGAGCCACTTCGAGCTCTTCTGCCAGCAGCATGGACATCGACGTGTGCGTGCCCTGACCCATCTCGGCCTGGGGCATGATGAGCGTGATACCGCCGTCGGGGGCTATACGGATGAAGGCGTTCGGCGCAAGGCCCGGCGCGGTCGCAGCGGAGGCTGAGCCGCGCCCTCCCCCGACCCGGTAGCCGAGCAGTAACCCGCCGCCAGCCGCTGTCAGCACGGTAACGAACTCTCGCCGAGAGACGGCCGTCATCGCCCGGCTCCCTGCGCCGCTTGTTTGATTGCGGCGCGGATCCGTTGGTACGTGCCGCAGCGGCAGATGTTGCCCGCCATCGCGGCGTCGATGTCGGCGTCGGTGGGGTGCGGCTTGCGGGCGAGCAGCGCGGAGGCGGACATGATCTGGCCCGACTGGCAGTAGCCGCACTGCGGCACGTCGTGCGCGATCCACGCCTCCTGCACTCTCTTGCCGGCGGGGGTGTTGCCAATCGCCTCGATCGTGGTGATCGTCTTGCTGGCGGCCGCGCTCACGGGGGTCACACAGGAGCGGATCGCCTGGCCGTCGAGCTGCACGGTGCACGCGCCGCATAGCGCCATCCCACAGCCGAACTTGGTCCCTGTCATGCCGAGCACGTCCCGCAGCACCCACAGCATCGGCATGTCCGACGGCACGTCGACCTGGTGAGCCTTGCCGTTGATCCGCAACGTCACCATTACAACAACCCCGCTTTCATGGCGGCATGCGGCCGCGCCGTTGGCTACTGCCAGTCGTTGCGTCTGACGTAGAGATGCTCAGAGATTGGCCGCCGTTGCGGGCCGAGGCCAATATAAGGTCGGGATGCGGTCTGTGCGCACTCGTCCGGCGTCGAGGTGGGCTCTTAAGGGCGACTGCGACGAACGTTGACAGCTGATGTCGCGTTGTGCCTGACGTTTGCCGCAGTTTCAGCGAGATGGGAGCGTGACGCGACAGATGCGGACTCGGCCCTCGGCGGCCAGCATCGCGACGATGGACGCAGCCGCGGCTTCTGACATGCCAAGCCGTTGGCCGATCTCCGCCGGCGTCGCGTCGCCGGTCGCCAGATACTGCAACACCGCGTCGTCGATCTCACGCCATATGTCAGGGATCATCACGAGTCTCCTGCAATGACGCTAGCGCGCATCGCGTCTCAGGAGGGTGACGAAAGCGTGAATTTGCGCCGACACGCGCTAGCGGCGCGCTGAGGATTGGTTCAGAGTAACGGCGGCGCGGACGAGGGCCTTCAGCGCCTCCTCGTCGATCTTGTCGCCCTCGTGGATGTCGATGGCGCGCCTGACCTTGGCATCGAGGCTCGAGTTAAAGAGGCGCGAGGGATCCTTCAACGAGGCACCCTTGGCGAAGGTCATCTTCACGACGTTCTTGTACGTCTCGCCGGTGCAGATCAACCCGTCGTGAGACCACACGGGGACGCCCCACTTCCACTCCTCGACCACCCCGGGGTCCGCCTGCTTGATCAGGGTGCGTAGCCGGGAGAGTGTCTTGCCTCGCCAGTCGCCCAGCTCCTTGATCCTCGCGTCTATCAGCGCAGACGGAGACTTCATGCCGCGGCCTCCTTCGAACGAGTATTCAGTACTGCAACGGCTGGCCTGGTCCAGCGATCTGCAAGCCGATCGCTTGGCCGATGCCGTTTCGCTCGCATTCTTGAAAGTGTGGCGAGCGTCCGGCGGCTCGGCAAACGCTTCGCCAGCGCGGTAGGTGCGAGGCCAACCTTCGACGACGTAGACGAATCGCGTCGTCGGACGACGATGAGTACCGGTGGCTGCGCCGGCGCGACGTCGGCGGTCCAGAGGTGGCTTCCTTACTTTCCAACTCGATCACAGTCGTCCGCAGCAAGTCCGTACGCTTGTCACCAGGCCTGGCGGCCAACGAGGTTCCTCCGCGAGCCCGTCGCGTCATCCGACTGTCCGAGGATCTAACTATCCGAGGGGCGCACACTGGCATATGCTGTCCCGCCGCCTCAAGGGGGACCCATGATGACTCGGGCATCGTGCGCATTTTCTAGGCAGTCGAAATCGTCGGTAACGTTGCCCGCCGTCGCGTCATCCAAAGGCAACATGCGGGCGTTCTCGCTCCTCGCGCCGTGCCTGCTGGCTGTCGCCGCGGCCGCCGCAGTCGGCGGCTGCGGCGACCGGTCGGGCGCTGCCCCGGCCGCCGCGCCCCCAGTGGTCAAGGTCGAGCCGGTCATCGAACGGGACGTGCCGATCTCCCTGGAATACGTCGGATCGCTCGTCGGCTACATCACCGCGCAGATTCGCGCCCGCGTTGCCGGGCACCTCATGAGTCAGAACTACACGGAAGGCTCGGTGGTCAAAGCCGGCGATCTCTTGTTCCAGGTCGATCCGCGGCCATACCAGGCGGCCCTGGAGCAGGCGGAGGCTCAGGTGCTGCAGGCCCAGTCTCAGCTGAGCCAGGCGAAGGCGCAGGTCAGTGCGAGTCAGGCACAGGTCGAGCAGGCGCTCGCGCAGGTCGCTCAGAACCAGGCTCAAGTCCAGAAGGCCGAGGCGGAGCAGCGTAGAACGGAGCTGGACGTCGGTCGTTACACGCCGCTCGCCCAGCGTGGCTCGGTCAGTCAACAAGAGCTCGACAATGCGGTCCAGAACAACCTCGCGAATGTGGCGTCCGTCGCGGCTGCTCGCGCCTCGGTACAGAACTCGCAGGCGAATGTGTCGAACGCCCGCGCTGCGCACGAGAACGCGCAAGCCAACGTGCAGACACAAGAAGCGAACATAGCCGCCGCGCGAGCCTCGTTGACGAATGCGAAGCTCAATCTCGGCTACACGCGAGTGCTCGCGCCGATCTCGGGCGTGGCGGGCTTCCGGGTCGCGAACATCGGCGACTACGTTAGTCCGAACGATCAGAATCCGCTGACGACGGTCTCTCAGGTCGACCCGATCTACGCGGAGGTGCCGATCAGCGAGCAGCGGGCGCTCGCGAGGTTCCGCCAATGGGAGGCGAACCCGCGAGAGCCTCGCAACATCGAGCTCGAGCTGATCCTGGCCGACGGCAGCGTCTACCCCCGACGCGGGCGGGCCGTCGCACTCGATCGACAGGTCGACGTGACGACGGGGACCGTGCTCGCGCGCGGCGTCTTTCCAAATCCGGGCAACATCCTGCGTCCCGGTCAGTACGCGAAGGTGCGGGCCGTTGTGGATGTGAAGAAGGGTGCGCTGCTCATTCCGCAGCGCGCCGTGCAGGATGTCCAGGGCATCCACCAGGTGGCGGTCGTCCGGGCCGACGAGACGATTGACGTGCGGAAGGTCAAGATGGACGCGCGCGTCGGCCCGCTCTGGATCGTCGCCGACGGGCTCAAGCCCGGCGAGCGGGTCGTCGTCGAGGGTGGCGATCGCGTGCACCCCGGCCAGAAGGTGCGGCCCGAGGCGACCGCGGCGCCGGGGCCCGCCGCGACGAAGTAGAGCCGCTCGATGGCCAGGTTCTTCATCAACCGGCCGATCGTCGCCATGGTGATCTCGATCCTCATGGTGATCCTCGGTGTCGTGGCGATGGTGCAGCTGCCGGTCGCGCTGTATCCGAACATCGCGCCGCCGGAGATCCTGCTGCAGGCGCGCTACCCGGGCGCCGACGCCCTCACGCTCGAGCAGTCCGTGGCCACGCCAATCGAGCAGCAGATGAGCGGCGTGGACAAGATGCTCTACATGTACTCGCTCAATCAGAGTGCCGGCAGCCAGATGCAGCTGCGGGTGAACTTCGACGTCACCACCGACCCGAGCGTCGACCAGGTGCTCACGAACCTGCGCTACACCCAGGCGGCGTCTCAGCTTCCTCCCGACGTGGTGAATCAGGGCGTCACCGTCATCAAATCGGTGACCAGCCCGCTGGGGCTCTTCGCGCTGTACTCGCCCAAGGGCACCTACGACCCGCTGTTTCTCGCCAACTACGCGTACGTCAACATCAACGATCCGATGACGCGCGTGCCGGGCATCGGCCAGGTCCTGATCTTCGGCGCGTCCCAGTACGCCATTCGCCTCTGGGTCAATCCCGACACGCTGGCGAAGCTCGACATCACCGTGAACGAGATCGCCGCCGCCCTGCAGGCGCAGAACACCGTCAACCCGGCCGGCCAGCTGGGCGGCGATCCGATCCCCCGTGGCCAGGAGTTCACGTACACGGTCCTGGCGCAGGGACGTCTGACGAGCCTCGCGGAGTTCGAAAACGTCGTCGTCCGGGCGAAGCCGGACGGCGCGTTGGTGCGCATCAAGGACGTCGCCCGCGTGGAGCTCGGCGCGCAGAACTACATCCGGCGCGGACGCCTGAACGGCCAGCCGGCCGCGATCGTGGCGGTCTACCAGCTGCCCGGCTCGAATGCCATCGAGTCCATGCGGGCCGCGACGAAGCTGATGGACGAGATGAAGAGGCGGTTCCCCGCCGACCTCGACTACGTGACGGCGCTCGACACGACGCTGGCCGTCACCGCCGGAATCCGGGAGATCACCAAGACGCTCGTCGAGGCGCTCATCCTCGTCGTCATCGTCGTGTTCGTCTTCCTGCAGGGCTTCCGCGCCACGCTGATCCCTCTATTGGCGGTGCCGGTGGCGCTGGTCGGCTCCTTCATGGTCTTTCCGCTGCTGGGATTCTCGATCAACACGCTGTCGCTGTTCGGCCTCGTGCTGGCCATCGGCCTCGTGGTGGATGACGCCATCGTCGTGGTCGAGGCCGTCGAGCAACACATCGAGCATGGGCTCTCGCCGCGCGACGCCGCGTTGAAGGCAATGGAGGAGGTGTCGGGACCGGTCATCGGAATCGCCATCATCATGGCCGCGGTATTCATCCCGACGGCGTTCATCCCCGGCATCACAGGCCGGATGTACCAGCAGTTCGCGGTCACCATCGCCGTGTCCGTCCTGATCTCGGCCTTCAACGCCCTCACGCTGAGTCCGGCGCTCTCGGCCCTGCTGCTGCGGCCGAGGCGCGAAATGCGCGGCCCGTTCGGGTGGTTCTTCCGTGGCTTCAACCGCGTCTTCGAGCGGGTGATGGGCGGGTATATGAGCGGAAGTCGTTTCCTGATCCGAAAGGCCGCTGTTGCGGTTCTTCTGCTCTTCGTCGCGGCGGCCGTGTCGGGCCTCATCGGCCTCAGGCTTCCAGGTGGTTTCGTCCCGGAGGAGGACCAGGGTTACATCTTCGCCAACGTCCAGCTGCCTCTGGCCGCCTCGCTCGACCGGACCGCAGCGGTCAACGACAAGCTCGACGCGATCCTCAAGACGCAACCGGGCATCAAGTACTACACGGGCGTCGCGGGTTTCAGCCTGCTGAGCCTGGTCACGACGACCTACAACTCGTTCTACTTCATCACGCTGCACGATTGGGACGAGCGCAACAAGCACGGGCTCACGGCGGCGGTGATCATCCGACAGCTGAACCAGAAGCTGGCTGGTGTGGCCGAGGCCCAGGCCTTCGCGTTCTCGCCACCCGCCATCCCGGGCATCGGGACGTCCGGCGGCGTGACGTTCATGCTCGAGGACCGTTCGGGCAAGGATCCCGCGTTCCTCGCCGAACAGACGGACAAATTCCTCGCCGCCGCGCGGAAGCGTCCCGAGTTCGCGCGACTGTTTACGACATTGCTGCCGAGTGTGCCGCAGTACTTCGCCGAGGTGGATCGCGACAAGGTGCTGAAGCAAGGGATCAACCTGGCCTCGGTGTACCAGGCCCTCCAGGCGTTCCTCGGAGGCGCCTTCGTGAACTACTTCAATCAGTACGGACGAGTCTGGCAGGTGTACGTCCAGGCGGAAGGCGAGTTCCGAACCCAGGCCGACAACATCGGTCGCTTCTACGTCCGCAACAGCACGGGCCAGCCGGTGCCGCTGTCGACGCTGGTCCGGATGCGAGAGGTCAACGGTCCCGAGTTCACGACGCGGTTCAACGAGTATCGCGCGGCCCAGATCAATGGGCTGTTGGCACCCGGGTTCAGCACCCGGCAGGGGATGCGGGCACTCGAAGAGGTGTTTGCGGAAAACATGTCGCGCGACATGGGCTTCGACTACTCCGGGATGTCGTTTCAGGAGCAGGTGGCATCCCAGGGAGTGCCGCCGAGCGCGGTGCTGGGCTTT
>Ga0209382_10004332_pt1 | contig 19022 bp, 18 predicted proteins | sample SoiMetdeltSBSDD5_FD_187599 | JGI IMG/M metagenome (GOLD analysis project Ga0209382, IMG submission 187599) | Bulk soil microbial communities from a Populus tree surrounding site in Tennessee, USA - Soil MetaG P. deltoides SBSDD5 (SPAdes) (version 2) | ecosystem: Environmental > Terrestrial >...
CTTGGCGATCTCGAGGCAGGGCTCCGCCACCCCCGGGGTGTAGGCGAGGGACAGGTCGCGCTGGTCCTTGAAGGGCTTGGTCGGCGAAACCTGGATCTTCCCAGGTCGACCCTGCGAATGGTAGTCGAGGGCCTCCTGGCGGCGGCTCGTCATCGAGGACACAAGTCCTTTTTCGGGAAGGGGTTATGCTAGGCGTGCGCTCTGGGTCTGTCAAGCACCATTAGGGCGGCGGAGGCTGCACGGTGGGCTGGGAGTGGTACAATACCTCCACGGTCCGCCGGTCGAAGCGCGAGGGGTAGTCGACGATCGGCGAGCCGAACATGATGTCCTCGTCGAACGCACTGTGGCGGTTACTAGGGAAGCCGAGCCCTAGGGCGTGGCCGACCTCGTGTATCGCGATGCGCCGCAAACATGCTTGCACTTGGCCGGCCGTGGCCCCGACGCCCGCGAACACGACGAGCTCGACGTGCACGGGCTCGACGAGTGCGGTGTCATAGACGTAGGTGGTGCCGCCTCCACACGAGTTGGCGGCCGGGACCGTGTCCGGCGGCACGTCGGGAGGCACGCTGTCCCGCCAAGTGACGATGACGTCGGCGTTGGTCGAGTCGGCCACCAGGGTGCCGCGAAACTCACCGTAGAGGAATTGGTCCTGCCAGGCCTGGACCGCGCGTGCGACCAGAAAACCCATGTTGGAACGCGAATCGGCCCAGAACCGCACCGGTAGTCGGTTCGCCGGCCAACGGAACAGATGGACTGTGGTATCAACGCCGATGATGACCGTGTCGGCGAACGCGTAAACGCCCGCCCGGTCTGGGATCGCAGGATCCTTGCAGGCCGCCGCGACTACGGCGAGCAGCGCGACGCGGGCGACCTTCATGACGTGCCCCCCCCCCAGCCCATGCGGACCAGGATTGCCGCGCGGTGCACCGGTCGCGATGTCGTGAACCCCTCGGTTCGCAGGGCCGGCGTGATGAACTGATGGATGTCGTAGCGCGCTTCGACCTCGAGGTGTCGCCAGGGTAGCGTATACGTTGCCGCGACGGTGCCGAGCGGGAATATCCCACCGGACCCTTCGCGAAACACCCCCGTCTGACCGGCGGCGTAGCGCATCCCGCCGACGCCGACGCGGGCCGAGACGCCCGCCGCGAACTGTCGCTGCAGTCCCACCGTGAACGCGAGCGCGGTGAACGACCCCGCGTCGAACGAACCGCTGTCTTCATGCCGCCGCAGCCCGCTGGGCGAGACGTCGAGCGTCGCATCCGCCGACCAACCGGGCCGCAGCTCGTCCCGCACCGACAGGAGCAACGCGGGGGCGAGCGCGGGACGCAGGTCGAACGGGGTTACGATCGAGTCGTGCACCAGCGTTGAGCTGTAGCGGGCGCCGAGAGCGACGTGGAACGACACTTGGGCGGCCAAGCGGCCGAACGGCCAGACGGCCGACAGGACGATGATTGCGGCGACCAGCCCGCCCGTCCTCACGCCGCCGCGCCGTTGTCCCCGAGCCCGAGCTTCCGGAGCAGACCTGCGACCAGCAGCAGCAACCCGTACATGCATACGATGAGCGGCCCCGTGGGCAGGTCCTGCGTGTAGGATAACCAGAGACCGAGCAGGGAAGCGAGGGCCCCGGAACCCCATGCAATCAGCGTGAGGCGTCGCTTGTCTCCCGTGAACAGGTTCGCGATCACCGCGGGCACGACGAGGAAGCTGAACACCATCAGGACGCCGGCGATCGGCACGGCCAGCGTGATGACGACGCCGAACGATAGGTAGAACAGAAAGTCCCACCACCGAATCTTCCAGCCTGCCGCTTCCGCCTCCTCCGGATGGAAGGAGATGGTCAGGAAGCGCCGCCGCAGGGCGAACTGAAAGACGCCCAGCGCCGCGTACACCAGCGCCAGTCTCCCAATCGTCGGCCACGTCACCCACAGGAGACTTCCGACGAGGGTCTTCTCGACCGCCTCACCGCCGCCAGGCACCTTGTTGGCGACGAGGACCGCGGCCGCCGACGCGACGACGTACACGATCCCGATGAAGGCCTCCTGCGGCACGCGTCCCTTGCGGTCCGACGTGCGGGTGAGCGCGAACAGGAACGCGCCGACGGCGGTGGCAAGCAGGGCGAACACGTACGTCGTGGGTGACTCCGGCTTCACGTGGAACAAGAGTGCCGAGAGACTTCCCAGCGCCGCCATTTGTGCCAGGGAGAGGTCCACGAAGATCACCTCGCGCGCGATGACGTGCAGGCCGAGGTACGAGAGCATGGCCACGAGCACCATGCAGGCTACGAACGGGGGGAGCATCAACTGAAAACCGCTCACGACGCCTCCACCTGGTTAGCGGGCGGGATTACCCGGCGCGCTGTAGGCGCGCGCGAGCTCCGAGACCCAAAGGTTCATGAGGTCAAAGTACGTGGCGATGCCGGCCGACCCGCCCGTATTGGACGGCACGATGACGGCGGTGGCCCCGGTACGCTGGGCCACCTGGAGGACCTGATTGCGGTCGTAGTAGTTGGTGGACAGCAGGACTTGGATGTGCTGGTCGCGCATCGCCGTGATGATTTCCTGCACATGCCGCGGCGTGGGCGGGATCCCCGGCTTCGGCTCGATGTAGTCGAAGCAGGTCACCTGGAACTCACGCGAGAAGTAGTCCCACTCCTTGTGGTAGCACGCGACCACTTTGCCGCGGAACGGCAGCCCCTGCTTGAGCCAGCCGCCGAGGCGTGTCATGAGCGGCGCGCCTTGATACTGCTGTTGGTTCAGGAAGTTGAACAGCTTCCCCTGACGGTCGAGGTCGGCAAGGCTGGGGCCGCCGAGCAGCCTGACCAGCTCGTCCCCGAACAAGGCGCGGTAGATCCGGTCCTCGAAGTCCTTTTCCCGCGCGGTGAAATAGTCGGCATCCTGCGGGGCGACGCGCTTCAGTCCGGTGAGAATGTTGCGCGCGACGATCACGGCGTTGAGCGGATCGGTCCAGATGTGCGGGTTGCCGTAGACGTGGATGTCACCCTGAGCGCGAGAGAGGCTGGCGGGCACGTCGAGCAGCGGCACCCCGGCGTACGCCGCGACGTACCCGGGGCCGCCCTCCGTGATCCTGGCGTTGTTGGCCTTGTCGAGCAGGGCGGGGACCCAGAGCTCCAAGTCGAGCCCGGTCGTGACGAACAAATCCGCTTGCGCCAGCGTCGGCACGAAGCTCGGCTTGGGTTGGACGTAATGCGGATTCTCGTCGCCGACCGCGATGGAGCTGACGCTGCCGCGCTCGCCGACGATCTCGCGGGCGATGGACGCGTACGTTGTCAGTGAGGTCACGACCCTGACCGGCGCCGCACTAACAGTACTCCGTCCGGTCGCCGGCGGTGGCGTCGTGACGAGTAGAGGAATCAGCAGCTGGATGAAGGCTATCATGTCAGTAGGTCTCGTGTTTGTGGGGACCGATGGCCCAGACCGCCTGGAGGGCGAGTTGGTGTGTGGCGGTCGCGCTGGCGACCCGCTGCCATTGGTACTGCGCGCGCAAGAACACCCATTCGCTCTGCCACATCGTGAGCGACGGGATCACTTGGCGCGTGATCTCACCGAACTCGGGGGATTCGACGTAGTCGTACCGCACACCGGCAATGAAGCGCTGGTTCAACCTGTAGGTCGAACTGACGTAACCGCCCAACCGCGTGGGACCGGCGCCCGCCACTTCCTTCTGAAAAGCGAGCAGCTCACCGCGCAGCGTCCACTCGCGATACAGCGCTCGGGCCGGCGGCCGCCACGTGAGACGAACCTCGAGTCCGCCCACGCGTGTGCGCAGCGCCGAGTCGGGGTTCGTGCCGTACAGGCCGGTCCCGCCGATTTGCATGTAGGCGGAGCGGCCCAGCTGCCAGAAGTTGAGCAGGTGCACCAAGTAGGTCGGGCGGCCGCCGCCCCCGAACAACTCGTCATCACTGGAGCTGCGTGTCACCTGCGCCGTGAGCTCGTGCGTGCCGAGCCCGCCGAAGGCGCGATACGCGGAGAGTCCGGTGCCGGCGAGGCCGTCCTCGCCGAGGTAGCTCGTGAGCACCAGCGGGTACTCGGTCTCGGGCACGGCGTGCAGGTGCCAGCGGTTCAGTTCACCGAACTGCTGTCGAAATCTCCCGACGTCGAGACGGATCCGCCCCGGCATGCCCGTCCAGTACGCGTAACCCTCCTCGAGGCTCGCCACGCCGTCTTCGATGCTCACGAAGATCTTGGTGTGTGAGTACGGGTCGAGCGCCGACTGGAATCCGATCTCGAATTCGCGTGGCACGAAGTTGTCGCGCTGTACACCGGTAGTCGTGGCGTACGCCCGGACGTCGCCGGTCACGCCGATTTCGGGATTCAGCTGGGCTTGATTACGCTCGCGGCCGACAAACTGCGTGGGCACGGTATCGGCTCGGTCGGCGCGTTGCGACGAATCGCCGCGCGCCGCCGAGGCGGCTGCGCGTAGCGCCGCGAGATCGTCGGCCGGCGGCTGACGTTGACCCAAGCTTGCCAGGATCGAATCGAGCCGGGCCCGCAGGACGCGCAGCTGCGCCGCAAGCGAGTCGACCTGTCGCTGCGTCGGCTGCTGCGCCGCGGCGGGCGCCGCGAGACACCCCGCGGCGATGAGCGCCGCATAGAATGTGCGAGTCATGTTGTGGTCATCTCCTGTCCCTACGTCGGAGCCTCTAGCACCCCGCGAAATGCGGAGCGCACTCCCTACGTCAGCTAGGACAGAACTGTGGGTGGAGCTCGGGCAGGAGCGGTGCGGTGGATGGTGCTGGAGACGGCGATGACGAGACGGGTCAACGGCACCAGTGCGCGTGTGGGACGCGAAGGCAGGGTGACCACCGCCTGTTGGACGACGACTTGCGCGCTCGCGTAGTGGCACAGCGCGCAACGCACGGCGTCGTGCAGCACCACACACCGCCCATCGTGCGCCGCCTCGAACGCGGCGGGGGTGGTCACGACATCGCGGGCGTGGCCTAACGTGACCGCCCCACCCCCCAGCGCCTGGACGACCAGGAGCAGAGAGGCGACAAGCACGGTGAGCCGGGGGCGAGGCGAGTTCACGGGCATAATATACCCCGAGTGGTCGAGGACGTCGCACGGGTCGCGCACCGCCTACCTGCGGGTATCTTCATCTCCCCACCTCCATGCCTGGAGTGCGCCATGCCGTCCGTCGTCCCTCTCGCCTACGTCCGCCTGCCGCTGGTCGCTGTGGCCGTCGCTCTGGCGGTGCCCGGCGGTGCCGTAGCGCAGCGCAACCCGCGCGCCCCGGCTGCGCCCGCCGCTGGGCCTAGCCTCGCCGATCGCCTCATGGGGCTGCGGGCCCGTTCCATCGGGCCGGCGGGGATGAGCGGGCGGATCACGGCGATCGAGGCCGTCGCCTCGAACCCGGCCGTGATCTTCGTCGCGGCGGCAACCGGCGGCGTGTGGCGCTCGAACAACGGCGGCCTTAGCTGGACGCCCCTGTTCGACGAACAACCCGTGCACGCGGTGGGCGCCCTCGCCGTCAATCAGACCAATCCCGACATCGTGTGGGTGGGGACGGGTGAGGGCAACACACGCAACAGCGCGTCCGTCGGCAACGGCGTGTACCGCTCGCTCGACGGCGGCAAGACGTGGCAGCACGTGGGGCTCGAGAAGTCCGAGCGCATCTATCGGATCATTCTTCATCCGAGCAATCCGGATGCGGCGTGGGTGTGCGCCGTCGGGCCCGAATGGGGGGAGGGCCCGGAACGGGGCGTGTTCCGTACGACCGACGGCGGCAAGACATGGAGCAAGTCGCTGTTCGTGAACGAGCAGACCGGATGCGGGGAGCTCGTGGTCGATCCCGGCAATCCCCGCAAGCTGTTCGCGTCGATGTGGCAGTTCCGCCGCTGGCCCTGGTTCTTCAAGTCGGGTGGTCCAGGGTCCGGCGTATACGTCACGTACGACGGGGGCGACACCTGGCGGAAATTACAGCCCGAAGACGGCCTCCCCAAGGGCGAACTGGGACGCGTGGGCATCGCCTTCTCCCGCTCCTCCCCGAATGTCGTGTATGCGCTGGCCGAAGCCGGGCAGAGCGCGCTGCTCCGCTCGGACGACGGCGGCCGCACCTGGCGCAGCGTCAACGAGCGCCCCAACGTCGCGCCGCGGCCGTTCTACTTCGCCGACATCCGGGTGGATCCGGCCTGGCCGAACCGCGTCTACAGCCTCGACTACGGCATCCGCGTATCGGACGACGGCGGCAAGACGTTCACGCCGCTGCAGGGGACCCAGCAGCTGCACGGCGACTTCCATGCGATGTGGATCGACCCGAACGATGCGACGCACATCCTGACCGGGGACGACGGCGGGGTGGGCGAGAGCCGAGACCGCGGTCGGTCGTTCCGGTTCGTGGGCAACCTGCCACTGGCGCAGTTCTATCATGTCGCGGTGGACAACGAAACGCCGTTCAACGTGTACGGCGGCCTCCAGGACAACGGCTCCTGGCGCGGTCCCTCGAGCGTGTGGCGCGGGGGCGGAATCCGGAATTACGACTGGAAGCTGGTGGGTGGAGGCGACGGCTTCGAAACGCTGCCCAATCCCGCCGATCCGCTCCAAGGATACGCGACGTGGCAGGGCGGCAACTTGATGCGCTGGGACCTGCGCACCGGAGAAGAAAAGATCGTCAAACCCGCCGAACCTGCCGGCGTGCGGTTGCGGTTCAACTGGAACGCGGGGCTCGCCACCGATCCGTTCGATCCCAACACCGTGTACCTGGGCAGCCAGTTCGTGCACCGCTCCACCGACCGGGGCGAAACGTGGACGACGGTGTCGGGCGACCTCACCTCGAACCGTGCTGAGTGGCAGAAGCAGGACTCGAGCGGCGGCCTGACGCCCGACGTCACCAACGCCGAGAACTTCACGACGATCATCGCCATCGCGCCGTCGCCCACGCAGCGAGGCGTGCTCTGGGTGGGCACCGACGATGGGCGCCTGCATGTGTCCCGCGACAGCGGCAAGACGTGGACGTCGGTCGAGCAGAACGTGAAGGGCGTGCCGGCGAATACCTGGATCCCGCACGTCCGCCCTTCACCCCACGCTGTCGGTACGGCGTTCGTCGTCTTCGACAACCACCGCCGGTCGGATTGGACGCCGTACGTCTTCCGCACCGACGACTACGGGCGCACGTGGACCAGTCTGGCCACGCCGGCGCTGCGCGGCTACTGCCTCACCATCGCGCAGGATCCCGTGGACCCGGACCTCCTCTTCCTCGGCACGGAGTTCGGTCTGTACGTGTCGCTGGACGCCGGCCAGCGCTGGACCCCGCTCTCGAAGACCGTGCCGACAGCCTCGGTCATGGACCTCACCGTGCATCCGCGGGACGGAGACCTCGTGATCGCGACGCACGGCCGCGCGGTCTGGGTCCTCGACGACGTGCGGCCGCTGCGCGAGATGACCGATCAGACGTTGGCGGAGCCGTTGCACTTTTATCCGGCGGCCCCCGCGCAACAGTATTGGGTGGCGCCCGAAGACGGCGGCTTCGCGACCGGCGCCGCGGAGTTCCGCGGGCAGAGCCGTCCGTACGGGGCAACGCTGACGTATTCCCTCAACCTGCCGGGTCTGCCCCTTCAGGACGACGAACAGGAGCGGGCGCGCCGCGAGCGCGAACGGCAGGCGGGCCGCCCGGTGGCCGACACATCGCGCGGCGAGCAGGTCGAGATCGAGGTGGCCGACAGCGCGGGCCGGGTGGTCAAGCATTACAAGGCAGCAGCAAAGTTCGGCGTGAACCGGGCGACGTGGGACCTCTCCACCGACGGGTTCCGCCAATTCCCGCGTGCCGAGGGAGACCCACCGCCCGACCAGCCGCCATCCGGCCCGGAGGTGGCTCCGGGCACCTACTCGGTGACGATCCGGTATGCCGGGCGTGACGCGAAGCAAACGGTCCAGGTGCGTGCCGATCCCCGCTCCCGCAACACCGCTGCAGACTGGGGCCGCCGCGCGCAGACGATCGCCGAAGTCCGCGCGCTCAGCGATTCCGCGGCCGCGGCGATTGCGCTGATTGGGAACACGCGAGGGGACATCGCGCGCGTGCAGCAGCGCGTTCGCCAGGACGCGGAGGCCGCGGGCGAGCGCGATGAGAAGAAAATCAACGCCAATCCTCTCATCCGCGCGGGCGACCAGCTCAAAGCGCGGCTCGACAGCGCAGAGCGAGCCTTGTGGATCGCGCCCGACACCAAGGGCATCGCGCCCGATACGACGGCGTTGAGCCGCCTGTATTTTGCGTTTTGGTCGATTACGTCATCGTGGGACCCGCCCAATCCGACCCAAACCGAAATGCTGCGCAACGCACGCGCGCAGCTCGAGGCCGCGCTGGCGGCGGCAAAGCGTCTGATGGCGGGGGACGTCGCCGCCTACCGGCGGCAGGTCGACGAAGCGGGAATGGGATTGTTCAGGACGGGCGGCCCGCGGGCGCCCTGACGCGCGCATAGGCGCGCAGTCGGCGCAGCATGCGGCGGTCGTGTTTCACTGGATCGTCCAGCTTCGGCGTCTCGATAATCTTAATCACCGGGCCCAAACGAGGGTCGCGCATGATACGTCGAAACGCGTCGGCCCCGATCGTCCCTTCGGCGATCCACTCGTGCCGATCGAGGTGAGACCCGCGCGCGGCCTTGGAGTCGTTGAGGTGTAAGCACCTAAGCAGATCGAGACCGACCACCCGGTCGAACTCCTCCCACACTCCCATGATCCCGGCGGCCACGTCGTACCCCGCCGCGTGGAGGTGTGCCGTGTCGAGGCAAAACCCCACCCGGGCCCGGGCCGTCTCCGGCATCGCGTCGCGCAGGGCCCGCAGCTCTTCGAACGTCGCCCCGAGCGCGGTCCCCGCGCCCGCCGTCCCCTCGATGAGCACGCCCACGTCCCCCGACACGGCAGCCAGGCACTCGGCGTACCCGCGCGCGTTGCGCTCCAGCCCCGCGGCCCGATCGTCCATGTAGTTCCCCGGGTGCGACACGACCCACGGAATGTCCAGCATGCGGCAACGGCTCAACTCCGCGATGAACGACCGCGTGCTCTTTGCCCGCAGCGCCTCATCGGGCGACGCGAGGTTGATCAAGTAACTGTCGTGCGCGACCACCATCCCGATACCGTGGCGCGTCAGCTCCGCCCGGAAGCGATCGGCGGTGGTGGCGTCGATCGCCGGCTCGCGCCACTGGTTAGGCGTCTTGGTGAAGATCTGCATAGCCGTCGCGCCGATCGCGGCGCCGCGAACGGGAGACTCCGCCACGCCGCCGACCGTCGAAACGTGCGCGCCCAGGAAGCTCACGACCGACGCTCCTCGGTGAACGCGAGCCGCGAGACGAGGGGCACGAACCGTACAGCCCCCGCGCCGCGCTCCTCGAAGCTCCCCCCCTGCTCGGTGCGTTGCAGTACGACCAGCTCTTGGGACGCCAGATCACCGATCGGGATGACCAGCCGGCCGTTGGGAGCCACCTGGGCCAGCAATGGCTCGGGCACCCGTGGGGCGGCAGCGGTCACGAGGATGCCGTCGAACGGGGCTTCCTCCGGCCACCCCGCCGCGCCGTCGCCGAGGCGCGTCTGGATGTTCGTGAGCCCGAGGCGGCGGAACCGCTCTTCGGCTTCGACCAGGAGGTCAGGGAGCCGCTCGACGGTGAATACGGTCCCGGCAAGGTGGGCGAGGATCGCGGTCTGGTAGCCGGACCCCGTTCCGATCTCGAGAATGCGGTCGCGCCGCTTCGGTCCGAGCGCCGCCGTCATCAGGGCGACGATGTACGGCTGGGAGATCGTCTGGCCATTCCCGATCGGCAGCGGTGCGTCGTCGTACGCGTTGCGGGCGAGCTGCGGCGGCAGGAACCACTCGCGCGGCGTCCACGCCATGGCCGCGAGGACTCGGGCGGAGCGCAGGCCGCGCTTGGCGACCTGGCTCGCGATCATGCGACGGCGCGGGCGCCGCGTCTCGGGTGCGGGACCGCGCGCATGCCCTGGCATCGGGTGAACTATACCTGGGCTGGGCCGACGGGGTAGGTAGGGGCACGGCATTGCCGTGCCCCTACTCGACGCGCCGCCACCCCCGTACGTCAGTCGAGCGTCTTCTGGAAGCGCCGCACCGCCAGGACGATCAATCCCACCGCAAAAACGAGGAGGAGCAGCATCTCCTGCCACAGCTCCGCCACGCCCACGCCTTTCAGCAGGATCCCGCGCAGCACCTTCAGGAAATGGGTGAGTGGCAGTAGCGCGCCCAGCCACTGAAACACGAGGGGCATCGCCTGGCGGGGGAACATGAATCCGGAGAGCAGGATGTTGGGCAAGACGAAGAAGAAGCTGGCCTGCATCGCTTGCTGCTGCGTGCGCACCAGCGTCGAGACGTACAGCCCGAGCGCCAGGCTCGCGACGACGAACACGAGGGCGACCGCGTAGAGCAGCCAGACGTTGCCGGTGAGCGGGACGTCGAAGACGAACCGGCCGAGCACCAGCACCGCCGTCATCTGTACCATCCCCACGCCGACGTACGGCGCAATCTTCCCGAGCATCAACTCGGTCTTGGTGATGGGCGTGACGATCAACTGCTCGAGCGTCCCGCGCTCGCGTTCGCGCACGATCGCCATCGCCGTCACCAGGACCATCGTGATCGTGAGGATCACGCCCACGAGCCCGGGGACGATGTAGTTGGGACTGCGCAGCCCCGGGTTGTAGCGCGGCCGGACACGGGCTTCGAGCGGCAGCAGCTTTCTTCCGGCGGCAGCCGAAAGAATCGCCAGGTTCCGCACCTGGGCCACGCCCGCCGCGGCGGCGAGGGCGGCCGTCGACGAGAGCGGGTCCGAGGCGTCCACGATCACCTGAACGGTCGCGGTCGTCCCGCGCGCCAGGTCCCTGGCGTAGTCCGTCGGCACGACGATCCCGGCCTGCGCGTCGCCGCGCGCGATCGCCCCGTCGAGGGCGCGCCGATCGTCCACCTGGCCGACGATGCGAAAGCTGCCGGTATTCGCGAACGCCTGAATGACGTCGCGGCTGGCGGGCGTGCGCGACTCGTCGAGAACGACCGTGGGGATGTGGCGCACGTCCGTCTGAATCGCGAACCCGAACAGCAACAGCTGAATCACCGGGATGCCGACCATGATCCCGAGCGTCAGCCGGTCGCGGCGCATCTGGATGAATTCCTTGCGGAACATCGGCCAAAAGCGCTTCACGGCTGCGGCGCCTCGAGCTCATCCCGCTCCTGCAGGATCACGAACGCGTCCTCCAGGCTCCGGCCGCCGACCTGCGCGGCCACCTCGGCGGGGGTGCCGAGGGCGATGAGGTGCCCCTGGCTCATCATCGCGACCCGGCCGCACTGCGCCGCTTCGTCCATGTAGTGCGTCGTGACAATGACCGTCGTCCCGGCGCCGGCGAGCGCGTGAATCGTGCGCCAGAAGCTGCGCCGCGCCGCGGGGTCGACGCCGGCCGTGGGCTCGTCGAGGAACAGGAGAGTGGGCTGGTGCATCAGGGCGCAGGCCAGCGCGAGGCGCTGCTTCCAACCCCCCGAGAGGATCCCCGCCAGCTGCGCCAGGCGGCGCTCGAGGCCCAGGAACGCCACGACTTCCGCGATGCGGCCGCTGCGACCCCCCCCTGCGTCCGGCAGCCCGTAGATCCCGCCGTAGAAGTCCATGTTCTCTGCGACCGTCAGGTCTTCGTACAACCCGAACTTCTGCGACATGTACCCGATTCGCTCCTTGATGCGGTCGGGCGACTCGGTCACTTCGATCCCCGCGACCGACGCACTCCCGGCGGACGGCGCGAGCAGCCCGCACAGCATGCGGATCGTGGTCGTCTTCCCGGAGCCGTTCGGACCGAGCAGGCCGAACACTTCCCCGGTGGCGATTTGGAGCGTGAGGTCGCGCACCGCGGTGATCGGGCCGAAGCGCCGAGTCAGGCCGCGGGTCTCGACCGCGAACTGCGTCACGGCAGGAGGGTGATCTCGAGATCGACCGGGAGGCCGGCCTTGAGCCGGCCGCGCGGGTCGTCGACCCGCACCTTGATGGCGAAGACCAGGTCGGCGCGCTCGCGCTCGGTGAGCGCGGCCCGCGGCGTGAACTCGGCGCGCGGCGAAATCTCGACGATGCGGCCGCTGAAGGCGGAGTCGGGATATGCGTCGGTGTGGACCGCTACCGGTTGCCCCACCGCGACGCGCGGGAGGAACCGCTCACCGACGTATGCGCGGATCCACGGCTGGGCCACGAGCCCGATCGAGACCACGGGCATCCCTGCCGTCACCGCCTCGCCGCGCTCGGCGAACCGCGTCAGCACGATGCCGTCGTCGGGAGCGATGAGGGTCAGTTGATCGCGGGTGGCTTCGATGGCGGCGAGGCCGGCCCGTGCCGCCTGCGACTCCCGCACGGCGCCGCGCACCGACTGCAGCCGCGCCGCCGCCGCGGCGGCCGAGCTTTGCAGCGCCTCGTATTGCTGCGGGGCGACGACGCCGCTCTCGCGCAGCGGCCGTGCCCGCACGACGTCGCGGGCGGCGCGCTGACTGTCGGCCTCGGCCGCCTGGATCTCGGCGGTTCGCGCGGTGGCCGCCCCGGCCAGGGCGCGGCGCTGCTCGATCAACGCCTCGAGCCCCGGCTGCTCCAGGACGGCGACCGTGTCACCGCGCCGGACGGTGTCGCCCTCGTCCTTGAGGAGGCGCACCAGGCGCCCGGTCGCGAGCGGCGCCAACCGGGTCTCGCGAATCTCCACGGTGCCGGCGACGGCGAGCGTGCGGGAGTCTCCCGTGCAGGCCGCGAGCGCCAGGCTCCATGCCAGCGCCGCGGCCCCGTACCACGGCCGTTTCACCGTCTCGGACGGGTGGGGGACGCGGGTCTGGCGGCGGGGCGGCGCAGCCAGTTTCCGGGATCGAGTGCGATGCCGCCCTGTCCACGAATCTCGAAATGGAGGTGTGGTCCCTCGTCGCTCGACTCGCCGCCCACGTGGCCGATGATCTGTCCACGCGCGACCCGATCGCCCTGCTTGACCGTCGCGTCGTTCAGGTAGGCGTAGAAGGTGTAGTAGCCGCCGCCGTGATCGACCAGCACCGACGTGAGGTACAAGCCGAGTGGGCCCGCGAGACTCACGGTGCCGGGCGCCACCACGCGCACCGCCGACCCGACGGGGGCTTTGATGCCGATGCCGTGGCGCGGGATGCGCGTGTTGTTCGGTCCGGTGGTGGTGCCGAACGGATAGATGACGACGCCCCCGCTCCCACCCCCGGCGTCGACGGGCCAATCGAGCCCGCCCAGGTCCGCGGTCGTGATCGCGCCGGGCCCGGCGGTCGCGCCGCGGGCTTCCGCCTCCCGCCGGGCGCGCTCCAAAGCTTCGATCCGGTCGTTCAGACCCCGCTCGTCGCGGTCGAGCCGCGACAGGCGCTGTTCGGCTTGCCGGGTGTTGCGCCGCGTTTCACGGAGATTGGTCTGGCGCGCGCGCTCCAGGGCCTGGTAACGGTCCAGTTCGTCGGTGCGCTCGCGGCGCCGCCGCGCCAGAGTCTCGCGGGCGTCCACGAGGAGTTGGCGCTGCCGGGCGACGCGATCACGCAGCTTGTGCATGTCATTCGTGAGGAGGCGGTCCTGCCGGCTCACGAGGTAGAGGTACTTGTACCGCGACAGCAGGTCGCCGAAGCTCTCGGCGGCGAGCAGCACCTGCCAGCCGTAGAGGGGACCGCGTTTGTGGATGTCGACGATGCGGCGCTCGAGGACCGCGCGCTTTTCGAGCAGCGCGTCCTGCGCGAGCAGCAGGTCTACGGTGATCTGGTCGATTTGCCCGCCCAGCCCCGTGATCTGGCGATCCAGCTCGTTGACGATGCGGTTGGTGCTCTGCTTCTGGCGGTCGATGTTCGCCAGCTCGTCGGAGAGGGAGTGAGCGGCGGTGCGTAGCCGCGCCAGCTCCTGCTCGACCTCGGAACGCTCGCGACGGATACCTTCCAGGCGGCGCTGGTTGTCCTGCATTTGTTGCTGGTACGTGGGGCGCTGCGCTGCGGCGGGCTGGGCTATCAGCATGGCAACCACGCACCACGCACCGCGCACGGTCTTCATACCCGCTTCAGATGTCGCCCGACACTGGTCGCGCTGCCCAGCAACCCGATGAGCGCGCCGAAGCCGACGATCGCCGCGGCCTGTTCCTTGGTGAAGAACGCCGCCTGGATCAGGTAGCGGTCGATGAGCGCGTACGCCGCGAACGAAAGACCGACCGCGACCGCGCCGCCCAACAGCCCCTTGATGGCGCCCTGCAGGAGGAAGGGGCGGCGGATGAACCCGTCCGTCGCACCCACGAGGCGCATGATGGCGATCTCGCGGCTCCGCTGCAGCACCGCCATGCGGATCGTCGTGCCGATGATGATGATGGCGACCGCCGCAAACGCCGCTCCCACCGCGATCCCGACGGCCGCGGCGAGTTGGCGCAGGCGGTCGAGCTTCTCGACCCAATCGCGTCCGAACCGCACATCATCCACGAACCCGAAACTGCGCAGGCGCTCCGCGACGGCGGTGACGTGCTCCGCGTCGCGGAACGTCGGCTTCAACTTGACCTCGATCGACGCTGGCAGGGGATTGCGCTCGAGCTCGCGTAGCACGTCGCGGAACTCCACCAGCTCGGCGCGGGCTCGGGACAGGGCTTCGTCTTCCGACACGTACATCGCCGTCTGGACTTCCGGAAATGCTTCGATGTCCTTGAGACCGATCGCTGTCGCTTCGATCGGCGTGCCCGGCAGCAGATACGCCACGATCTCCACCCGCTCCGCAACGCTGCGCAGCGCGTCCTGCAGGTTCACCGCGACGAGGCCGAAGAGCCCGAGCACGAAGAGCGAGAACGCGATCGTCGTGACCGACAGGGCCGACAAGAGCGGCGCGCGCTTGAATGCGAGCAGCGCTTCGCGAACGACGAGATTCATGGAGCGGCCGCCTGGTCCCGCGGCTCGTCTACTGCGGAGTCGTACACCAGCGCGCCTTCCTGCAGCTCGATCACCCGGTAAGGGGCCTGGCGTACCAGATCCAGGTCGTGGGTCGCCATTGCGACCGCCGTGCCGCTCGCGTTGATGTCGCGCAGCAGCTGGAACACGCCCCGGGTCGCCCGCTCGTCGAGGTTGCCGGTGGGCTCGTCGGCGAGGAGCACGGTGGGCTCATTCACCAGGGCCCGGGCGATCGCGACCCGCTGCTGTTCACCCCCCGACAGCTCGCGCGGGTAGGCTTGAGCCTTGGCGGCGAGGCCCACCTGGGTGAGCACGCGCATGACGCGGGCGGGGATCGTGGAGCGCCGCGCCCCGGTGACTTCGAGCGCGAAGGCCACGTTCTCCTCGGCGGTGCGGTCTTCCAGCAGGCGGAAATCCTGAAACACGATGCCCAGGCGCCGGCGCAGCTGCGGAACGTCCCGCGGACGCATCTCCGTCACCGAATACCCCGACACGCGCACCTCTCCGGACGTGGGACGCTCGTCGGCATAGATCAGCTTGAGGACGGTGGATTTCCCCGCCCCCGAGTGGCCGGTGAGGAAGGCGAACTCCCCCTTCGCGATGTGGAAGGAGACGTCCTTGAGCGCCAGGCCGCCCTTGGGGAAGGCCTTGAAGACGTTCGTGAACTTGATCACTTAGAGGCGCGCCAAGGCCTGGGCGAAGTCCGCGATGAGATCATCGGGATCCTCCAATCCCAGGGAAAATCTCAGAAAGCCGTCCGGAATGCCAGCCTCCGCCCTTTGCGCCACGGTCATCCCGGCGTGCGACGTGAGGCGCGGCTCGGAGACGAGCGTCTCGGTGCCGCCCAGGCTCGGGGCGTGCGCGGCGAGCGTGAGCGAGCGGAGGAACCGCTCCGCGGCGCGGACGCCACCCTTCAGCTCCAGCCCCAGCATCCCGCCGAAGCCGCCCTCGAGCACGCGCTTCGCCACCTCATGGTCGGGATGCTGCGGCAGCCCGGGGTAGTGGACTCGGGTGAAGGCCGCCTGGGAGTCGCACCATTGGGCCACGGCGAGGCCGACGGCGTTGTGGCGCGCGACCCGTATCGGCAACGTCTTGAGGCCACGATCGATCAGCCAGGCCGCGAACGGGTCCAACGCCTGCCCCCACACCTGCATCAGCTTGCGGACCTCTTCCACGACCTGCTCCGTGCCCACCACCGCGCCGGCGATCACGTCCGTGTGGCCGTTCAGGTACTTCGTCGCGGAGTGGATCACGATGTCCGCGCCGTGTTCGAGGGGCCGCAAGTTCACCGGCGACGCGAACGTCGAGTCCACGATCATGGCCAGGCCTTCCGCCTTGCACAGCGTCGCGATCGGCTCGAGGTCGATCACCCGCATCAGCGGATTCGTGGGCGATTCGAGAAAGACGGCGCGCGTGGTTTTGCGCATCGCCTTCTTCCAGGTGCGGGTCTGTGTCGGATTGACGAACGACACGTCGATGCCGAGCCGCCCGAATTCCTGGGTGAACAGGCGGTGCACGCCGCCGTAGATCCATTCGCTCGAGAGGAGATGATCGCCCGGTCGCAGCACCGCGAGGTGGGCGAGGGCGGCGGCACCCATGCCGCTCGCAACGAACAAGGCCGCCTCGGCGCCCTCCAGCAGCGCGAGTCGGCGGCCGATGTCTACCTGGTTGGGGTTATTACCGTAGCGGCTGTAGAGGACTTCCCCCGTGGAGCCGATGGGGTTGGTAAATGTGCTGCTTTGATAGAGGGGCGGCGCGACGGCCGTCCAATCGGGGCGGGCCTTGGGGTCGCCGTGGATGGCGCGGGTGGCGAGACCGAGGCGGCGCCGCTTCACGTCTGACGCCCCAGCGTCACGCGGCCGTGAGCGCGATCGCCCCGCCCGGGGTCCGCGCCGCGACCTGCTGTGCCACCAACTCCTCGAGCAGCGCCGCCGCGGGCTCGCGCGCGCCGATCATGTCGAGTGTGCCGTCGGGCCGCTCGCACACCGCCGCCAGGCCGTGTCCCAGCAGAACCGGTTCGATCGCATCGCGGTGCCCGTCGGTTGTGCCCCGGAGCAGCAGCACCAGGACCTTCTCGCGCACCAGCTTGGCCACGATCTCGTCGGCGCAGGAGTAGTCGAGGCAGCCGACGCCGGTGAAGTCCATCACCGCGATCGTCCCGGACGATAGCGCGCGTTCGATGCTCTCGCGCACGGCCCGCCCCGTGGGGCGCGTCACCAGGTCGGCGTAGAAGCCCGCCACCGACTGCTGCAAGACCTCGTGGACTCTTATGTGTTGAATCACGCCTTTGTGGACCCCTGCTCGGGAATAATGAGAAGCACCTGTGAGCCGGGAAACGCCGGCAATCCGTCTTTGAGCGGGACGTCGTCATCCCACCGAGGCACGATCGCGATGCGTGCGGTGCCACTGCGAATCGCGACCTTACCCTCCCACCGCGCCAGGTAGCGCCGGATGCCGGCGAGGCCCTGGCCCCGGCCCGGGTCTCGGAACCGGCTCACTCCCTGGATTAACGCGGCCTCGAGTGCCGCCGCGTCGCCCCACCGATCGCCGAAACGTTTCGCCTGGCTCGGCTCGAGAGAATGGCGAAACCCCACTCCCGCGTCTGCGACGGCGATCACAACCACCCGCCGCGCCAACTTGCGGCGCCAGTTGTACGCCTGCACGGCCACCCAGCCGCCCGACCCCGCGTGCTCTACAATATTCTGACACGCCTCCGAAAGCGCCATAGCGAATCCCATCGTCGCCTTCGGATCGAGCCCCAACTCCTTCGCCAGGATCGCCGACGCGCGCTGCTGAATCGTGCTCACCACGACGTGCACGTCCTCGGCGGCCCGGACCGGCGTCACGGGGAGCAATACTTCGCTTTCCGTCGCCGGTTTGGTCTTGGGGACCTTCCCGTGCACCTCGAACAGGTCCGCGGCTTCACGAAAGAACCCGGCCCGTGCCCAGTAGCTCACGACCTCGGCGCTCGCGGGAACAGTGAGCAGCGGCCGTTCGGCCCCCCCGCCTCCCGCGCCTCCCCCGCCGCCCGCGCGTCGCCCCGCCGCTGCCCCTGCCGCCAGCAGCCCGACCAGACCGTAAGGAGACGCCCATTCCGCCGCGTGCGCGTCGAACAGCAGGCGCTCGCCATCCGCTGTCGCCAGCGCGTAGGAGGCCGCGAACTGATCGAACGACCGGTCGTCGAACTGGGCCGGCACCTCGACCAGTCGTGTCATACGGTCGAGAGACGGCCGAGCAGGTGATCGCGCAGCCCGGTCGCGCCGCGATGGGCAAGATTCCGCCCCGCGAGCCTGGTCCCTTCGCGCAGGGCATGCTCGAGACTCGCCCCGCTCACCAGGCTCGCCGCCACCGCACCTCCAAAGACGTCGCCGCAGCCGGTGGGGTCACTATCGAGCGCCACCGCCTCGGCCGGCGAGATTCGGGCGGTGCGAATGGGACTGCCCGTGAAGTAGGCGGCGCCACGGCTGCCAAGCGTGACACACAGCGTCTTGCACCCATGGCCGAGGGCGTCGGCGGCAGTCGCCAGGGGATCGTCACCCAACGCGCGCATCTCGTCTTCGTTCAGTTGGACCGTATCGAAGCAGCCAAACCACGCCGGCGCCTGCGGGAGTGGGCGGGGGACGCGCGTGCCGTCCGCTTCCTTCCCGAGGAACAGGCTATGCAGGTCGGCATAAATGAAGCGCGGGAAACCGCGGCGCAGCAGCTGCGCGGTCTCGAGGGTCAGCTCGAAGCCCGATATGAAGTTCACGTACAGCGCGTCGAGATCCTGGACCATGGGCCCGAGCTCGGGCCAGGTCCACGGCGGCACGCCGCCCCGCATCTGTTCGCAGCGTCGCTCGGCGGAGTAGTAACGCAGCGTGACACGGTTGTTGGCCTCCGGGACTTCGATGAACCGGGTGCCTGGCGCCACGTGCCGAAGCGTGCGCAGGAACGCGTTGGCCTTGGGGGCCAGGTCCCGTCCGACCTTGATCAATGGCACGATCTGCCAGTCGTCGTTCAGCGCGGCGTCGACGGCGGCGAGCGCGTACGATATCCCGCCCCATTCCTCCACCGCCGGCTGGGCGGGGTCGCGGCCATGGATCGTGTCCCAGACCATCGAGCCGATCACGCCCAGACGCTTCAGCAGGCCCCCCACGTTCGCTGCATGAAGA
>Ga0209382_10004334_pt1 | contig 19016 bp, 21 predicted proteins | sample SoiMetdeltSBSDD5_FD_187599 | JGI IMG/M metagenome (GOLD analysis project Ga0209382, IMG submission 187599) | Bulk soil microbial communities from a Populus tree surrounding site in Tennessee, USA - Soil MetaG P. deltoides SBSDD5 (SPAdes) (version 2) | ecosystem: Environmental > Terrestrial >...
CGCCGGCGCGCCGCTGCGCGTCGCCGATGGTCTGGTCATTGGGGCGCTCTGCATCCTCGACCCCGAGCCCCGCACCCTTGAAGACGAGGAGGTCGCCTTGCTGGAAACGATGGCCGCCGATGTCGCCGCCACCGTTGCACCGGGCAACGCGGACGAGGCGGCGGCGAAAGCCGCACCTTGGGCGTCGTCCGCGACGGTCGGACAGCGGGTGCCCGACTCGGCCTGAGCGTTGATGTGCGCGAGTCCGGCCGCCTCTGGCAGGACGTGGGATGCGGTGCGGGGCATTCGAACTTTGCTCGGATACTTCACCCGCGTACTTAGCGCGACGATCGTTGACTGGTCTGAGGGAGCGGCTGCCGTGGAAGCGGCCAGGAACAAACGCCGTACCCCGGTGTTAGTGTCGTGACGATCATCGGATGGCCCGTAACCGCGACCGCGACCGCCCCCGTCATCGACCTTGCTCGGCAGGAACTGGAGGCCTACCGCCGCAGCGGCCGCTGGGCGGCATCCTGCGTCTGCGGCCCGAGCGCTTCAGGAAGCTTGCCGCCATCCTCGAGGGGGCTCCACCGGAGATTGGCCATGTGGGCGCTGCTGACGAAGGCCGTTAACGACTGGTTCCGCCACAAGAGCGCCCGGCTCGGCGCTGCCCTTGCTTACTACTCGGTCTTCTCGCTGGGTCCCCTGCTTCTGATCGTGACGGCGATTGCCGGTCTTTTCTTCGGCGCGGACGCCGCACGCCGCTCTATCACTTCGCAATTTCGCAGCATGCTCGGCGAGACCGGCAGCCAGGCGGTCGAGGTCATGCTCAAAGGCGCGGAGTCGTCCACCGCCGGCGGCTGGGCGGCCGCGTTCGGCATCGGGCTGCTCGTGGTCGCTGCGCTTGGCGTCGTCGTGCAGCTTCGTGACGCGCTCAACACCATCTTCGAGGCCAAAGAGCCTGAGGATGCGGGTATCGCCTGGTATGTCAAGATCTACGCGATGTCCTTCGCCGGCATCCTCGCGCTCGGCTTCCTGCTCGCTGTCTCGCTGATCGTCAGCGCAGCGCTCGCGGCCTTCTCCGATTGGCTCCGCGGCTCGGCCGCCGAGAGCGCGCTTCTCGCTCTTCTTAATTTCGCCGTGTCGCTGGCCGTGCTGACCCTGTTGTTCTCCATACTCTTCAAGTGGCTGCCTGACCGGCACCTTGCATGGCGCAACGTATGGCTTGGCGGTTTCGTGACTGCGCTTTTGTTCAACGTCGGCAAGTCCGCGATCGCCTGGTACATCGGCACTCAGGCCTTCGAATCCACATACGGTGCGGCCGCGTCCATCGTCGTGCTGTTGATCTGGGTCTATTACTCGGCGCAGATCGTGCTGTTTGGCGCGGAGCTCACGCAGGCCCATGCGGCGGGCGCCGGAAGAGGAGACGGCCGTGCCTGATCCGCTCCAGCATCGCGCCGCAACAGTCGTGAAGCTTGCGCTTGCGCGCCGAACGACACTGGCAACGGTCGAGTCCTGCACGGCGGGATCGTTTGCGCATCTGCTCTCGCAAGCGGAAGGCGCCAGTACGGTGCTGCACGGTGGGTTCATCGTCTACACCAAGGAGAATAAAACCGCCGCCGTCGGCGTGCCCGAAGTGCTGCTTGCGGCGCACGCGGCAGTGAGCGGCGAAGTCGCACAGGCTATGGCCACAGGCGGGCTTGCACGCTGCCCGGCCGCCCTCGTCGCGGCCATTACGGGTGTCGCCGGCCCCGAACCTGACGAGGACGGCAACCCCGTCGGCCTTGTCTATGTCGCCGTTGCTGCGCGCGATGGCCGCACAAAGGCGGTGAAGCATGAATTCGGCAAGCTTCCGAAACAGGAGATCTGCGCGGCCGCCATGGACGCAGCGCTCGACCTGCTCGAAGAGTTCCTGCATGCTGATGTCTCGGGAGGTGGGCCGCCATGTTCCTGATTGAGATTTTGCTGCCGCTACGCGACGCGAGCGGCAATCCCTTCCCGCCGGAAGCGTACGAAAGCCTGGCCCAACTCCTCACCGCGCGTTTTGGGGGTATTACGAGCTTTTCACGGTCGCCTGCCGAAGGGCGCTGGCGCAACGAGGGCGCGACCGAGCATGACGACATCGCCGTACTCGAGGTCATGACGGATAGCGTCGACCGGGCGTGGTGGTCGAAGCTGCGCCAGGATCTCATGCGCGAATTCAGTCAGGAGGACATTGTCGTCCGCAGCCACGGTGTGGAGCTTCTTGCGTAATCAGGGTCGCCGCCCCGCCCGAGCACATAGACGGGCCGCCAAGCCCAAGCCCGAAGAGCACGCCAGACGCCTTCGGAAAATGCCACTGCTCGGCGTCCATGAATTTGAGGGTTACTTCTTCCAGAGCGCACCCAGAACAAACCCGATGGCCGCCGCGCCCGCAAGCGTTGCCATGGGCTGCTGCTTGAGCGACTTCTCGACGAAGGGGCGAAACTGCTTGACCGCATCCTGCGCCTGTTTGCCATAGCGACGAGCTTTGTCGGCGACACTGGGGGCCACATCTTGCGCGCTGTCCGATGCCGCCTTAATGCGCTCGCCTGTGGCTTCCGCAGTATCGCGCAAGCGGTCCTCGGCGTCTTTCGTAGCGGGCTGGCCATAATCCTGCGGTGGGTAGCCGGCTATTTGCTGTGCCATGGCAGTCTCCTTCTTCGGCCCGCCGTTCCTGGCGGTTTTGAGGGTCGTCAAGCGGAACGCCCCTTCATGGGGCTTGTTCCAGCAGTCGGCGCCCTTCTCGGCCGGCGAGATCAGGTCGGGCATGTAACGGAGCCCCGCCGGCAGTCTCGGCTCGTTGAGCAGATGTGGTTGAGCGCGCCAGCTTGGCAATGCGTGTTCCTGCCGATTGCGCTCAGCCCGGAGTAGTCGACCTTGCACCGCGCCCATCCGAACCCGGTCGCTGCGGCCGAGCGTTGATCCTTGCGCTCTTGAGACCGGAGGGGAAACCGCTGCGGTCGCGATAGTCACGGACTGGCTCGGATGTGCGCCGGTGCCGCGAGCGGATGCTCTGCAAGGCGATGTCCAGCACGGTCACCCCGAGAACCGCCGCGAGAGCCAGCTTCACGTGCTAAGATCATGCGCACCCAGAACCGGCGCCCAGCGTTGCCACGTCCAAAACGTCTCCCGGTCTCCGGAGATGCGAACGAGCAGTTCCATGCCGCACAGACCCAGGGTTTGGGTGAAGCGCTGCGGAGCAAGCACCTGCGCCGGCCGGCGACAGGTAGTCAGCCTGCAGAGCGCAAGGATGAGACCTCGAGGCTAACGCCAGCGGTCATAGTCCTCCGCCTCAATCGTCCTCCCGCGATCCGTCAGGCGCACGAGATGTTGGAGGCCACTCCGTCGGGAATCACACCCGAGCGCCGCTTCGGCTGACTGAGCATCGCCGTCTCCCGTGCGGCAAAGGGCATGTCTAACGCCAACACGAACTCGCTGCCGGCGCCGCCTAGGCGACCCTCGATCTACGCGATAGTGACGACAGATGGCGGAAAAGTGGGGTGGCCGACGCTTCGCCGGTCAGCTTCGCGGCCTCTTCCCGGTGCTGCGGGATGCGGGTGGCGTCGACCTGGGAATGAAATAATTGGGGGCTCTTGAACACGAGCACCTTGAGCGCGCGGAGCGCTGGATGAGAGAGACCAGATGGCGAACGAGCTCAGACCCCCAGCAGATTCATGTTCGAGGCAAGTCTCGGGCACCAGCGCCCCTGTACACCATGCCGTCGCGCATGTTGTCGAACTCGGCGCGTAGCAACCAGGGGAACCCTGGAAAGGGAGGGGTGAGGTGCGTTCCGTGCTGTAACAGCTTGGTCCTCGAGCGGCGCACGGATACGGACACCCGTCCGCGATCCGCGACCGCCATCGAGCGTCCCCCGTCCTTTATGCATCCTTGCAACAATACGAGCCATCAACGCATCACAGCCGCCACGGTTTCGACGACGCGCTGCTTGTCAGCGAGCTTGGTCAGGATGGGAGCGTTGGGCCACCTCAACAAGATGTCGGCGCGTGCCTCCCCAGTGAAAAAGATGAAGGGAATGCCGCGATCCGAGAGGCACTCGCACACGGCTGAGCAGTCTTCATTGCCGAGGCTCATGTCCACAACGGCGGCTGACAAACCAGGCGAGCTGACCATGCGCAATGCCTCTCCGGCGTCGCTTGCGGACACAATGCTCGCTCCCGCAGCGCCGAAGGCGGCGCCAATCTCCAAGGCGATCAGGGGCTCATCCTCGATGATGAGGATCGAGCGACCGGCAAGGGCTCCGCTTGTCATTGGCTTTCCCCCGCGCTTGAAGCGTGCTCGTCGGCTGACAGGGCGTCCAGGGAGCCCGCGAGCTCGTAGCTAACACCATCGATCAGAAAATCAATGCGTGGCTGCACTTCAAAATGCTCGGCCATGACCTGCTCGAGCACTGTGGTTCCGAATCCCTTCCGTGTAGGCTGCTGCACTGGCGGTCCGCCCTGCTCCCGCCAGCGAAACACCAAACGGTTCGAGCTGTCCGACCGGATTCTCGACCAGCCGATGTGGACTTGGCCGGTGGCATTCGACAGTGCGCCATACTTGGCCGCGTTGGTGGCGAGCTCGTGCAGCGCGAGCGCGAAGTTTTGCGCCGCCTTTGGTGTCAGCATGAGGTGGGGACCCTCGATATGAACTCGACCGGCATAGGGGCTCGTTTCCGCGCGCACGATCTCGGTTAGGTCCGCGCCTTGCCATTCCTTGTCGATCAGCATGAAATGTGTCTGGCCGAGCGAGTGGAGACGGCTGAGCACAGCTGCCTGGGCGTCCTCGACGTTGTCCTTCCCCGCGAAGCTTCTCGAGACCACCGCCAACACAACGGCGAACAGGTTCTTCGTGCGGTGGTGGATTTCACGCGTCAGCAGCTCCTGCCTGACTTCGGCCCGCTTCTTGTCGCTGATGTCCCGCGCGATCTTGGAGGCGCCGACGACCCTGCCCGCCGCATCCCTTATAGGGGATACGGCGAGTGAGATGTCGACGCGGCTGCCATCCTTGCGCTGACGCACGGTCTCATAGGGCTCGACGCGTTCACCGCGTCGCAAATGCGCCAGAATCTCATCTTCCTCTTGGAGACGGTCGCGCGGAATAAGGATAGTGATCGGCCTGCCGATCACTTCGTCGGCGACATAGCCGAACAGTCTCTCCGCTCCTGGATTCCAGGTCGCTATGAGACCATTCAGGTCTTTGCTGACGATTGCATCTTGAGAAGACTCGACAATAGTCGCCAGACGTCGCGAGGCTTGCTCCGCCTGCTTCCGTTCGATCAAATCCGCAGCCTGGCGCGCCAGCACGTCGAGCAAGCGCAGGTCTCGTTCCGATGGTTCATGTGGCCGTCGCCAGTGTGTCGAGATCATGCCCAGCATGTCGCCGGCGCGTGAGAGAAGTGGAGTAGATTGCACTGCTCGAATGCCGGTCTTGCGGTGGTCATCCAATGCCGGGGTACCGGCGATGAAGTCGCACGCCTCCACGTCGGATACCACGACCCGCTGCCCGAGGCGCCTGGCAACGCTGCAGGAGGTCTTCGTATCGGGGCGATTTAATTCGAAGACCTTGCCGAACAGCGGATCGAACCCTCTCCACGCCAGCATCCGCAACGCGTTCTGACTCTCGTCGACAAGCTGCATGCTGGCCATGTCGGAGCCCATGATGGCGACTGCGGCATCGAGGATATGATCATACAGCGCGTCGACGTTGTTCTCGTGGATCAACTGCGTGCTGATCTGCTGCAGCCGCTGTGTGGCGGTGAGCTCGGCCTCCAGCTTCGCCTGGGTCTCACGCAAGCGTTCCTCGGCTCTCCTCCTTTCCAAGCTGAAACCGAGTTGGCGTGCAATAGTCACGGCAAGTTGGACCTCTGCATCACCAAAGGCATTCGGCGCGCGGTAGTAGGTCATGAACCTGCCAATGAGCCTGCCCCGCTCCATCACCGGAACGAACGCCAGGGCGCCGATGCCTTCCGCCTTGATGCTCTCTCTGAGCGACTCGGTGATCTCGGCGCTGTCGATGTCGTCAATGCAGATCGGTTGCGGGTCTCTGGTCTCTCGAGTCCACGGTGAATGACCTTCCACAGCACGGCGATAGCCGTCGGACAATCCCCGCCACGCGACGAACCGCATCACGCTCGAGTCGTCGAAGAGCAGCAGCGAAGCGCGCTCGCAACGCAGGACCCGCATAATAGTCTCCAAGGCTCCATCGTAGACCTTGTCCAGCGAGTCAGCGCGGAACAGGCGATCGGTAAACTGATAGAGCGCGGCTTGCTCATCCCTGTGCCTGGCCAAGGCGGCTTCGGTGCGCTTGCGTTCCGTGATGTCCTGCAGGGCCAGCAGGATCATTTTTCCGGAACGACTTGGCAAGCAGCCGGCATCAGCCTCGAGCATGACCGTGCGATGGCCAATGCCGGGGAAAGTATGGTCGATCTCGAGGGGCGGGAGCTTGCTACCCGCGGCGAGAATCTCCCGCAGTCGCGCAAGCAGGCCGGCGTTTGCGAAGGCTCCATTCCCGAGCTCGCATACGGCCGTTCCCTGCAATGCCTCGCGGGGGATCCGGAACATCTCGAAGAATGCCCGATTGGCCGTTTGCACGCGCAAATCGGTGCCGACCGCGATGAGAGGATGGGGTACCGAGTTCAGGATCGCCTTGGTGTACTCGGGCTCATAGATCGCCTGGTCAATGCTTGCTCGGAAGGCAGTCACGTTCGCGAACGTGAGCACGGCACCGGTGATCCGGCGTCCAGCCTTTGCGTAAGGGGCGATCCGTAGGACGAATGATTTTCCATTGGCATGGAAATCATACCGGCTTGGGATCCAACCGGCCATCGCCTGCGCGCACCATTCTTCCAAGTGCGATGACTCGGCGAGCCCGGAAACAGCACGGGGCGACCGGCCAATGTCCGATGGCGAGATGCTAAACACCTCTGCTGCCGCCCGGTTGAAGCATGCGATGGTGAAGTTATTGAGAACCACAACGATCGGGACATCGAGGGTCTCGAGGATATCGATCAGGTCTGCGTTCGCCGAATCGACCATCGCAGGATCGGCGCTCATGTGCCGGAAACCGCTCCATTCCCCGTTGACGACGACAGCCGGCGGCGCGGTCATTGGTCTGCCCCCGAACAGGTATAGCGGTCTCGACTTCGCTGCAGCACAGTGTCAGCGACTGTCGGAAGAACCTGACGCAAGGCCAGCAGCAACGCTTGCGCAGGCGGCATGTGGGGCGGCGCCGCATATTGGGAGAGAAGCCGACTCTCGAGAACTCGAGCCTCGTCAGGTCCGACTGTCTCGCGGAGCGCTTCGGCAACCGCGCGCTCAAGACGCGCGTAGCCGTCGACGGGGATCAAGTGAGAGTGGTTCTCCCTGAGTCTCGGCAGCACGTGCGTGTGAATCTCGCCGTCAAAGTTATCCATCAGGAATGAGCAGAAGATCGCGATGTCTTGTTCATAGCTGACGCGGTCGAACAGGTCCTCCAGGTGCATGCTGGCAGCGACATCGCCGCGTTCCCAAAGGACATTGACCATCTCGCCCCACCACCGCACTCTCGGGTAGCGGCCTGCTCCCCGGGTTCGCGCAACAAGCTCCCCGGCGAGGCCGAGGAACACCGGCGCATCCGGCATGGCCGTTCGCATGAAGCGGGGTAGGAACTCGTCAGCATCGACGACCGTGAGCTGTCCGCTGTATTGCGCATCGTTCACGTTCACGCCCTGCGCCTCCAGGCGCGGGCGAAAAGCGTTCCAATGGGCTAGCGTCGGCACCAGGATCAATCCTTCGCCGTTCGCAAGCGCAGCGGCGGCGAAGCGACACACCGCCTGATTGAGAAAGTCCTGGTCCTGGTAGAGCTGCACGATGTGGTCGCGCGGCGCGGCATCAGCCAACATACCGTGCCAAGGCTCGCCGTCGGGCGCGACATCCGCGGTGTTCTGTGGGTCAGGAGTTCCGTGCTTTTCGATCTGGCTCGCCGGATTGCGCGGTTGGTCTTCGCCTCCGGACGAGGTACTCACGGCCACTCTCCCAAGTTGCCATCCGCGTCGCTACAGCTTTGAATGATGATTTTCCCCTGTCAATAACATAGAACGCCAAAGACTCAGCTTGGTTCCCGGGAGGCGGTTAAAGAAAGACTCGGCTTGGTTTCCGGGAGGCGGTTAGAGGTTTCGATGGTCGTTGCCGCGCGCGGGTCTCCAGTCATTTGGAGAATGCCAGCTGTGGTGACGCACCGGTGCGAGCCGCCGCCATGCTGCCGTGGTTAGTTGCCCAAGCCGATGCGGTCGTGGATGCTTGCCCCGCGGAACCCATTGCCACAGGGCACGTTCAGCGTTTCAACCGCATCCAGGCAAGTACGCACCGCCATCTTCGATACCAACCCGATGCCATCGTCAACGCCAGCAAGAACCTCTTGCGATACTCGTGAGACCGGTCAGTGTTTTGTCGCTCCCCAGCCGCATCGACTGGGAATTCGGCCTGTCAGGAAACAGGGCGCTGGTGATGCGCTTGTCGGACCGGCGCGAGTAGAAGCCCGCTGCGGCCATCAGCACGAGCATGCCGGTACCCTCGACGGCCAGAGCCGGGCCAAACCCGAGGCCGAGAACGTTCTTGCAGCGGTGCAGCAGTAGCCCGCAGGGCGATCGCGAAAAGAATGGCGCCGAAGAGCAAGAGAACGATGTCGGCCAGCGCGCCCATATGGCGGCAACGAGCGCGCCCACCGGCACCACTATGAAGACGCGTCGAACGAACGCAAGGTCACCTCTCCTCTGAGAGGGGCTGATCGGGCTGGGCATGATCAGCCTCCTCTCATCAAACGGACCCCGGTGCACATGTCGGCAGCACGAGCAAAGGTATCGACGTCCACAGGATCGCAACCATCGACAACACGATCAGGGGCGGCGCAAACGAGAAATGCTGCTCCGCCTCTGCCGTGCGGCTTCCCCTGCCACAGGTGGCCCGCGCAATGCGCAGAGAGAGAAACGTCAATGCGAGCGCAACGACGGTCGCCGTCGCTCCAATCCATCGGATCGTCTCCGACGCGAGGCCCGGGCCGGAGCATGCGAGCGCGTCGGCGAGGTACAGGAAGAAGAAGTGCGCGGCCCACACGATCGGGCCGTTAAGGGCCATGATGAACTCGAGCATGGAACGCGGTCGCGCTTTCATCCTATGCCTCTCGGAAATCCGTGGACAAGGAGCAGCCCGAGTAGCCCCTGGCCGACAGCGTAGTAGGTCAGCAGCGCAAGCGTCTCGAACGTCACACGGCGGGCATGGCTAAGACGACCGCACGCCAAGCGGGCAAGGACGACGAGTGCGATGACGACGATCGCGGCAACGACCTCAAGCTGCAAAGCGGAAGCGAGATAGACGAGGGCTGCGTAGCCGCTGGCTTCGGGCCGCAGGCCAGTGGCCAAGTGTCCGCTGACCTCGAGGCCCAGCGCCAGCACAAGTGCCGCCGCGGAGGCGCACACGAGCACTGCGCAGCCCGCACGGTTAAACGCGAGTGCCGTGTTCGCGGCCAGCATGGCGCCGCCGGCGGCCACAAGCAGCGCCGCTGCTCCCCATGCGTTCGCAATTGGCACCAATGGAGCCCCCGCCGCTGGCCAGGACTTCGGGGCGACAGTCCAGAGATAGAGGTAGGAGAATACGAACGACAGATAGAGCGATCCGGCCACCAGCATCACGATTACGGTCGCCCACCACGCGGGCGACGCGGGACCTGACATGTATGCGGGCGCCGCGACGCCACAGCCGATGTCGACCTCGCCCACCGGCTCGGGATCGTTGCTCCAGGTCCAGATCAGTATGAACGCGATGGCAAGCAGGCCGCACGCCGTCGCGACGGTCACCCATTTCACCGTCAACAGCATGAAGAAGGCAGCTGTGAACGCCGCGGCAAGGAACGGCGACCAGCCGGGACCGGGCAGCCGTAGCAGATACTGCGGGAGCGCCTCGATCGGCGAGGTGACGATCGTCTCGCGCCCGCCGGTCGGGGCGCTGGGGAGGTAGTGGCGACCGGTCTCGCTTTCCTGCTGCAGGTTTGCCTGGTGCCATAATGGATAGCGGCTCTCGACCCCTGGAATACTGCGCGGACCGAATACATGGCCAGGCATCCACTCGAGTGTGCCGGCGCTCCAGACGTTGCCGGCGTGCTCGCTGACCGAAGGCCGCAGGTTGCGGATGAGATCCACGAGAAAGACGGCCACGCCGGCTGCCAGCGTAAAGGCGCCGGCCGTCGCAACCAGGTTCAGCGTCTGCCAGCCCATCTCGGCCGGGTAGGTGTAGACCCGGCGCGGCATCCCCCACAGGCCGAGCAGGTGCATCGGCAGGAAGGCCACGTTGAAGCCGAGGAACATGAGGCAGAAGGACCAGCGCCCGAGCGTCTCGGACAGTGGCGTGCGGCTCAGGGCCGGCGCCCAATAGTAGATGGCAGCGAAGAGAGGAAACACCATGCCGCCGACCAGAACGTAGTGGAGGTGCGCGACCACGAAATAGGTGTCGTGCGCCTGCCAGTCGAACGGGACCATCGCCACCATCACACCGGTGAGACCGCCGAGCGTGAAGATGAACAAGAACCCCAGAATAAAGAGCGCCGGCGTTGCGAGCTGCAGCCGACCGGAAGCAATCGTCGCAATCCAGGCGAACACCTGGATGCCGCTGGGAATGGCGACGGCCATGCTCGCCGCCGAGAAGAAGCTCAGCGACATCACGGGAATGCCCGTGGTGAACATGTGGTGCACCCATAGGCCGAACGAGAAGAAGCCGGTGGCAATGAGTGCTACAACGATCAGGTTGTGGGCGACGAGCGGGGTGCGGGCCATCGTGGCCACGATCATGGAAACCATGCCGGCGGCGGGCAGGAAGATGATATAGACCTCGGGATGGCCGAAGAACCAGAAAAGATGCTGCCAGAGCAGCGCGTCTCCTCCTTTCTCCGCAATGAAGAACGGCCAGCCGAAGGCGCGCTCCAGCTCCAGCATAATGGTGGCGAGGATTACCGCCGGAAAAGCGAACACGATCATCGTCGCGAAGATGAGCATGGTCCACGCGAACATCGGCATCCTGCCAAGGGTCATGCCGGGTGCTCGCGTTCGCAGCACGCCGACGATGATCTCGATGGCGCCGGCAATGGCCGAGATCTCGATGAAACCGATACCGAGCAGCCAGAAGTCCGCGCCGATCCCCGGCGAGAAGCGCGTGCTCGTCAGTGGTGGATACATGAACCAGCCGCCGGAGGGCGCAAGTTCGAAGAACAGCGTTCCGAAGAACACCAGGCCGCCGATGAAATAGGCCCAGAATGCAAACGCCCCGAGGCGCGGGAACGGCAGGTCGCGCGCGCCGAGCATTTGCGGCAGCAGCAGAATGCCCATCGCCTCCACGGCCGGCACCGCAAACAGGAACATCATCACCGTGCCGTGCATCGTGAATATCTGATTGTAGGTATCGGGACTGAGGAGCGTGTTGCTCGGCACCGCGAGCTGCGTGCGCATCAGCAGCGCCAGAATTCCCGCCAGAAGGAAGAACAGGAACGCCGCGCCGATGTAGAAGTAGCCGACGATCGTGTTGTTGACGGCCGAGATGATGCGCCATCCCGAGGGTGGGGCCCAGATGCGCCCCAGCTGCTTCCGCTCCGCGTCGCGGCGGGTGTCGTCATCAGCGGGGCTGGTGACCATGTCGGTCATGGGGCTATTGCAACCCAGCGAGATAGGCGGCAATTGCACCGAGATCAGCCTGCGAAAAGATGCGGAATGGCGGCATCGGGTTGCCGGGCTTGACGTGCTGGCCGTCGCGGATGAACCGCCGGATGTTTGCCTCGGTCATGGGAAGCGTATCGAGCCCAACTGAGCGGCGCGATCCCAGGTGCGTAAGGTCCGGACCGACCGTGCCTGTGGCCGGCGTGCCGCGCACGGTGTGGCAGCCGCCGCAGCCGGCGGCGACAAACAACTCCTGCCCGCGTCGCGCCTCGGTCGTTGCGGGCTCCGCGGCCGGCCTGGCCTGGTCCTCGAGCCAACTCTCAAACTCCGGCTCCGAGAGGGAGATCACCTCCAGTGCCATCAGCGCGTGCGAGCCGCCGCAGTACTCTGCGCACTGGCCCCGGAACACACCGGGCTGATCGGCACGCAAGCGCAGATGCGTGGTCCGACCCGGAATCATGTCCACCTTACCGCCCAGGTTCGGCACCCAGAAGCTATGGATCACGTCGGCGGAGGTGAGGACGAAGAGCAGGGGACGCCCCACAGGAATGCGTATCTCATTGGCCGTGGCGACCGCGGTGCCCCTGTGCTGGTACACCACGCGCCACCACCATTGCTCGCCCACCACTGTGACACGAAGCGCGGCGGGATCATCGAGTGCGATGCCGCCGCCGCGTGTCAGCCATATGCCGTAGCCCAGCAGAAGTGTAAGCGTAGTCACCGGGAAAACCACGCCGGCCCATATCACGGTCCGGGCTGATGCCAGGAGCGTGCGCAGCCGATCGGGTCCGCGGACCGCCACGGCCGTTGCTAGAACAACCAGGACGAGGATGCCGGCGCCGAGAGCAAACAAGAGCCAGCCTAGCTGCGTGAGCCGCAGTGCCTCCGGGCCCTGCGGGTTGAGGGCGGACTGCCTGCCACCGCATGCCGCAAGGGTGATGAGGGCCAGACAGATCGACGCAAGGCGGCCCCGCGGAATCATCTCTGCACGCCTCCGTCACGCGCCGCACGAAGGCTCGCGAAGTAGGCCGTGACCGCTGCGATGTCCCGTTCGTTCAGACGCAGGGCTATCGGAGCCATGATGGCCCCACCTGCGGTAGCCGTGTGGTACCCCGAGCGCCACAGCGCCAGCTGCCGCGCCATGTAAGGCGCATTCTGCCCCGCTAGGCGGGGGTAGTCGGCGAGAGCGGTACTTGCGTGACACGCGTTGCAGGCTGGAACGCGGTTGGCCGCGTCGCCCTCCGTCGCAAGTTGCCTGCCCCGCTCGACCAGTGAGCGATCCACCGTTCCCGGCTTTGGCTGAGGGGGCGCCAGGTGCGAATAATAGTCTGCCAGCCGCCGAATCTCCTGCGCGTCGAGGCCGGACGCCATCGGCTGCATGAAGCCGCTCCGCCGGGATCCCTTGGCATACTCCTGCAGCGCTCGCGCAAGAAATTCGGCGGGCTGCCCATGCAGAATCGGCACCAATGCGCTGCCGGGCACTGTGCCTTCCGCACCATGGCAGCGCGCACAGGCCCCGGCCGCCTGCTGGTTGGACTCGACAGTTGCCAGTTCCTTCCCTGTCTGTCTGGAAAGCTTAAGGTCGCCGAGCGCGAGCTCGCGGTATCTGGTCGGCTCGAATGTCGGGATCTTCCTGAGGAATGCGACGACGGCCCAGATCTCGTCCTCGCGGTTGAGCGCTACCCAACCAGGCATCCCCGTGTATTTGATGCCGTGCTTGACGATCCAGAACAGCTCCGCGTCGGCCCACGGGCGCATGGATGTCGTGAGGTCCGGCGGCGGTGGCAGCATGTGGTGGGCGATAGGGCTGACCGGTATGCCGGGGGCGCCGTGGCAGAACGCGCATCCGCCGTGAAAGTGTCCCGCACCCAGCGCGATGAGGTCGGGGTTATCGAGCGGCGGTGGCGAGATTGCCATAGCGCGCAGCTCTACGGAGTTGCGCATGCCGAAGGCGAGAAACCAGTCGACGATCGCCCAATGCCCGCGGCTCGCGGCAACGTTGAAGAGCCCGACCCACGCAACGAGCAGCGCAGCCGCTGCCAATCCAACGAAGCCTGCAGCCATCCAAGCAAGGACTTTTCCAATTCGTCTGAAGTTGGCGTTTGCCATCGCGCTAGCGTCCAACGGGAGCGACGGACCGGGACGTGCACGTCTCGTCGAGAGCCTTGACAGCCTGAATCGCGAGAACCACCGCCGTGAGCACGTAGCTGAGAGGGCACGCAGCGATCATGAGGAGGCCGGCTAGATGCTGGTCCGCGAGAAGCGCCTCGTGCCCTGAATGGGCTGCGTGGACCTTTGCGAACAGTGGACGTGGTGCGAATGTGAGAAGCACCCCGAGCAGACAGGAGAGCTTTCCGCTGACAAGCAGCGCCAACACGGAGTGCCATTGGTGCGGGGATCCTGTGACCGATAGCCAAAAGGCGAGTGCGACTAGGAACAGAAGCGCGTGCAGCGCAATGACGGCTGCGGGCTCCGTCTGCACGCCATGATGAACGGAGGGAATGTGCGACGCCCACAGGATCGCAAGCTGCGCAAGCGTGGCGCCCCAGAGCGTTGCCGAACCCGACCACATGCGTGTCGGTTCTTTGTTGCATTGCGACAGCAATACTGCCGCGAGAGGCGCCGCAATGTTCATGCACGCTATGTGCGTGGCCATGTGCCATGACAACCGGCCAGGCGAAGGCACCCCGACGGCGAGGAGCGCCGTCGCGGGCACCGCAAGTGCACCGATCAAAACCGCGCGGTGGTTGCCGACGTCCGGCGCGGTTGAGAAGCCGCAGATTTTCATCTCTTCGCGTCGTGCCCTCGCACGCGCCGCCCCCCTACTTCCGGAGGTGCAACTGCACGGCAACGTCACAGTCGATCGATTGTTCCGGAAGCTGGATGCAGTCGCGGAACGGTGCGATGGCCACCGCGTTCAAGACCCGACAGGAGATCCAACATGCGTCGAGCCGGATTGAGACTTGCCATCTTGCTCATCCTTCCGGTGTCTTTCGCTCCCGTCAGCTCACAGCAAATCTCAACGAACCAAGCGCCACCGGACCGGATGCCAGAGGGTTATGGCGCCCGCCCCAAGCTCCCTCAACCGGCTGAGGGATGGCTTCCGACATTGAAGTGGTCCGCGGCAAGCGAGCCTTGGACCAAAGGACAGACACCAAAGCCAGCCGCGGGGCTGCGTATCGCGGCATTCGCACAGGGCCTCAAGCATCCGCGCTGGCTGCACGTTCTGCCGAACGGCGATGTCCTGGTTGCGGAGGCCGCGACCGAGCCTGCCCAGTCTTGGTGGCCGCGGACGTTGGTTCAAAACTTGGTGCAGCGGCGCGCCGGTTCGATTGTCGAAAACGCCAACCGCATTTCGCTTCTACGCGACGCCGATGGCGATGGCGTTGCGGAGCAGACGTTCACGTTAATCGAGGGCCTCCGTCAGCCCTTCGGCATGGCGCTGATCGGCGACCAGCTGTACGTCGCGAACACTGACAGCGTGGTACGCTTCGCATATCGCACCGGCGACACGCGCATTGCCGACAAGGGCACCAAGCTGCTCGACTTGCCGGTCGGCCACCACTGGACACGGGCTCTGCTGGCGAGCAAGGACGGCACTAAGCTTTTCATCACAGTCGGGTCCGGCAGCAACATCGGCGAGAAAGGCCTCGAGATCGAGAAGGACCGCGCGACCATTCTCGAGCTCGACATCGCCAGCGGGAAGTCGCGCGTCTTCGCTTCGGGCCTGCGCAACGCCAACGGGATGGCGTTCGAGCCTACAACGGGGGAGCTATGGACCGTTGTGAATGAGCGCGACGAGATTGGAGACGATGTTCCTCCTGACTATCTCACGTCGGTGAAGGAGGGCGGCTTCTATGGCTGGCCGTACAGCTACTGGGGCAGGAACGTCGACACGCGTGTGCAGCCAGAACGGCCCGACTTGGTGGCAAAGGCGATCACGCCCGACTACGCACTGGGCGCGCACACTGCTGCCCTTGGCCTTGCCTGGTACGATGGTACGGCTTTGCCGCAGCCTTTTCAGGGCGGCATGTTCGTCGGCCAGCATGGGTCCTGGAATCGCACCGAATACAGCGGCTACAAGGTGATCTTCGTGCCCTTCGGGAATGGGCGCCCCTCTGGTGGACCAGTGGACGTGGTGACTGGCTTCCTCAAAGGTGACGGGAGCGGTGTTGCGCACGGCAGACCCGTCGGCGTCGCCGTTGATGCGAAAGGCGCGCTGCTCGTGGCGGACGACACAGGCAACACCGTTTGGCGCGTGATTGGTGATCAGCCGCGGTCATCGGTGCGGGGCAACTAGGTACCGGCGCTTCCGCCTCGCAGGCCCGTGCGGCTGCTTTTCCCGCTACTCCGGCGGCAGCATCGCCACGACGTGTGGCCGCGGCGGCCGCCCTTGACTCAGCGGCTGCGTCGAATGTGAAGATAGCGACTATGTGCGACCGCACACCGCAATCGCGGTATCAGGCAGCCGCGCGGAACTGCCCGCGGGCAAGCACGGTTACGCCCGAGCTAAGGGCCAGGCAGGCTCTGTCCTCGGCCGCGAGGGCGTCATATGAGGCGATAACTTCAAGGAGAAAAGGAACGTTCAGGCCGGAGTCACGCAGCTCCGAGTCGACGAGCAACCGGGCCAACTCCACCACGCCTGCGCCATGGGGAGTTCCGGGCGCGCGGATTGGGAAACCGACGCGTGCGACCCGAGGAAATTGCGATACGACACCGCGGTTCCCGAGTTTCTCGAGCAAGCGCCCACGAGAAACAGGGCCTGGAGCAGGCTCAAGCCCTCGGTCGGTAACCGAGGCCCAACGTGAGTAGCTTCTGCAGCAGCTCTTCATAGGCCAGGCCTGAGTGTTTTGCAGCCTCGGCGAAGTCCTCATCCCGCGCGATCTGCGGGTTCGGGTTGGCTTCCAGCAGATGGAACCTTCCGCTTCCGTCCAATCGGTAGTCCAGCCTCGCGTATCCGCTCAAGCCAAGCAATCGGTAGATGCGCTTGGAAAGGCGTTCCAATTCCGTTGCGGTGCGCGGCGGCAAAGCCGCCGGACCCGATTTGAGCCCGATCCTCTTCTGATAGCGCGGGTTCCATTTGGCCCGGTCGGTTGCGATCATCGGTGTTCCGTCCGTGAGCTTGCGCATAGTCAGCTCCCAGGCTGGCAGAACCGTCAGCAGCTCGTTACCCAAAACGCCGACGTAGATCTCGCGTCCCTCGATGAAGATCGTGCCCCAGGCGGTGGCGTCCGCCTTCTCGTGCACAAAGGTGATGCGCTCGGCCAGCTTGTCGGGATCGGGCACCAGCGATGCCTGCGAGATCGCTTCCGAGCCCTCGGCTGAGAGGGACTTGACGAACAGGGGAAATCGCAGCCGGCGCGGAATACTGACCTTCCTGCGCTGCGCGACAACCGCAAACCGCGGTGTCCTGATGCGGTGATAGGCCAGCACCATTTTGGTCAGTGCCTTGTCGCGCGCAACCATCAGCCCGCGCGGGTTGCAACCGGTGTATTTCTGATTGCGAAGCTCCAGATAGCCTACGACATGATGATCGGAAAAGGGTAGCTCAGGCCGCCCTTCGGCCAGGTTGAATACGATCTTTGGCTTGCGCCGGGCGATCGCGCGGCTGACGACACCGAGGTCGCTTCCGGCCCCAACGCAGTACACGTCGTGACCAAGACGCTGCAGCCCGCCCAAGACGTCATACTCGGTCTTTCTCACCTCCGCCTGCCTGCCCTTGAGCTTTGTGCGGGGACGGTCCGGAACCAGCCCCTCGTCAGTTAGGATCAGAACACGCAGCTTGTTGGTTGCCGGCGCGGTCACAGCGCCACCTTTGGATAGCCCACCCGCAGCACTGTCGCGGTCTGCATCGTCAGCAGCACCAGCAAACGTTCGATGGTGACCTCGGCCTCGTCGACCATCCGCAGGTTCAACTCTTGCGCACGCGCAATCATCTGGCGCAGGAGCTGATCGACGGCATAGGTGTGCACCCCCGTCCCCTCGGCGATGCGGGCGCGGAGCAGAACACGGCTCCGGCGCAAGAAGCGTGCAGCTAGTGGCCCGGGTGCGCCCTCAGGATCTTCCGAGAAGATGCGACGCAAACCGACATCGTAGTTCTCCTCCCAGTGCCAAGCGAAGTAGGCCCGCTTCTCTGCGTAGTGATCGCGAAGCGTGCGCGTGATCGCGTGCAGTGGCTCTACCTCGGTGTTTTCGGACGATGGCGGAGGCACGCCCCTGATCTCGCGCATCAACTCTTCGATGTACTCAAGCTTGCGAAGCGCCGGCCAGCCCCGATAGTCGCTGCGCCAGTCGAGGTAGGGATTGAGCCAGACGGCAAAGCTTTCGGCGAAGTCCTCGACCGGGTAGCCCTGTGCGTACCAGCCCGCCAGATTGATCACGTGGTCGCGGCTATCCAGTTTGGGCTTGTAAGAAGCCGGATAGGGCTTGCGTGGATTGCCAAACAGCTCGCGGTAGCGGGCACGCCGATGGAAGCCGTACGCTTCGTCGAGGCAATGGCCTGCTTCGTGGCGCAGGATGCGCCGGCACTCGGCTTCGGCCGCGCCTTCGACCTCGAGCATCTGCGTCCGCTCGAGGCGCATCAGCCGCGGATGCGCCAGATAGAAAGGGATGGCGAACCCCACGACGCCGTCCGGCGTGAAGAATTCCTCCGACAGCCAAGCGTGGGGCAGGGCGACGATGCTGCGGGCCTGGAGCTCCCGATACAACCTAGCGACACGTCGGGCGAGCAAGCTCCCTTTTAGCCGCACTGGGAGGTCGCGGAAGCGCATGCCTAGCAGGCTGTTATCGTCGAGGGTCCCCAGATCAGGGACCCGAGATTCTCGAGATCGATGTGCGACTGCTGACATATTGGCTAACGGCCCGAAAAAGACTTTAACGAGGCTTGCGGCTCGGTACCTTCTGCCCCTTGCGGCGGGCTTCCGACAGGCCGATCGCGATCGCCTGCTTGCGGCTCTTTACCTTCTTGCGGCTGCTGCCGCTCTTAAGCGCCCCGTTCTTGCGCCGGCTCATTACACTCTTGACTGTTTTCGATGCGCCTCGCGAGTAACGCCGTGCCATCTGCTGATCCTTGCGCAGTTGACCCTGCGGGAAAAACGTCTCGGCGCATCGGCCGTTCCCAGGCCGCGGCGCACGAGCTCGGCGCAAAAAGCCGGCGAAGCCCCCGCAGCAGCATCCAACCAGCGCCAACCTATCTCTCGCTGTGGAACGCAGGGCGATGCCCCAACGTTAGATACACAGGACACGCCCGAGTTAACAGACGGCTGAGATCATCATGAGGCATGACAATGCAGCCATTCGAAACCCTCGGCCGCATTGACGAGTTCTGGACCGACACGTACCGCGG
>Ga0209382_10004337_pt1 | contig 19007 bp, 10 predicted proteins | sample SoiMetdeltSBSDD5_FD_187599 | JGI IMG/M metagenome (GOLD analysis project Ga0209382, IMG submission 187599) | Bulk soil microbial communities from a Populus tree surrounding site in Tennessee, USA - Soil MetaG P. deltoides SBSDD5 (SPAdes) (version 2) | ecosystem: Environmental > Terrestrial >...
CGCCGTGAAGAGCAGTGCGCCAACGACCAGCACCACCGAGCAGGCGAGCTGGGCGACGACGAGAGCGCGACGCAGCAACGTGCCCTCGCGGCTGCCAGCGTTGCCGCGGCTCGTCGTTTTCATCGCGTCGACGGCGGCGACGCGGGTGGCTCGCCAGGCCGGAATCAGGCCGAACGTCAGACAAGTCAGAAAGGCCACGCCCGTCATGAAGGCCACGAGCCGCGCATCGAGTGGAAGGTCCAGAACGAAGCCGGTTCCGAGCAGTCCGACGAGAACGCGGCTGAGCACCATGGCACAGGCGAGCCCGGCGACAGCGCCACCAGCGGTGAGCAACGCGTTCTCGATCATCAGCTGCCGTACGAGGCGACCCCATGACCCGCCGACCGCCAGCCGGACGGCGAACTCGCGCTCGCGTGCAGACGCGCGCGCGAGGACCAGATTGGCGAGGTTGGTACACGCGATGAACAGCACGAGCGCGGTGGTCAGCTGCAGAATCACGAGTGGGTCGGCGTAGATGCTTCGGAGGTTGGACACACCGGTCGCACCGGGGACCGCTCTCAGCGTCAGGCTCAGAAAGTCCTGTGCGAGATTGGCCGGATAGCTGGCGGGCACCGAGGCTTCGAACAGCGGTCTCGATGTGGCAGCGAGCTGTGCGTTGACAGCCTCGATCGACTGGCCCGTCGGAATGCGTCCCATGACGGTCAGCCACCACATCGTGCGGCTGGCGAGCCAGTCGGGTTCTCCGCCGATTGCCGCTTGCGAACAGATCGGGATTGCCACATCGAACGACCGCCCGACTTCGACGCCGGTGAAGTCTCGTTGAGTCACGCCGATCACCGGGACCGATTGACCGTTGAGCACCACCGCCCTGCCGACCGCTGCCGCACTGCCACCGAGGTATCGTTGCCAGAACCCGTAGCTGACGACCGCGGCGGGCGTGCCGCAACCGGGACGATCGTCGGCCGACGTCAGCAGACGTCCGATGTGCGGCCTGACGCCGAGCACGTCGAAGAACGCGCCGCTGACCAGCAATCCTCTCGCGGCGCGGAGCCCGAGGCCCCGATCGACTCGCAGATCCATGTTCGACCAGGCCAGCACGCCCGAGAGGACACGCTGGTGGTCGCGAAATTCTTCCCACAGTGGATTCGTCAGCACCGGGTAGCCGGTCGAGCGGCGGCCGTTCCAGCGAGACGTATCGGCCAGCTGCACGATCGCGAGCTCGTGCGGGGCCCTGACGGCGAGCGATCGATTGCGTACGGCGTCGAGCAGCTGGAAGATCGCCGCGTTGGCGCCGATGCCGAGCGCCAGCGTGATCAGCGCGACGGACGTGAACGCCGGCGTGCGGCAGAGCGCGCGGGCACCATGACGGACGTCGCGCGCGAGCTCGTCGAGCCACGAGATGCCGCGTTGATCGTGGCTGGCCTCCATCGCCTGTGCGAGGCCGCCAGCGCGGAGGTGTGCGGCGCGAAGTGCGCCCGCGGACGCCTGTCGCTCGCGGGCGGCGTCTTCCTCGGCCAGCGCGAGATGCGCCCGCAGTTCTTCTTCGAGGTCCCGGTCGTTTCGGCGCAGACCCAGCGTGCCGAGCAGCCGGTCGAGCCATTCGCGGATGATGGGCATTGACGCGTCGCTTTACGTGTCGCCGTGCAGGACCGCGCGCATGATGGCGGACATGCGGTCCCAGGCCGCCTTCTCTTTCACCAGCTCTCGCCGCCCCGCCGCCGTGAGCGTGTAGAACCGGGCCTTGCGGTTCGTGTCGGTCGTCCCCCAGGTGCCTTTCAGCAGCCCGCGCTGCTCCAGGCGCATCAGCGCCGGATAGAGGGTGCCCATGTTGAGTTGCAGCGCGCCGGCGGACACCTGCTCGAGCCGGGAGGCGATCGCGTAGCCGTGCTGCGGCCCGAGCGCCTCGAGCGTCTGCAGCACCATCAGATCGAGCGTGCCCTGCAGCACGTCGGCTTTGCCGTCGTCTCTATTAGACATGCCAATGAAGTATCACGTGCTGCATTAGACGGCCAAATGAAGGAGAGGGTTGGATCCGAGCGGCGACTGCAGAGGCGGGTTGCTGCGGCCGCACGTCGGAGGCTTTGGAGAAACACCGTGGATCAACACGGAGGGAACGGGGGAAACGGAGATCGGAACTCGGATCAGCGCGCGTCGCGGGTGTGAGCCGGGTGGGCGCCGGCCCTGCGGGCCGGCCGCGCGTCGCGCGGTCTGGATCGAGAGGAAGCCGTGATCACGAGCGCCGCACCGATCCCGAGGCGTTCGTGATCACGGCTTCCTCTCGATCCAGATGTCCACCCGGCTGCAGTCGCGTTGATGGAAATCGAGCCTGTTTGCCGGCTCGATCCTTCGTAACTGCGATTCGATAAACCCTGTTATCCCCGTTACCCCCGTTCCCTCCGTGTTGAAATCCTCCGTTCCCCCGTCTCCTCTGTTATCGCGTGCCCGGGTTCGCGTTCGATCCGACCGAGGTGGCTCTATACTCATGCGCCATGAAGAAGCTGTTTCTTGTGCTCGCGGTCCTCTGGTCGGTCGCGACCCCCGGCGCGCAGTCGACCGAGGAACTCGTCCACGACGGCCGGAACACCGACAACGTCACCACCCAGAGCATGGGCTACCACCGTCGCAGCAATAGCCCGCTCAAGGAAATCAACACGAATACCGTTCGGCGGCTGGTGCCTGTCTGGAACGCCAGCCTGATGAACGACATGGGCGAGCTGGCGGCGCCGACGGTCTACAACGGCGTCATCTATGCGATTAACGGCAAGTGGACGTTCGCCATCGATGTCGAGACGGGCCGGCAGATCTGGCGCACTCCCGTGCAGCTGGAGCCGGGCGCGCCGCGGGCGGCGACCGCGATCACGCGAGGTGCCGCGACGATCTACAACGGCAAACTCTTCCGCGTCACCATCGACAACCACGTCCTGGCGCTCGACATGGCGACGGGAAAGGAGATCTGGAATCAGAAGTTCGCCGATGCGAAGGAGGGCTACTACGCCACCAGCGCGCCCATCGTGGCCAACGGCGTCTTGATCTCGGGGATGGCTGGTGGGGAATCGACAACCCGCGGATTCCTGGACGGCTGGGATCCGGATACCGGAAAAAAGCTGTGGCGGCGATACACCATCCCGGCGCCGGGCGAGCCCGGCTCAGAGACGTGGCCGAAAGACAGCGACGCGTGGAAGTACGGCGGCGGGCCGACCTGGCGTTCCGGCTCGTACGACCCTGAGCTCGACCTGGTGTATTGGGGCGTGGGCAACGCGGAGCCGTATGATCCGAGGCCGCGCGAGGCGATGGACAGCCTCTACACGTCGAGCGTCCTCGCGATTCGCCCAAAGACGGGCGAGATCGTCTGTCACTTCCAGTACACGCCCAACGACGTGTACGACGTCGACGGCAACGACGAGCAGGTGCTCGCCGACATCCGGGTCGACGGACAGCCGCGCAAGGTCATGATTCAGGCGAACAAGAACGGGTTCATGTACGTGCTGGACCGGACGAATTGCACGCTGATCGCGGCGCACCCGTACGTGAAAGTGAACTGGGCCTCGCGGATCGATCCCGCGTCCGGGCGCCCGGTGCTCACCGATGTCTACAAGCGGTTCCTCGAGGGCGAGGAGGTCGAGATCTGGCCGTCTCGAGGTACCAATGCGGTGCCGATTTCGTTCGATCCCACGACCGGGTTGATCTACGCCAGCACGTGGAATCTGCCGCGCATCCAGAAGCTCGGACCGCCGCCGCCGCAGACGCTCGGTGCCAGCAGCACCGGCGTCACCGCACGTTTGCCCCAGGTGAAACCGGGAGACGTCTACGGCCATCTGCTCGCGATCAATCCGCTCACCGGTGACAAGAAGTGGGAGATCCCGCTGACGGAATTCCCCAGTTCTGCCGGCATGCTCTCAACCGCCGGCGGGCTGGTGTTCACGGGTAAGCTGTCGGGCGAGTTCCTCGCCCTCGATCAGGCGACCGGCAAGACGCTGTGGCAGTTCAAGACCGGATCGGCGATCAACTCGACCGCGATTACCTACACTTACAAAGGTCGGCAATACGTGACCGTCGCGTCAGGCCTTGGTGGGGGACTGGCCAATCGCTACGCGACGGAAAAAGTGCCGGCCGGCGGATCGCTCTGGACGTTTGCGTTGATGCGCTGAACACGTTGTCGAAGGAGCCACGATGACGAGGACCGTGTTCGTCGGGGTCGCCGCGTTCGCGTTCGTCGGAGCACGGCTGCTGGCGCAGCAGTTTCCGCCCGGGTACGTCGATCCCGCGCCGATCCTTGCGGCAGCGTCGAAGGAGATTGGTGAAGCCAACTTGAAGTGCATCACCTACTCCGGCACCGGCTATGCCGGCGCCGTGGGGCAGACGTTCGAAAACGCCGTCAACATCGACTGGCCGCGCATCGACTCGCTCGCCAACTACACGCGCAGCATCAACTGGGAGACCGGCACGAGTCGCGAGACCTTCGATCGCAAGCCCGGGCTGAGTCCAGCCTCGTGGAAGTACGGACTCGGCTGGCAAGGCGGGACCCCGACGCAGAAGGCGACCCGCCAGACCCACATCGTCGCCGGCCGCACGGCCTGGCACATCGACGGCGATGGCGAACCGATGGCGGTACCGCCCGACCTGGCGGAGTTGTATCAGCTCGATCTGTGGCTCAATCCTCACGGCTTTCTCAAGGCTGCGCGCCTGCCGGGCGCCAACCCGATCGCCTTCTGGCGGTGGGAACAGATCGAAAAGGGCCGCGACGGCAACGTCGTGCAGCCCGAGAAAGTCCATGTCGTCGCGATCACGATGTTCGGTCGGTACCGCGTCGACGCCACGATCAACTCGCAGAATCAGATCACGCGCATCAAGACGACCGTCAGCGAGCCGGCGCTGGGCGATTTCAACATCGAACACGAGTCGACCCAGCAGACGGCGTTCGGCAACATCAAGTGGCCGACCACGTGGCACTCACATCATGGGTGGGACGATAACTGGCAGTTCTACCGTCAGAGCACGGGCCACAACGGATACGGCGGCAACTTCCGGAACGTCCAACCGAACGTCTGCGGCGACGCCGTGGCGGTGCCGCCCGCCATGGCGCAGGCGCGGACTGCGACGACGGTGACGGCCGAGAAGCTTGCGGACGGCGTGTATCTGATGGGCGGTGGCCCGGCGAACAGCTACCTGGTCGAGTTCAGCAACTTCGTCGCCGTGTTCGAGGCGCCGGGCAACGAGGAGCGCAGTCTCGCGGTCATCGAGGCGGTGACCCGGCTGGCACCTGGCAAACCGATTCGCTGGCTGATCAGCTCGCATCCCCATTTCGATCACATCGGCGGTGTCAGGACCTATCTCCACATCGGCGCGACGATCGTCGCGCACATGAAGAACATTGGCTTCCTGAACCGAGACGTCTTGAACTACGAGCCGCGAACCGTCGCACCCGACATCCTCTCTCGCTGGCCGCCGACGGAAGTGGCCGAGGGCTACAACTACGAGGCCGTCCAGGAGAACTACGTCATCACAGATAATCGAAGGATCCTTCGCGTGTATTACGTGCAGCCGCTGCAACACGTCGAGGGGATGCTGATGGCGTACCTGCCGTCGGAGCGGATCGCGTTTCAGGCGGATTTGTTCGACACGCATGAGCCGCCGAAGGCGTCGCAACTGCCGGCGATGCGCAGCCTCGCGACGCAAGTCGAGCGGATGAAGCTGGACGTCGCGACGCTCGCACCGGTTCACGGAAAGCCGGTGCCATGGAGTACGTTTCAGGCGGCGTTGACCACGCTCGCCGGTCAGGGGCGCTAGACAGGAAAGGAGCCGCCGTATGCGGTTGAGTCTCGTTGCTGTTGGAATCGTCGGGTTCGCCGTGGCTGCATCTGCGCACCACTCGCATGGCAACTACGAGGAGACGTTCAGGGACATCGAGGGCGTCGTCACCGAACTGCATCTCCTCACGCCGCACTCGTGGGTCTATATCGAGGTCAAGGGCGCGAGCGGGTCGCCTCAGGTCTGGGCGCTCGAGGCGACGAGCCGTGGCGGCCTCGAGAAGATCGGGGTCACGCGCGAGTCGCTCAAGGCCGGCGACCGGATCAAGGCGCGATGCCACCCACTGCGCGACAAGACCAACGGGTGCCTACTCGGATTCCTGAAGGCGCCGGACGGAACGGTCAAGGACTGGGACGGCAACAACGCGCCCTTGCCCAAGGATTTCTAGGCCTCGGAGCCTCAGGCCCGGGCATGAAGGAGTGTCAAGTCATGCGGATTATCGCATTCGCGTTCGCGCTTGCATCGCTGGTGCCCGCGATGCCCGCCTCCGCCCAGGAGTGGGACGAGTTCGTCGCGCTTCAAGACGGTTTCAGGATGAACTTCCCCGGCAAGCCGCGGGTGACCGAGGGCACGTGGACGTCGCAGATGCACTACATGCTGCCGATGCGTGTCTACAGCGCCGAGAAAGGACGCGAACGCTACTCGGTCACCGTCGTCGACTACAGCAGCATCGAGCAGCAGGGGGTCGAGCGCGGCAAGACCTGTCCACCCGGCAACGCGAACTGCCGCGCCAACGCACCTCCGGCCCTCGGCCCTGGGTACTCGCACCACGACGAGCGGGGTGCGATCGTCTACGCGACGTTCAAGCTGCTGCAGCGAGACGCGACGTTGAACAATCTCAGCTGGGACTGGCAGGACCTGGTCGAGGGCCACCTCGTCCAGCTGACGAACCGCGCCGATAAATCGCGGACGTTCGCGTGGGTCGGCATGCACCAGCACAAGCTCTATATCGTGGAAGGAACCGTTCCGGAAGGCGCGCCGGAGCCCGGCCTGTTTCAGCAGTCACTGGGATGGGTCGACGCCGACGGTCGCGGCATCCGTTATCAGAACGTCTACTCGAATTCGTTCCACGCCATGGGCGTGTATCCCGCCCCTGCGCGCGCCCGGTAAGCGGCTCGGACTCGCGTCAGGGCTTCGCGCCAGCCGCAGCCTCGACGAAGAGGTACTCGTGCTGCGCATCGCGCGTGATCAGTTGGCGCTTGCCATCTTTATCCGCGACGACGAATTCGAAGCCGTCGACGGTCGGGTCGGTCGTGATGAGCGAGATGGTACCGTCGTCGTTCTTCCGCGATGCAATCGCACTCTTCCACTCGCCGATGTCGACGACCGTCGCACGAGAGTCCTTCACGATCCGCAGCTCGCCGAGAGCACTGCTCACATAGCGCGACGCCAGCTTCGCCACGACGTCCGGGTTAGCGGGAATCTCCAGTCGCTCGCGATTCTTCGCGATAGCTGCCTTTCGCTGCGCCGCGCCGACCTTCAGCATCGCCTCGGCTTCGGGTTTGCCGTCGAACAGAACTTCCAGCAGCTTTCTGAGCAGCGGCCCGCGGATCGCAGCGCCTGAGTCCGAGTTGGTCAGGATCACCGCGCCGACGCCGTGATCCGGCAACCAGATCATGTCGCTGTGATAGCCGGCAAGGTCGCCGCCGTGGTGGACGACGCGGACGCCGTACTTCGTGTCAACCACCAACGCCATGCCGTATGTCACATCCTCACCGACGATCACGTGTGGCTTGTAGCGCTCGAGCAGGTTTTCCTGCGAGACCAGACGCGTGCCACTCGGAAGCATTCCCTTCCCAAGCTCCATCTCGACGTATCGCGCCAACTCGCGCGGGCTCGTCCAGACCCCACCCGCGGGACGAACCGGCACGATCGAGTAGTTCAGGTCCATGCGCGCCCGAACCACTTTCCCGTCGGGATCATCACCATGCGGCTGCGCCACGTCTCCCTTCAATGCCTTGGCAAAATCGAATGTTGTCGTGGTCATGCCGAGCGGGTTGAACACCTTGGTCCGCATCGCCTCGTCGTACGCGGCGCCCCATTCCTTTCCGGGCACGGCCTTCGAGGCGCCGATGTATCCGGCCGCGGCCGCCATCAGATTGCTGTACTGGAATACCTCTCCAAAGCGGCTGGTGGGCTGCATGGTCCCGAGCAGCTTCAACGCCGAGGCTGGGGTCTGGTTGCGGTACTCGAGCAGCCACTCGAAATCCTGCCGCGGCAGGCCCGTGCACGCGCAGATCAGATGTTGCACCTGTACTTGCTTGGTGGTCGCGTCATTCCCGAGTCTGAAAGCGGGAAAGAGCTCGGTGACCGGTTGGTTCCATCGCATCTTGCCTTCGTCCACGAGCTCCGCGAGGAGTAGCGTGGTAAGCGCTTTCGTGTTCGAGGCCGCGATGAAGAGCGTATCGGGACCGATCGGATCGGGCTTTCCCAACTCCTTGACGCCGAGACCGCCGGCCCAAACCGTCTTTCCTCCGTCGATGAAGGCCAGCCCGACTCCGGGCGCGTCGAACAGCTTCATCCCGCCGGCGACGAACTCCTTCAGGATAGCGAGACGCCGTTCGTCCAGCGGGTTCCCCTTCTTACCTGCGAACGATTCGCGCGAATAACCCTTCGGGCGGAGGCTCTGCAGGACGAGGCTCAACGGCGCGGAGCGTTTTTCAATCGTCGGCTCGCTCCCGTCGACCAGAAGCACTGTCCAGGCGTCGCCCGCACGCGACGCGTAGGCGATGACGACGGCTCGTTCGTTCGGTGACGTCTCGTACTGGAATATTCGCCGCTCCTCCCATCCCTCACGCGCCACCTGCGGTTGAGAGAGCTTCAGCGGTCGCTTGAAATCTGGCTTGTACGCCGTCCACGCAGCGGTAACGGCGGCCTGGGCGTCTGCTCCCTTGACGTCGGCGATGACGACGTGCGTGTCAGGTTCGGGCGGATCGAGGATCACGAGCGATGCCTTGGTCGCCGACGTCCATCCGGCCGGCAGCATGAACGTCGCGCCACCCGGAGACGTCCTCGGCGAGTCCTGCTGCGTCTGCTGAGGGGCCGCTGAGGCTTGACCTACAACGCGAACGACGATGACGGCCGCCACTGCCCCCGTGATGAGAACGCGTCGAAGCATGGAGATCTCCTTCGGATGACGCTCGATGCAGCAGCATTCTACGTGCAGTGCGCGTTCGATTCGTGCGCCGCCGGTTGGCGACTGACGGCCCTTGGCTAGCCCCTCGGGAGGAGCTTTATCCGCCGCGACGATGATCCGACAGCCATTGACGGCTCACGGGGCTGACCTCGTTCAGTTGTCGTCCGGTTAAGCGGCCGCGGCGGCGATACCAGGCGAACGCGCCACCAGCGATGGCGAGCAGCGAGAGAAGGACCAGGGGCAGGGCAATGAAAACTGACATGGGGGAGACCACAGAAAACCGGCGAGAACTCGTGTTCAGGGGTGTTCGAAAACACTATCGGACAAACCGCTGATCGGGTTTAGCTACATCGGAATGTCGCTCCGCCACAATTTCTGCCGATGCACACGAGCGCTCAGGGAGCCTCATCGACGAGAATCTGGCTCGCACTTCAGTTCCGTACTGTCCTGACGGTACTAGCGGTCAATCGCCATAAGTGTTAACTTCTCGCTCCTATTCGACGTTCCACTGAGTGGGAGGACACATATGAGACCGCCGATGGCACGTATGGTGGCGCTGCTCGTGGTTGTGCTCCTCGTGAGCACACGCTTCGTCGCAGCCCAGGCGACGACGGGCAGTATTGAAGGCGTAGTCAAGGACAATCAAGGGCTCCCGGTTCCCGGTGCCACCGTTACCGCGCGCAACGTCGAGACGAACGTCAGCAGGTCGCAGGTGACGAGCGCCGACGGCAGCTATCGATTTCTCAACATGGCCATCGGTAACTATGAGATGGCCGTCGAGCTGACCGGCTTCGCGCGGTACGTTCGTGCCGGAATCACGCTTGCCGTCAATCAGGTGGCTGTCGTCGATGTGCAAATCAGCCCGGCGGCGCTGACCGAATTGGTCGAAGTTCGGTCGGATGCGCCGCTGCTGAACACCGTCAATGCGGAAGTGGGAGTCCGCTTCGACACGCAGCGCATCGCCGAACTCCCGGTGATGGGCAGCCGGAACATCTTCACCCTCGCTCGCTCGGCGCCTGGAGTGAGCGAGCTTGCGAGCGGACAGACGAACTTCGCCTCCGGCACCTTCGATGCGAACTATTCATCGAACGGCGCGCGGCTGCGATCGAACAACATCATGATCGACGGCCAGGACAGCAACGATCCCAGCGTCACCGGCCGGCAGCAGCCGATCAACAACACGGACATCGTCCAGGAGATCAGGCTGATCACCAACCAGTTCGCCGCCGAGTTTGGCCGTGCGGCCGGATCGGTGATGAATGTCGTCACCAAGAGCGGCACGAACGACTTTCGCGGCACTGCCTTCTGGTTCCACAACGACAACGATCTCAACTCGCGCAGCAATCTCGACAAGGCGGCGGGAAAAACCGAAGCACCATATCGCGTCGAGAATCAGGTGGGCGGCACGCTTGGCGGGCCGATCGCCCCTGGACGCACATTCTTCTTCGGCTCGTTTCAGCGCTGGACCGATCGCCGGCTCGGTTCCGGGTTCACACTGGACGGTGCCCCAAGCGAAGCCGGCCGCGCGGTACTGCAGTCGGTGGCGACCGGCCGTCCGCAGGTTCAAGCACTCCTCGACCACTTGCCGGCAGGCACACCGAACGGTCGATCGGCCTCCTTCACCGTTGCGGGACAGACTTTCGTGGTCCCCTTGAGCTCGATGACGGGATCGGGCTCGCAGAGCCTCGACAACAATCAGGGGACGGCGCGCGTGGATCACCAGCTCACGTCGAATCACACCGTCATTGGCCGTTACCTGTTCAGCGATACGTCGACTGACAACACCGGCACGGTGCAGGTGACGCCGCCGGGACTCACCGCCAATAGCCCGGCGAACAGTCACTCGTTGAACCTCTGGACCAACAGTATCTTTGGCGCCAGAACGTCGAACGAGTTCAGGGTCGCGTGGTCGCACCTTGGCACAGTGACGGAGCCAGACGATCCAAAGTCGCTGGAGATCCCGTCGCTCGAAATCACCGAGCTCGGCATGACGCAGTTCAACAACGCGACCAGCCGTACGGCGATCGGCCTGGCCGTGAACCTGCCGCAGTTCCGTTACAACGACACCTATCAGCTCCAGAACAACCTGACACAGGTGCGCGGCAATCACGTGTTGAAGGCCGGCTTCGATGTCCGGCGTCAGTACGTCAAGAGCTTCTTCTTCCCCACGATTCGCGGACTCCTCAGATATGCGACGCTCAATGCGTTCGTGAACGACGTCGCTGAGGCGGCCAATATCAATAAGCCGCTGCCCGGGGGAGAGGAGGTCAACTATTACCGATGGTGGGATCAGTACTACTACGTGCAGGACGACTGGCGCCTCGGTTCGCTGTCGATGAATTTCGGGCTCCGCTACGAGCTTCCTGGGAACAATATTGCGAGCCTGATTGACCTGAACGACCGCATCCTGCAGGCCAACAACAACAATCAAGTGTACGGGCTCAATCCGGTCCCGGGGACCGACAAGAACAATCTCGAACCGCGACTCGGCTTCGCCTGGTCGCCGACGACTGATACCGGCGGCATGCTGGGTTGGATCACTGGTGGTGACAGGTTCGTCGTTCGCGGAGGCTACGCGCGAACCCACGACTTCGCGTTCCTGAATATCGCCTTGAACATCGTCAGCTCGTTCCCGTACGTTGCCGCGATCAATCGCAGCAATCTCGCCAACGCGTTCACCCTTCTGCAGTCGACACCTGCCGGCGTGCCGGCTGGAACGGATCCCAATCAGCTGACGCGGACGGTCGTTGCCGAGGATTTCCACGCCCCGCAGTACGACCAATTCAGTCTGGGTGCGGAACGCCAACTTGCTGAGAACCTTGCGGTGCGCTTCGGTTACGTCGGCACGTTTGGCAACGGTCTATTCCAGACGCTGGACGGAAACCCACGGCTGCCGTTCAGTACGCAGCGGCTGGATCCCTCGCGTGGCGTGATCCGGCTGCGTGGCAATACCGCAGAGTCGTGGTATCACTCCCTTCAGACTCAGCTCGACAAGCGCTTCAGCAGCGGGCTGAGCGCAGGTGTGCACTATACGTGGAGCCGCTTCGAGGACACTGCGTCGGAAGTCTTCAACCCCTCAGCAGCCGAAGTGGCGGTGGCGCAGGACTCGTTCGACCTGGCTGCCGAGAAGGCACGCTCCTCGTACGACCGGCCGCATCGGCTCTCAGGCAATTTCGTGTGGGAGTTGCCCTGGCGAATCCGTCAGGAGGGAGTGGTTGGAAAGATTCTTGGCGGCTGGCAACTCAGCTCGTTCTTCACGTTCCAAAGCGGTGCGCCCTTCACGGTGCTGAATGGATCCGATCCCACCGGCGCCCTGGCGGGGATCGACGGGCTCGTCGGGAACGCTATCCGCCCGAACTCGAACACGACGCTCGATCTCTCGAGCATGTCGGTCGAAGAGGTTCTCAGGGCCGGAGGCGCGTCGCTCTTCCGGACGCTCTGCGGGAATCCGAGCCCGACGTGCGCCGGCGAACGCGTCGGCAACGTGCCGCGCAACTCGCTGAGAGCCGACGGCGTGACGAATCTCGACATCGGGATCATGAAGAACACGCGGTTTGCGAACGGACAGAACATCCAGATTCGCATCGAGATGTTCAACGCGACCAATACACGCAACTTCGGGATTCCGGACGGCCGGATCACGTCGGCGAACTTCCTGAACCAATGGGCGACCAATGGAGGCAACCGCCGGATCTGGGGGGCGATCCGTTATACGTTCTAGCCGCGTGCAACAGGAGAGTGGGCGAGTGTCGTCCACTCTCCGCGCGCTCGATGTTCTGCCACTACAACACCCCGCGCACGTTGACGACGCTTCGATGCCGCAACATTCTAGGTGCAACCGTCAGATCGCGACGTGTTCCGGCGCCGCCGCAATGGTGTCGCGGAGATCCGCGCGGGAATATTGCCCCTTGCGGTGCTATGTCTCTCGGGACGCGAGCGCGTCGCGATAGCGTTGGGGCAGCGTGCTTTCATCGACCTTGGAGCGCAGCTCGGAGATCGCCGCCGATGCCTCGTCGCTGATCGTCAGCTCGAGGAGCTCGGCTTCCAGGTAGAACGACAGCGCACGGCGATAGCCGTTCGTCGCCCGTGCCGCATCGCCCTTGAGCTCGAAGATCGAGGCCTCCTCCGCCGTCAGGATGGCGTAGACCTCGATCTTCTCCTGGCTCGCGAGGAGCCTGGCGGCGCTCTGTGGGTCGATCGCATCGAGTGTGATACGGAGCGTCCCGAAGATCTCGTCGGCCGTGAGGCTCACTGCCTCGAGCGCGTCATCGAGCTGGCCGGCGCGCTTCAGTCCGAGGATTCGGGCGACGGCTTGCGCGAACAGTTGAATCAGCCTCAGGACGTAGTCGCGCTCGAGCATCGCCACACGTCCATGTTACGGCACACGACCAACGGGCGTTACTGCCGCGCATTTGCCTATAATCGCGCTGCTCGCCGTGTCGCTCACACCAGGCGTTCGCCTCGGCCCGTATGAAGTCCTCGCGAAGCTTGGCGAAGGCGGGATGGGTGAGGTCTATCGCGCGCGGGACACGGTGCTCAACCGTGATGTCGCGATCAAGATGCTGCCGGCCCCGCTCGCCGCCGATCCGGATCGCATCGCGCGGTTGCGACGCGAAGCGCAGCTGCTCGCGTCGCTGAATCATCCCAACATCGCGCACGTGTACGGCCTCCAGCAAACCGACGAGACGCAGGCGCTCGTCATGGAGCTCGTCGACGGGCCGACCCTTGCCGACCGCATCGCGGAAGGGCCGATATCCGTGAACGACACGCGGTCGATCGCCAAACAGATTGCCGACGCGCTGGAAGTCGCACACGACCAGGGGATCATCCATCGCGATCTCAAGCCAGCGAACATCAAGGTGCAGCCCGACGGTCGGGTGAAAGTCCTCGACTTTGGTCTCGCGAAGGCGATGGAGCCCGCCGGCACTGAGGCGTCGCACGTCACCCAGTCGCCGACGATCGTGACTCCGGCGATGACGCTGATGGGCGTCATCATGGGCACTGCGGCCTACATGTCGCCCGAACAGGCGCGCGGCAAGGGTGTGGACAAGCGCAGCGACATCTGGGCATTCGGCTGTGTGCTCTACGAGATGCTCACGGCGAGGCGCGCATTTGGCGGCGAGGAGGTCGCCGATACGCTCGCGTTCGTGTTGTCCCGCGAGCCGGATTGGGCGGCGTTGCCGCCGACCACTCCGGTGTCGGTCCGAAGGCTTCTGCGTCGCTGCGTCGAGAAGGATCGCAAGCGGCGTCTTGCCGACATCGCGGACGCGCGGCTCGACTTGGAGGACTCTGTAGACGCTCCCGCACTCGACGTTCCCTCGAGCACTCGCCGCTCGCTGAAGACGATCAGCATCGCGTCGTTCGCGGTCGGAGCTCTCGTCGCCGCACTCGCGACCGCCGCTGCGATGTACGTCTTCCGCGCGCCGTCAGACGAGCGAACGATGCAGTTCGCCATGTCGCCCCCGGCCGGGTGGAGTCTTGCGTCGGGGACCAGGTACGGAGGCGTTGCGGCGGCGCCGCTCGCGGTATCTCCCAACGGCCGTCTCGTGGCGGTTCTCGCCAGAAACGCAGACGGCCGCGATCGGCTCTGGGTGCGTTCGCTCGATTCGCTCGTCGCACGGGAGTTGCCGGGGACTGATGGCGCGATCGGGCCATTCTGGTCGCCCGACAGCGAATGGCTCGGGTTTTACGCCAACGGTTCGCTCAAGAAGGTCGCCGTCGCGGGAGGGGTTCCGATTTCGTTGTGTGATGTGCCGTCGTTCAATTCGGCGTCATGGGGGCGCGACGGCGTCATCATCTTTGCGTTTGGTCTAGGAGTCCGCGGCATCAATCCCATCAAGCGGGTGCCCGCCTCGGGCGGCGTCCCGACCGATACCACCGTTGTCATCGAGGGTGATGGCGGCAATCACCTCCGTCCTGCTTTCCTCCCCGACGGGCGTCATTTCTTCTTTCGCGTGAACAGCGGCGCCAACGCCGGCTATTGGTTGACAGCGCTCGACTCGAAGGAGCGGACGCGCGTGCTCGAGGCCGATGCGTCCGCGACGAACGCCGTTCGCAACGTCGTTTTCGCCAACGGACACCTGCTTTTCCTGCGCGGCACGACGCTCATGGCCCAACCGTTCGATGAGCGCAGGCTCAGGCTCGAAGGCGATCCCGTTCCCATCGCCGATCGCATTGCGCAGGCGAGCGGCGTCGGCACGTTCTCCGCGTCGAGCACCGTCCTCGCGTATCAGACGGACGCGGGCGCCGGCGGCTCCAGGCTGACTTGGTTCAGTCGAGACGGCAAAGCGTTGGAGGGCGTGTCTGATCGGGCGGAGTACGCGGACCTCGCGCTTTCTCCGGACGGCAGGCGCGTGCTCGTCAGTATCAACGCAGCACCATTGGGTCGGCGGGACATCTGGCTCATCGATCTCGCGAAGGGAGTAAGGACGCGCTTCACCTTCGACTCGGGCGAGGAGCGACAATCGGTGTGGTTCCCCGATGGCCGCCGAGTCATCTTCGAATCGGATCGGAGCGGCCGTGCTGACTTGTTTCAAAAGGACGCAAACGAGTTGGGGCCCGAGGAGTCGCTGTACTCGGATACCTTCGCCAAGTCTCCGAACAGCGTCTCCCCCGACGGGAAGTTCGTCCTGTATTCGAACGCACGCGGGGAGTCGAGCGACTTATGGCTGCTGCCGCTCGCCGGCACACGCCAACCGCAGCTCTTTCTGGGCAACACGCCGTATGACGAGAGGGACGGCCGCTTTTCCCCTGACGGCAGCCTCGTCGCGTATACCTCTGATGAAAGCGGGGCGCCCGAAGTCTATGTCGCGCCGTTCCCCGGTCCCGGTGGCAAGCGTCAAATCTCGAAGGATGGTGGCAGCAGTCCAACCTGGAGGGCAGACGGAAGCGAGATCTTCTATCTCGATCGTGATGAGCGTCTGATGGTGGCTTCTGTAAACCGGAAAGACGGTTTCACCGTCGGCGACGTGCGGCCGCTGTTCGCGATCCAGCGCGGCGGGCAGCGCCGCGTGTATGACGTGTCGCCCGATGGCCAGCGAATCCTCGTCAACACAGCGGACGATCAGACCTCATCGCCGTTTACCGTCGTCGTCAATTGGGCGAGGACATCGAGCAAATGATCGGGCAGCGATTGGGCCCTTATGCAGTCCTCGGCAAACTTGGCGAAGGCGGAATGGGCGAGGTCTACCGCGCCCGAGACACGGTGCTCAATCGCGATGTCGCGATCAAGATGCTGCCCGCGCCACTCGCGCTCGATCCCGACCGCATGGCGCGGCTGCGACGCGAAGCGCAGCTGCTCGCGTCGCTGAATCATCCCAACATCGCTCAGATACACGGGCTCGAACAGGCCGGCGAGACGCTGGCGCTCGTGATGGAGTTGGTGGATGGGCCGACGCTCGCCGATCTGGTCGCGCGCGGTCCGATGCCGCTCGACGACGTGCTGCCGATTGCGCGGCAGGTCGCCGACGCGCTGATCGCCGCACACGAGCAAGGGATCATTCACCGCGATCTGAAGCCGGCGAACATCAAGGTCAGGTCCGACGGCGTGGTGAAGGTGCTCGACTTCGGTCTGGCGAAGTCGGTCGGTGACGTTGCCGTCGAGGGCTCATCACACGCCGGGGCCGTGACGGTCTCTCCCACGATCACCTCGCCTGCGATGACGCAGGCGGGTGTGATCCTCGGCACGGCGGCGTACATGAGTCCCGAGCAGGCCAAAGGACGTCCGGCCGACAAGCGCAGCGATGTGTGGGCATTCGGCTGCATCGTCTTCGAGATGCTGGCGGGGAAGCGTGCGTTCGAGGGCGACGACGTCGGCGACACGCTGGCCGCAGTCATCCGAGGCGAACCTGACTGGACGGCGCTGGCGCCGGATCTGCCGCGTCCACTACGCGCCTTCATTCAGGGTTGCCTCGAGAAGGATCGCGCGCGGCGAATCGGCCATATCTCGACGGCGCGATTCGTGCTCGACGAACGCACGATCGAGACGTCGTCAGATGCGCCCGCAGAGCCGCGCCGCCCGTCTGTGATGCGTCGCCTCCTTCCGTTGATGGCAACAGCTGTCGTTGTTGTGGCGGCAACCAGCGCCGCGTGGTGGTGGCAGCGGCCGTCGCTGCCCGCTCAGCGCGTCGCGCGCTTTTCGTTCTCGCTTCCAACGGGACAGCAGTTCACGGAAGGCGGGCTCACCCCTTTTGCGATCTCACGCGACGGGACCCAGATCGCCTATCTTGCAAACCGCCGCTTCTTTCTTCGATCGATCGCTGAGAGCGAGGCGAGGCCCGTTCCAGGGAGCGAAGCCGAGAGAGATGTCGTCATCAGCGGCGCCGTGTTCTCGCCCGACGGGCGCTCGATCGCATTCTGGACGGGATCAGACCCGACGACTGGCGCTCTCAAAAAGATCGCCGTGACGGGTGGAACGCCGGTGGTGATTTGTGAGACGGGCTTTCCCTTGGGTCTGACCTGGGATGCGAGTGGGATTCTGTTTGGTCAACCCGGCGCCGGCGTCATGCGCGTGAGCGAGAATGGCGGGCAGCCGCAACTGCTCGTGCCTGCGAAGGACGGTGTCGTGTGGCGGCCCCAGATGCTGCCTGGCGGCAACGAGGTGCTCTTCACCGTGGCAGACGCGACCGCATTCAGCGGTGGGCCCGAAGCTTGGGACAACGCGCGCATTGTCGTCCACTCGCTGCAGACGGGCGAACAGACCACATTGCCTCACAAAGGGACGGACGCGAGCTATCTGCCAACGGGTCATATCGTGTACGCGTCCGGTGGCTCCCTTTTCGCTGTGCCATTCGACGTCACGCGACGTCAGATCGCCGGTGGCGCCGTGCCGGTCGTCGATCGGATCCAGCGGGTAAGTTTGGGTTCGACGACCTTGGGCACGGCGTACTACAGCGTCTCTGATTCGGGTTCGATGATCTTCGTCAGCAATCCGCGTGGACCGGCGGTGGCTCGAGATCTTGCTTTCGTCGATCGAAAGGGAGCCATCGAGTCGCTTCGTCTCCGGCCGGCCGAGTTCCGGTTTCCTCGAGTCGATCCGGACGGGAAACGTGTGGCGGTCGAAGTCGGTGGCGTACGAGAAGCCAACATCTGGATCTACGATTTGACCGGCCATGCCTCACCGCAACAGCTCACCAACGGTGGCCGCAACCGCTTCCCCGTCTGGTCGCGTGACGGCCAACGGGTCCTGTTCCAATCGGATCGAGACGGCGACCTCGCGATCTTTTGGCAGCGCGCCGACGGCAGCAGCACGCCGGAACGCCTGACCAAACCCGACAAGGGATTTGCGCATCTTCCGCGGTCCTCGTCGAACGATGGGAAGACGGTGTTGTTCAACGCGATCACGCCAGTTGAGCGTGGAACGGGACTGTCGAAGGGTTCACTATTCGTACTGACGCTGCCGGATGGCACAGTCCAGTCATTCAGCGACGTGCAGGGCTCGGCGAGGACGATCAATGCGGTCTTCTCGCCGGACGATCGTTGGGTCGCTTACGATTTCGGCGAAACGCTACTTCAACCTGTGTTGTACGTGCAGCCCTTCCCGCCCACCGGCGCGAAGTACCGCGTCGCTATGGGAGGCAGTCCGGTGTGGTCGCACGATGGTCGGCAGCTGTATTTCGGTGGCGAGGGGCCCATTCGTTTCCAGACTGTGATCTCCACTCAGCCTTTCACGCTGGGGAATCCCACAGAACAGCCTCGACCAGGGTTTATCACTTCGGCGAATGACCCTGCACGAACGTTCGACATCATGCCGGACGGCCGCATCATCGGCGTCGTCGCAGCCGGCGAGACGACATCGGACGCGTCCGCCGCGCCGCAGATCCAAGTGGTCGTGAACTGGTTCGAGGAACTGAAGCGCCGCGCGCCTGCTCCGTAGCGGCCGGCTTCAGCCGGCCCTGGGCCGCCTAAAGGCGGCCCCCACGATCGGTCAGTGATCAAGCCTCGTGAGCCAGTGGAGGATATTGAGCAGAAACGTCTGGTTGTCGTTCCCGGCGACGTTCATGCCCATCTTGTTCTCCGTCACACGCCCCTGCGCGTCCGTGAACCGGATGACCTGAGCCGAGAA
>Ga0209382_10004338_pt1 | contig 19007 bp, 17 predicted proteins | sample SoiMetdeltSBSDD5_FD_187599 | JGI IMG/M metagenome (GOLD analysis project Ga0209382, IMG submission 187599) | Bulk soil microbial communities from a Populus tree surrounding site in Tennessee, USA - Soil MetaG P. deltoides SBSDD5 (SPAdes) (version 2) | ecosystem: Environmental > Terrestrial >...
GCCGGATCGCAGTCAGCGTGCGCTCGCGCAGACCCTGGCGGTCGAGGGCGGCGAACCACTGCTCGGTCGCCCGGAAGAGCGTGGGGTTCTTGCACCGCCAGCAGTGCGGGTACGTGTGCTCGAACGGCACCCGCGCGATCAGCGCGCCACGCGCCTCGAGGAACTCGACGATCTTGGGGTTCGCCTCCCACACGGTCTGCCCCGCGAAGTGCTCGACCTCGGGGACGAAACGGCCGTCGTCGTCGACCGGGTTGTAGATGCGCAGCCCGAGCGCGCGCCCGAGGTCGTAGTCCTCCTCGCCGTGGCCCGGGGCGATGTGCACGAGCCCCGTGCCGGTGTCCATGGCGACGAACGGCGCGGCGGCGACCTTGCCGGTGCGATCGATCCAGGCGTGACGGTACTCGAGGCCGGCCAGCGCGTGGCCCGGCATCGTCGCGAGGCGGCGCGGCCGCTCGAGTCCCGCCAGCGCGGCGAAGGCGTCGGCGAGCTTGGCGGCGACGATCAGCGTCTCGCCGCGACCCTCGAGGGCGACGTACTCCTCCTCGGGATGGACGGCGATCGCGAGGTTGGCCGGCAGGGTCCACGGCGTCGTCGTCCAGATGGCCAGCGAGGGCTTGGGCGCGTCGGGCGCCGCGGGCAGCGCGCCCACGAGCGGGAACCGCACGTACACCGACGGCGCGCGCTCGTCCTCGTACTCGACCTCGGCCTGGGCGAGGGCGGTCTTGCAGTGCATGCACCAGTGCACGGGCTTGAGCCCCTTGTAGACGAGCCCGTGGCCAACCAGACGGCCGAACTCCCGGACGATCACGCCCTCGTAGTCGGGCGCCATCGTCAGGTAGGGGTGCTCCCAGTCACCGAACACGCCGAGCCGCTTGAACTCCTCGCGCTGGATGTCGATGAACTTGAGCGCGTACTCCCGGCACCGCCGGATCTTCTCGATGGGATCCATCGCCCGGCGCACGTCGACGCCGGGCTTGTCGAGCCCGAGCATCTTGTCGACCTGGTGCTCGATAGGCAGCCCGTGGCAGTCCCAGCCGGGGACGTAGACCGCGTTGAACCCGGCCATCGACCGTGACTTCACGATCACGTCCTTGAGGACCTTGTTGAGGACGTGGCCCAGGTGGATGTGGCCGTTGGCGTAGGGCGGACCGTCGTGCAGGATCCACATCGGCCGGTCGGCCGCGACCTGACGCAGGCGCTTGTAGATCCCGATCTCCTCCCACCAGGCCAGCATCCGCGGCTCGGCCGCGGTGAGGTTGGCCTTCATGGGAAAGTCGGTTTTCGGCAGGTTCAGCGTGGCTTTGTAGTCCATGACCAGGAAGCGTCATCGTACCACACGCCCCGCGGACCTACTTCGGGCCCAGGTGGACCTCGCCCTTGCCGGCGTCGAAGGTGATCTTGAACTGATCGAGGAAGTCGCGGCCGAGGAGGCCGTCGCCCGACCCGGTGCCGGCGAGCTCGTAGGAGCCGACCGGCATCCGTCCCACCCGCGCCTCACCGACCTCGAGCGAGTCGACGACGACGTAGGTGATGCGGTCGGTCCCGGTCGCCCCGGTGATCGTGCCCGTGCCCACCGGCCGGGTGATCGGGACCCCCGCCGCCTGCAGCGTGCGCGGGCTGATCAGCGTGCGGTCGGCGCCCGTGTCGAGCAGGAGCTGAGCGCTGAAGCCACCGTTGATCTTCACGTCCACCATGATGCGCTGCCCTGGGGTGTACTTGATCACCGTCGTCCCGGCCGGCTTCGCCGGGGCGGTGGCGCCGGTCGTCGTCGGGGTGGGCGCGTTGCGCATGCCGAGCGGAACGGCGGAGCCCCGGTGGCGCTCGGGCACCTTCTCGAGCCCGTCGACGTAATGGTTCTGCCCCCGGTCGTCCGTGTACCGATAGATCTCGGCGTGGAGGGGGGTGGGGAGCACGACGATCACCAGGCTGAGCGACAACCCTGCGATCACCGCCCGATGCATGGAGCCGATCATACCCCACACCGTCGTAGGCGATAGACGACCATTTCCGGGCCACCCGACACCTCCACGCGATCGAGCCGCACGCGGTGGACCGGCTCGAGCAGGTCGGAGCGGGCGGCCAGGCGCGGGAACCAGGTGGGGAAGATGATCACGTAGTCCGGGCACGTCTCACCGATGAAGCGGATCACCCCGTCCTCGCCCTGGCGTCGGTACGGGAGGATCTCCGGCGTCACCAGCCCCATCAGGTCGAGGATCTCGCGGCGCGAGGCGAACGCGATGGCGCCGATGTCGTTGACGGCCAGCCGGGCGCGGGGCGCGGCGTTGGCGGCGACCCAGTGGCCGATCCGAACCTGCATCGCCTCGATGTTCTGCACGCCCCACGCGTAGCGCTCCGCCGCGGGCACCAGGGCCCAGAGCGCCAGCGCCAGCCACGCGAGCAAGACCAGGCGCCGTCGACGCTCCCGCGCCGCGCCGAGCCCGACCGCGACGACGACGAGGGCCAGCGGGAGCAGGTGGATCGAGTAGCGCCCCTCCTGGAAGCCTGGGCCTCGATACGGCGCCAGGAGCGCCATCCCGAGCGGGTGCGCCAGGAGGGCGAGTCCCACGATTCCCAGGCTCCGACCGGCGCGCCGCCACGTCACCACGATGGCCGGCACGAGCACGATGGCCAGTAGCATGTGGGTGAGCCAGAGCCACGAGGCCCACTCCCTCACGAAGGCCCAGGGCCGCCCGATCAAGGTCGTGGCGAGCGGCTCCCGGAGCCCTCCGAGCCAGCCGATGAGGCCGCCCTCCACCTTCGCGGCGGCCGTGGCGGGATATGGTGCGCCGACCGTCGCGTAGGAGAAGGCGACCATGGGGGCAACGACGATCGCCGGCACCACGACGAACGCCACGATTCGCCCCAGGGTGATCGGTCGGGCGACGAGGAGGAACGGCAGCAGCAGCGCCGCCTCGGGACGTGCGGTCACCGCCAGCCCGGAGAGCAGAGCCGTGAGCCACGTCCGGCCGGTGGCGTGGGCGACGAGGGCGCCGGCGACGAGCATGGCGGCCAGCGTGACCTCCATGCCCGACAGCGCCCCCCAGGCGATCGGTCCGGTCCACAGCAGCGCCACCGCCGCCACCAGCGCCACGGTGGGCGGCGCTCCCCAGGCCAGCGCTGCGCGACGGGTGAGCACGGCCGCCCCCAGCGCGCACGCCACGCCGAGCGCCTTGACGACCATCACCGACGCGCCGGCGACGACCGAGCCGCCGGCCAGCAGGAGCGTCCACAGCGGAGCCGTCGAGCCCGCCACCGGTCGGCCCGGGTTGTACGAGAAGCCGGCGCCCTCGGCCAGGTTCCGGGCGAAGTGGAGGTGGATCCACGAATCGTCGAGCGGGAACCCCGAGGTGCCCGCGACCGAGCGCTCGGTGACCGCGAAGAGCGCGAGCGGCAGGGCGGCGGCGAGGACGACGGCGACGTCGGCGCGGCTCACCACCGCGGGGTCAGCGCGCCCGGGCGAGCGTGTATCCCGCGTAGCGGACGGGCTTGCGGCCGACCGACAGCACGTAGAGGTAACGGCCGTGCGGGATCTCGATCTCCGACAGCCCCGACGGGCGCTCGGTGGCGGGGCTCCAGTGGTCGACGAACCACACGAGGCGCTTGACGTTGGCCGGCAGATCCACGTGACTGTGGGCCAGCGGCGTCATCGCGGACGCCAGCCGCGGCGCGTAGTAGCCGGGCGTGGCGTCGCCGACGCGGAGCTCGTAGATCGTGTAGCCCGGCAAGTAAAACATCGCGTGGCGCAGCCAGGGATACGAGCGCGCGTTGCCGAGCTCCGTGATGATCACGGTGTCCTCGGGCGGGTAGAGCCCGCGGATCGACTCGACGAACGTCGTCATCACGTCCTCGTGCTCACGGAGGGCGGCGGCCGTCCGGCTGAAGATCCAGTCGAACGCCTCGTGCTCGGCCGCCTGGAGCCAGGCCGGCTTGCCGGGGTCGAAGTCGCGCGTCTGCGGGCGCGCGCTCACGAAGAACGCGCCGTTCGCGAGGACGATCAGCATGACCGTGGTGGCGGCCAGCGCCCGTCGCACCGGCGGGCTCGGCACGCGCTCGGCGATGCCGGCGAGGGCCGTCAACAGCACGCGCGAGAGCAGGATCACCAGCGCCGGCAGGAACGTCAGGACGTAGCCGGCCTGACCGAAGTGCACCAGCGTGTAGACGAGCACCGGCGGGATCGTCCACGCGAGCAGGAACCACTCACGTCGCCTCCAGCCGTGCCGGCGCACGTACCACGGCAGCAGCAGGACGGCGACGGCCAGCGGGCCGAGCGCCACGAGCACGGACTCCAGCAGGTAGCGCGACATCCGCAGCGTCACCTCGAGCGGGCCGCCGAGGATCGACGTCGGCTTCACGACCGTGTCGGCGAGGTCGCGCGATGCGTCGAGATACCGGTCGAGCCCGCCGGTCAGCGTGATCATCGGGACGAACCAGACGAGCACCGCCAGCACCAGGACCAACGCGGCGACGACGACGATCCGCGCGCGTCGCACGCCGACGGCGAGCGAGATCAGCCACAGCGGGAACAAGAGGACGAGCAGCGACTGCCGCAGCCCGCCCGCCAGCCCGAGATACCCCGCCGCCAGCCAGGCGTCGGTCTCGCCGCCGCGCAGGGTTCGGAACGCGAAGTAGGCCACGATGGACGCCATGAGCGCCTCGCCGGCGTAGCTGAGCCCGACGGTGCCGTAGAACCAGAACAGCGGGCTCACGGCCAGCAGGGTGGCGGCAGTCAGCGCCGTCGGCCGATCGTAGATCGCGCGCGCCAGCAGGTAGACGACGAACGTCCCGGCGCCGCTGAACGCGACGGCCAGCAGCACGTACGCCGCCGCGGCATCCCCGGTCCAGCCGTGGACGAGACGGCCGAGGGCGACGTAGAGGATGTAGCCGGGCGGGTGGGGCTGGTGCTTGACGACGTCGTACTCGTGCAACGCCAGCGCGAACTGGACCGCGTCCCAGTTGTAGAGCATCCGTGCCCGGTAGGGCAGGCGCGAGAGGATGGTGAGCAGAGCGAGCGCCGCCGCGAGGGCGTAGTCGACGCGATCGGCTCGCTCACGCATGCGAGTCAGGAGTATACCCCGCGGTGCGGGGCGTGGGATCGAGGGAGGAGGAGCCGGAAGGGGCGGGCGCGACCGGGTTAGGCCTTCTTTTCCTCTTCCTTGCGGGCGGCGGCCGTGTCCTCAGCCTTCACCTCGTTGACCCCCTTCTTGAACTCCTTGACGCTCGAGCCCAGGGACTTGGCGAGCTCCGGCAGACGGTTCGCGCCGAACAGGATCAGCACGATCACCAGGATGATCAGCAGTTCTTGGTAGCCCAAGCCAAACATGGACAGCTCCTTTTCTCGGACGTCACTCACCTTACTCCCGCGCTCAGGCCCCGCGCAAGACCCTCCGCTCCCCGACCCGGGCGGTCACCCGGCGGGCGTCGAAGAACTCCAGCAGCGGGATGGCGTACTTGCGGGAGATGCCGAGCAGGTCCTTGATGTCCCCCGGGCCGATCTCCTTGCGCTCGCGCAGCATGGTCACGAGCTTGTCCTGGATGGCCTCCAGCGCGCGCGCGTGGAAGTAGAGCGACTCCTTCACCCGGACCAGCTTGCGCGCCTCGATGAGCACCTGGAAAAGCTCGTGCTCCTCGTCACCGGACTGTCCAGCTCGGGCCAGTGCCTCCTCCGGGCTCGGCGGCGCCGCCTCCGCGGTGAGGTACTCCTGCTCCAGCCGGTCGGCCGCCTTCTGCTGCTCCGGCGACAACCGCACCTCGTGAGAGGCGAGGCGCACCTTGTCGCGATCGGTGCGGACGAGGCCCTCGCCTTCGAGGGCCGCGAGCAGGTGCGCGAAGACGCGCTCGTCCGCAGCCCCGGCGCGCCCTCGTAGCTCCTCGCGCGACATCCCGGGACGCAGCGGCGCGGCGCGGTGGAACTGCGCGAGGGCGCCGAGCGTGAGCTCGCGCAGCCGCGCGAGACTCTCGGGATGCACGAACCAGTCTCGATCGATCGCCACGACGCGTCCGCTCGTCTGCAGCGTGTCGAGCAGCGCCCGCAGGCGTTCGGGACCGAAGGGCACACGGCCCGACAGCGGCGCGACGCGCACGCCGACGCCCCCAGCGTGGCGGACGTGCTCTTCCACCACGGCCTCGGGACTGTCCTCGCGCAGCAGCGTGAGGTGGGCGATGAGCGTCGGCGCCTTGCGCTTGAATCGGGGCGGCGCGATGTCCAGCAGCGTCCCGCCGCCGATCGTCAGCATCGGCGAGTAGGAGCGGATCACGAACCGGTCACCCGGGAGTGCCACGAGCGGCCCCTCGAGCCGCAGCCGCGCGAGGGTCGCCTCGCCCGGGGCGAGCTCCTGGCGGTCCAGCAGCAGCACCCGCGCCATGATCTCACTGGTCCCGGCGTGTACACGCACCCGGTCGCGCGTCTTCAGCGGGCGCGGCGCGTCCGGCAGGAGCTCGAGCGTGCCGTCGACCAGCTCGGAGGGCACCAGCGTGCCGGCCAGCCCGAGGACGTTGCCGCGCTCCACCGCGACGCGCTCCACGCCCTGCAGGTTCACCGCGGTCCGCTGCCCCGCCGCCGACTGCTCGACCGTGCGTCCGTGCGCCTGCAGGCCGCGGACCTTCGCCTGCACCCCCGCGGGGAACACCTCCACGCGATCGTCGACGCGCAGCCGGCCGGCCATGAGGGTCCCGGTGACGACGGTACCGAAGCCCTTGATGGTGAAGACGCGGTCGATCGGCAGGCGCGGCAGGTGGTCGGTCCCGCGCGGCGTCACCCCGGCGGCGAGCGTCCGGAGGGCGGCACGCAGCTCCGGGATCCCCTCCCCGGTCTTCGCCGACACGGTCAGCACCGGGCACCCGTCGAGGAACGTGCGGCGCACGAGCCCGGCGACGTCCTCCCGCACCAGCTCCAGCCAGTCGGGCTCGACCAGGTCGGTCTTGGTGAGCACGACGAGCCCGCTCCGGATGTGCAGGAGCGAGCAGATCCCGAGGTGCTCCCGCGTCTGGGGCATGACGCCCTCGTCGGCCGCGATGACGAGCATGGCGACGTCGATGCCGCCGACCCCGGCCAGCATGTTCTTGATGAACCGTTCGTGGCCGGGCACGTCGACGATCTCGATCGTGAGGCCGTCCGGCTCCTCCAGGAACGCGAAGCCGAGGTCGATCGTGATGCCCCGGGCCTTCTCCTCGGGGAGACGATCAGTGTCGGTGCCGGTCAGCGCCTTGACCAGCGACGTCTTGCCGTGGTCAATGTGCCCGGCGGTGCCGACGACGACGTGTTTCATGACTGATCGGCTCGGGGCCGCAACGAAGCGGACTGTTGTAGCGGGGGCCGCTTGTTCGGGTAAGAACGTGGGTGGCCTGGCCAAGGAAGGGGGCGGCTTCGCACGCCTCGCCGATTTTTTTGAATGGCGGAGACGCTCGCCGTGCCGCTCTGATTCATGAAGGTTGGGCCCGCTTCATAGGCGCCTTCATCATACTCACCTGGCAAGAACGACGGGGCCCGACTCCAGACCCCCGATCTAGGCCGCGCTATGTCGGCATGACGAGCGACGAGGCGCGGGTCAGCGCGGTGGCCAGGGCGCCGATCTGGTTCGGCAGGACGGTGCGGCAGTCCAGGAAGAGGCGGTCGTCGAGCATGCGGCCGATCACGGCGGGGTCGCCCGTGCGGAGGGCGGCGTCGAGGGCCCGGGCCGCGGCGGGGGTGTCGCCGACGGCGAGCCCGACGGTGGGCAGCTGGACGGTGGGCAGGGCACCGCCGCCTACCTCGGAGTGGTCGGTCACGAGCTGCGGGGCGAGCCGGGCCCGCGCGGCGGCGTCCAGGCGGCCGAGCAGCTTGCGGGCGCGCCGGCGGACGTCGGCGAGCGGCTCCGTCAGGCTGCGCAGGGTCGGGATGGTCTCGCGGGCCGTGCCCGCCTCGTAGGCGTAGAGCGTCGCCTCGAGCGCGGCGATCGTGAACTTGTCGATCCGGAGCGCGCGGTTCCACGGGTTCTTCTTGAGCCGCGCCACGACCGCCCGGCGTCCGACGAGGATGCCGGCCTGGGGACCGCCCAGCAGCTTGTCGCCCGAGAACGACACGAGATCCACGCCCGAGGCCACCACCTCCGGCACGGTCGGCTCATAGGGGAACCCCCAGGGGCGGAGATCCACCAGGGAACCCGACCCGAGGTCCTCCATGACCGGGATGCCTCGCTGCCGGCCCAGCTCGGTCAGCTCACGGGAGCTGACGTCGGCCGTGAAGCCGACGACCCGGTAGTTCGAGGTGTGCACCTTCAGCAGCAGCGCCGTGTCGGGCCCGATGGCCTCGGCGTAGTCGCGCAGGTGCGTGCGGTTCGTCGCCCCGACCTCGCGGAGCACCGCGCCGCCCCGCCGCATGATGTCGGGAATACGGAACTCGCCGCCGATCTCGATCAGCTCACCGCGGGAGACGATGACCTCCTTGCCGTGGGCGAGCGTCTCCAGCGCCAGCAGCACCGCCGCCGCGTTGTTGTTGACGACGAGCGCGTCCTCGGCGCCGGTGAGCCGGCGGAGGAGGGCCTCGACGTGACTGTAGCGGGAGCCACGCTCCTTGGAGGCCAGGTCGAGCTCGAGGTTCGAGTACGCGGCGCCCACCGCCGCGACCCGCTCGAGCGCCAGGGGGCTCAGGACCGCGCGGCCGAGGTTCGTGTGCAGCACCACGCCCTGGGCGTTGATGACGGGCCGCAGCGAGAACACCCCCGCGCGGGCTCCCGCCTCCACGACGCGCGCGGCGAGCGTCTCCAGGTCGGTGGGCTCCGCGGGGCCGTCAAGCAGTCGGCGACGCTCGGCGTCGAGGGTGTCGCGGACCATGGCCGTCAGCCGGGCCCGGGGAATGCCGGCAAGCCCGGGGCGACCTTCGAGCGCGCGGAGGATCTGATCGACGGAGGGGAGGCCGCGGAGGGTTGCTCGGTCAGCGCTCACGGAGCGCTGCCTCGACCTTGGCCCGGACGCGCCCGATGACCTCCTGCGCCTCGGCCCGCCAGGCCTGAGGCGTCCACTTGCCTTCGCTGACCACGCCGCCTCGGCGCACGGCCTCCTCGGTCAGGCCCCCCCAGAGCTCGTCCAGGTCGGAGGGGGAGAGCCGCTGCCCTCGCAGGGCACGGGTCCAGTCGGCGGCCAGGGACTCGATCAGGCGGTCGCGTTCGGCGGCGAGACGCCGGGCGCGGCGGATGAGATCGGCGAGACGGGACGGCACGGTTACTCCTTCACCAGGTCGCGAACGGTCTCGACGAGGTTCGCCTCGAAGCGTCCGGTCGACGCGCACGGGTACACGGGCATCGGCTTCAGCTTCCCCGAAGTGCCCTTGCGAAACGCCTGGGTGCGCATCTTGGAGTTGAGCTGCACCCGCGTGCTGTCCACGCCGTTCGCCTCCGCGAACAGCGTGAAGGACACGACGGCCTCGCCCTCCAGCCGGTCCTCGCCGATCGTGCCGCAGTCGGCCCACAGCCCGATCGGCGTCACCAGGTCGTCCGACGCGATGACGCCGGAGTCCCGGGCGATCGCCCGCAGGGGCAGATTCTCCCGGGCCAGGGCCCGGACGATGGCCGCCCACGTTCGCTCGTAGCCGGCCGGGATCTCGGCCCGGTACGGGGGAGGCGCCAGCGGCGAGACGTGCGGTCGCGCACAGGCCGACAGCGCGAGCGCGAGACCCACCACCATCAGGCTACCTCTTGTGGTGATCGATGCCACGGTAGGCCTCGATGAAGCGGACGATCCGTCGCTCGTCGAACGCCTCGAGCCGGTCCAGACGCGTCCAGGCGGTGAGCGCAATCTTGGACTTCATCTCCGGGTAGGGGGCGAGGATCACGAACTTCTCGTACCGGGACACGACGGCGCGCAGCTGCTCGGCGAGTTCAGGGCACGCGCAGTTGTACTGCACCACGACGCCGCCGTCTTCCAGGTTGTGCACCTGCAGCGGCAGCGGGATCGGTCGCGTGTGCACGCCCCACGGCGCGATGTACGGCAGGTGCGGCCCGGACGTCGGCGGATCGGAGTTATAGGGCGTGTGCGGGTCCGCCGCGGTCTGGATGTGGAGGTTGCCCTGATCGGGGAACTTCTCGCCTGGCAGGTCGGCCGCCGCCCGGTAGGCGAACCAGCCGACGACCGCCGCAACCACGACGACACCGACGACCGTCACCCCGACCTTGAGCGGCCGACGGGCGCCGCGCGTCGCGCCGGCGCCCCTGCCCTTCTCCTGCTGCTTGGCCATCGTCCTCGTTCTCGGTGGCGGAAGCGTGTGGGAGTCGAACCCACCTCCAGCTTGTCTAGAGCCGGACACCGGATTTGAAGTCCGGGAGGCCCACCGGGTTCCTAGACGCTTCCGGTGCTCCGGTGCGCTCCGGTTCGGCCAGATGAGTGTACCACTCCGAACGCGGCGTCAGGTCAGGCCGAGGCGGCTTCGAGGCGACCGCCGGCGAGCGGAGGGAACATCGCGACGATGTCGCCGGGGTGGAGCGAGCGATCGGGCGTGGCATCCCGGCCGTTGACCAGCGTGACGCGCTCGAGATCGGCGGGAAGCCCCAGACGCTGGATCAGATCACGAACGGTACAGGTCTCCGGAACGTCGATCGTGGCCGCACCCTCGCGGCTGTCGGGCGGCAGGTACCGGGCCAGGGTCGCGAAGAGTTGGATCTGGACCCTCAACGAAACCCACCCTGTCCGTCGGACACGGACGGGCGGGCGTCGGCAACTCGCAGGCGGTCGCCGGGCCGGATCCGGGCCTCCTCTTCGAGGCTGTTCCAGCGCAGCACATCGGCCACCGCGACGCCGTACTGCTTGGCGATCGAGCTGACGGTCTCGCGGGGACGGACCACGTGGACCTCGTCGGGCGAGGCCTTCGTGGTCGCCCGGGTGACGGCCGGGCGCTGCTTCACGGTCGCCGTCGGACGCTTCGGCGGCGGAGGCGGCGCCAGTGCCGTCAGCACGTCGGCGCGCGTTCCCACGGGCACCTTGAGCTGCCACGAGTGGCCCGGCGGTGTCACCGAACGGACCAGCACGGGGTTCAGGCTCTGGAGGGTTGCCGGAGTGATCCCGGCCTTCGACGCCAGCCGACGCAGGTCGGTCGACGGAGGCACGGATACGACCTCGATCCGCGGAGCCCCCTCATCGGCGAACTCGAAGCCGTACTGGCCGGGGTTCTGCGCGATGAGCGTCGCGGCGTGGATGGCGGGCACGAAGTTCTTCGTCTCGTCGCGTAGGTGGTTGGTCGCGGCCAGGGTCCAGAAGTCGGAGGACCCGGTCGCCTTGATGGCCCGGCTGACCTTCACCTCACCCGCGTTGTACGCGGCCTGAGCCAGCGCCCACGAGCCGAACATGTCGTAGAGGTCCTTCAGGTACGAGGCCGCAGCCACCGTGGACTTCTCGGGATCCAAGCGCTCGTCGATCCAGGGATCCACCCGGAGGCCGTAGCGGCGCGCCGTTCCGGCCATGAACTGCCACATCCCCTTGGCGCCAGCACGGGATACCGCAAGCGGGTTGAAGCCGCTCTCGATCATCGCGGTGTAGGCCAGCTCCTCGGGGAGCCCGCGCTTCTTGAGCACCTCGCGGATCATGCCGAGGTAGCGTCCCGAGCGGCCGGCCCAGAGGTTCACGACGTCACGGCGGGCGCCCGTGAATCGATCGAGGAAGTACTGCACGCGGGGATTGATCGAGACGGGATACGCGGGCTTGCGCACTCCGGCGGTCACCACCGCGGCCCGGCTAGACTCCGCGAACGCGTCCGCCCACGGATCCACGCCGGCGGGCTCGGTCTCGCTCGCCGCTTCCTGCTCGGCGACGGAACCCACCCCGTCGAGCCACTGTTCACCCAATGGGTCGAGGCGAAGACGGCGGTCATCGACGGGCGCCGGCATCGCGGAGTACTCGATTTCGGAGGAAACTCCGCCGACACCCTCTGGCCAGAACGAAGCGGTAGCAATGGGCGTGAAGGTGCGCGAAGTAGAAACGACGAGGAAAACGGTAGCTGCTACGAGTAAACGGGTCTGAATCGCCATTTTCGGGAGAAATGCCCGGTTATTTTTTACCATGCGCCGAGGTGGTGGGTCAACGGGGGCCCCGGCGTTCGAGGTGCTGAATCGACGCTGAGTTTTTCTGTTTATTTTTCTGACACTTGGAAGGGAGGGTAGATATCGGAGGCTGCCGGAGCGAGTTTTGGAGCATGGTGTCTGGTGGACTGCGAGCACGCAGACCGAACATGAACAACCTTGGAGGAGTGACTGTGAAGAGAGTCCTGGGACTGATCATCGGCATGGCATTCGTCGCTGGCACCGTGGGCGGTGCGCTGGCTCAGGGGCAGCCCGCCCCCGCGCCCGCCGCGCCGAAGGAAGAGAAGAAGGCAGAGAAGCCGGCCGAGATGAAGAAGGCGGCCGCTCACAACGCGAGCGGCACCGTGAAGACGTCCACGGCGGACAGCCTGATCGTCGCCGGCAAGGCCAAGGGCGGCAAGGACGCGGAGTGGACGTTCTCCGTCGACCCGAAGACGACGAAGATCCGCAAGGCCGGCAAGGACATCACCGCGGCCGACCTGGCGGCCGGGGACCCCGTGCATGTCCGCTACCACGAGCAGGCCGGCAAGAACGTCGCGGACTCGGTGATGGTGCGCACGGCGAAGAAGGCCGCCGAGGCTCCCAAGGCGACAGACGCACCGAAGAAGGACGAGACGAAGAAGTAGCGAGCCGTCGGTCCGGGCGCCGGCCTAGCGGCCGGCGCCCGGCATCCGTTCCTCGGCCACGCCGCGGAACCAGCCGTTCCGGTCGGTCAGCTCCAGGCTCGCCGTCTCACCACCGGTCACCGTGACCTCCCGGAGCCAGACGGTGACCTCCTGATATCCCTGCAGCCGGGACTGAGGCAGATAGAGGTCCTTCTTCTGGGTCTTCGGCTTGCTGGTGGTGGGTGACCCCACGTTGACCGGCGTCCCGTGCCAGGCCAGCAGCATCCAAGCCCCCGCGGGGACGTCCTCGATCTTGAAGCTTCCGTCGGCGTCGACCGTCACCGTCGGCGTGAGGTCGGGCGCGCCCGCCTCCCATAGCTCGCGTTCGTAGGTCTCGCGCGCCTTGCGCATGGCGGGGGCCGCCGCGGTGAAGGCTGCGGCGGACTCCCGAGCCCCCTGGCGGATCCGCTCGAGCCTGGCCAGGAGCGCCTCGGATCGGGGCATGAGCATCACGGTGGTGCCGGTGAACGGGCGCGCGGCCGCCTGCGCTGTCCGAGGCTCGGCGGCCACGCGGCCGGCCACGATCCCGAGGGCACCCGCCCGTCGCGACTCCCGGTAGGGCGTGACGCTCACATCGAGGGCCTCCACGGTGGACGCCAGCGCTAGCAACAGGGCTAGCAGAAGCCAACGCATCAGACGGCCGTCGGGGCGGGCGGGCGGGTACGCCAGCGGTCGTGCGACCAGAGCCACTGCTCGGGCGTGCGGCGTACCGCGGCCTCGATTGCCTGCGTGCATAGGGCAGTGAGTTCGACGATGGCCTGCTCGAGATCATTCGAAGGCGGCAGCGGCAAGGGAGGCTCCACGATCACCCGATGACGACCCACCCCTTCCCGCTGGATGAAGATCGGGACGATCGGCGTCCCGGTGCGCAGGGCCAGGAGGGCCACGCTGCGTGACGTAGACGCCGCGTGACCGAAGAACGGCACGAAGACCCCTTCCCGCCGCGTGGCGTTCTGGTCGAGCAGGATTCCCACCATCCGGCCGCGCCGCAGCGCCTCGAGCACCGGCCGGAGCGCCCCCCGCTTGTCGATCAGCTCGGCCCCGGTCTTCCGCCGGAGCGCTGCGGCGACTTCGTCGAGCACCGGAGAGTCGAGGGGCCGGACGACGACCGCCAGGGGGTGGCCGATGAGCCGGTGGGCCGCGGTCAGGTACTCCCAGTTCCCGAGGTGGGCGGTCAGCATGAGGGCGCGCCTATGCGTCTTCATCACGCCCTGGATGTGGTCGAGGCCGTCGATCGAGAGCTCGCCGAGGGTCGCGTCGATCGGCCGATCCAGGAGCCGGGCCAGCTCGACGATCGTCATGCCGAGGTGCTGCCAGGCGCGCCGGGCCAGCCGGCGGTGGGCCGACGGTGGAAGGTCGGGAAAGGCCAGCGCCAGGTTCGCGAGGGTGGCGCGGCGACGCCCGACCAGCGTCAGGTGGGCCACGTCCCCGAGGCGGCGCCCCGCCGCGAGGGCCACCGGCGCCGGCAGTCGGGCGACGGCGGTGGCGAGTCCGCGAACGAGGGCTACGCCGAGCGCCGTCGCCGCTCCCGGACGAGCTCGACGACGATCGGAATCAGCGACAGCACGATCACGATCACCACCACCACGTGGAGGTGATCGGCGATGTTGGGGATCGCCTGCCCCAGCAGATACCCGGCCCAGGTCATGCTCGTCACCCATGCCACGCCGCCGGCGACATTGTAGAAAACGAACTTCCGGTACTCCATCTGGCCCACCCCGGCCACCACGGGCGCGAAGGTGCGGACGATCGGCACGAACCGGGCGATGACGATCGTCTTCGCCCCGTGGCGGACGTAGAAGGTTCGGGTGCGCTCGATGTGCTTGGGATTGAACAGCAGCGACTTCGGCCGGGTGAACAGCCGCGGCCCGGCACGCCAGCCGATCGCGTAGCCGACGCTGTCGCCGACGACGGCCGCCACGATCAGCAGCACGTTCAGCCACCAGATGTTCAGGTGGCCGGACGCGGCGACCAGCCCGGCCGTGATCAGGAGGGAGTCGCCGGGCAGGAAGAACCCGATCAGCAGCCCCGTCTCGGTGAAAACGATCGCCACCAGGACGACGTACCCGCCCCAGCGGATGAGATCGTCGAGGCCATGCCGGCCCGTCGCCAGCCCGGTGACCAGATCGACGAGCGCGTCCAACTACTTGCCGCCGGCCACCGCTCCCGCCCGGGCCCGGCCCCCAGCCGGCTCCGGCGTGCCGCTGCGGATCCGCATGCCGTAGAACGATCGCCACACGAAGACCATCGAGAGCACGAGGAACACGAACGCGAGCACCCGGCTCAGGCCCGGGCCGCTGGTCGCGCTCAGGCTCACCGCCAGCTCCACGGCCAGCAGGCCGAAGAGCGTCGTGAACTTGATCACGGGGTTCATGGCCACCGAGGAGGTGTCCTTGAACGGGTCGCCGACCGTGTCGCCCACCACGGTCGCCGCGTGCAGCGGGCTGCCCTTCTCCTTCAGCTCCGTCTCGACGATCTTCTTGGCGTTGTCCCAGGCGCCGCCGGCGTTGGCCATGAACACCGCCTGGTAGAGGCCGAAGAGCGCGATCGAAATGAGGTAGCCGATGAAGAAGTACGGTTCCAGGAACGCGAAGGCCAGCGTCGAGAAGAACACGGTCAGGAAGATGTTGAACATGCCCTTCTGCGCGTACTGCGTGCAGATCTCCACGACCTTCTTGCTGTCGGTCACCGATGCCTTGGTGGCCCCCTCCAACCGGATGTTGGCCTTGATGAACTCCACCGCCCGGTAGGCGCCGGTGGACACCGCCTGGGTGGCCGCCCCCGTGAACCAGTAGATGACGGCGCCGCCGGTGATGAGGCCGAGCAGGAACGGCGAGTGCAGCAGGGACAGCTTGTCGAGGTTCTCGGTGAGCCCCGAGGTCAGCACCACGATGATCGAGAAGATCATGGTGGTGGCGCCGACCACGGCTGTCCCGATGAGCACCGGCTTGGCCGTGGCCTTGAACGTGTTGCCCGCCCCGTCGTTCTCCTCGAGCAGCTCCTTGGCCACGTCGAACTTCGGCTCGAAGCCGTGCTCGCGGCGGATCTGCTGGCCGACGTTGGGGATCTCCTCGATCAGCGAGAGCTCGTAGACCGACTGGGCGTTGTCGGTGACCGGCCCGTAGGAGTCGACGGCGATCGTGACCGGGCCCATGCCGAGGAAGCCGAAGGCGACCAGGCCGAAGGCGAAGACCGCTGGCGCCACCATCAGCGCGCCCATGCCGAGCGTGCTGACCAGGAACGCGATGGCCATGAGCAGCACGATGGTCATGCCGAGCCAGTAGGCGCTGAAGTTGCCCGCCACGAACCCGGAGAGCACGTTCAGGGAGGCGCCACCCTCCCGGGAGGCGGTCACGACCTCGCGAACGTGCCCGGATTCGGTGGACGTGAAGACTTTGACGAGCTCGGGAATGATGGCGCCGGCCAGCGTCCCGCACGTGATGATGGTGGAGAGCTTCCACCAGAGGCTGCCGTCGCCGAGGTTCGGGATCAGGACGTAGGAGGCCGCGTAGGTCGTCACCACCGACACGATCGAGGTCAGCCAGACCAGGGCCGTCAGCGGCGCCTCGAAGTTCATCTTCGCGACGCCGGCGTAGCGGCCCCGGGCGATCGCCTCGTTGATCATGTAGGAAGCGCCCGAGGCGATGACCATCAGCACCCGCATCATGAAGATCCACACCAGGAGCTGGACCTGGACGGCGGGCTCCTTCACGGCCAGGAGGATGAAGGAGATCAGCGCGACGCCGGTGACGCCGTACGTCTCGAACCCGTCGGCGCTGGGGCCAACCGAGTCGCCGGCGTTGTCGCCCGTGCAGTCGGCGATGACGCCGGGGTTGCGGGCGTCGTCCTCCTTGATGTTGAACACGATCTTCATGAGGTCGGAGCCGATGTCGGCGATCTTCGTGAAGATGCCGCCGGCGATCCGGAGGGCCGCGGCGCCGAGCGACTCGCCGATGGCGAAGCCGATGAAGCAGGGCCCGGCGTAGTCGCCGGGGATGAAGAGCAGGATGCACAGCATCAGGAAGAGCTCGACGCTGATGAGGAGCATCCCGATCGACATCCCGGCCTTGAGCGGAATGGCGTAGACCGGGTACGCCTCGCCGCGGAGGCTGGCGAATGCCGTGCGGGAATTCGCGAACGTGTTGATGCGGATGCCGAACCAGGCCACCCCGTAGCTGCCGGCGATGCCGATCAGGCTGAAGAGCAGGATGATGAGGACGCGCGACGCCTCGAAGTGCAAGAGGAAGCCGAAGTAGAGGACGATGATGACGCCGATGAAGACCTCGAGGAGGAGGATGAATTTGCCCTGCGTAATCAGATAGGTCTTGCAGGTCTCGTAGATCAGCTCCGAGATCTCGCGCATCGACTGGTGGACGGGCAGGTTCTTGAGCTGTCCGTAGATGACCAAACCGAAGACCAGCCCCAGCACGCACACGCCGAGCCCGAGCATCAGCAGGCTCCGGCCGCTCATGCCGGCGATCTGCGACTGGCCGAGGTCCGGGATCTTCAGATTCGCCTCCCCGCCGGCCGCGGCGTCCGCGACGCCGGGGAGGGCGACGACCAGGGCGACGAACAGGAGCGCCGGCAGGACCAGCCAGACGGCGCGTGGGGGGCGAGAGAAGCTCCAGTTCATACTCTTTCGGTCTCCTGGGGGGCCGTCGGTGAAACGCGAAAATCCGAACGACACTCTACGCGACGGGTCGCCACCGGTCAACGACAAATCCGACCTGAGCGACGGCGAAGTGGGCGAGTTGACAGCGTTTGTGAGCGCCCGGTACGATCGAGCTGATGGTGACCTGCCCGACCTGCCGGGCCACGGTCGCGTGGCACGGTAACGTGAACCGCCCTTTCTGCTCGCTCGCCTGCCGGTTGATCGATCTCGGCGTTTGGCTCGACGAGCACTATCGCCTTCCGGCCGCCGCCGACGAGGCGGACGCGCCCGGGTCCACCGTGGACAGCGATGTTCCGTAAGACCTCGGGCGCGATCCTGTGCCCCTCCTGCGGGCGTCTGACCAACGCCGACGCGCCGACGTGCCTCGTCTGCGGCCGCCGCAACCCGGGCATGTGGGGCCTCGCGGGTCCGCTGCGCGGGCTCTTCAAGCACCGCAGCTTCGTCGACGTCGTCACGATCGCGTGCATCGTCCTCTACGTGCTGAGCCTGATCATCGATCCGGCGGGAGCGCTGCAGCGCCGGGGGCTCCTGGACGCCCTGTCGCCGAGCTCGCAAGCCCTGCGTGACCTCGGCGCGACCGGCCCGGGCCCGTGGCAGCACGGCGAATGGTGGACCCTGCTGACCGCGATCTATCTCCACGGCGGACTGCTGCACATCTTCTTCAACGTGCTGTGGATCCGGCAGCTGGGCCCGGCGGTCGAGGAGCTCTACGGCCCAGCGCGTCTCGTCATCATCTTCACCGTGGCGGGAGCGGTCGGCTTCATCGCGTCCAACCTGCTCTCGCCGTGGCCCTCGGTGGGCGCCTCGGGGTCGATCTTCGGCCTGCTCGGCGCCCTGGTGGCGTTCGGTCAGAAGCGCGGAGGGACATTCGGGTCGATGGTGTTCCGGCAGTACGGGCAATGGGCGCTGGTGCTGTTCGTCCTCGGCTTCCTCATGCCGGGGGTGAACAACATCGCCCACGCCGGCGGCTTCGTCGGCGGCTACGCGGTGTCGCACCTGCTGGCGCTCGCCGAGCACCGCTCGGAGACCGGCTTCGACCAGATCCTCGCAGCCATCGCGATCGGCCTCACCGTCCTCGGCTTCGTGCTCGCCCTCTGGACCGCTTTCGCCTGACACGGGCGCCGGACACACGAACGCCCGGGGCGTGAACCCCGGGCGTCGTCGAATTACCCCGGCAGCGACCTACTCTCCCACACCGTTGCCAGCGCAGTACCATCGGCCCAGGAGGGCTTAACTTCCGTGTTCGGGATGGGAACGGGTGTGGCCCCTCCGGCAATGCCACCGGGAATTGAATCGTACCGGCGCCCATCGGGCGCCGGCCAACCAAATCCCGAGATTCTCGAGCGCAGCCCTGCGACTGCATCTCTCCGTATCGACCATATGTATGAGAGCAACGTGGTCAAGCCGCACGGGCGATTAGTACCGGTCAGCTGAACCCCTTACGGGGCTTACACCTCCGGCCTATCAACCTGGTCATCTACCAGGGCCCTTCAGGGGGCTTACGCCCCGGGAGGTCTCATCTTCAGGCGGGTTTCGCGCTTAGATGCCTTCAGCGCTTATCCCTGCCGGACATAGCTACCGAGCGGTGCCCTTGGCAGGACAGCTCGCACACTAGAGGTCCGTCCACCC
>Ga0209382_10004339_pt1 | contig 19000 bp, 13 predicted proteins | sample SoiMetdeltSBSDD5_FD_187599 | JGI IMG/M metagenome (GOLD analysis project Ga0209382, IMG submission 187599) | Bulk soil microbial communities from a Populus tree surrounding site in Tennessee, USA - Soil MetaG P. deltoides SBSDD5 (SPAdes) (version 2) | ecosystem: Environmental > Terrestrial >...
CCGCTGCCGCCACCAATCTTCATGGGTAGCGCAATCACGTAGGCGCCGGTCACCGGCAGACGCTCGAGCGACGTCAGGTTTTCGAATGCCGGGATGTCGTGTGCGTACAGCTCGCGGTGGGATTCGAAGAGCATCGAGGGTCCGTAATCGATGCTGGCCGTATCGATGCCAATTGCCCGAATCTTCCGGTTGGCGACGATCCAGCGGGCCGCGTCGGGATGCAGGCCGGGGAAATGCAGACTTCGAGCACCCTCATCACCGCGCAACGTGGTGCCCAGGTATCGCTCTGCCCCCGGCCAGCGGGTCGAAAAGCCTGTCCGCAGCAGGACGATGGCATCCATCGGAATCTGGCCATGTTCCTGCTCGAAGCGCTGAACGTCGGCCGTCGTCACCTGGTAGTCCGCCTCGCGGTCGCTGGCTTGTTTCACGTCGATGACGACGGCGGGCCCGATCAGACGGTCGAGTGGAATCTTGTCGACGGTCTGATGTCCCTCGGCAAAGTGCACCGGCGCATCGATGTGCGTGCCGCCGTGCTCGGAGGTGAAGAAGCTGTTGGCGGCGTAGTAGTAACCGGCCGGTGTCACGCCGGCGGCGTCGCGGCGCAGCTGGAAGCCTTCCGCCGTGGGCCAGTAGATCGTCTGCGAGTCGTAGGTGTGCGACAGGTCGACGATTTCGCCCGTCGGAAATGAGACGCCGGTCGGCGAGTTCGAACATGCTGCGATGCACGTTATGAGAAGTGACAGCGCAATGATCTGTTTCATTCCTGGAAGCGTACTCGATGCGGGTTGCTGTATCATTCCGCGCCCCGTTAGAAACTGAGCCGGAATACGTATACTCACTCAGAGCAAAGCGCGGAAGGTTTCGTCCGCGACGTTGATAGTTCGAGGTAGGCAGTATGCCGCCAGACATCCAGCCGGGTGGCGCTTCAGAGGATCGAAAGTGGACGGTCATAGTGGCCGCAGACGTTCGAGATCGCCTGCCGCGCGCGCGCAGAACAGATCCCGCACTTCGGTGCTCGACCAAGCGACCAGACAAGCGGTTCATCGCGCGCGAGCTCCTCGGATTGAAACATGCCGCGCCGGATACTGTATGATTCCGGCTCGCGCTTCAGTTAGAAACTCATTCGAGAAGCGTTTCTTCCCTTAAGGGGGAGGAGCGTCCGGCGGCTTCCATTCATTTCCGGACGTCCGACATTTCAACGATACGACGTTCGTGGAGGGCCGACATGCCGCCAGACATCACGACCGAGAGCGCATATCCGAATGCGAAGTGGACGGTCATGGTCTTCATGGGGGCGGCCACAATCGATGGCAACGCACCTCTGCTTGAAGCGGCGGAGGCCGACCTGGCGGAGATGAGATTAGTCGGTTCAGGTCCCGTGGATCCGGGCTTCGGGCGGAAAGGTGATGAACTCAATATCTTCGTCCAGGTCCATCAAGGTGGGGACACCGTGCCGCGGCGAGGCCGGATCACGGAGGGCATGACCTCAGGGATCAACGGCCTCAAACCGGTCGAGAAAGGGCAGGACGATCTTGATGGCGGCGCGGCGCTCGGGCACTTCATCAGAACGTCGTTGAATGACGCACACCACGACGCGGAGAACCCCGAGCACCACTCGCTGCTCGTGCTGTGGGGGCACGCGTACGACTTCGCCATCGGCCGTACGCCGACGACGGACGGCACGATCGACGCGCTCGATTTCACGGAGTTGACTCGCGTGCTCGAGCGTTTGCAGCTGCAGTTCGGTGCCGATGCGAAGCTCGACATCCTCGGCTTCGACGCGTGCGATCTCACGACAGTGGAGATGGCGTGTCAGCTCGAGCCGTTCGCGAAATACCTCCTCGGCTCACAGATCGGCATTCCGCTGCCTGGCTGGCCGTACGACCGAATCCTCGATCGCCTTCGAAGGCCGTATGGCCGCCTCATGGGAGCCACGGAGTTCGGATCGTACATCGTACGACGATTCTGCGAATCGTACGGCGCGGAATCCGGGACTGCGTCCCTGACGCTGCTCGATCTGAATCGAGCAGAAGAGCTCAAGGCAACAGCGGACGTTCTCGCAGAGACGCTCACGGAAGCCATCCGCGATCCGGGTGTTCGAGATCAGATCTGCGCCCTATTCAATATGTCGCAGACAGCGCGGGGCAAACCGTTCGTGGATGTAGCCGACCTGTGCCTCGGTCTCATGCGGAACAGCGACGATGCGATGGTGATCGAGGCCGCGCGTGCGCTTGGCAATCTCTTGATCAGTCCTCGTCTGATCAGTCCTCGTCCCCCCGAGGTGGGCAGTAGTGCCCTTGGATATGGGCCGCCGCTGGTTGTCGAGCACGGTCGTAATACGGCCCAGACGGCACGGCTCAACGGAATCAGCATTTACGCCCCGAACGTCGCGCCCGAGCGCGACTTCGTAGCAGTCCGACATCTCTACAACAACTTCGTCTTCGCGGAGAAGACACACTGGAGCAACCTGGTGCATGAGCTCGCAAGATACAGCTAGCCCACGAGCACAGAGGAGAAGATCATGCCGGATGAGGTGACGCGAAGGCGCGAGCAACAACTGGAGTTTGCACGGAGACGGATCGCCGAACGCGGCGATTACTCCGACCCCGAACGCGGCGATTACTCCGACCCCGAACGCGGCGATTACTCCGACCCCGAACGCGGCGATTACTCCGACCCCGAACGCGGAGGTTTCGGGCAGCGCGCAGGCACATCCCAGAGTCAGGTAGCCGCCGACATTCTTCGAAGAGCGGTCGGCCTCGGAGGACATCTTGTGGTCGCCTTCGTGTCGCCAGTCGGCGCGTCCACCGCTTCTTGTCCCCGCTTCCGTCGATCGAGGCCATCGGAGTTGACGACAGCCGGCGCCAGTGCCCGCGTGGCCGAGATGATCCAGATCAAGATGCTAAGAGAGGGCCGGCTTCAGAAGAAACCTTCCGCGCGGCCCGCGGGGCAAAAGCCGGCGAAACCGACGGGACAATAAAGGACTCGGTCCATGTGAGTCGTTCGTCAGTTGGCCTGATCTCGTGCGCGGCGCTCCTGCTCGTTGGAGTCGCGCCGTCCGCGCAGCGCCCGCAGGACTCCGTTCCAGACGTTGATGTCCTGATCGCTGAAGGTCTGTACGAGGAGGCCGAGTCGGCCGCCCGCGCCCACGTCAGCAAACTGCACACCTCATATGGTGACGACGCGCTGCAGGTGGCCAGCGCCTCCGACGAATTGGTCAGGGCGCTGATCGTCAACGGGCGGGCCACGTCCGACGAGACGCTTGCAATCGCGCGGCGTACGCTTCGCGTCAAAGAAGCGAAGCTTGGTGCGACCCATGCGAACGTCGCCTCGTCGTTGATCAACCTGGCCGACGTGCTGGCCGAGCGCGCTGAACTCGATGAGGCGATCGCCGTCGCTCAACGCGCCCTCGCATTGCGGCAGGCGACGGCTAGTGCCGACAGCCTCGATGTCGCAGACGCGTTCGATCACCTGGGCGCCGTCCTGTCAGCGGCCCGACGGTTAGAAGATGCCCTCAAAGCGCTCGAAGAAAGCCTGCGGCTGAAGGAGAAGTTGCTGGGCGCGACCGACATTGCTCTCGCACGCACGCTCGAAGTGATGGTGCAGGTGCAGCAGCGGCGTGGCGAGTACGAGAAATCGGGAATGCTGGTGCTGCGCGCCGCGGCAATACGGGAGCGTGCGCGTGTCGATCATCCGGCGTACACGCGGACGCTGAATCTCATTGCGGACCAATTCTACTTCGAAGGTCGCTTAATCGAGTCGAGAGACGCGTCGAAGCGAGCGGTTCAAGTCGCCGAGCGCACGCTCCGCCCTGACCACCCCGAGCTCGCGTTGTCTCTGCGATACCTTGCGGCGACACTCGGAGTTCTCGGCGACATCCAGGGGTCGACTCCTCTGGCAGAGCGGGCGTTAGCGATCGCGGAACGCAATTTCGGTGCGAACCATCACGAGACCGCAGGCTACCTGTGGCCGCTCGGTTCGTTGGCACTGCGCGAAGGGTCATATGCGACCGCGCGGCAGCGTTTGCGCCGGGTGCTCAGCATGTATGAGACCTTCTATGGTCCCCGGCATGAATACGTGGCAGGCGCACTATCGCTGCTCGCGCGTGCCGATGCGAGTCTCGGCGACTTCGAGAGCGCGCGACGCGAATACGCTCGAGCGGTGACCATTCGCGAGCGAATAGGTGGGAAAGATCACCCTTACGTCGCGAACGCATTGACAGATCTTGCGAAGTACGTTTATCGCGCGGAGGGGCGGTCGGCTCAGGCACTGCCCCTGTTCGAACGTGCGCTTGCCATTCGCGAAAAAACCGAGGGCCCCGATCACTGGCACGTGGCCCAGACGTTGGCGGATATGGCAGCCACGCTGCTGGAGATTGGTCAGACCACGCGTGCCCAGGCAGCAGCGACACGCGCGGTCCGGATCTGGGAAGGCCTCGAGACACCCGACGCACCTGACTACGCGACCACTCTTGCCCTCTACGCTGAACTCCAGGCACGTCGAGGCGATCACCTGGCTGCGCGCGAGCATTACGAACGCGCCTTGACGATCTGGGCGAACGCGTTCGGAACATCGAGTCCGGACTACGCAGAGACCCAGGCGGGCCTCGCGTTGGCGCTCGCCAATCTCGGGGATCGCACGTCTGCCCTCAGCAACGCCGTCAACGCCGAGGCCACGGGCCGCGCCCATTTGCGGATGATGCTTCGATCGCTTCCAGAACGTCAGTCGCTCGAGTATGCGGCGGTGCGCCCGCACGCCCTGGACTTGGTTCTGTCGCTGACCGGGTCCAGTCCGGAGGCGGTGGATGTTGCGATGGACAGCGTCATTCGAAGCCGCGCCGTGGTGCTGGACGAGATGGCCGCGCGCCAGCAATCCCAGCCGGCGTCCGGTACCGATTCTCTTCGAATGGCGTTCACGTCGGCACAACAGCGGCTCGCGAATCTGGTCTTCCGGGGCCCGGGACAGCTGTCGCCATCTCAGTACTCGGCCGTCGTCGAGGAGGCCCGACGCGACAGCGAGCAGGCGGAGCAGTCGCTGGCCGAACGGAGCGCTGACTTCAGATCGGAACGGAGTCGGGCGCAACTCGGTCTCGACGAGGTGAGGGCAGCGCTTCCTGATGACGGTGCCCTGGTGTCGTTCGTGCGCCACAACCGTACGGTTTTTCCGGACTCAACAAAGAGTCCAGTGCCGAATCAACGATCGCAGTCCGCTTCGCGCGTCGTGCCATCGTATGTCGCGCTTGTGACCCGCAAGGGTCAACCGTCGGTCGCGATTTCCATCGGCCCGGCGCAAACAATCGATTCGCTCGTGTCGCGTTGGAGGGCGGACATCGCCGCGGACGTCGCCGCACCCACTCAAACGGCGGCCGCGCAGTCGACTCCGTCATCACGAGTATCCGGTCTGGAGTTGAGAAGGCTCGTATGGGATCGCGTGGCGCCTCTCCTAGGCAACGCAACACGTGTCTTTATCGTTCCCGACGGGACGCTGAACCTCGTTCCGTTCGCGGCATTGCCCGTTGGACAGCGTTCGTATCTGATCGAGCGCGCACCCCTGGTTCATTACCTGTCTGCGGAGCGGGACCTCGTTCCATCATCCGACTCCGCCGGGAGCGTCGGACACGGCCTTTTGGCAGTGGGTGGACCGGCGTTCGACGATGCGACTCTGTTCGCCGCCGGCCAGAGTAAGCGCAATACGGCAGCGAGCAACACGACCACCGCCCTTCGCAGGGCCGTGCGATCGGCGTCTTCGCCGTGCGATGTGAGCCGGGACGTCCAGGCGATCACGTTCACTGCCTTGAAGGGCACGCTCCAAGAGGTTCGTGAGCTCTCGCGTGTGTGGACGACGTCTGCGACTGCGAGTGACGAACCGTCACGCCTCCTGGTCGGGCATGAAGCCAGCGAACAGAGCCTGAAGAAAGACGCGTCCGGATACCGCGTGCTGCATCTGGCCACTCACGGCTTCTTCCTCCGCGACGCCTGCCCGCCCGGGCGCGCGGGGACTCGGGCAGTCGGCGGACTCGTGAGCGCGGGTCAGCCTTCTTCCAATGCATCGCCGGTCGAGAATGCGCTGTTGCTCTCCGGGCTAGCGCTCGCCGGCGCCAACCGTCGAGAGCACGCCTCGCCGAACGAAGACGATGGCATTCTGACGGCCGCGGAGGTCGCATCCCTCAACCTCCGTGGAGTCGAGTGGGCCGTCCTGTCGGCCTGCGATACTGGTCTGGGTGAGATTCGATCCGGCGAAGGTGTGCTCGGCCTGCGACGCGCATTTCACATTGCCGGAGCCAGGACAGTGATCATGAGCCTGTGGCAGGTCGACGACCAGGCGACTCGCGTGTGGATGCGAGAGCTGTACGAAGGGCGTTTGAAGCGTCATCTCGACACCGCTGATGCGATGCGCGACGCGAGTCTCGCTGTGTTGCGCTCTCGCCGAGCGGCGGGACAGTCAACCGCTCCCTTTTATTGGGCCGCCTTCGTGGCCGCGGGGGACTGGCGGTGACCGAGCCCAGGCTTAACTGAGAGGGCTCGTTGCCGTCCGTAGCGACCCGCGAAACCCCGCGCTGTACGAGGGCCGGCTGAAAAGGAATCTGAGCACCGCTGATGCCATGCGCGAGGCGAGTCTCAAGGTACTACGCGATGGCCGCGCAGCTGGACAGTCTACCGTCCCGTTCTTCTGGGCAGCGTTCGGCGCGGCTGGCGATTTGGCGCTGACCTCTTCCGCTCGAGTCCTCGTTACTTTTCCGTTCATGCGACGTTAACCACCTATGAGTCGCGAAAAGCCTACACCTTGCGCTTTCCGACGCTCACGAGGAGGGATATGCTAGGCGCCGTCGCCATCGAGCTGGTTCCCTGGATGGACAAAAAAACGCCAGACGACAGGGCGATGCCGGTCGCCACCGTCGCTTCCCCCACGAGCGCCGAATCCTCGTTCGACCTGGTCCAGCGCGCCAACGCCGGCGACCAGGAAGCGCTCGACACGCTATTCGCGCGCTACTTGCCCAGGCTGCAGCGGTGGGCACACGGCCGCGTCCCTCCGGCGGCGCGCAACGCGCTCCAGACACACGACCTCGTACAAGACACGCTGATCCGAGTCCTCGAAGGGTTGCCCTCATTCAAGCCGCGTCACGAAGGCGCGTTCCAGGGATATGTCAGGACCGTGCTGTGGAACCGCATCCGCGACATTGCGCGCCAATACCAGCGAACGGGGGCGCCGAACCCGCTCGACAGTGAAATCACCGGACATGAGGATTCTCCAATCGAGCTGGTGATCGCCTGGCAGCTGCTCGATCGGTACGAGGTTGCACTCGAGCGCCTGCGACCCGAAGAGAAGGAGCTGATCATCGCGCGCATCGAGATGGGCCTTCCCCATGCCGAGATCGCCGCGATGTTCAACAAGCCGAGCGTCGCCGCCGTGCACATGGCACTCAGTCGGGCGCTCGTCAGACTCGCAGAGGAGATGGCATATGAGCGGAAGCGATGACGCCCCGCTGCTCTTAGCTGCCGAGAAGATTTCGAGCGGCGTGCCCGTCGACTGGAAAGAAGTCCAGGACCAGATTGCGACACCTGACCAGGCGGCTATTGCCGAAGAACTCCGCTCGATAGAGCAGTTCGCCCAGATAAGCGGGCAGGCGCCCGCCACATGGGGCCGCTTTCACATTGTGTCCGAGATCGGGCGCGGCACGTTCGGCACAGTGTATTGCGCGATCGATCCGACCCTTCAACTCGAGGTCGCGCTCAAAGTCATCCGCGCGCGCGTTCCCGGCATCCCCATCGACAAAGAGAGAGCGCTCGAAGAAGCCCGTCGCCTGGTCAAGGTGAAACACCCGAACGTGGTCAGGGCGTACGGCGCAGAACTCATCGACAACGAAGTCGGACTCTCGATGGAGATCGTGAAAGGACACACGCTCGATGAGATCGTGAGGCGCCAGGCGCCGTTCAGCGCGAACGAAGCGACGCTCATCGGTATCGATCTCTGTAAAGCACTGGCCGCCGTTCACGGCAGCGGCATCCTGCATGGCGACATCAAGGCGCACAACGTCATGCGCGAAAACGGTGGACGCACCGTCCTGATGGACTTCGGTACCGGCCGGGATCTGCGGCGCGAGCCGACAGGCCCGGGGAAAGACTTCGCCGGCACACCGCTATACCTCGCGCCCGAAGTCTTTGACGGTCACTCTCGTACGCCTTCGTCGGAGATCTATAGCCTGGGCGTGCTCCTCTACTTCCTCGTCACCGGTAAGTACCCGGTCGAAGGTGATTCACGTACCGAAATCGAACGGTTGCACGATCGATCGGATCGCCGCAGGCCGTTGCGAGACGTGCGCCCGGATTTGCCCGACAGCTTCATCCGCGTCGTCGAGCGGGCTACCGCACAGCGACCGGAGGACAGGTACGCGACCGCCGGCGAACTCGAAGCGGCGCTTGCTCGTGTGCTCTCGCCATCGGGTTCGGATCCTGTCCCTGTCCCTGTCCCGGTGCCAGTGCCGGTGCCGGTGGCGGATCCACCCTCGGGCTGGAAAAAACTCGTCCTCTTCGCGACATCCATTGTTCTGGTCGTCGGTCTCGCGGCGATGACAGTGCCTCGACTGCTGCGATCATCATCGATACCCTCCGAAGGTCGCAGCGCCGTAGTCACGCCGGATGCCAGGGTGGCCGGTACCGATCCAACGACCCCTCCTGGAACGGCGAGCACGTATCGAATCCAGTCGTCGTTCTACCGGGAAACCAAGGGAGTCCTGCAACGGCTGAAGCCTGACGATAAACTGACCCAAGGCGACGCGCTGTCGTTGCAGGTTCAAGCGTCGATTCCGCTGTATTTCTACATCGTCAACGAAGACGAGTTCGGCGACTCCTTTCTGTTGTTCCCGCTGCCGGGTCAAGGACTGCAGAATCCCTTACAACCGGGACAGCGCCAACGGCTTCCGTCCACGCCAGATGGAGAATTGATATCCTGGCAAGTCACAAGCACGGGTCAACGGGAACACTTCCTGCTCGTGGCAAGTCCTGAGCCTTCGACGGAATTCGCCGAGGTCTTCACACAGCTGCCGAAGCCCGTGTTTGGTCGCGTGCTTCAGAACGCGAGGCTCTCGAGCGATGCGATTCTCCGATTACGAAGCGTTGGCGGCCTGACTTCTTCTCCGGTACAGGCCGACCAACAGCTGCGACTGATGCCGGCGTTTTCTACGCCGCTGACCGACAACGAAGAGACAGTCCAGGGCGTGTGGATCCGCCATGCGTCGTTCATGAATCCAGATAAGTAGACGATGGGTCCGGCTAACGCCGGACATTACGACCACGTGCAGAGGTAGTGTCCGCCTTCAGGCGGACCTTAGATGTGCGACGAGGTGCTCCAGCCGCGCGAAATGCGTCCCGCGCCAGTAAACACGTTGACAATCCCTGCACCGCTTGAACGACCGAAAGCGCCGAAAGACGCGCGGTGGCACGAGCCCCTCGACATGCTTGCGCTCCACCGCACCGAGAAGACCGTTACAGGTCAGGCAACGGGTAAATGGACGGAATGCTCGTTTCAGTTGCAACGCCTCGACGACCTCCCCAACCTGTCGCTCCGGATCGCGCGAGCGCAGCCACTGCCCTCGCACCACCGCCTTGCGCTTGAGCAGACCCACATCACACGTCAGCAGGACTCGTCGCTCGCGTGACGTGAGCTCGGCAAGTTCGCCATCGTCGAGATCGTTCTCGTAGCGGGTGTCGAACCCAAGCAGCCGTAAATAGCGCGCCAGAGTACCAAGGTGCACGTCTGCCACGAAGCGAGGCTGACGCAGTGGCCGTGGTCTCAGGCGATGAAGCGGCGTGATATCGAAGCGCTCGAACTCGGGATACACCGCGACACGCTCGCCGCCCCGCAACCGGCGATCGAAACGAACGGAAACGCCGTCGACCAGGATGAGATCGATCTCGGTGTGCGGCACGCCAAGCGATTCGATCGCGTCCTTGACCGACGGAGTACCTGTGATCTCGCGGGTGATCGTGGTCTTGCGCTGCGCCGGCGGAAGGTAGTCGTTCAGCTCTTCGTAGAAGCGGAATTCACACGTGCACGGGGACACAGATCTCCTGGATCGCTCGCGTCGTGTCGAAGTAGACCTGCGCGTAGTGGTCATGGCGACAGCAGGGACGCACCGCCAGCACTGGCGCCACTGACGTGCCGACGATGTTGAACGACAGGATCTCCACGATGGGAGCGGGCGTGTCGAGCAGATGCGGTACCTGGCGCAGGCGGTGGCGCAAACGCATGCTGACCGGCTCCGGATCGGTGCCCGGCATCAACTGTACGGTGATGTCGACCCGTCGAAACGGCGTGGCGCTGAAATTCTGGACGTTCTCGGAAAAGAGCCGATTGTTGCCCACGTAGGTCACCACGTTGTCCGCTGTCACGATCGTCGTGACGAAGAGGCCGATCTCGCGGACGGTGCCCGTGATACCGACAGCCGCGATCGTGTCGCCCACCTTGAACGGTCGAAACACCAGGAGAAACACCCCGGCGGCAAAGTTGGCCAGCAACCCCGACCATGCCGCACCAACGGCGAGTCCGGCGGCGGCCAGCAGGGCAGCGAACGATGTTGTTTCAATGCCGAGAACGCCGAGAACGGCGATGAACAGCAGGACCTGAAGAAGTATTCCTGCGCTTGTCTCGAGGTACGACGCCAGCGTGGCGTCGAAGTGGCGCAGATGCAGAAACCGGCCAAGGGTGGTCCGGACGAGCTTGATCACCCAGCTCCCGACCATCCAGAGCGCGACGGCGCCCAGAAGTTTCCACGCTGTCGGGATCAAATACAGACGTGCGATTGATTCAACTTGTGCGGTGAGCTCTGAGTCCACGGAGGCGGGGTTGACGCACGCCGAATGCCAACTCGCGGTGTCGGTCCGGCTAAAGCCGGACACTACGATCACCGCCTCAAATTCTCCGGACCCGCGAGAAATCGTGGCCTAGCGGTACGCCGCCGCCTGGATGCCATACAACTCGGCGTAGTGACCTCCCCTGGCCATGAGCGCCTCGTGAGATCCACGTTCCACGACTCGGGCCCCATCGAGCACGACGATCAGGTCCGCCATACGCACCGTTGAGAAGCGGTGTGAGACCAGAATTGTGATGCGACCTTCAGTACTGTCGCTGCGCAAAGCGGCGGAATACCGCTCGAACAACGCGTGCTCGGTTTCCGCATCGAGTGCTGCTGTCGGCTCGTCGAGCACCAGCACGAGCGGCTCATCACGCATGAAGCCACGCGCGAGCGCCAGCTTCTGCCACTGCCCGAAGCTCACGTCGACGCCGCCCGGCCACGCCGGGCCGAGTTGCGTCTCCAGACCTCCAGTCAGCCGCACGATCACATCGTCAGCGCCGGCGCGGCTCACAGCGGCCACGACCGCGGGCTCGTCGTCGAGACGCGGGACGTCGCCGACACCCACCGTGTGACGCGCGCGAAATTCGAAGCGGAAGAAGTCCTGAAATGCGCCGGCGAGCCGCGCGCGCCAGTCGGTGGGCGGAATCCGTGCGAGATCTGTTTGATCGATCAGGATCCGTCCGCTCGTCGGCTCGTACATCTTTGCGAGCAGCTTGACCAGCGTCGACTTCCCGGCGCCGTTCTCGCCGACGATCGCGACGACCGACCCGGCAGGGAATTCGACATCGACGTCATCGAGCACGAGACGATCGGTTCCTGGATACTTGAAGGAGACGTGTTCGAAGCGAATGCCGTGCGACAGCCTTTCGGGCGCGCGCTGATCCGCGGTGGCGACCAGCGAGCGTGCGTAATCTTCCAACCAGGCCAGTCGGATCGCGGCGTCCATCCAGACGCCACGCAGGAACCCGATCTCGCCAACGGTCGCGCCGACATAGAACGACAGCCGCGAACCGGCGGCCAACGTCAGAAGCACATCTCCCGCTGATGCACCAAGGGCAAACGAGACAAAGACGATGGCACCGACGTAGCCGATGCCGAAGATGGCCCAGGCCGCCGTGTGCCACGCGGCCGAACCCCACCGCGAGCGCGCCATCGGCCGATAGGCGAACTCCCACGCCAACCGGCGCTCTTTCACCAGGCGATCGCCGATGCCGGTAACACGCACTTCCTTTCCCGCCGCGGCCGTCGTCGCTGTGTCGAACAAATGACGAGCCAGCCGGTTCGCTTGTGCACCACGCTCGTAGGCGCTTCGCTCGACCGCCGGGCGCCATGTAGACGTGACAACGGTCGGAAGTGCAAAGAGGGCCAGCAGCGCGAGTGCCGGGTGGATCGAGACGAGAAGGCCGATCGTGACGGCGAGGCGCAAGATCCATGCACATGTCGTGAAGAGCGACATGTACATGTGATCGAGCATGAAGACCTGATGGCGCAGCACGGCCAGACGATCGAGGTACTCGGGCCGTTCCTGATGCGCGATCGTGGCAATCGAGGCCAGCAGTGTGGCGACGTGTGATTCGAGCGCGATCGTGACCTTGTCGCGAAATCGTCGCTGGACACGCGTGCTGACGGTCTGGAGAAACCACGTTGCCGTCGCCGACACGCCAAGGGCAACAGCGGCGAATCGGACGAGCGACCAGTTGCCCGCGAGCGCTCCCTCACCCAGCAGCTTGAACCAGAGCGCGAGCAAGGCGTCCGGTAGCGCCGAGAACAGGGCCAGAGAAAACGCTACCGCCATCAGGCGCGGTTCGTGGCTGTACCCGAGCTTGCATAATCGCCACATCGAGGACAACGCTGGAGGCAGGGCCTCGGCCTTCTTGCGCAGGTCAGGCGAGGACGTCATAGGCCTTCCCCTCCTCGTCTTCTGCCGCAAACCGCTGCGCTTGCAGATCGAACATCGTGCGGTATCGTCCGTTCAGCGCCATCAGCTCCGCGTGCGTGCCGAATTCGACGACTTTGCCCTTCTCGAGCACGCAAATGCGATCGACGTGCCGCACGGTCGAGAAACGGTGCGAGATCAGGATGGTCGTGCAGTGGCGCGTCGCCGCGAGGATGCGCTCGAAGATCTCGGCTTCACCACGTACATCGAGCTGCGCCGTCGGCTCGTCGAGCAACACGACTCCCGCGCCTTCCTTGACAGCACACAGCGCGCGAGCGAGCGCAACACGTTGCCATTGCCCACCCGAAAGCTCCGTGCCTCCCTCGTAGCCACGCGATAGCACGGTGTCCAACCGTGTCAGCTTCGCTGCGCCTGCCGCTTCAAGCGCGCCATAGACGACGTCGTCAGGCGCGCCCGCGGGCGTCACGTTGTCACGAAGCGACAGCTCGAAGCGGGTGAAATCCTGGAAGACTGCGGCCAGGCGCGTTCTCCACTCAGTGAGATCGAGCTCGCGCACATCGATCCCATCGATTTCGATCGCGCCGCTCTGTGGGTCGTACAGGCGGCACAGGAGCTTCGCCAGCGTGGTCTTGCCAGCGCCGTTCTGTCCGACGATCGCCAGTGACGTGCCGGCCGGGATCGTCAGGTCGAAGCCATCGAGCACGGGCCCGCCGCCAGGATAGGCAAACGTCACGTCACGAAAGCGAATCTGCCGGGTCGGCAATCCACTCGCGGATCGGCGCCCGGAAGCGAGGTGACCAGCGGACGCCATCGCCGGCAGCAGCCGTTGAACGGCGGCAACCGGGGCCGCTGCGCCGTCGGTTGCCCAGTTGAGGCCGCCGAACGCGATCATCGACGTAGCGACAACGCACTGGGCGTAGGTGACCATCTCTCCAAGGGCAATGCCGCCGTTGGCCGCCGCAGAGACGAGTGCCCAGGCCACGACCACATTGGCAGTCGTGACAATCAGAACACTCCAGACGAGCGGCCGCTCACGAAGACGCGTCGCTTCGTATTGAAGCGTGTGCAAGTGCGTGCGCCGCGCGACGAAGCGCTCGATGGTCCACCGCACCAGGCCAAAGAGCCGCAGTTCCTTGCTCGCCGGCGGATCGACCGCGAGCCGGTACGCGTAGTCGGCATCGCGCTGCGCGCGACGCACTTCGTCGGTGTTGCGGTCATGCCACACCGCGCTCTCGCGCAACAGCCAATGCGTCGCGAGCCACGCTCCCGCCAACAAGAGTGGTGCCCACCACGAGAACCCAAAGAGGACAACGGCGGCCGCGAGCCCACCAACCATGCCGACGAGTCCACCAGCAATGAAGTCCATCGAGTACGAGAGCGGCGGGCCGGTCATGCCGAGATCGAAGTCGCGTGCAACCGTCAAGTCACCGATCAGGGTCGGGTCCTCGAGGTGACACATGCCGGGTGGGCGAACGCATCCTGCCGTCAGCCGATCGTAGAGATACGCAGCCGTGCGATCGCCGAGGTTGTGACTGACGGCCGTCTGAATTGGCGTCATCACCTGCATGAGCACGAAGACGATGCCCACGATCGAAAGGGGACTGACGAGCGGATTCCCTGCTTGCACCGCAGCGACGAGGACACCCATCGCGATCGCAAACACCGCCGGCAGGATTCCGCGCAGGAGCACCACCGCCCACCAAATCACGGCGAGGAACCCGTCCGCCTTTGGCAGAGCCGCAAAGAAGAGCCATTCCTGGCGCTGCCGCATAGATTGCAGCACACTCACAATGCATCCTCCGGCAGGAAGACCCGCCGTTTTGCGTCCGTCGGTACCGGCGCATCTTACCCTGAGCGTCGACCCACGGCATGTCGAGGCACTGTCATTGCAGTATCAGACGGGCATTTGTCGTCACCGATCCGGCGCTACGGCGGACTCGTGTTCCTCAGCAGCGCGCCTGCCGCTGTGGCCCTCGAGTTCCTCGCACCTGAGCGGCACACCGCCCTGTTCTTCCTGTCGATACTTGCCATCGTACCGCTTGCGGGGTACATCGGACGCGCCACCGACGAGCTCGCCGAGCACTTCGGCGGCGCGATCGGCGGCCTGCTCAATGCGACGTTTGGCAACATCGCCGAGGTCATCATCGGGGCGCTGGCACTGCGCGCCGGTTTCACCGATCTCGTGAAGGCCTCGCTGACCGGCTCGATTATCGGGAACACGCTGCTCGTCTTCGGTCTTGCCGCTTTTGTCGGCGGGCTGAAACATCGCGTGCAACATTTCAATCGGACCGCGGCAAGTCTCAACAGCACGATGCTGCTCCTCAGTGTCGTCGCCCTCGTCGTGCCTGCGGTGTTTCATTCGTTGTCCCGCCACAACGAGGGCCCGGAGCTCCGAATGGACACGGAGATCGCCGTGGTGCTGCTGCTCACTTACTGCGCGAGCCTTGTCTTCACGCTCAAAACCCACAAGGAGCCGCACGTGGCGTCACATGCGTCATCCTCGCAGCACCGGACCAGCGTTTCGAGATCCGTCACGGTGCTGCTGGGCGCCACCGCAGGCGTGGCCTGGATGAGCGAGCTGCTGGTCGGCGCGTTGTCCGCCACCACTCAGGCACTCGGGATGAGCGAGTTGTTCGTGGGTGTCGTGGTGGTGGCCGTCATCGGGAACGCGGCGGAACACTACTCGGCGGTCCACATGGCGGCCAAGGGACAGATGGATGCCGCTCTCAGCATCGCAGTCGGATCATCGATCCAGATTGCGTTGATGGTGACGCCGCTCCTCCTCTTCCTGAGCTACGCGATCGCCCCGAAACCAATGAACCTGCTGTTCACGGAGTTCGAAGTCGTCGCCGTGGGTCTTGCCGTGCTGACCATCGCGATGATCGCGCACGACGGCGAGACGCACTGGATGGAGGGCGTCCAGATGCTGGCCGTGTACGCGATTCTCGTCCTCGGGTTTTACTTTCTGCCGCCTGGAAAATAAGCAGTCCGGCTAAAGCCGGACACTACATTGACAGAGGGTCCGGCTAAAGCCGGACACTACGGAGACACGTCATCATCGCGATTGCGTGACCGGCACTGTCGATGTCGCGATGGTGATGGCGCCCCTGCGACTTTGCGCACGGCCAATGTACGCCCCCGCCGCGTATATCACCTGTCCGTTACCCCTGCCGGACGCACCTACAGTAATCAAGAGCCACGGACTGTTGCTGACCGCAGTCCATGTACATTCCGCGGGGGCCGTGACGGCGATGATTCCGCCTCCACCAGGCTGAGGCAACGGCCCGCTCGAAGGTGAGACCGCGTACGAGCAGGTGACGTTACCGCTCTGAATGACGATATAGATCTGTCCCTCGATCGTCAGCAGACCGGTTCGCGCTGAGGCGGACGCATTGGCATCAACGGAGTACTGCACGGTGCCATTACCATTGCCGCGGGCTCCTGCGATCACGTGAAGCCAAGGCGCGTTCGATGCAGCAGTCCACGAACATCCGGCAGACGCAGTTACGCCGACCTCGCTGGACCCACCCGCCGCATCGAATGACTGTGTCGATGGCCGCATCGTGAGCGAGCAATCAGAGACGATCCGACTGAGCGACCCGTTGAGATCGACGACGTAGAGCTCTCCCTGCTCGTCCTCGCCAAATGAAGAGATGTTCATCGTGGTGTCGAACAGGAGGCGTTGCGCGTCGTTCCACGCGAAGATCTCGCCCGAACAGAAGTCTCCGTAGAGATATGTCCCGCTGGCGAGCACGCCGAGCGCGCCTCGATAGACATAGCCGCCCGTTACCGAGCAGCGACCGTTGACGTGCGAGAAGTCGAACAGCGGCGGGATGAAGTTCGCCGGATTGCACAGTGCGGGATCGACGTTGCTGCAAGAAGCGCCTTCGTACACGCGCCAGCCGTAATTGCCACCAGCCACGATCGGCGTGTCGACTTCCTCTCGTACGTTTTGACCAACGTCGCCAACCCACTGCTGGCCGGTGAGACGGTCGAAGCTGAATCGCCAGGGGTTTCGCAATCCAACAGCGAAGATCTCGTCCCTTCCAGTCCGATTCACGAAGGGATTGTCAGGTGGCGACGAATAGCGCGTGGCCGCGACCGGATCGGGCTGGTCCACATTCAGGCGAAGGATCTTGCCGAGGAGGACATCCGCATTCTGCGCGTTGTTCGGCGGATCGTTGCCCGACCCACCGTCGCCGACGCCGATATACAGGTAGCCATCGTTTCCGAACGCGAGCATGCCGCCATTGTGATTGGTCTGAATCGGATGCGGAATCGTCAGGAGCATCGTCTCGGTCGAGCTCGCGATGTCAGAATTCGTCGACGCACCATACTCAGCGATGACGAGAGCGCCGTCTCCTCTTCGCGTGTAATAGACGAAGAAGCGACCGTTCCAGAAATACCGCGGATGGAATGCGAGACCTAACAGCCCTTGCTCACCGCCCGAAAGCACCTTCGTTTGGATGTCGAGAAAAGTTGTAGGCGTCGACGACCCTGGCCGAAGGACCTTGATCGTTCCCCGCTGCTCGACAATGAAGAGACGATTGGTGCCGTCGCCGGCGTGACCGACGAAGACTGGCGCCGAAAGCCCTCCGACGACGGTTGCCAGTCGAAGCTCGGCAAACAGTGGCATTGACCAGCACATGAGAGCGACAGTGACGAGGTACGCGACGTGCCGTGGCTTCATGGATTGCTCCTGTCTCGCGGCGGTATCGTGCGAGGTGCAAGCCATCGGCCAGGGCCACTGCAGATGGCGCGAGCGTGTCCTGCGAGGTGAGACGCTGCTGTAAGGTCGTTCGCTAAGAACGGCGCGACGACCAATGTATGGTTCGAATGCGCCAGTTGTCTGCGTCGCGAGCCAGCACCACGAGTTGCGCGCTGACGAAACTGACAGGACTTCCCTGGAAGGTGCCGTCGTAGTCAGTGAGGGCGATGACCCATGCCGTGTTGCCCTCGAACGTCACGCGCATCGGACCTCGCTTGCCGGTGACCTGACTCTCGAACTCGATATCCGCGGGGAGATGGTTGGCTTCGTATTCGGCACGGGTCTCGAGCTTGCCTGATTCGAGAAAGACGGCATCGTGAGCGATCACGCTCATGGCCGCGGCAGGGTCTCCCTTCTTGATTGCGGCATAGAAGGCCTCGACGACGGCGATGACTTCTGACTCATTGGGAGATGCCGGAGGCGGTGCGCCACACGCCGACACCAGCAACACGGTCGTCGCGATCAAGCCGTATCCGAGACATCGTTGGCGCCTCATAGAGTCACGGAGTGTAACACCGCATTCTCACTCGTCGGGGGCCGAACTTCCGCCAGAAGGCGGCGAGGGAGGCATCGACGGTCCTGGGGGAATTCGAACCGTCCTATCGACGTAACGACGGACGTGGCGGACACGGGGTCGGTGAACGCAGTGCCGGCGTTCGACACCTGGGTGATTTCGCTGCTGCAGGCGGCGCACACCACCGCGCCGTGCGGAATCGGCCTTCCACACGACGGACAGTTCGGTAGCGACGAACTACCTGAGGGGAGCGACATACCGGCGCAGCTCAAGCATTATCCCCGACTGGCTCAGTTGGAGAGCCGTCAAGCGGTCCCCGCTGCCACATAGTGGGATTTCCTGCCCGGCTCTCGGACCTGTCGGCGATTCGACTCGATCGCTCGAAATTCCAGCAAAAAGCTGCGGGACGACGCTCCGTGAACCTGCCGGCGATCGAGGACGTAGTAGGGGGCGCGTGCGTACGAGATTCACTGCCATTACGTTCATCACATGGATGCTGGTTATCGCGACCGGCATCTACGTGTATGTCGCGCGCGCCGACATCGTCAGAGACGAGATCCTCGTGCTGTCGTCGGCATCGACGGCCGTTGCCGCGGCGACGTACTTCGTGATGGGGTGCATTCGCGGCTTCACGTTGATCCCGGTGACTTACCTCATTCCGTTGGGCCTGCCGTTTCTCTCGCCGACCGTGCACTTTCTGCTGACGATCGGCGGCGTACTGGTGTCTTCGGCCAGCATCTACTACCTTTCGGAACGACTGCAGCTGGCCGCGTACTTCGAAACGCGCCATTCGGAGCAGGTCGACCGGGTTCGCGGATTGCTGCGCCGGCGGGAATTGCCAAGCGTCATCGGCTGGAGCCTCTTCCCCATCGTCCCCACCGATCTCATTTGTTACGTCTGCGGATCGCTCGGGATCGACGTCCGCAAAATGTTGGCAGGAATCTTCGTGGGTGAGGGCCTCATCTGTGC
>Ga0209382_10004340_pt1 | contig 19000 bp, 13 predicted proteins | sample SoiMetdeltSBSDD5_FD_187599 | JGI IMG/M metagenome (GOLD analysis project Ga0209382, IMG submission 187599) | Bulk soil microbial communities from a Populus tree surrounding site in Tennessee, USA - Soil MetaG P. deltoides SBSDD5 (SPAdes) (version 2) | ecosystem: Environmental > Terrestrial >...
ACGAGGAAGGCCAGCAGGGCCCGCACCCGCTCGCGCCTCAGGTCGGGGTCGGTGACCATCTCGCCGTTCCGCACCAGGGCGAGCGGACCGAGGCAGGCGATCTCGGTGGTGTGCAGGGGCGGCGCCGGGACCGCGGCCAGCAGCGAGCGAGCGGGACGGGCGCTGCGGTTGCGCTGCGCGGCCACCGCCCGGACCGCGTCACGACCGACGGGACCGAGCGCCTCCAGGATGGCCCCGCCTTCCGCACGCCCGCACGCTTCCAGGCCGAGGGCCAGCTCGACGGCGAAGCGGTGATGCAGCGCGGCCCGCACCCGCTGGGGGTCGGACACGTCCACCGGGGGCAGCGGCCGGCCCTCTCGCAGGGCGACCACAGCGGCGGACAGGCTGCGGGCGTGCTCGAAGGCCCCGCCGAGGCCGGCCCGATCCCAGTAGTCGCGGGTCGCCGGCACCAGCACGTAGGTCATGCACAGCCCGTGCCGCCAGGTGCGCCGCTCATGGTCGCCCAGGTTGCCGTGGGCCTGCACCACCTTCTCCAGCACGGTGGTCGCCGTGTCCTCGTCGTCGTCGGCCAGCAGCACCGCGGCCTCGGCCAGGCCCATGCGGGCGGCGACACCGGTGCGATCGCCCTCGACCCGCTGGGCGGCGGCCAGGGTCCGGCGAGCCTCGTCGAGGCGACCGAGCGCTCCGTAGGTGTAGGCGCTCTGGGTGAGGATCACGATGAGGTTGCGGGCGACGCCGGACGCGCGGATGCGCTCGACCAGCGACGGCAGCGCCGCCACCACCTCGTCGACGTGGCCGAGCCACCAACGGGCCCCGAGGTAGCTGGCCTCGATCGTGAGCGCGAGCGCGGAATCGGCCGCCGGAGGCATGCCGTCGAGGATCTCCAGGCTGGCCTCGGGCTGGCCCATGCCTCCGAGCGTGGTGGCCCGCAGCCACTCGGAGATCGCCTCCCAGGACGGGTCGAGCACCCCGGGCTCGATGGCTTCGAGGGTCGCCACCGTGGCGTCGTCGTCGCCCTCGAGGTCGGCGATGACGGCGCGCGCCACGGCCAGTATGCCTCGGGCCAGGGCGTGGCCCGAGGCCTCCAGCTCCACCACCCGCGGGTACAGCTCGCCCAGCAGGACCAGGTCGCCGTGCCACCAGGCCACCCGACCGAGGAGGGCGATGGCGGCCAGCTCGCCGTCGACGTCGCCCCCTTCGCGGCAGAGCTGGATGGCGTGGCGCAGGGGCTCGATGGCGTCCACGGGCGCGGCCAGCGATGCCCGCAGCCCGGCACCCAGGGCGGCCCCGGCCGTGTCCTGCGCCTCGGGCGGCACGGCCGCCAGCCAGCGGTCGAGCTGCCGCGACGGCGGGCGCTGCGGACCGATGGCCGCCGCCCGCAGGATGTCGGGCAGCATGTCGCGCAGCCCGCCGTCGGTGGCCAGGCTGACCGCCTCGTCCAAGCGCTGGCCGGCCACCAGGTGGCTGATGGCGCGGCGGCGCATCGCCGTCCGCTCCTCGGGCGGGAGGGCGAGAGCCTGCGCCGTCCGCCAGAGCGGATGCGGCACGCGCCAGCCCCCGGCGCCCCGGGCCACCAGCGGGACCCCGGCGAGCACCCGGGCCAGCTCGACCGGCTCGCCCAACGCCGCGCCGGCCAGCGCGTCGTCGGCGCCGCCCAGGTCGGACAGCGTGGCCAGCACCCGCCGGCGCTCGGGGCCGAGGGGCTCCAGCACCTCCTCCCACAGGTAGTCACCCGCCAGGTTGCCCTTCACGCTGGCCGCCAGCTCGGCCATGGCGGGCCAGCCGCCGGTGTCGCCGAGGCGCTCCACCGACAAGCCCCGGCGGGCGGCGAACCCGGCCAGCTCGTGCTCGGAGAAGCGCAGGTCGTCCTCCGCCAGCTCCAGCACCGCGCCCTGGGTCACCAGCCGGGTCACCGGGACCGCCGGAGCCCAGCGGCTCGCCAGCAGCACGTGGCCGTTGGCCGGCAAGGCGTCGACCAGCGCGGCGAGCCAGCGGGCGCCGGGCGAGCCGGTGGTGAGGCAGTGGGCGTCGTCGATCACCAGGCACACCGCAGCCGGGGACCGCCGCCACACCGCGTCGGCCACCGCCGCCGGGCCCGGCGGGTCGGGCCGGGCCGCGACCGGGTCGTCGCCCGTCCCGGCCGGTGACGCCACTGCGGCCATCAGGTCCCGGGCCAGCATCTCGCCGTCGGCGTCGCCGGGAGCCAGGCCGAGCCACACGTCCTCGCCCCTCGGCGCGAGCCGGTTTTCGGCCACGGCCTGGGCCAGGAGCGTGGTCTTCCCCAGCCCCGGACCCCCCACCATCACCGTGACCCGTTGCTCCCAGCGGCCGAGCAGCGCGCGCAGCAGGCGAGGCCTGGTGAGCGAGCCGGACCTCGGCTCGGGGGGCTCGAACCGGAACGAGCGGGGCATGTGCTCCGCCAGGCTAAGTCGCCGACCCGCCGGGCGGGGCGACACGCGCCGCCACCTGCGGCTTCGCGCTCGCTAATGCCGCGACGGCACGCTGCGTGGGCTCAGCGGGGGACCGGGGGCTGCCCAGGCGGGCGGCGGCGGGCTCCGGTCCCCCACTGGGCTTTCCCGAGGGAAGGGCGACGATGGCGGACAGCAGGGTCGACGAGGTGGCGGACGGGATCTACCGCATCTCCACCTGCCTGCCGCACGGCATCGCTGATAGGGATCTCACCGTCAACCAGTTCCTGGTGCTGGCGGACGAGCCCTTGCTGTACCACACGGGGCTGCGGGCGAGCTTCCCCGAGACGGTGGCGGCGGTGGACCGCGTGCTCCGCCTGGAGCGCCTGCGCTGGCTGTCGTTCGGGCACGTCGAGGCGGACGAGTGCGGGGCCATGAACCAGTACCTGGCGGTAGGGCCGCAGCTCGAGGTGGCGTTCGGCGCGCTGGGCTGCCGGGTGTCGGTCGACGACCTGGCCGACTCGCCGCCCCGGCGTCTCGCCCCGGGCGAGGCCCTCGACCTGGGCGGCCGGCGGGTGGTGGTGGTTCCGACGCCGCACGCGCCCCACAACGCCGAGGCCCAGGTGCTGTACGAGGAGACGACGGGCACGCTGCTGTGCGGTGACCTGTTCGCCCAGCTGGGCGACGGGCCGGCCGTGACCGGCGACAGCCTGGTGGAGGCGGCGATCGAGGCCGAAGGGGTGCTGTGCAGCGCCGCGCCGGGCGACGTCGTCCCGGCCACGCTGGAGCGTCTGGCCGAGTTCGCGCCCCGCACTCTGGCGGTCATGCACGGCTCGTCGTTCGAAGGCGACTGTGCGGGGGCGCTGCGTGACCTGGCCGCCGCCTGGCGTGCCAGATGGGGTTGACGTCCCGGGCGGCCGGCTTCTCCCCGCCCGTCGCCCGGGACGCCACCCGATCCCCCTTCCCCCGGGGCGTCGGGCTTACCATCTCCCCATGTCAACCGAAGATCGCGACGACCCCGGCGCCGACACGGCGATGTTCCGGGCCTTCGTCGATGAGGGCAGGGAGCCGGGCGCCGGCCCGGCCACGACTCGCTGGGTCCTCGTGGCCGTCATCGCGGCGGTCGTCGTCGTGCTGATCGGCGTGCTGCTGATCGCCTAGCCCTGGGCGGTGAGGAAGGGCCGCGGGTCCTCCGCGCGTGTGTAACCCTTGGCTCACTATGCCGACAGCGATCGATCCGTCCGACCACCGGTGGTACCAGCGTGCCGTCTTCTACGAGGTGGCGGTGCGCGGGTTCTTCGACTCGGACGGTGACGGGTTCGGCGACTTCAAGGGCCTCACGCAGAAGCTCGACTACCTGGAATGGCTGGGTGTCGACTGCCTGTGGCTGCTGCCCTTCTACCAGTCGCCGCTGCGTGACGGCGGCTACGACATCAGCGGCTTCCTGACCGTGCTGCCCGAGTCGGGCAAGGTCGACGACGTCGCCGAGTTCCTCACCCAGGCGCACCGCCGGGGCATCCGGGTGATCGCCGACCTGGTGATGAACCACACGTCGGACCAGCATCCCTGGTTCCAGGAGTCCCGCACGAACCGCACCAACCCCAAGGCGGACTGGTACGTGTGGAGTGACGACAACGAGCGCTGGAGCGAGGCCCGGGTCATCTTCGTCGACTCCGAGCCGTCGAACTGGAGCTACGACCCGCTGCGCGAGCAGTACTTCTGGCACCGCTTCTTCCACCACCAGCCCGACCTCAACTTCGACAACCCCGAGGTCCAGGAGGCGATGCTCGACGTCGTGCGCTTCTGGCTGGACCTGGGGCTCGACGGGTTCCGGCTCGACGCCGTGCCCTACCTGTTCGAGCGGGACGGCACCAACGGCGAGAACCTGCCCGAGACACACGACTACCTGCGCCGGGTACGCAAGACGGTCGACGCCGAGTTCCCCGGGCGGGTGCTGCTCGCGGAGGCCAACCAGTGGCCTACCGACGTCGTGGACTACTTCGGCGCCGGCGACGAGTGCCACATGTGCTTCCACTTCCCGCTCATGCCCCGCATGTTCATGGCCGTCCGCAAGGAGCAGCGCCACCCCATCACCGAGATCCTGGCCCAGACGCCGGAGATCCCCGACGGCGCCCAGTGGGGCATCTTCCTCCGCAACCACGACGAGCTGACCCTGGAGATGGTCACCGACGACGAGCGGGACTACATGTACAGCGAGTACGCCAGCGATCCCCGCATGAAGCTGAACCTGGGGATCCGGCGAAGGCTGTTCCCGTTGCTCGACAACGACGAGGGCAAGGCCGAGCTGTTCCACGCCATGCTGTTCTCGATGCCCGGCAGCCCGGTCATGTATTACGGCGACGAGATCGGCATGGGCGACAACATCTACCTGGGCGACCGCGACGGCGTGCGCACGCCGATGCAGTGGAGCCCGGACCGCAACGCCGGCTTCTCGACCACGGACTTCGCCCGCCTGTTCCTGCCCCCGCTCATGGACCCGGTGTACGGCTTCCAGGCGGTGAACGTGGAGGCCCAGGAGCGCGACCCGTCGAGCTTCCTGCAGTGGCTGCGCCGCATGCTCGCGGTCCGCAAGCAGCACCCGGTGCTGGCCATGGGAGAGTTCGAGGTGCTGCACGCCGAGAACCCGTCCGTCCTGGCCTACCTGCGCCGGGGCCTGGGCGACGACGGGGAGGAGGACATCGTGCTGTGCGTCAACAACCTGTCCCGCTTCCCCCAGCCGTGCGAGCTGATGATGGAGCAGCTGGCCGGCAAGGTCCCGATCGAGCTGATGGGCCGGGTGCCCTTCCCGCCCATCGGCGAGCTGCCCTACTTCGTGACCCTGGCGGGCCACGGCTTCTACTGGTTCGAGCTGGTCGAGCCGCAGCCCGACGACGGCCCGGTCAGCTAGCGCCCGTCCTGGCCGCCCTCGCTACCGGTAGTCCGGGTTGGGGTAGTCGTACCGGCAGCCGGCGTCCCAGCCCCGCCGCTGGTTGCCGTGCACCGGCACGCCGCCGTTGTCTTTGAGCATCCGGGCGACGTGCAGCAGGTTCCAGGTCATGAACGTGGTGTTGCGGTTGGTGAAGTCGTTCTCCGGGCCGCCCGAGCCGGGGTCCAGGTACGACGGTCCCGGGCCCGCCGGGCCGATCCAGCCCGCGTCGGCCTGGGGCGGGATCGTGTAGCCCAGGTGCTGCAGCGAGTACAGGATGTTCATGGCGCAGTGCTTGATCCCGTCCTCGTTGCCGGTCACCACGCAGCCACCGACGCGGCCGTAGTAGGCGTACTGGCCGGCCTCGTTGAGCTGTGACGAGTTGCCGTAGAGCCGCTCGATGATCCGGGTGCACACCGACGACTTCTCACCGAGCCAGATGGGTGTGCACAGCACGAGGATGTCGGCCGCGAGGATGCGCCCGAACAGCTCGGGCCAGTCGTCGCGCTCCCAGCCGTGCTCGGTCATGTCCGGCCACACGCCCGCCGCGATGTCGTGGTCCACGGCCCGGATCACGTCGACCGCGACGCCCTGGTGCCGCATGATCTCCTGGGAGATGGCGGCCAGGCCCTCGGTGTTGGACACCTCGGGGGAGCGCTTCAGCGTGCAGTTCACGAACACGGCCCGCAGGTCGCGGTAGTCGACGGGCCACTCGCCCTCGCTGGACATCGCACCCTCCTGGCGTCGTCGTGGGCCCCACACCTTGGCACCTCGGCGGAGTGGGCTCGACCATCACTGTCCGGCGTACTCCCTGGTCACCGGCGTTGCGGCGGTTGTGCCGCGCGTCACGAGCGTTCCCGAGGTGTCGTTCAAGTGCTAGGCAGGTGAGGTGCCAAGCCTCGACGATCTGGCCGAGAAGCTGGCTCCGCTGCTGGGTGACTTCCTGCCCCGGCAACGGTGGTACGCAGGCCACGAGACCCCCGCCGCCGTGGCGGTGACCACCCTCGACCGGCGCGAGGGCGATCCGGCCCTGGTCTGGTACCTGGTCGAGGCGGTCGACCCCGCGGGCGGGCCCGCCACCTACCAGGTGGTGCTGGGCGGCCGCCCGGTCGGCAGCGAGTCCGACTTCCTGCAGGGCAAGCAACGGGTGACGGTGGGCGAGGTCGACGGCCTGCTGTGGTACGACGCGCTGGTCGATCCGGACCTGGCGCTCACCGTGCTGGAGCGAGTGGCGCCCGACGAGTCCGCCCAGGTGGCCCGGCCGCTGGTGGTGGAGCAGTCCAACACCTCGGTGGTCTACGACGAGCGGCTCATCCTCAAGCTGTTCCGCCGGGTCCATCCCGAGCCCAACCCCGACGTCGAGATCACCGACGTGCTGGGCGAGCGGGGCTTCCCCCACGTCGTGCCGCAGCTCGCCGAGCTGCGCTACGAGGGCGCCGACCTGGCCGTCGTGCGCCAGTACATGCTGGGCGCCACCGACGCATGGCAGCTGGCGCACACGTCTCTGCGCGACCTGCTCGGCACCCGGGTGCCGCCGGAGGAGGCGGGCGCCGACTTCGGGCCCGAGGCGCACACCCTCGGCGAGGTGACGGGCCGGCTGCACCTCGCCCTCGCCGAAGCGTTCGGCACCAGCCGGGGCGATCCGGAGGCGTGGTTGCAGGGCTTCCGGGCCCAGCTCGACCGGCTGCCCCGGGACGAGGTCGAGGTCGGCGGCGAGATGGTGAAGGCGTCGGACCTGATCGACGTGGCCGCGGTGGACGCGGTGCTGAGCGAGCTGCTCGAGGTCGGTGACGCGGGGCCGTCGCTGCGCATCCACGGCGATCTGCACCTCGGCCAGTTCCTGCTGGGCGACGCCGGCTGGTTCGTCCTCGACTTCGAGGGCGAGCCCGTGCGACCGATGCTGGAGCGGCGGGGCACGGGCTCGCCGCTGCGGGACGTGGCCGGCATGGTGCGGTCGTTCCACTACGCGGCCCGTACCGGGCTGGCCGAGCGCGGCCGGGACGTCGACGACGAGCTCGTGGCGCTGGCCGAGGCCTGGGAGTCGCGGGCGGTCGCCGCCTACTGGCACGGCTACGAGGGTGTTCCCGGCATCGAAGCGCTGCTCCCGGCCGCGGCCGAGGACCGCGCCCGGGTGCTGCGAGCCTTCGAGCTCGACAAGGCGGTGTACGAGATCACCTACGAGCTGGCGCACCGGCCCGACTGGGTGGGCATCCCCGCCGCCGCGGTGCGGCGCGCCCTGGCGCTCGCCTCCTGATGCCTTCGCGTCGCGACCCGGCGGAACTCGACCAGCTGGCCGCGGGGACGTGCCGCGACCCGCACCGGGTGCTGGGCGTCCACGCCGAGCGCGGGCAGGTGGTGGTGCGGTCGTGGCGGCCGGGGGCGACCTCGGCCACGCTCGAAGGGCGTCCCATGCGCCGGGTCCACGACGCCGGCGTGTTCGAGGTGCTGCTCGACGCCGAGCCCAAGCCGGGCTACGCCGTGACGTTTCGCTGGGACGGGGGCGGCGAGCACACCGCGGTCGACCCATGGCCGTTCTGGCCGTCGCTCGGCGACCTCGACCGGCATCTGTTGGGCGAGGGCCGCCACGACCGGCTGTGGACGGTGCTGGGGGCCCACACCCGCGCCCACCAGGGCACCGAGGGCACCGCGTTCGCGGTCTGGGCGCCCTCGGCCCGGGCGGTGCGGGTGGTGGGCGACTGGAACGGCTGGGACGGCCGGGTCCACCCCCTGCGCAACCTGGGCTCCTCGGGCGTGTGGGAGATATTCGTGCCGGAGGCGGCGCCGGGCCAGCGCTACAAGTTCGAGGTGGTGGGGGCCGACGGCGTGACCCGGCTCAAGGCCGACCCGTTCGCCACCGCCACCGAGGTGCCGCCCGCCACCGCCAGCCGGATCTTCCGGTCGGGCTACGAGTGGGGCGACCGCCAGTGGATGGCGGCCCGGGCCCGGTCCCGGCCGTGGGACGAGCGGATGTCGGTCTACGAGGTCCACATGGGCTCGTGGATGCGCCATCCCGACGGCCGCAGCTACGGCTACCGCGACCTGGCCGAGCGGCTGGCGGACCACGTCGCCGACCTGGGCTTCACCCACGTCGAGCTGCTCCCGCCCACCGAGCACCCGTACATGCCGTCGTGGGGCTATCAGGTCACGAGCTACTTCGCCCCGACCGCCCGCTACGGCGATCCCGACGGCTTCCGGGACCTGGTCGACCACCTGCACCGGCGAGGCATCGGCGTCATCGTCGACTGGGTGCCGGCGCACTTCCCCCGCGACGAGTGGGCGCTGGCCCGCTTCGACGGCACCGCGCTGTACGAGCACGCCGATCCCCGCCAGGGCGAGCACCCGGACTGGGGCACGCTGGTGTTCGACTTCGGCCGCAACGAGGTGCGCAACTTCCTCGTCTCCAGCGCCCGCTACTGGCTGGAGGAGTTGCACGTCGACGGCCTGCGGGTCGACGCGGTGGCTTCGACGCTGTACCTCGACTACTCGCGGGCCGAGGGCGAGTGGGTGCCCAACCGCCACGGCGGGCGGGAGAACCTGGAGGCCATCGCCTTCTTCCAGGACCTGAACACGGTGGTGCACCGGGACGTGCCCGGGGTCGTGACCGTGGCCGAGGAGTCGACCGCCTGGGGCGGGGTCACGCGTCCCGCCGACGCCGGGGGCCTGGGGTTCAGCCAGAAATGGAACATGGGCTGGATGCACGACACCCTGACCTACTTCTCGCACGATCCCGTGCACCGGAAGTGGCACCACGACCTGCTCACGTTCGGCCTGACCTACGCGTGGAGCGAGAACTTCGTGCTGCCGCTGAGCCACGACGAGGTGGTCCACCTCAAGGGGTCGCTGCTCGGCAAGATGCCGGGCGACCAGTGGCAGCGTTTCGCGAACCTGCGGGCGCTGTACGCCTGGATGTGGTCGCACCCGGGCAAGCAGCTGCTGTTCATGGGGGCCGAGCTGGCCCAGGAGCGGGAGTGGAGCCACGACCGGGAGATCGACTGGTTCCTGCTCACCGACCCGCTGCACCGCGGCGTGCGCGACCTGCTGCGGGAGCTCAACCGCGTCGAGGCGGCCCGGCCCGCCCTGTGGTCGGCGGACACGGTGCCCGCCGGGTTCCGGTGGCTCGATGCCGACGATCGCACCAACTCGGTGTACGCCTTCATGCGCATGGGCCCCCACGGTCCGGCGGCCACCGGCGACCTGGAGGGCGTGGTGGCGGTCGTGGCCAACCTGACGCCGGTCCCCCGGCATGGCTACCGCCTCGGCCTGCCCCTCTCCGGCCGGTGGGTCGACGCGCTGAACACCGACGACGAGCGCTGGGGCGGCAGCGGTGTCGTCCAGCCCGAGGTGACCACCGACAGCACCCCGTGGCAGGGCCAGCCCGACTCGGCGGTCCTCACCCTGCCTCCGCTGGCGGTCCGCTGGCTCGTTCCCGCGGAAGGTGACAGCCCTTAGCGAAATGCCCGGGTTAGGGTTCGCGCCGGCGGGCTGGGGAACTGACGGAGGCTGGAGTGAAGCGGTGGTACAAGTCGACCGCCGTCGCGCTGTTGGCGGTGCTGGCGCTCGCGCCGGGCGCCTGCGGCGGGGACGACGACGGCGGTGGTGACGGCGAGACGGGCTCAGGCGACCGCGAGACCACGACGACTGCGGCGGACCCGGAGACCACGACCACCGCCGCGCTGACCCCCGAGGAGCAGGTGCTGCGCGACTACGACGCGGCGCGCCAGGCGGTCGTGGCCTCGGCCAACCCGCCGAACCCCGATCACCCGGACCTGCTGGCCCACTTCGGCGGCGACGCGCTGGCGCGCCAGCAGAGCACGCTGCGCGAGTGGCAGGGCCTCAACGTCGGCGCGCAGACGACCGTGGAGACCCACCCCGAGGTCACATCGATCAACGGCGACCGTGGAGACCCACCCCGAGGTCACCTCGATCAACGGCACCGTCGCCACGGTCCGCGACTGCTTCACCGACACGAGCCAGGTGGTCGACCTGGCGACGGGCGAGCCGGGCGAGTCCGGGTCCACCACGCAGCACGTCGACGTCACGCTGGAGCAGCGCGACGGCGTGTGGATCCTCACCCGGCAGGAGCTACGGGAGGACCCGTGTCCCTCATGAATCGCATCAGAGCTGCGCTGGCCATCAGCGCAGCCGTCCTCGTGGCCGCCGCCACGCTCGTCCTCGCCCCCGAGCCGGCGGCCGCCGACCCGATCTGCCCCAGCTGCGGCTCGACCGTGACGCCGGTTGCGGACGGCTTCCTCGCCCAGGTGCGGGCCGACAGCACCACCCTGAACAACGCGCACGCCCACCCCGAACCTTGCGTCGTGCACGGCATCGACCCGGCCACCGGCCAGCCGCGGGACTACCCGGGCATCTGGCAATGGCGCACCACGGCCGCCACCGAGGAGTCCTTGGACGCCATCAGCGGTACCGCCACCGGCCGCCACTACCGCCACGAGTGCTACAGCGAGGAGTACCACCACGGCGGGTTCGGCGACCTCGACACGCTCCGGGAGTTCCAGGTCGCCCCGCAGGCGCTCGCCCAGCTGGCGATCGACGACGCGCTGGCCCGTGTCGGCACCCACACGCTGTCGACCAGCCCCACCGCGCCGTCGCTCGTGGGCCTGGACACCTGGTACTGGGCCACCATGGGGGGAGCGCCGATCGGTCCGGTGACGGAGAGCGCGAGCGTTCCGGGCACGACCGTGGTGGTGACGGCCAGCCCCAGCAACCTGCGGGTCGACCCGGGTGACGGCAGCGCGGTGATCGAATGCGCCGGCTTCGGCGTCCCGTACCGCGTGGGCGGCACGTCCGACTGCACGACCAGCTACCAGAGCGCGGGCACCTACACGGTCACGTCCACCCTCATGTGGTCGGGCACCTACACGGTCGACGGAGCAGGCCCGTTCCCGGTCGTCACCCCGGTAGCCCGCGTGGCCAACGTGGACCTGGCGGTCGAGGAGGCCCAGGCCATCAACACCTGACCACCCGTCGACCCACCTCCGTCACCCCGGGGTCACCGGGGTCTCCGGGCCCACCTATCGGGTGGTGTTTGCGTCCGCAACGGTGCTAGGCAAGCACGGTCGTGTCTGGTGACGTCCCCCCTCAGCCGCTCGACCACGATGAGCGCAGCCTGTTGTCTCCGCAGTTCGCCGTCGTCATGCTCGCGGCCTTCGCCTACTTCATTGCTTTGGGCGCGCTGCTGCCGACGGTCCCCCGCTTCGTGCGGGACGAGCTCGGGGGCGGCGCGGCGCAGGTGGGGATCGGCGTGGGGGCGTACTCGGTGTCGGCCGCCCTGCTGCGGCCCTGGGTGGGCCGCATCGGCGACACCCGGGGGCGGCGCCTGCTGGCCGTGGCCGGGAGCTGCGTCGTGGCCGTCTCGATCCTGGGCTACACCCTGGCCACCAGCCTGTGGATGCTGGTGCTGGCCCGGCTGGTCACCGGGGCGGGCGAGGCCGCGGTGTTCGTGGGCCTCGCCACCGCCGCTCAGGACCTGGCGCCCGACCACCGCCGGGGCGAGGCCGCTTCGTACTTCTCCGTGGCGCTCTACGGCGGGCTGGCCGTGGGCCCACCGCTGGGCGAGACCCTGGTCCGCCACGGCTTCACCACCCTGTGGTGGGTGCTGGGCTCGTTCGCCGGGCTCGCCGCGGTGGCGTCCGTCTTCATCCCCAAGGGCAAGACCGTGCCCGCCGAGGAGCTGGGGCACCGCCGCTTCCTCCAGCCCGACGCGCTGTGGCCCGGCCTGATCCTGCTGCTGGGGCTGATCCCCTTCACCGCCTTCGCCGCGTTCGTGCCGCTCTACGCCGACGAGATCGGGCTGTCGAGCGTGGGCGGGGTGTTCGTCCTCTATGGCGTTCTGGTGCTGGTCATCCGCATCGTCGGCGCCCGCCTGCCGGACCGGCTGGGCTGGCAGCGGGGCTCCACGTTCGCCCTGTGCGGCGTGACCCTCGGCATCTGGCTGCTCGCGGCGTGGGGGTCGATCGGCTCGATCTGGGTGGCGGCGGTCGCTCTCGGCCTCGGCATGTCCCTCATGTACCCGTCGCTGTTCACCGCGGTGATGGCCGCCGCGCCCGAGGAGGAGCGCAGTCACGCGGTCGGTACCTTCTCGGTGTTCTTCGACCTGTCGCAAGGCTTCGGTGCCACGTTCATCGGCCTGGTCATCTCGCTGACCAGCGGGAACGATCGTGCCGGGTTCGCCGCCGCGGGCGCGCTGGCCTTCGGCGGCCTGGTGGTCCAGATCCTGCTCCGGGACCGGATAGGCCAGTCGCACGCCCGCTCCCGCCCGGCGGTCCCCGCGCCTAACGTCGTCTGATCACCGACGTCGCCTTCGTCCTCCACGGCCACTTCTACCAGCCCCCTCGCGAGAACCCCTGGACCGAAGTGGTGCCCCGCCAGCCCGCCGCCGCGCCCTTCCACGACTGGAACGAGCGCATAACGGCCGAGTGCTACCGGCCCAACGGCTGGGCCCGCATCCTGGACGACCACGGCCGCATCGTCGCCATCGTCGACAACTACCGGCGGCTGTCCTTCGACATGGGCCCGACCCTGCTGTCGTGGCTCGAGGACCACGCCCCGGACACCTACGCCCGCATCGTCGAGGCCGACCGGGCCTCACGCCGCGCCATCGCCCAGGCGTACGGCCACGCCATCCTGCCGCTGTGCAACGACCGCGACCTGCGCACCCAGATCCGCTGGGGCCTGGCCGACTTCCGCCACCGGTTCGGCCGGCCGGCCGAGGGCCTGTGGTTGCCCGAGACCGCGGTCGACGACCGGGTCCTGGCCGCACTGGCCGAGGAGGGCGTCGGCTTCACCATCCTGGCCCCGAACCAGATCACTGCGGTGCGGGCGCCCGGGTCGAACGAGTGGGACACCGTGGCCGGGGCCGAGCCGGCCGCCGATCTGCCCGGCGCGCTGCGCTGGCGCCACCCGCACGATCCCGCTCTGGGCGTCGACCTCGTCGTCTACGACGGACCGATCTCCCACGAGGTCGCGTTCGGCGGCTTCCTCGCCCAGACGGTCATCGACCGCATCGTGGGCCGCGAGGGCGGCGACCTGGTCTCGGTGGCCTGCGACGGCGAGTCGTTCGGCCACCACCACACCTACGCCGACCGCGGTGTCGCCTACGCGCTGACCGTCGAGTCGGACAAGCGCGGCGTGGCCCTGCCCCGGCTGGCCGGCTGGCTGGCCGAGCACCCGCCGGACCACGACGGGATGGTGCACACCTCCGCGTGGTCGTGCGTGCACGGGGTGGCCCGCTGGATGGACGACTGCGGCTGCCACACGGGCGGCGAGCCAGGCTGGAACCAGGCCTGGCGGGCGCCGCTGCGGGCCGCGTTCGACCGGGTACGCGACTGGGCGGTCGAGGTGTTCGAGCGCCGCGGCCCGGCGGTCCTGCGCGACCCGTGGGCCGCCCGCGACGCCTACATCGAGCTGGTGCTCGGCGCCACGACGGTCGAGCAGTTCGCCGCCGAGCATGTCCGGGGCGACGGCGCCGTCGTAGAGGCGCTCACCCTGCTGGAGAGCCAGCGCCATGCGCTGCTGATGTACACGTCGTGCGGCTGGTTCTTCAACGACCTGGCGGGCACCGAGACCGTGCAGATCATGCGGTACGCGGCGTGCTGCTGCGACCTGCTGGCCGAGGTCGGGGAGCGCCCGCCCCTCGACGAGGTGCTGGCCACGCTGGCCGAGGCCCGCAGCAACGACCCGAGCGAGGGCGACGGCCGGGAGGTCTGGCGGCGCCATGTCGATCCCGGCCGGGTCGATCCCGGCCGGGTCGCCGCCCACCTGGCGCTGACCGATCTGCTGGCGGGGGACGCCGCCGCCGAGCGCATCGCCGGCTTCGAGCTGGAGCGGGAGCGGCACGAGACCATCGACCGTGGCGGGGTGGCGGTGTGCGCCGGGATAGTGGCGATCACCCATCGCCGGACCCGCCGCCGCACCCGCTGGGCCTACGCCGCCGTGCACCTGGGAGGCCTGGAGGTGTTCGGCGCCGTGCGGCCCGCGGGTGACGGCGAGCGGGACGCCCACGACGTGGCCACCGTCGTGGGCGACACCCGCCGGGGCGCCCGGGTGACGGGCCTGCTGCGCCTCGTGGTCGATCGCTTCGGTCCCCGGGAGTTCGGGCTGGAGAGCGCGCTGCCCGGGGTGGGCGAGGACCTGTTGCGAGCCACGTCGGAGGCGCTGGCCGACCGGTTCGTGGCCGCCTACGACCAGCTGCGGTCCGACCACCACGACACCCTGGCCGCCCTCGCGGTGGCGGGCACCCCGCTGGCCCCCGAGCTGCGCGGTCCGATCGAGCTGGCGCTGGCCCGCCGGCTGGAGGGCGCGCTGGCCGCGGCCGTGACGTCCACGGACCCCGGCGCCTACCGGCAGGTGCGAGCCCTGGCCCGCGAGGCCCGGGAAGAGGGCGTCCGCCTGGCGTCGCCCAAGGCGGCCGCCACCCTGGAGCAAGCCGTCACCCGCGCCGTCGACGAAGCCGCCACCCGCCCCGAGCGCAGCACCGTGGAAGCCGCCACCGCCCTGGTCACCCTGGCCCGCGAGCTGGCCCTGGACGTAAACCTCGACGCCGCCCAGGAGCGCATCCACGACGCCCTCCGCGCCGACCGCCAACCCACCGACACCCTCGCCCCCGTCGCCCGCCGCCTCGGCGTCTCCTCCCACCCCATGGACCTCCCCCACTGACACACCGCGGCTGCTGCCCGGTCGCCCTGGCCGCCTGTCGCCCGCGACTTGGGCGGCTCGGACGAGCCGAAAGTGGCGGGACGGGGCGGTGTCGCTAGCCTCGGCCGTCGTGGCCGTGTCACCGCAGCCTCCTGCTTCGCCTCCTCCCCAGCCCCCGCCCCAGGTGTGCTACCGGCACCCGGACCGGCGGGCCGGGGTGCGCTGCCAGCGCTGCGACCGGTCGATCTGCCCGGCGTGCATGAACCAGGCGTCGGTCGGCTTCCACTGCCCGGAGTGCGCCCGGGGCGGCCGGCAGCGGGTGATCCCGGCGCGGGCCCTGGCCACCAAGCCGATCGCCACGTACGCCCTGGTGTCCGCCAACCTGGCCATCTTCCTGGCCGACGCCATCTCGTCGGGCCGTCTCAGCACGAACGCCCTCGGCGACCTGGCGCGCAAGGGCGCGCTCTACGGCCCCGCGGTGGCCGCGGGGGACTGGTGGCGGCCGATCACCTCCGGGTTCCTGCACATCGGCCTGCTCCACGTCGGGTTCAACATGTTCCTGCTGTACCAGTTGGGCCTGTTGCTGGAGCCGGCCATCCGCAAGGGGCCGTTCCTCGCCCTCTACTTCCTGTCGCTGCTGGGCGGCTCGTTCGCCGTGCTGGTCTACGCGCCCGAACAGGTGACGGTGGGCGCCTCGGGCGCGGTGTTCGGGCTGATGGCGGCGGCCTTCGTCGCCCTGCGCTCCCGGGGCATCGACCCGTTCTCCACGGGGATCGGGCCGCTCATCGTGATCAACATCCTCTTCACGTTCCTCTGGCCCGGCATCTCCCGGGCGGGCCACATCGGCGGGCTCATCGCCGGCGCGATCGGCGGAGCCATCCTGTGGTGGTGGGGCCCGCGGCTGCCCCGCAACTCGCCGCTGCCCATGCTGGCGTGCCTGGTCCTCGCCGGCGCGCTCTTCGTCGGCTGCCTCGTGGTTGCCTGAGCCCGCGTCAGCCGAACGTCCAGCGGGTGGGTGAGCCGCTGAAGTCGTCCTGCACCAGCCCGAACGCCCAGGCGGGAGCGACCCGCCACACGCCGTTCACCGCCGGGTCGTAGAACTCGACGCCGTAGTCGGTGTCGTACTTGGCGTCGACTGCAGCCGCGAACACCTGCAGCCGGTCGGGCTCGGTGACCCGCTCGGCCGCCCCCTCCACCACCACAGGCTGCTGGGCATCGTCGGTGGTGAGGGTGCAGGCTGCCTGGCCGGCCAGGTGGCGCGCCTTGCGGGACTGGAGCCCGCTGCTGAACCACACCGCGCCTTCGAGCCAGACGCCCCAGACCGGCATCACGTGGGGTCGCCGGTCCGCTCCGACGGTGGCCAGCCAGTAGTCGTGGGACGCGGTCAGCCGCTCGACCGCCCACGACCACGGCAGCAGCCCGGTCCCCGAGTCCGGGCCCGCGATGCCGTAGCCGGGCATGTGCGGCCGGCTGGCCTGGGGCTCGGGCGGTAAAGCGCTCACGTGGCCGTCTCCGTGACGCGCGCTGCGAAGCGCCGGAGGTTGCCCCGCCACACGGCCCGGAGGACCGGCCGGGCCACGAACGCGCCCACGCGACCGCCCAGCCACCACGGGAACGCCAGGTCTTCGTCCCATGTGAGCCGGGTGGAGTCGCCGGGCGAAGGGGCGACGACGAAGCGGCCGGTGCCGGTGACCACGCCGGTGTGGCGAACGCCCAGGGCCTTGCCCTCCTGCCACTCGGTCACCTCCATCAGGTCGGTCGTGTGTAGGGGCCCGACGCGGGTGTCGCACTCGAACGTCGTGCCCACGCCCGTCCGGCGCTCGCCGGTGAAGCGGATGGCGGCCGCGTCGGCCATCCACGACACGTGGTCGGCGATGTCGGCCAGGCGCGCCCACACGGCGGCCGGCGGGGCATCTATGGCTATGTCGGTGCGGATGCGGCCCACGACGACACCCAGCCGTCAGTTGTCGACCGCGTCCGCCAGCTCGGGGACCAGCCAGGCCGCCACCGCGTCCGCCCCGGCCGCGGTGAAGTCGGCGCCCTCGGCCCGGTGGTCAGGGCCGAACTCGCCCCCGTGCGGCAGCCGGTGCGCCCAGGCGTCCAGGTCGATGACCGTGCCGCCGTGTTGGCCTTCGACCACCTGGTGGATCAGCTCGTTGAGGCGATCGACGCGGACGGGATCGTTGGCGTCCACGTTGGTCCAGTTGCCCTCACCGTCCCGGGGCTCGAGGCGGAAGTGCGGCGACGTGGCCCAGATCACCCGGCTGCCGTGGGACCGCAGCGTGTCGTCCAGGTCCGCCAGGCGCTCCTTGAGCCAGGCGTCGTACGCCGGGTCGCCCAGGTGGCGCCACTCGCGGTCGATCTCCCGCTCGCCCAGGTCGGCGACGCTGGGCACGACCACCACGACGTCGGCAGCGGCGGCGTCGAGCAGGCGGGGCAGGCGGGGCGCGAAGCCGGTGCAGTCGGTGTCCTCGCCGACGGTGACGCCCGCGAGGTGGACCGGCCCGGCGCCGCCCAGCGGGCAGTCGGCGGTCACGTGGGTGTGAACCCGGACCTGCTCGCTCCGGTTGGCCTGGTTCCAGGTCTCGAAGCCGCTGGTCATCGAGCCGGCCAGCGACCCGCCGACCAGCGCCACCGACAGCGACTCGTCGCCCGAGGGCACCACCACGTCGAGGTCGCCGGCGCCGCTGCCGTCGTCGATGGCCAGGCTCACCCCCGACGGAGGCTGCTCGGGCAGGACCAGCGCGGCCGCGGCCACCACCGCCATGCTCACGCCCAGGCCGACGACGAGCTGGGACCGGGGCAGGCGGATGCGACGCAGCGGCTGCTCCAGGCCGTAGGTGACGGCGGCCGCCGCCCCCAGCGTGACCACCAGGCGCACCGCGAACAGCGCGGGGCTGGGCAGGTCGAGCCGCTGGTCGTCGATGGCGAGGAAGATCGGCCAGTGGAGCAGGTAGGCGGCGAAGCTGATCTTGCCCAGGCTGCGCAGCGGCAGGCTGCCGAGCACGTCGGTCGCGAGGCCGGGCGTGGTCACGGCCAGCAGCACCCAGGCCGTGAGCAGCGCGTTGGCCAGGGTGACCCCGCCGAACAGGTTCGTGCTGTAGAGGCTGGTGGTGCTCCACAGCCCGACCAGCGCCACCAGCGCCAGCGGGGCGCCGATGCGCACCGCGGCCACGCCCTGGCGGCTGTCGATCAGACGGCGCAGGCGTGGGCTCAGCACCAGATAGGCCAGCACCACGCCGACCAGCAGCTCGCCGGCCCGGGTGTAGGTGCTGTAGTACGCGAGGCCGTCGTTCCCGGACGCCCGGGCGGTACGGGACGCCAGGTAGAACGAGACGCCTGCCGCCACGGCGAACAGGACACCGGCACCCCGCCAGCGCTTGCGCGTCAGCCGCGTGATGCCCACGAACAGCAGGGGGACGACCACGATCAGCTGGACGAGGATCGCCAGCGGCCACAGGTGCTGGACCGGCGACGGGTCGGTCAGGACACTGGCGAAGCCGTCGCCTGTGAAGGCGAAGCGCCAGTTCAGCACCTGGCCCAGCGCGGCCAGGACGTCGCCCCGGAACCCGGGCCCGGCGCCCACGCGCAGGGTGACCTGCAGGGCGACGACCAGCCCGACGGTGAACACGAACAGCGGCAGGATGCGGCGGGCCCGGCGCTCCCACAGGCCGGCGATGCCGAGGCGGCCGTCCTGGGCCCACTCGGCCAGGACGGTGGCGCCGAGCAGGAAGCCCGACAGGGTGAAGAAGCTGGAGATGCCGAGGAATCCGCCGCGCGCGATCTCGAGGCCGGAGTGGAAGGCGAGCACGGCCAGCAGCGCCACCGCCCGCAGGCCGTCGAACCCGGCCACGTACGGGAGCTCCGGCCGCGGCGCCGGCCCCTTGCGGCGGGCGCCCGGCCGGCGCGGCTCCTCGTCGATCTCGCCCTCGTCGGGGAAGTCGTAGCCCGGCTCGGGCGCGGCCTGGTAGAGCGGGGGCGGGTCCGGCGGCTCGTCGTGCCAGCCCCGGTCGAG
>Ga0209382_10004341_pt1 | contig 18999 bp, 20 predicted proteins | sample SoiMetdeltSBSDD5_FD_187599 | JGI IMG/M metagenome (GOLD analysis project Ga0209382, IMG submission 187599) | Bulk soil microbial communities from a Populus tree surrounding site in Tennessee, USA - Soil MetaG P. deltoides SBSDD5 (SPAdes) (version 2) | ecosystem: Environmental > Terrestrial >...
CCAGCGCGTCGAGACCGGCGCTGCCGGTGTAGTTCGTGCCGTTGATCTCGAACGTCGTGCTCGCATCGGTGTGCACGGTGACTTCACCGAAGCGCTGGGCGCGCATGTGGAAGGGAAGCAGGTCGACGATGTACGTGCCCGCGGTCTTGTCCACGCTCGCCAGCGGACCCCGTACGCGCATGTCCTTCTGGTCGACGAGGTCGAGCGACGCGACCAGCGCTGGGGTCACGGTGACCGTGGCGGGCGTTGTGGTCAGGTCGACCGCGTTGGTCGCAGCCAGATTGAAGTCCAGCGTGAACAACGAGGGTCTGCCCGGCGCCACGAAGAGGTGATGTCGGTTGTCGAGCGTCACGGTGACGTCGACGGCGCCTAGCGCGTTGCCGCTCGCATCCACCGCGCGCGCCGCTACCGGCGCGCCGTTCTGCTCGACGTTGATGTCGGCTTTCGAGTAGTCGAGACGCAGCGTGGCCGCGACGTACTCGCCGTAGGGGATGGTGGTGGCGGTGAAGAACTCGGTGAGGTCGACGAGCTGTGCGAAGTCGATACGCGTGGTCGCCGGCAGCGTCTCGACCAGCGCGCCGCTGGCCTTCTTCAGCTTGAGCGAGGTGAGGTCGACGGAGTAGCTGAGGAAGTCACCGTCGGCATCGGTGATGGCGACGAACGTCGTGCCGCAATCGGCGCAGTTGGACGTGGGAGACGCGTTGCTCGAAGACGGCGAGCTGTCGCCGCCCCCGCCGCAGGCAACCAGGAACAAGGCCAGAGGGAAGACGCAGCTCTGCAACGCTGCGCGAATTCCTGAAGTGAACATAAGGACTCCCCGCGGAGTGATTGGTACTGAAGCGGGTAACGCGGGAGTTTCAAAGTGGTTGACGTGGGCAGCTCGATCGCAGTCGCACCTGCTATTTTCAGCGGGAGAGTCAGACAGACTGGCGGCCGTTCTGGCGCGCTTAGCTGCGCATTGCGCCTCGCAGCACTATCTGCGTTGCTTGACGTCGCACGCCCGCTGACTGTTTGCATCTGAAGGAGCAGTCATCCGGCAATCTCGCTTACCTGGAACCGACCAGCCAGAAGGTACCGATCCAACGCACTACATTTACGGTCGACGTCCTGGGTCGCTACATCTGCCCTCTCTGCAAATCAGCAGAGCAATTCCGATGAGCTGCCATTTCGGATGATTCCCGATAGCGATTCGCTGCAGGACATCCTGGCCAATTCGTGCGGACATGATCCGCCAGTTGCGAAGTCAAGCAAGGTCGGCGGCTACCTCAATGAGGGACGCCGATCCTGGCTCGCGGCGCGTCGCCCATCAGCTTTAGAAAATCGCTGCCGTTGACGTGCACGAGTGCGCGGTGATCGCCACCTTCGAAATACACATCTTCGGCATCGACAAATGCCTCATCGAGGATGGTCTCGATGCCATAAATCTGGCCGAGCGGCGGTACCGCACCTGGCTCGCAATCTGCGAAGAGTTCGGCCACCTGCGCTTCCGTGGCGAGCCCGATCTCACGACCGAACCGCCGATACAACGCCCCAATGTCGACGCTATGGGTGGCTGGCACGACTGCCATCAGATATCTGTCGCCATCCTCGAGCAAAACGCTCTTCGCAATCCTTTCGCCGGGCACATGCGCGGCCTGCGCGGTGCGAGCGCTGTTCGACGTGCGCGGGTGCTCGATGATGTCGTAGTGGACGCCCGTCTGGGCGAGGCAAGTCTGGACCGTTGCTGCGATGCTCATGATGGTCCTCCGTTGCACGCCGTTTGCGGCGGGCTGATGATGCGCCGAAGCCATCCGTTCAGGAATCAGGGCTGGGTGCAGGGAGGCCGATCGATAGGCTATGCCCGCGAACTTGTCCCCGGAATACAAGACCGCACAGGCGGCGCTTCGGCAGGCCCGCGATCCCAGCGAGCAGCTGCGCTGCCTGCGCGAGATGCTGCGGGTGATGCCCAAGCACAAGGGAACCGATCATCTTCAAGCCGACATCAAGCGGCGTATCCACGAACTGGTAGAGGAGCTCGAGCGACCCAGGAAGGGCGGAGCACGCGGCGGCCCTGCGCTGGTGGTCCGGCCGGAAGGCGCCGCTCAGATCGCGTTGCTTGGCCCGCCGAACGCCGGCAAGTCGACGTTGCACGCACGACTCACGGGTTCGAACGCGCACGCTGCAGCGTACCCGTTCACGACCCAGTTCCCGGAGCCGGGAATGATGCCGCATCAAGACGTGCACTTTCAGCTCGTCGACCTGCCGCCCGTTGCGCCCGAGCATCCGACGCCATGGCTGGCAAGCGCACTGCAGACGGCCGATGCATGCCTGTTAGTCGTGGATCTGAGCGATCCCGACTGCGTGGGAGAGATCGAGATCGTGCACGACATGATGCGCGAGCGCGGCGTGACGCTCACCGAACACTGGGAGAGCGCGGAGGCGGTGAGTGGGGATGCGGCGGATGACAATCCGTTCGCGATGTCTCTCCCCACGCTGCTGCTCGCAAACAAGGCGGATGCAGTTGCAGACGCAGGATCGGAGCTGCGCACACTTCTCGAGCTCGCGGACCTTCACTATCCTGCGCTGGCGGTCTCCGCAATCAGCGGTCAGGCGCTTGGCGAAATAGGCGCATGGCTCTTCGAGCATCTGGGCGTCGTGCGCGTCTACACGAAGGCGCCGGGGAAGGCAGCGGATCGTTCCCGACCGTACACGCTGCGTCGCGGACAGACCGTGGCGGATGTTGCGCGCCTGGTCCACAAGGACCTCGCAGGATCCCTCAAGCACGCGCGCGTGTGGGGAGCGTCCGGTTTCCAGGGTCAGCAAGTAGGACCCGGCCACATCGTTGCCGACGGCGACATTGTCGAACTGCACGGCTGACAAACGTGCGATCCGTCGTCATTTTTCCCCGCCTGGCCAGTTAGCTCAGTTGGTAGAGCAGCGGACTGAAAATCCGCGTGTCGTTGGTTCGATTCCGACCCTGGCCACCATTTAAAACAGCCACTTAGCGGCGCCTCGCGCCGGTGGCTGCACTTGCGCTCCAGCGGTACTCGGCTGCCCCTTCTCGGCATTGTCACGCTGGGCTGCCGAGCGGAGGATTCGCGGCAATGCCAGTGCACGGACGGCCGACCGGCGGGTTCGTCGTTCGTATGAGAACGCTAATAGCACTCAGTGTGCTGCAGACGGTTGGAATTGCCGCGCTTGTCATGCATGCGTTCGGCGCGAAGCACTCGCCTGACCCCGAGCAGCGTCCATCGATCTCATCCGCGGCGGCAATCTCGCCTGCGAGTAGCGGTCCGACAAGCGGCGCCGCGCCGAACGTCCGCGAAGAGCGGCTGCGCACCATCGTTAGAGAGGAGCTTGCGCGGCTGCAATCGAGTGCGCAGGGCAACGCGTCCACTTCCCTGGAAGCGCAGCCGCGCAATCCATCCACGGACCTTCATCAGCGCGAAGCAGTCGCGCAACAGATCGACGCCTATAGAGGCGCCGCTGCGATTACGGATGCGCAGATGCAGGAGCTGCAGGCCGACATCGCGCAGCTGGACGACGCGAGTCGCAAACAGATGATGAGCAAGTTGATCCGGGCTTTGAATTCGGGAGAGATCAAAGGCCGGTTGTGAGTGTTGTTTTTCGAGACAGCAACGGGGAGTCAGCCATGAAAAAGAAGCGATTGATAGCAATGGGCGCGCTCGTCTTGACGTCGTCGGCGGCGCTGGCGGGATTGGTCACCATCACGCCGGTGAGCGTCACCGTGAATCCGGACACTTCGGGTTCCGCGTTAGGTAGCATGAGCGCGGCAAGATTTTCCAAGAACGACGTGGAGTACATCGGCTGCGGTGTGCGCCGGATCGACACCGGCGCGGGCGTCGTCGTGTTCGGTTTCTGTCAGGCGAGCACAGCGGCCGGAGTGCTCGGCTTCTGCAGTAGCGAGAGCCCCGACCTGATCGCATCGATCGGCGACCAGGACGACTACTCGTTCATTACGTTCTCGTGGGACTCGGCAGGGATCTGCCGGGGGATCGGCAACTCGACGCAATCCTTCTACATTCCGTCGAAGTAGTCCGGCGCGGCACGCGGGTTCCGTTCATGAGCAGCGGAACCCTCGAGCCTGCCGGCTTCAGCAGCTCCGCCGGCACGGTCACCATCGTGCCTATCAAACGCTTACGAGCGGGCAGGTCACTGCCGCGAACGTACCTCGCGTTGCGCACGGCTGATCTCGCCCGAATAGCTCTTGTCTGGATACCAGGGCATCTGCGGGATTTCTTTGAAGCCCGGAATGGTTTCCATGTGCCTCAGCATGCGTGTGCGCATCTGGGCATCGGGCAGCGACCCGCGCAGCGCACCCATGTTGGACGTCACGTGATCCGGATTGGACGTGGCCGGCAACGCGCACGTGACCGCCGGATGCGAGATCACCCATTTCAGGAAATACTGCGCCCAGTTCTCGATACCAAGCTCTTTCGCGAGCGCAGGCAGCGGCCGACCTGCAGTGATCTTGAACAGCCGGGACTTCTCGAACGGCATGTTTATCAGGACCGCGACGCCGCGATCCGCCGCCGCCGGCAGCAGCCGGGCCTCGGCCTCACGTGACACCATCGAATAGTTCGCCTGGACGAAGTCGATGGTGCCGCCCTCCACCCAACTCGTCAGCTCCGCCATGTAAGCGGGCTCGTAATGCGTCACGCCGAGATAGCGGATCTTTCCTTCCTTCTTCCAGGCCTGCATGAGCTCCACGAGGAAATGTGCGTTCACGAGGCTGTGCACCTGCATCAGGTCGATGCGCTCCCGCCACAGCCGATTGAGCGATTGCTCGAGGCTGCGCTGCGCGTGACTGTCATCGTTCAGGTACTCGCCGGTCGCCCAGATCTTGTTGGCGAAGAAAAGGTCCTGGCCGATGCCGAGCGCCGTCGCGCAGTGCCCCACTGTGGTCTCGCCGGTCCCATAGAGAGGAGAGGTATCGATCACGCGCCCGCCTCCATCCCAGAAGCGACGCATCACCTCGTGCAGGTGGTCGCGCTTCTGACCCGGCAGTAGATCGAAAGTGAGAAACGTACCGAGGCCAATCGCGGGCACACGCTCGCCCGTCCTCGGAATTGCTTTGGTGATCAGCTGCGCCGAGCTCTGGGCGCGCAAGCCGGTTGGCAGCAACGTCACCGCGGGGAACGCGGCTGCCGTAATGCCGAAGCCCATAGTGCGCAGAAAGTCACGCCGTGCGGCGCGAGAAGTGTGCTGGTGAGTCATGCGGCCAAAGATACAAGCGCCGCGCGGCAGGTCGCGCCGCGATCCTGACCGGATCTGCCCGATCCTGATGTTTCGTACGTTGAAGCTCAGCCCGCGCCCGCGCGGAACTTCGACGGAGGGACGCCGGTGAGCCGCCGGAACACGCGGCTGAACTGACCTGCGCTGAGATAGCCCACTCGCAGAGCCACCTCCGCGATGGCCGCGTCCTCGCTGGCGAGGATCGAGATCGCGTGCTCGATCCGCTTCTCATGAATGTAGGACAGCGGAGTCACACCGAGCGTCGCGCGGAACGCCCGGTGCAGATGTCCCGAGGACACCCCGACCAGCTGCGCCAGATCGGCGATGGCGATCTCGCACCCGATGTGCGCATCAACGTATTCGGTGATGCGACGGACACGCCACGGCGAAAGCTTCCATTCGCGGCGTTGCGTGGCGGAATGTCCGTAGCGGCGCGCCAGATATGATGCGAGCGCATGCGCCATGGTTTCGCAGTAGGCGCGATCCAGACGACCGTGCGCGTCATGCAGGCGCACGAGTTCGCCAACCAGGGCGACGACGAAAGAATCATCGGTATTGCTGAACGGTGCGATTTCGCACGCGCGCCGCCCGCCTTCCTCCACCATCGGGTCGAACAGGGCGGGCTTTAGAGCAATCGATGCCCAGTCGAGCTCGACGTCATGCATCCTGACGCGACGCTCGCAATGCGCCGGCACGAACGACACCGCGCCGGGGCGCTCCGGTCCGCGATAGCGGTGGCCGCAATCGGTGGCCACTTCCAGCTCCCGGGCACCGCCCTGCAATGTGACGAGCACAAGGTGATAGGGCGTGTGAATCATGCCTTCGACGGCACGTGCGTACGCGCGGTGCCCCATGTCGACGATTCCGTCCGCCCAGGCGAACGTCCGCCAGCGTTGGGAGGGCGGATCGAAATGGTAGGTGTGAGAAGGTGAGTTCACGCCTGTCGTCGATGTTAGCGGACTTTGCCGAGTCTTCACTATGGGCCGGGCTGACGCTCGAACGTGAGTGCGTACCTGACTGGCTCGGGCAACTGCGGACTCTTCACCTCCACCTGCACGTCGAGCGCCCGGCCGTCCGGGCCGAGCGTGAACGTGTTGGTGCGCTCGCCGTCCGCCGCCTTGAAGCTCTGTACGAGCCGGTCGTTCGTCCAGCTTGCCGCGACATCGAAGACTTCGCCGTCCTCTCGGGTCCACTTGGTCGTGCGGCCGTCGGCGGGCATGCGCACGGGTTGGTTGCCGTCGAATGCCACGCTGATCTCCTGCGCCGTCAGGCTGATGGTGACCCGATGATGCGCAGCGTTGGTTTTCTTCAGCCGGCTGCGCGCGATCGGCCTCTTGATGAAGTTCATCTTCTCGATCGCCGCGTCGATCGCGGTGGCGATCGCAGCGCCGTTCTGCTGATCGTTGACATAGACACCGGGCAGCGCTGCGTTGTCGGCGCGTGCGTCGAGCGCGAGCGTAACGAGACAGGCGCAGGCGGCAAAGATCGGGCGCACTTTCATGGTTTCCTCGCGGTGGGCCAGCCCATGTGACACGCATGATACGCCCCGCGACGAACGCGCTTATGTCCAATCTCCTGTCGCCGAACGGCGGCAGTTGGATTTGCGACAGCCGCCGTCGAAAATCCGCGACGGTGGCTCTTCGAGCCATGAGAGGAAAGCGAATGAACAAGTCGTTGTTGACGGGACTCGTTGCGGGCGCGGCGGTGGCGACCGCCGGCGGCGTATTTGCGGGCTACAAGATGATGAGCGGACCGGAGTACGCACAGGTGCTGGCCGTGGAGCCCATCATGAAGACCGAGAAGACGCCCCGCCAGGTGTGCGAGGACGTGTCAGTGACACACACGCGCGAAGCGAAGGATCAACACAAGGTCGCGGGCACGGTCATCGGTGCAGTGGTCGGCGGCGTGTTGGGCAATCAAGTGGGGTCTGGCGACGGGCGCAAGATCGCCACTGTCGCGGGCGCCGCGGCAGGCGGTTACGCCGGCAACCGCGTCCAGGATCGGATGCAGAAGGGCAACACCTATGAAACGACCGAGCAGCGTTGCAAGACGGTGTACGACACGCACGAGAAGCAAGTCGGGTACGACGTGCGCTATCGCTTGGGCGATGTCGAAAGCTCGGTGAAGATGGACCATCACCCGGGCGAGCGCATCCCGGTGCAAGACGGTCAGCTGGTGCTCACGCAGGCGGAGCCGACGAAAAGCTGAAGGCCAGTCTCGGGGGGAGGGAGTCATGAGTGCCGAACTGCAAAGCGCACTGATGGATCTTGCACTCTGGCTGTATCACGGCTTCTTCCTGCCTGGTGATCAGCTCCCGTCCCTGAGTCCGGGCAGTGTGCAGTCCGGACTCGTCTCCGCCGTGGTCTGGTTGGGCGCGATCATCTTGATCGTCATGATCTGCAGGTTCATCCGCGACGTGGATCGAGCGCTGACCGCGTTCGTCCTGCGCCTCTATGACGAATTGCGGAGCACGGTGCGCATGGTTGCGCGGCGGCTCGGCATTGCTTTTCGATCCTTCGCGCTCGAGCGGCAGGCACGGTTGACGCGAACTGAAGTGGCCGAGCTGCCTGCGCTGACCGAGCTGCAGCTCGACGTGCTGCGCTCGCACGTCGGGCTGTCGGCCGGTCATCTGTTGACGCCGAGCGACGTCGCGAGCGCCCTCGACATGCGCGTATCCGACGTCGAGCGCGTCTTGGGCACACTCAAGAAGCTGAGCCTCGTCGAACGTTCGTTCGGCGCGGGCGACGGCGAAGACGGCTATCGGCTGACGCGACCCGGCAAAGTCCTGCTTACGGCGTACTGCCAGGCACAGCCGCTCAACGAGACTCCAGTGCCGCAGCGTAGTGTGCGACCGAACCGAATCGAGCCGCGACTCGGGAGTCTCGGCTGAGACTCACCGCGCAGGCTTGTACCATTCGACATTGCTGAACGGCTGCCCCACGTCGACAGCTTCACCGACACGCGGTGTTACAACCCGCGCGTCCTGATCCGCCGCAGCGCGCAGCGTGCGCAAAATCGGCTCGTCCCACGCGTGGTACGACAGGTTGAACGTCGCCCAATGCACCGGTAGCAGGATTCCGCCGCCGAGCTCTTGATTCGCGCGTACCGCAGATTCGGGATCCATGTGGATGTCCAGCCAACTCGGCGGCGTGCCGTAAGCGCCAATCTTGATCAGATTCAGCTGCGTGTCGCCGTACCGCGCGTGAATGGCGCGAAAGTGCTCGGCATAGCCGGTGTCGCCGCTGAAGTAGAACGAGTGCTGCGCGCCCTTGACGAGCCAGGACGCCCACAGCGTCGAGTTGTCCTGTCGCTTGCGTCCGGAGTAGTGCCGCGCCGGCGTGCAGTTGATCTGCACGTTCTTGACCTCCAGCGATTCCCACCAGTCCATCTCGTGAATCTGCGCGGGCGCGACCTGCCAGCGCTCGAGATGCGCACCGACGCCGAGGCCCACGTAGAACTGCGTGCCCTGCGACGCGAGGTGCTGAATCGTCTTCATGTCCAGGTGATCGTAGTGATCGTGCGAGATCAGCACGGCGTCGATGCCTGTAAGGTCTTCGAGCTTGATCGGCGGCGCGTGCATGCGCTTCGGTCCGATCGGCACCGGCGAGACGGCGTCGGACAGCACGGGGTCTGTCATGAGCCGCACGCCTTCGATCTCCACCAGCACGCTGGAGTGACCGAACCAAATCGCGCGCAGGCCGCTCGACGCCGGCGCGCTGAGCGTTGCGGGCGACAATGCAATCACTGGAATTTCGAATTGCGGCTCGCGAATCTGACCCTGGCGGTACAGGCGGACGGTTTCCCAGAACAAGCTGTCGGTTTTCTGTGGAGGTGTATTCTGGAAACGACCATCAATAAACTCGGGCGAGCGGTGCATACGCTCCAGCCGCTCGTCAGCAAAGCGTCCACCGAAGACGGGGAGCTGGAAGATGCCGAAGCCTGCGAGCGCGAGCACAGCGAGAACGCCGACCAGGACCTTGGCGAATTTCTTCACCACGCCAGCCTAACACCGCCATGTCAGCAACTCGACACGAGCCACGCGCCGCGAAGACCAAGGCCGCCCTCGGCTTCAAACCTCGCACGGGAAAGTCGACCGTGATCGCGGTCAGCGGGAAAGCGGACGCGCCGGTGATCCTCGTCAAGGCGCTTGCCCAAGTGGCATTCACTTTCGAAGAGGGCGCGATATTCCACGTCGCGCAGGAAAAGCCGTTCGCGACCGCAAGCGGATTCCTGCGAGACGCAGAGCATGCGTTCGTCACGCGTGCGCGCGAGGAACTCGCCCGCATCATCGGATCAGACATGGAGATCGTGGGTGCGGTCCTGGCCGCGCCTCTGCCCAAGAAGCTGCCGCCGCTCGAATCGATCCTGAAATCGCATCCGCTCGTGCACGCCGCTGAAGGTGAGCTCTATCGTCGTGTCTTTGCCGAAGCTTGCAGCGCGCTCGGCGCGCAGCCGGAGCGCGTTCCGGCCGAAGAGCTCGCGAGCAGAGTCGGCAAGGCAGTCGGCCTGTCGCCGACGAAGGTCGCCGCGCACCTCGCTGCAATGGGCAAGGCTTCCGGAAAGCCGTGGGCAGCCGAGCAAAAGGAGGCCGCGCTGGCCGCGTGGCTCGCGCTCGCGACGGCGTGAAGCTCACCACTCAGTGTCGAACGACAACCTGATCATCACGTCGTCGTTCCACGGCAATATCGGGTGCGACACGTCCGGGCGCGCATAGACGTCGAGGTTGTATTCGTGGAAGTCGGCGCTGAGCACGAAGCCGCTGCTCTGCTTATGCGAATGGCCGGCCTCCATGCGTAGCGAGACTTTGTACTCGCTCTGCAGCCAGTCGTGACTGTCCCACCACTCCTGCGCCTGGCCGAATGCCGTCCAGGACTTCCCGAGCCTCAGTGACAAGTCGGCTGCGAGTGAGTAACCGAGCTTGCTGTTGCGGAAATCGCTGCGGTCGTAGCCGCGCGTCTTCGGCACGTCGTCGTCGATCTCCAGGAAGAACCATCCCGCGCCCGCCTGCACCGAGGCCGAGACCGGATTCGTTGCATACCCGGCCACGATCGCGGGCATCGCGATGATCTGGCGTTCGACGGAGCTGACCGTGTTGACCCGGGTGTCGAAGTCAGCTGTCCATCCAACATGCGTTCGCTCGCCTTTGCACAGCTCACCGTCGGTTCCAGCATGCACCTGCCACCAGACCGGAATGTGATCGGGATCCAGGTCATCGTGGTCCCGATCCACGAAGACGTCTGCGGATCCGAAGACGTGGCGGCCTCCTGCGGTTTGCCGATCGACCGCGAAACTGACGTTGAGACCGTAGGTGTGCGAGTCGACGTCCGGGACATTGAAGTCGTGCACGCCGACGGAGTAGCGCCAGTCCGCGGCCTCACCGGTGGCCGCGGCGCCAGTCAGCAGCAGAGCTGCGAATACGCGGGTCGAGATCGTCATACCGCGATGGTACGACTCCCGGGCGCGCGAATTCGCATTCGGCTTGAGGCGGCGCGCTTGCCCTTGTCCGCGGTGCCGCCTGGGCGGGCTGGCTCCACAACAGGGACAGCCCCAGCGCAGCCAAAATGCCGCCCAAGACCTTGTAGGTCTTCATAGTTCTGCCTCGCCCGTGCCAGTTCGCGGTGCTCCCTATCTGTTAGCGCGCAAGAATCGCGACAGGTGGCTCAAAGACGTGGCGCCCGGCGCTATGATCCGCCGGCCCCATGAACAACAAGCCGGCTGGCGAAGTAACCCAACTGCTACTGCGTTGGCGCGCAGGTGACGAAGCGGCGTTGACGGCTCTGCTGCCGCTGGTCTACGAGGAATTGCGCTCGCTGGCACGCCGTCATCTGCGTCACGAGCGCGGCTCGCACACACTGCAGCGCACGGCACTCGTCCATGAAGCGTTCCTGCGCATCGTCGATCAGAAGCAGGTCGACTGGGAGAGTCGCACGCAGTTCTACGGCATCGCGTCCCAGATGATGCGGCGGGTGCTCGTGGATCACGCCCGCAGGCGCTCGGCTGTGAAGCGCGGCGATGGCGCGCCGCATGTCGATCTCGACGCCGTCTTGCAGGACGAGAGCGAAGACTTGCTGCCGCACTCTCAAGAAAGAGAAATCGACTTCGCAGCGATCGACGACGCGCTCAAGCGGCTCGAGGCATTGGATCCGCAGCAGGGCAAGCTGGTGGAGCTGCGTTTCTTCGGCGGACTCAGTATCAAGGAGACGGCGGACATCATCGGCGTCTCGCCCGCTACGGTGAAGCGTGAATGGGCGATCGCGCGCGCATGGCTGCAGCGAGAGATCATGGCCGGGGAAGGCGCGTGACTCCCGATCGTTGGCAGCGCGTGAAGGATGTGTTCTCCGCTGCCTGCGTTCTCGCGGAACCCGAGCGAGCGCGTTATCTGGACGAAGCGTGCGCAGACGACGCGCAATTGCGCGCAGAAGTCGCTTCACTGCTCGACGCCCACAACCACGCGGATGCCGTCGTCGATCGGCCCGCCGCAGCATACGTCCGTGGCGGTGAGGTGTTCACGACGAGCGATCGCTGGATCGGCCAGCGCATCGGCGCGTATGAAATCGTCGCGCTCATCGGGCACGGCGGGATGGGCGAGGTCTATCGTGCGCGCCGCGTCGATGCGCAGTACGACAAGGAAGTGGCGATCAAGCTCGTGCCGGCCGGCTATCACCGCGACTTCGTCTTGCAGCGTCTGCGCGCCGAGCGGCAGATCCTCGCCAACCTGGATCATCCCGACATCGCACGACTGATCGACGGCGGCGCGACTGACGACGGCTTGCCGTATCTCGTGATGGAGCTCGTCGCAGGCGAGCCGCTCGATCGCTACTGCGAGCAACGCAAACTCTCGGTGCGCGAGCGACTGCAGCTCTTTCGTGACGTTTGCGCCGCGGTGAGTTATGCGCATCAGCGGCTGGTGGTCCACCGCGACTTGAAGCCGAGCAACATTCTCGTGACGGCCGAGGGCCGCGTGAAGCTGCTGGACTTCGGCATCGCGAAGCTCCTGCAACCGTCGGCGAGCGAGCCGGGCACGGCGCCGACGATAACGCTCATGCAGGCACTGACCCCGGGGTTCGCAAGTCCCGAGCAGATCCTCGGCGGCACGATTACTACGGCGAGCGATGTGTACTCGTTGGGAGTTCTGCTTTATCTGCTGCTCACGGGCCGCAGCCCTTACCGGACAGCGCTCGAATCTGCGCACGATGCGATCCGCGAAGTCTGCGAGACCGACGCGGCGCCGCCCAGCTCGCACCTCCCGCTGGATCGCGATCTCGACGCGATCACGTTGCGGGCACTGCGGAAGGAGCCAGACAGACGCTATCGCTCCGTCGATCTGCTCTCCGAAGATATCCGCCGACATCTCGACGGCCTGCCGGTGCTGGCGCGCGGCGATCAATTCAGCTATCGCGCCGGGAAGTTCCTGCGCCGTCACAAGATCGAGATCGCAGCAGCCGGCGTTCTGCTCGTGACGCTGCTCGGCGGAGTGTTCGCATCCTTGCGTGAAGCTCGCATCGCCGAACAGCAGCGCGTGCTCGCCGAGCAGCAGAGTCAGCGCGCGGAACGTCACTTTTCCAGCGTGCGCAAGCTGGCCGACACCTTCGTGTTCCAGGTGCACGACGCGATCAAGGATCTGCCGGGATCGACGGCTGCGCGCGAGCTCCTGGTCACGACTGCACTCGAGTACCTGAACACGCTTGCCGCCGAAGCAGGCAACGATCGCGAGCTGCAGCAGGATGTGGCGGCCGCCTACGAAAAGGTCGGCGACATCCAAGGTCAGGCCTATGGGCAGGCCAATGTAGGCGAGCCGCGGCTGGCGCTCGACAGCTACGCGAAGGCGATCGCGCTGCTCGAACCGATCGTCGCCGCCGATCCAGACAATACGGTCGCGCGCAGCTCGCTGGCACAGGGCTACTTGCGGCGTAGCCGCTTGTTGTTCGTCCTCGGGGAATCGGCGCAGGCAGTCGTCGCGTCGCAGAGCGCAGTCTCCGAATTCGAAGCGCTGGCGCAGGCACAACCGGACAGCGCCACACGCGCACGTCTGGCCGACGCCTATTCATCGCATGCTTACACCGTGGACGAGGCTGGCAACATACCCGGCGGACAGAACGATGCTGGCGTCGTGTACGCGAGGAAGGCGGTGGCGATTCTCGAGGATCTTGCGCGCGAGCGCCCGGATGACGTCGACCTCGCCTACAAACTTGCCAAGGCGTACAGCTCTCTCGCCATCACCGTGCCGGGTGATGTGCCGAATGCCGCAACCATGGAGGAATCGCTGGCATTTCATCGCAAGGCGCTGGAGGTCGACACGCGTCTGGTTGCTGCTACCTCCGGCACCAACTCGAAGTACGTGCGCGGACTGCTCCTCGACAGGATGAATGTCGCACTCATCTTGAATGAGATGGCCGACTATCGCGGCGCCGTGGAGAACGCCCGCGCTGCGCAGCCGTTGCTGGCCAGCTTGCGAACGGACGCGAACAATACGCAGGTGCGAGTCGACAGCGCGAATCTCGCATGGCCGTTGGGACGTGGGCTGCTGGCGCTCGGCGAAGTCGAAGAGGCGCGCAAAGTGTTCGAACGGCATGCAGCCGAGCTCGCCGAGTTGGCTGCCGAGAGTGACACGCTGAAGGTGCAGTACCTGCGAGGCACGATGACGTTCGGACTCGCGGAGGTGCATTCGCGGCTTGCCTCGTCGGCAGGAGCCGATGCGGATGCGAGGCTGAAGCACTGGCGTTTGGCGAGCGGATGGTACGCGGAGGCGATCGCGCACTTCGAGCGTGTCACTGCGAGCGTGACGCTCGATCACATGGACCGTCATCCGGTCGAGGGAGCGACCGCAGGCCTCGCGCGCAGCAAAGCCGAGATCGCCAGGTTGCAGCGGAGCTGACGCTATTCGGCGAAGGTCAGCGTTGCCCGATAGTCATCGAGCTCGCGCTGCTGCAGCGCCAGCTCGCCCTCGAGCTGCGGGATGCGCGCCTTGATCTCGCCCTTGCGCTCGGCCATGTGCTTGGTGTCGATCACCAGTTGAGCGCGCTGCTCGTTCGTGGTCGTCGGGTCCACCAGCTGCGCGCCTATGGTCACGAGATTGCGTTCGATCTGTTCCATCTCCGAGCGCATGGCGTAGATCTCGTCCTGAGTCGAGCCGACGCGCGAGCGCAGAACATAGAGCTGGCGCCCCGACTGATAGGCGTCGGCGAACGACTGGTCGAGATCGGCCGGGCACACGCCGTTGTAGCCGCCGCCGTGCGAGCCGACGCGGAAGCCATTCGCCGGTTTGCAGAATTCGCGCAGGCCCTGATCGCGACCTGACTGGTACTGCTCGAGATTCGGCGTGACGCCGTGCTCGCTGCACGCGTTGCGATAGCGTCCGATGCGGTCGCCGGCATAGCCGTTCACGCCGTCTTCGTAGCCGACGGTGCGCCAATCGGTGGACAGGCATTCCTGTGCGCTCATCGAGTTGCAGCCGGTGAGCACCGCGCTGGCGGCGAGAGTTCCGACGACAAGTAACGATCGCGAATAACGGCTGCGCATACGCCTGTGTCCCGAGCCAAGGTGCCGGAAACTTATCATGGGCCGTTCGCGGGGACGTGAACGGCTTCACAGCTCGCAGGTAATTCCCTGTGTTGCGTTGCCGTTCAGGTTGGCCCTCTACAGTTCGTCACGATTGCTCAAGGTACCCGCTGCATCGGGTGCCTAACCTCCCGCTCGAAAACCCGTTTCGGGAGGTCGACATGAGTGCCGTAGTCAGCCCCACGTTACAGCGTGCCGCCGCGCTGTGGTTCATCACGGCAGTCGCAGGGCAATGGCTGTTCGTCTATTACATCTCTGCCTTCTATGGCCCCGCTACTGCGTCAGGCGATTGGGCGGCCTGGGATCGGAACAAGAACATGACCGACGGTTACGTCGCGGGTGATGGCGTCGGCAATCTCTTCTTCGCTGCGCACGTCATGGCTGCCGCGGCGGTGACATTCGCGGGCACGCTGCAGCTCGTCCCGTGGATACGCCAGCGCGCCATCGCCTTCCATCGATGGAACGGCCGCGTGTTCATGATCGCGGCGCTCACGGGTGCTCTCGGTGGCCTGTACCTCGAGTGGGTGCGCGGCACTGGGTTGCGTGCGCCGACGGGGTTGGCTTCAGCGTTCGGCATCACACTCAATGCCGCGCTGATTCTCGCGTTCACTGTTTTCGCGTGGCTCAATGCCCGTAGCCGCAACATCGACGCGCATCGTGTCTGGGCGGTACGCCTGTTCCTGGTCGTGAATGGCACATGGTTCATGCGTGTCGGCTATCGCGCGTGGGCGGCACTGACCGATGGCGGGATCGACGGCTTTCCGTTCTTCACTTACTGGTCCTTCGCCGCCTACCTGCTGCCGCTCGCCGTCTACGAGCTGTACCTGCGCGCGAAAACTTCGAGTCCTGCCGCTCAGCATGCAATGGCCGCCGCGCTGGTGGTGCTGACGATGGTGATGGGAGTAGGGGAGGTGTTCGCGTTCCTGCGGAACTGGCGCCCGCTTCTGGCGCTGTGATTACAATCCGGCGCAGATGAGCCAGCCTGCCCACATCCTCGTCGTGGACGACGACCACGAGATCCGCACGCTGCTCGCGGAGTATCTCGAGAAGAACGGGCTGCGCGTCAGCGTGGCCCGCGACGGCAAGGAGATGCATCGCGTTCTGGACCGCGTGCGCGTGGACCTCGTCGTGCTCGACATCCTGCTGCCCGGCGACGACGGCCTGACGCTGTGCCGAGCGCTGCGGGCGAATTCGCAAGTGCCGATCATCATGCTCACCGCACGCGGCGACGACGTAGACCGGATCCTCGGCCTCGAGCTCGGCGCCGACGACTATGTGCCCAAGCCGTTCAAGCCGCGCGAGCTGCTGGCACGCATCACAGCTGTCTTGCGTCGAACTACCCACGTGCTGCGCGAGCCGCTGCCTTCCGATGTGCGTTGCTATTGCTTCGCCGGTTGGCGGCTCGATACGACTGCGCGTGCGCTCACTGACGAGAGCGGCAACATCGTGGCTCTGTCCGGCGCGGAGTTTCGTCTGCTGGCTGTCCTGTTGGCACACGCCACCCAAGTGCTGTCGCGTTTGCAGTTGATGGAGCTGCTGCGAGGGCGCGATCTCGATCCCTTCGATCGCAGTATCGATCAGCGCGTGAGCCGTCTGCGGCAGATCCTGCGCGATGACGCCCGCTCCCCGCTCATCATCAAGACGGTGTACGGCGAGGGCTACGTGATCGGTGTGCCGGTCGCAACCGAATGAACGCCACGTCGCTGTCGCTCAAGCGCTTGCTCCCGTCCACGATGTTCGGCCGGCTTGCGGCGGCGCTGGTGCTCGTCGTCGGGGTGATGCTGGCGGTCATGGTCGCGCTGATCCTGCGGGATCGAGGCGAGCTCAGCATGCGTGTCGGCGGCGTCGGCGACAGCTCGCATCGGATCGAGTACCTCACGCGCCACCTGGCAGCTCTGCACGGCGATGCACGCGCCGACGAGCGCAAGCGCTTGAGCAAGGATGCCAGCTTGCGTCTGCAACCCGATCGCTATCCCGGAAGGACGCTGAACCGACATGAAGTTGCCGCGATCGGGCGTGCGTTCGTGGCCGAGCTGCGCGACCGGTTGGGAGACGATCATAAAGTCGAGGTGAATCGCATTCGGCGCAGCGGTCCGATGGAGGGCACGATCCGCCTGGTTCGGGAGAACTACCATGTCCCTGGCACCACGGCTCTGGATGTCTCGGTGGGCTTGCCCGACGGCGACACTTTCATTTTCCGTGTCGCCGCCCCGATGCCCGACCCGCCGCTGCCGTGGCAGCTGATCATCCAGATTGGCGTTCTGACGCTCGTGCTCGCAATGGTGCTGTTCCTCGTTACGCGAGGGATCACGCGGCCGCTGTCGAAACTGGCGCTGGCGGCCGATGCAGTGGGTCAGAGCGTCCGACACCCACCACTGGTGGAGGAGGGCGTGCGCGAGATTCGCAACGCGACTCGCGCGTTCAACACGATGCAGGATCGCCTGCTGCGCTATCTCGACAGTCGGACGAACGTACTCGCCGCGATGTCGCACGACCTGCGCACGCCGCTCACCCGGATGCGATTGCGAGTCGAAGCTGTGGCCGAAGAGCGGCTGCGCACGCGTTTCGCGGCAGATCTCGACGAGATGGAGGCGCTCGTGCACGGCGCGCTCGCGTTGTTCAAGGGTCTCGACGATGACGAGCGATTCGAGCGCGTCGACGTGAATGAGCTCCTCGCAACGCTCGTCGCGGAGTACGCCGAAATCGGCGGAAGTGTCGGCTTGGAAGGCAAGGCTCTGGACGCCCTGCAGGCGAAGCCGCGTGCGCTCAAGCGCTGCTTGTGCAATCTGGTCGACAACGCGCTGAAGTTCGGGCAGCGTGCCACGATCGACGTCGAGGACGGCGATGTGCTGATCATTCGCGTCGCGGACGAAGGTCCTGGCATTCCGGAGGAGATGCTCGAACGCGTGTTCGAGCCTTTCTATCGGCTCGAATCCTCACGCAATCGCGACACTGGGGGTACTGGCCTCGGGCTGTCGATCGCTCGCGATGTCGCGCAGGCGCACGGCGGCAGCGTCGCGTTGCGAAATCGTCCCGAAGGCGGATTGATCGCCGAGCTGCGCCTGCCGCGGCGGCGCTGATCCCTACTGCGAGGGCGGCTGCCCTTCTGACGCCGGCTGCTCTTGCGTCTCCGGCGCCGGCTCCGGTACCGGATCCTTTTTCTCCGGCTTCTTCTGCTTCTCCGAACCCGGGATGATGTAGCCGACCGGCAGCAGTGCCTCGACCGTGACCTGCGGCGGGAGACTCGACCGCTGGTGCCGGTCGCAGTTGGTGCTCCTGCGAACCGCCTTCAGATCGAAGTCGCGAAACACGTGCGTGACCATCTGATCGAGCAGCTCGCAATGCTCGGGGCCGAGCTTGATCGTCTCGCGGGACAACGTCACTTGCTGACGAGTCGCGGTGAACAGGATCGGATCGTTCAGCGCCACGTTCATGTTGCCAGTGACTTTCGATATGAGCTCGCGGCGCGCCTTGTCCTTCTCGATCTCCTTCATCACTTTCGAATCCGCCGGGACCGGCATCATGGCGTAGATGTGGATCGGCGTGGTTTGCTGCGGCGTCTCGCTGCGCATGCGCTCCATCGGGCTCTGTTGCCGCGTCGACTTGTCCCAGTTGTTGTCCCACTGCTGCGAGCCGTCCGACACCGTGAGGTTCGGCACGCCATTCATATTGCAGTTCGACAGTCGTACCTGGACGTCGTCACGCGCACCCAAGGAACGCAGGATCACGGCGACACCGTTGCGCAGCTCGTCGCAGGTCATGGGGTAGAGCGAAGTGCGATAGACGAAGTCCGATTCGCGCATTTTCAGAACCGCGGTCACCGGCTCCTGCGTCGCCGGCTCCTGTCCCCCCATCGCGTCGCACGCTAGCGCCAGCGATGCAATCGCGAGCAGGCTTGCCGAGCCATTGCGGGTCGTGAATAGGGTGGTCATGGCTTTACTCCGGGTTGCGGCCGTCGAGCCGCCTTCAGTTCGAGTTCGCGTCGATGAATGCCTTGGTGGTCTCGCCGAATTTGCGCATCGAATCCGGGTGCACGTACATCATATGCCCCGCCTCGTAGAACTCCATGTGCACGTTACGGCGCAACTCAGGCGTGATGGTGAGATGGTCGATTGCGGCCTTCACCGTGCCGTACGGGCAGGCGAGATCGAAGTAACCCTGCTGCACTAGGATCTTCATCTTGGGATTCATCGCCATCGCGTACGA
>Ga0209382_10004342_pt1 | contig 18998 bp, 18 predicted proteins | sample SoiMetdeltSBSDD5_FD_187599 | JGI IMG/M metagenome (GOLD analysis project Ga0209382, IMG submission 187599) | Bulk soil microbial communities from a Populus tree surrounding site in Tennessee, USA - Soil MetaG P. deltoides SBSDD5 (SPAdes) (version 2) | ecosystem: Environmental > Terrestrial >...
GTGGTGGTCAAGTTCGAGGGCCACTTCCACGGCTATCACGACTACCTGGGCTACAGCACCTGGCCGGACCCCGAGCGGGCCGGCCCCGCCGATCAGCCCGCCACCGTCCCCGAGAGCGGCGGCATCCCCGGCGGCCTCCTTGGCTACGTGACAGTCCTGCCGTTCAACGAGCCCGAGCTTCTTGAGAAGACGCTGCGGGCGCGCGCCCACGAGATCGCCGCCGTGATCCTGGAGCCGATCAACTACAACTCGGGCGGCATCCTGCCCACCCCGGGATTCCTCCAGGCGCTGCGGAGCCTCACCCGCGAGCTCGGCATCATCCTGATCTTCGACGAGATCCTCTCCGGCTTCCGGACCGGCCCGGACTGCGCTCAGGGGTACCTCGGGGTCACGCCCGACCTCTGCACGCTCGGGAAGGCGATCGGCGGTGGCCTGGCCCTCAGCGCCTTCGCCGGCAGCCGCGAGGTGATGGGCGCCGTCTCGCCGCTCGGCGGGGCCGTCCACAGCGGCACGTTCAACGCCCACCCGCTGCCGATCCTCGCCGCCAACGCCTTCCTGAGGCTTGCCACCGAGGCCTCGTTCTGGGAGCACTTCCAGCGCCTCCAGGACCGGCTCTACCCCGGCCTTCGGGAGATCTTCGGCCGGAGCGGGCTGCCGGTCCAGGTCCAGGCGATCGGCAACCGGTTCTGCCTCAACTACGGGCTCGAAGAGGAGCCGAAGAGCTACCGCGACGCGATGAAGTACGACCGCGACCTGGCGGCGCGATTCACGGCGGTGGCCCAGGAGGAGGGCGTCTACTTCCACACCCTCTGGCACTCGGGCCTCTCGGCGATGCACACCCTGGACGACGTGGACGAGGCGCTGGAGCGCATCGAGCGGGCCGCCCGCCGGGTCGCAGCCGGGCGGGCGTAGTCTCGCCTCGCCGCCTGCTCGCCGACCGCCGACGACCTCCACCGACCGTCCGGACTGTTCCCCAGAGCACAGTCCGGCCGTGCCGGCCGGGACTGTGACGAAACGCACAGTGTGGTCTACTCGTCCTGCGACATTTCGCCTGGCGAGGGTGCCACGATGCGTCAACTACGGCATGCGCTGATCGTCGCGGCATCGGCCGCCGTGGTGCTGGCGGTGGTCGCACGAGCCGAGTCGCTTGCGCAGCCGCGTGCCGGGGCAGCCGCCCAGGCGCGTCCCATATCGACCAGGGACGAGGCGCGCGGCTCGACGTTGCAGGCGGCGAACGTCGCGCAGCGCTCCGTCCTCTTCGCCCGCGTTGCAGAGCCGTTCGGCGCAACTATTCGTGCCCTCCCCTCGTCCGAGGCGGGCGTCCTCTTCAACACCCGCTGCGGCGACACCTGGTCGGTCCAGACGGTGGAGCGCGGCTGGGTGAAGGTCCGCACCGAGGCCGGCTCCGGCTGGATCGGCGGCAGCCGGGTGGTCGTGAGCAGCACGCCGCCGACGGTCGACTGCTCGGACGCCCGCTTCATGTATCCGACCGGCTACGCGTCGACGCTCGTGGCGTCCGGCTGCCTGAGCCTCCGGAGCCGCCCCGACGCCGACGCGCCGACGTTGGCGTGCGTCGACAACGGGCACGTCTACGCCATCCTGGACGGGCCATTCGATCCGGGCTCGGGCGAGGACTGGTTCCGGGTGAGCAGCCCGAGCACGGGCACCGGCTGGGCCCTCGCCGAGCATCTCTACCCGATCTGACCCCGGTCGCGACGCCGGCGGTACCGTTTCGCTTGCCGTGTCGACCAACGCTCCGTCAGGCGCGCCTCGCCCGCCGGCCTATAATCGCCGGCCGAGACCTGGCGGGAGGAATCGCGTGACGACGATGCGCATCGGCGCGCTCGAAGCCGTGGTCGTGCCGGACGGCACGCTGGCGCTCGACCCGGCCCGCATGTTCGGCCGCGTCGAGGAGGCCGACTGGCGGCCGGTCGCAAGCCTTGACGAGCACGGTCTGGTCCCGGTCGGCGTGAACTGCGTGCTGGTGCGGTCCGGCGAGCGGCGGATCCTGCTGGACACCGGCGGCGGCGCGAAGCTGGCCGCGGAACGGGGCCAGAACTGCGGGCACCTGCTCCAGGGGCTCGCCGCCCTCGGCATCGCCCCTGGTGACGTCGACACCGTCGTCATCAGCCACGCCCACTGGGACCACGCCGGCGGCGCCAGCGTGCCGACCGGCGATGGCTGGCACCCGACCTTCCCGAACGCGAGCTACTGGCTCTGGCGCGGCGAGTGGGAGTACTGGACGAACCCCGACCTCGCAGACCGCCCGCCGTTTCTGGACGACGTGCTGCCCCCGCTTGTCGAGCACCGGCGCCTGGAGTTGGCCGACGGCGAGATTGAAGTCGCTCCGGGCGTCCGCCTGCTCACGGCGCCCGGCCACACACCGGGCCACATCTGCGTGGCGTTGACCTCAGGGTCGGAGATGGCGGTCTACACCGGCGACATGTTCCACCACCCGTCCCAGGTCGAGCACCCGGAGTGGTCGCCGCTGTTCGACGTGCTGCCGGAGCTCTCGGCGGAGACCCGCCGCAAGATGTTCGAGCGGGCGCGGCGCGAGCGGTTCCCGCTGCTGACGGCCCACCTGCCGACGCCGGGCATCGCGCGGCTACCGGCCGGGGGTGGTCTGGAGCTGCTCTCGTGAGCTGCGCCATCCAGCCTGACAGCGCGAATCCCCTGCTCGCGGATCGTACCCACCCGATCATCGTGGATCGCTCGACGCTCACGGCCGTCTGCATCGACATGGGCAGCGTCGTCGTCGACGAGCGCCCGACCTGGTCACACTGGCAGTCGCTGGCCGTCCAGCACCTCCGGCGGGCCGGGCTGCCAGTCGGCCGCCGGGAGCTACGCCTTGCCCTGCGCGAGGCGATGGTGGCCCACGCACCGCGCGTCAGCTCGCACGCCTTCACGGCGCTCGGCGGCGACCCCGCGATCCCTCAGCAAATCTGGAAGGACTTCAGGAACCGGGACCGGCCGCTGCCGTACGCTGACGCCGCACTGGCGCGGCTGGCGGCGCAGCACCGGCTGGTCATGGTGGCGAATCAGGGGCTTCATGCGCGGGCGCTGCTGGAAGCGGCCGGGTTGGATCGATATTTCAGCTTGATGCTGCTCTCCGACGAGATCCAGATCGCAAAGCCGGACGAGCGGATCTTCCGGAGGGCGCTCGACCACCTCCAGGTCGAGCCGGAGCGTGTCGCGATGCTCGGCGACCGTTTCGACCTGGACATCGAGCCGTCGCGCCGGCTCGGCATGCTGGCGATCCGAATCCGGCGCGGGCCGTTCGCCTGCCAGGAGCCGGCCCGGTCGGAGCAGACGCCGCACCTGACGTTCAACAGCCTGACAAACGCTGCCCGCTGGCTCGCCCCGTAGGTTCAGGCGCGGGGCTTGAACCGGTTCCGGAGCAGCACCACCGCCTCGTACGCCGAGATCCCGGTGTGGATCAGCCAGTTGAATGGTCTCGGGTACTGCTGCGCATAGTGCTTGTCATAAAAGATGTGCATCGCCTCGTAGAAGGCGCGAATCGAGTAGACCGACCGCTGGCTCGTGCTTCGCCGCTTGTAGTGCAGGACTACCACGGCAGGGTGGTATCGAACCCGCCAGCCGGCCGCCTTGATCCGGTACGCCCAGTCCAGGTCCTCGCCGTACAGTCGGAACGCCTCGTCGAACATGCCGACGCGCTCCACAACCTCGCGGCGCACGAGCATGAACGCTCCGACCACCGAGTCGACGTCGATGGCCGTGTCCTCGTCCACGTTCGACAGGTTGTAGCGGGCGAAGCGCGGGTTGTTCGGGAAAAGCTTCGCTAGCCCGAACAACCGGTAGAACGCCACCATCGGCGACGGGAACGAGCGCCGGCACGCCTTGTCGAGCGTGCCATCTACGAGCACTAGCTTCGGGCCGAGAGCGCCGATGTCCGGGCTCGCCTCCATCTCGGCGATCGTGTCGACGATCGCGCCCGGCGGTAGCTTCGTGTCCGGATTGAGGACGAGGACGTACCGTCCCGCAGCCTCACGAATCGCCTGATTGTTCGCCGCGCCGTAGCCGCGGTTCCGCTCATTCGCGAGCAGGCGGACCCAGGGGAACTCTGAGCGGACCATCTCCACCGAGCCGTCGCCCGAGGCGTTGTCGACGACCCAGACCTCGCCCCGGAGGACGCCAAGGTCGTGCTCCAGCGAGCGCAGGCACTCCCGCAGCAGATCGCGCACGTTGTAGTTGACGATCACCACTGAGACGTCTAGCCGGTCCGTTCCGGCCTCGACCTCTGAGACGCCATTCGGCCCGGTCAGAACCACAGAATCCTCCAGTAGCCGCCGATCCGCTCGATGAGCAACGGTGCCCGGATCCGCCCGCGCACGAAGGCACGCACGCTCCGCGCCAGCCGGTAGCCGATGCCGGCCCACACGATCAGCTTGAGCAGGGCGTAGCCGCCGGCGCCGCGATGGCGTCGGTAATAGATCGCCTGGCTGCGGTGGAACTCGATCGACATCTTCTCGGGCGTGGCCGAGGTGCTGGCGGCGCTGACGTGCATCGCCCGCGCGGCCGGGACGTAGTAGTTGCGCCAGCCCGCCTTCGTCAAGCGGGCGCAAAGGTCCGTCTCCTCGTAGTACATGAAGAACGTCGGGTCGAACGCGCCAACCTGGTCGATCGCCTCACGCCGCAGCAGCAAGCAGGCGCCCAGCAGGTGCTCGGCGACGAAGGCCCGGTAGTGCTGATCCTCGGGGTACCGACCATTGATCTCACTGTCGAGCGGGACCAGCCCGTCGAAGAACCCGAAGAATGCCTGCTTCCAGTCCGGGAACCGAAACGCCGAGTGCTGGAACCGGCCGTCCTCGTACTCCAGTCTCGCGCCAACCGCCCCGGCCAGCGGGTGCGTCTCGGCGAAGTCGACCAGCGCCCGGAGCGCCCCCGGCCGTAAGGCGATGTCCTGGTTCATGACCAGCAGGTACCGCCCCTGGGCTATCGTGATCCCCTGGTTCAGTGCCCGTCCGTATCCGACGTTCTCGTCATTGGCGATCAGGCGTACACCCGGGAACTGGTCGGCGACCATGTCCGGCGTGCCGTCGTGGGAGGAGTTGTCGACCACGATCAGCTCGGCGTGCAGGCCGCCGGCGTCCGCCAGCACCGACTCCAGGCAGCGGGCCAGCAGGTGGCGGCCGTTGTACCCCACCACCATCACGGACAGGTCGACCTCACCCCCCAGCCCCCTCTCCTGCGAGGAGAGGGGGAGCAGATCCGTGCAGGCTCCCCCTCCCCCGCGCACGCCGTGGGGGTAGGGGGCCCCATGGTAGGAGTGATGGGAGGGGGTTGGGGGGTAGGGGACGCTTGTCACGGCGCCGCCATGATCGAGCGCAGGTACCGGATCGGTACGCGCCGCCGGCGCTGGATCGCCCGACGCTCGCCGAGCAGGCGCGGCAGCTCGCGCAGCCCATCAAGCTGGCCGCGCAGCTTCGCGCGAGCAGCCGGCTCGCGGATGTGCCACAGCGACTCGGCGGCGATCCGGAGCTGCGCCGCCACGATCCTCGGCCAGACTCGCCCGAGAAGCGGCCCCGGCATGTCCCGGGCGACGACCCGCAGGAAGTTGCGCCCGCAATAGTAGCTCGCGGTCGGGCCGCCGCCCGTGGCGCTCAGCATGTGGTAGACGACGGCCGTCGGGACGAACACGCAGCGGTAGCCGAGAAGCTGGGAGCGGAACGCCAGGTCGACGTCCTCGCAGTACATGAAAAAATTGCCCTCGAACAGCCCGACGTCATCCAGCATCTGCCGTCGGTACGCCGCCGCCCCGGCGCACGCGCCGAAGATCATCTCCTCGCGCGCGTACTCGCCGTTGTCGTGCTGCCAGACGCCTCGGTTCCCGGGGATGCCGTCCAGGCCGTAAAAGTCGCCGGCCGAGTGAATCACGTCCCGCCGGTCGAACAGCAAGAGCTTCGAGGCGGCCGAGCCGGCCTCCGGGTGGGTCTTCAGCGCCGCGTGCAGCTCCGCCAGCCAGCGCGAATCGGCCTCGGTGTCGTTGTTGAGGGTCGCGATGATCGGCGCGTCGGTGATCTCGATGCCGGCGTTGGTGCCGCCGGCCAGCCCGAGATTCCGATCGAGCGCCAGGACGCGGACCTCGGGGAACTCGCCCCTGACTGTTGCCAGCGAGTCGTCGGTCGAGCCGTTGTCGACCAGGATCGTCTCGAAGTCGGCGAACGTCTGCCGCCGCAGCGACCCGAGGCAGGTCCGCAGCAGGTGGGCACCGTTCCAGTTGACGACGACGACGGCGATCTCAGGCATAGGCAACGCTCGGCGATAGCCGCGCCGATTATACGTCAACCCGTCACCCCCAACCCCCTCTCCCACAGTAGGGAGAGGGGGTTGGGGGTGAGCGCCTCCCCGGTATCAGTACGGGTAGCCGGCCTTCTGGCGCAGCCGCTTGACCCGCTCCTGGATCGGCGGGTGGGTCGAGAACAGGCTCGCGAGGAACTGGCCGCTCAGCGGGTTCACGATGAACAGCGGCGCGACGGCCGGGTTCAGCGGCAGCGGCACCCGCTGCGACCAGGCCTCCAGCTTCTCCAGCGCCGAGGCCAGCGCCAGCGGATCCCCGACGATCTGCGCGCCGGTATCATCGGCGCCGTACTCGCGCGAGCGGGAGACCGCCATCTGGATCACCAGCGCCGCGATCGGCGCCAGGAAGATCAGCGCCAGTGCCGCGAGCGGGTTAGTCCCTTCGCCGTCGCTGTTGCGACCGCCCAGGCCGCCGAAGAACGCCGCGAACTGCATCATCTGGGCGACCATCGTGATCGCGCCGGCGATCGTCGCCGCGATCGAGGTGACCAGGATGTCGCGGTTCCTGACGTGCCCGAGCTCGTGGGCCAGCACCGCCAGCAATTCGTCGCGGTCCAGGATCTGGAGGATGCCGGTCGTGACTGCCACCAGCGAGTGGTTCGGGTCGCGCCCTGTCGCGAACGCGTTGGGCGACGGGCTCTCGACGATCGCAACTCTAGGCTTCGGCAGGCCGGCACGGTACGCCAGCTCGTCGACAATCGCGTGGAGCTGGGGCGCTTCCTCGGGCGAGACTTCGCGGGCGCCGGCCATCCGCAGCGCGATCTGGTCCGAGAACCAGTACGCCGAGACGTTCATCACCACGGCCAGGCCGAACGCCAGGATCATCCCGACGTTGCCGCCGATGATGCGGCCCATCACCACCAGCAGCCCAGTGAGGGTCGCCAGGAGGAGGAGGGACTTGAGGGTATTGGACATCTGTGTGCCTCCGCTGAGACCGCGCCCGGTCTGCACATCGTGGCTCTGTCGCACGTTACGGACTCGGGCTTCTGACTCTCACAACGCAATTGTCAAGCCTGCTGTTCCCTTCGAGCATAAGACCAGCATAAGAAGATCATGAGGGCATCGTGAAGCGCTCGCGGCCCATTCCTGCCCGAGCGCTACACTGCTGGATGTGAGCGGCGAACGACTCCTCCTCGTGGACGACGATCCCCGCGTGCTGGCGGCGGTTGGCCGGCGGCTCGGATTCGAAGGGTTCGACGTGGACCTGGTCTCGACCGGGGCTGAGGCGCTGGAGCACGCGGCGGCCAGATCGCCGGACCTGGTGATCCTGGACGTGATGTTGCCGGGCATCGACGGCCTGGAGGTCGCGCGGCGGCTCCGCCAGGTCAGCGCCGTGCCGATCCTGATGCTGACGGCGCGCGACGCCATCGCGGACCGGGTGGCGGGCCTCAGAAGCGGCGCGGACGACTACCTCGTCAAGCCGTTCGCCTTCGAGGAGCTGCTCGCCCGGATCGAGGCGCTGCTGCGCCGGACCCGGCCGCCGGCCGTCGAGACGCTGACCTTCGCCGACGTGGTGCTGGACACCCGCACCCACGAGGTGACGCGGGGCAGCCAGCCCATCGAGCTGACGGCGCGCGGCTTCGCCCTGCTCGAGTACTTCATGCGCCACCCGCGCCAGGTCCTGACCCGCGAGCAGATCTTCCGCGCGATCTGGGGCAGTGACTTCCTTGGCGCGTCGAACGTCATCGACGTCAACATCAGCTACTTGCGAGACCGCCTGGAGTCGCTGGGTGGTCCGCGGCTGATCCACACCGTGCGCGGCGTCGGCTACGCGCTGCGTGAGCCCTCATCGTGACCCTCAAGGCGATCCTGGCGCTGTTGCAGGCGGCCATCCTGGCGGCCGGCCTGGCGCTGCTCGGCGCGCTCGTCGTCGAGTCGTTCGAGCGCAGCCTCCGGGCCGACGCCGATGACTTGCTGGCCGCGCGTGCCGACGTCGTCGAGGCGGCCGTGCGGACCCGGGCTCAGGGCCTCGCCCGCGGCGACACCCTCGGCGACCTGGAGCTCGACCCGTCCGTCTTTAACGCCTACTCCTCGCCCGGCCTCCTCTTCGAGGTCTGGGACGCCGACGGCCGGCTGGTCGCGGCGGCGCCCGGGCTGCCGCGTGGCGGCCTGCCATGGTCGACCGACGCGCGCTCGGCGGTGTCGCGCGGGCAGATCCATCTCGACTCGGCGCCCAGCGAGGGCGGGCACTGGGTCCGCGTCCTGACGCGCCCGGTGCTCGAGGCCGGCCGGCTGATCGCGGTGGTTCGCGTCGGCGAGTCGCTCCAGCCGATCGACCACGCGCTGGCCGATCTGTTGCGGCCGTTGATCGCCGGTGGCATCCTGATTCTGGTCGCCTGCATCGTCGCGACCTGGGTCGTCGTCAGTCGGGCGCTCGAGCCGCTGGAGTCGATCTCGGTCACCGCCGAGCGGATCGCCCTGACCGGCGACGTCTCGCTCGCCGTCGAGCCGCAGGGCACCGCCGAGGTCCGCCGGCTCGCGGTGGCGTTCAATCGGATGGTCGAGCGGCTGCGCTCGCTCCTCGAGAGCCAGCGGCGGCTCCTGGCCGACACCTCCCACGAGCTGCGCAACCCGCTGACCGTCGTTCGGACCGATCTCGACCTGCTGGGGCGCGACCTCGACCCCGACACCCGCCAGGAGGTCGCCGCCGAGGCCGCCGAGGAGGCCGAGCGGATGAGCCGGCTGGTGGCGGACCTGCTCTACCTCACCCGCGAGGAGCACGCCGAGCGCGGCCCGTCCGAGCCGGTCCGCCTCGACCGCCTGGCAGTCGACGTGGTCGAGCGGCTCCAGCAGGTCGCCTCCGAGCACGACGTACGCGTCGCCGCTGCCGAGTCAGTGTCGGTGCTCGGCGTGCGAGACCGGCTGCACCAGCTCGTGACCAACCTGGTCGAGAACGGGATCCGCTACACGCCGCCCGGCGGCCACGTGACCGTCGCCGTCCGGATGGCCGACGGCGCGACTGCCCGCCTCGACGTGGCGGATGACGGCATCGGCATCCCGCCGGAGCACCTGCCCCGCGTCTTCGATCGGTTCTACCGGGTCGATCCGGCCCGTGCCCGAACGACCGGCGGCACCGGCCTGGGCCTCGCCATCGTCAAGCACGTCGCCGAGTCGCACGGTGGCTCGGTCACGGCCACGAGCGAGCCGGGGGTCGGCAGCACCTTCTCGGTGCTGCTCCCCGCCGAGCCCGTGGACGCCGATCCGCCTAGATCAACGTCCCCTTCGTCCACGTCTCCAGGCCCGGGCTCCCGAGCAGTCCCAGCAGCAGCGCCTTCTGGGCGTGCAGCCGATTCTCCGCCTGCTGGAACACGATCGACGATGGACCGTCCAGCACCGCGTCGGTGATCTCGTCGCCGCGGTGGGCCGGCAGGCAGTGCATCACCAGCGTGTCAGAGTCGGCGTGGCGCATCAGCTCCTCGTTAATCTGGTACGACTTGAAGACGGAGCGTCGCTTCGTCGCCTCGTGCTCCTGGCCCATGCTGTACCAGGAGTCGGCGTAGACCGCCGCCGCGTTCGCCACGGCCACGGCCGGGTCGCGGCAGACCTCGACGAACGCGCCGCCGTCGCGGGCGTCCCTGTGGGCCTGCTCCAGGATCGCGGGCGCCGGCTCGTACTCGGCCGGCGCGGCAAGCACCAGGTTCACCCCGAGGCGCGGGAGCGCGAGCAGCAGCGAGTTGGCGACGTTGTTGCTGTCCCCCACGTACGCCACAGTCAGGCCGCGCAGCCGCCCGAACCGCTCCTGGAGCGTCAGCAGGTCGGCGAGAATCTGGCAGGGGTGCTCGTCGTCCGAGAGGCCGCTGATGACCGGCACCGGGCAGTGGGCGGCGAGCTCCTTCGCCACGTTGTGCGCGAACACCCGCACCGCCACCGCGTCGACGTACAGGCCGATGGTCCGGGCGACGTCCGGCACCGACTCGCGCGTCCCGAGGCCGACCTCGTTCGGGCCGAGGAACCGCGACGTCCCGCCGAGCTGCTCCATCGCCATCTCGAACGAGAGCCGAGTTCTGAGCGACGGCTTGAGGAAGAGCAGCGCCAGCGCCTTGCCCGCGAGCGGCGCCGACGTGATGCCGGCCTTCCGCTCGGCCTTGAGGCGAGCCGCCACGTCGAGGATGGCCCCGATCTCGGGCGTCGTCAGGTCGGCGATGGAGATGATGTCGCGCTTCATGGGGTGAGCCTCCAGCGAGAGAGCGGCTATGTCACGATCGGAAGACGAGAAACGGGGCTGACCGTCCGGCCAGCCCCGTCATCTGGATACGCGTCGTGGGATCGTCAGCGGGTCGAACGATGGGCGCGCGGCGGGCAGGCCAGGGCAGAGCGCCTTGACGTTGGCCTCGACTCGCGCACGACTTCTCGCATGACAGTGTGAGTGTACCAGGAAGCGCGGCCTCACCAGAGCCCGAGGAGCCGCAGCAGCCCGCCCACGACGAACGACGCCGCGTTCGCGACAAGGCTCAGCAGCAACAGCCCGACCGGATCGCGGCGCGTCGCCAGCCAAAAGATCGCGGCCTCGACCAGCCAGGCGAACCCCTCTGCGACGAGCAGATAGCCAGGCCCGCCGATGGCTGGCGTCAGCAGGCCCGGTAGCACGAACCAGACGACGGGGTGCGTAAGCAGGCTCGCGGCGGCGGCGATCGGCACGCCGCGCGCCGCCGGAACGCGATACCATCGAGCCAGTCCGACCGTCGCGATCGGGATCTCGATCGCGAGGGTCAGCAGCAGCGCGGCGGCGTACGCGAGGGCGGGAACGTCAGACAGCATCCGCTCGACCGACCTGGGGGTACTGCGCGACGATGGTAGCCGAGGCGCCCGCCATCCCGACCTCCGCGGTGGCCGTCACCTGGCGGCAGTGCGCCGAAGTCGCCGGCGTCACGGTGGTCGCGCTGGCGCTCGCCCTGACGCTGCCGCTCGCGACGGCCGTCTTCGCGCTGCTCCTGTTCGGTGTCCTCCACAACTACTTCGAGATTCGATACGTCGTCGGGCGCTTCGGTGGGCTGTTCGCCGGGCGCCTCGTCGACGCGGCGCTGGTGGGCCTCACGACGATCGTGCTGCTCAGGCTGGCGCCGCTCGGGTCGCTCGGGCGCCCGGCCGAGATCGTGACGACCTACGGCATGCTAGCAGGCGTGCTGGCGCTCCGCCTCACCCGCCGACCGGCCCTGCTTGCAGCAGCGCTCCCGGCGCTTCTGGTCGCGGCGGGGATCTCGCTCAGCTACGCCGAGTACCACTTCGTCGCCATCGCTCACCTGCACAACGTCCTGCCGCTGGTGTTTCTCTGGGAGTGGACGGCGACCACAGCCCAGAGCCCGGCCGGCCGCACCTTTCGCCTCCTCCACCTCAGCTGGGCCGTGCTCCTGCCCGCCCTGATCCTGACCGGCGCCCTCAAGTCGGCCGCCGCTGCCGATCCGACGCCGGCCTCGTCGATCGTCGGCGACGTCGACGGCTTCGTCCGCACCCTGCTGCCGCCAGGCGGTGACGCCGAGGTCGGCGCTCGGCTCCTGACCATGTTCGCACTGCTCCAGTTGATGCACTACTACGTCTGGTGTCGGTTCTTTCCGGCGGTCGGCGGCATTGAGGCAGCCCGCTTTGACGAGACGCTGCGCGGCCTGGGGCTGCCGCATGGCTGTCGCCTGACGGGTTTCGTGCTGCTGCTGGCTGGGGCCACGCTCCTGGTGATGTGGTCGGACTTTTGGCGGGGGAGGTCACTCTACGGGGCCCTGGCCGGGTACCATGCCTACCTCGAATACGTGCTGCTCCTGCTGTTCGTGCTCTCCTGGCGCCGGGACTGAACCAAGCCTCCAGAGGAGGTCACACCGCATCATGAACGTCACCACGGCGCTTCAACCGATCTACGACATCGTCTTACCGGCGACGCCGACCGTGCGGGCCGCGAGCGCTGCCGACGTCGCCCCAGCCGCCGGCCTGGACATCGCGGTGGTCGGCGGCATCGCGGCGGTCGTGGCGGGCGTGCTGGTGCTGATCCTCCACCGGCGGCGCGGCAAATGACGGCCGGCCCTTCCTCACCGGGAGTCACTTGTGATATACAAGTGACATGCGCCGTGCGCCCGGGAGGGGAATAGGCGCCCGCGTGGCGGCGTTGGCACCTACGGAACCTCACGACATCGCTAAGCCGATCTGACGGCACGCGGGCTGTCGAACGTCGAGGGAGAGGCATGCTCGCGAAGCTTTCGGCTCGGTTCGGCATCCATTACGGCTGGCCGGTGGTCATTGTCATTTTCCTGGTGCTTCTGACCATTGCCGGCATCCGCAACATCCCAGGTCTCGTCATCAAGCCGCTCGAAGACGAGTTCGGCTGGAGCCGCTCCGGGATCTCGTTCGCCATCGCCGTCAGCATCCTGATGTCCGGCCTCGGCGGGCCGTTCAGCGGCCAGTTGATCCGGCGCTTCGGCCCGATGCGGCTGCTGGTCGGCGCACTCACGGTGGCGGCGCTGGCGACCGGAGCGCTGGTCTGGCTCCAGAACATCGTCCAGTTGACGGTGATCTGGGGCATCGTCGTCGGCCTGGTGTCCGGCGTCCTGGGCATCCCGCTCGGCGCGGCGCTGGCGAGCCAGTGGTTCGCGGCGCGGCGCGGCCTCGTTATTGGCATCCTCGGCGCCGGATCGTCGGCCGGCGCGCTGATCTGGGTGCCGATCTTCATGAATATCACCGTCACCTCCGGGTGGCGGGCGGCGATGCTGCTCGGCGCGGTGCTGATCGTGGTCCTGGTGCCCCTCGTCCTCGTCGTCGTGCGCGACTCCCCGCGGTCGGTGGGACTCGGGGCGTACGGCGCCGAGAGCGCCCCCGCCAACGACGCCGTCGAGGCCCAGCGCACCACCCCGATGGCGGAAGCGCTGCGGACCCGTGACTGGTGGCTGCTGGCCGGCAGCTTCTTCGTCTGCGGCTACACCAGCAACGGCCTGATCGGCACCCACCTGATCCCGCACGCCGTCGAGCACGGCTTCACCGAGAACGTCGCGGCCGGCGCGCTTGCCCTGATCGGCGCGTTCAACGTCGTCGGCACGATCGGCTCCGGCTACCTGACCGACCGCTTCAACCCGCGCCGCCTGCTGGCGATGTACTACGCCTTCCGGGCCGCCTCGCTGGTGCTGCTCCCCTCGGTCACCACCGAGTTCGGACTGATCGCCTTCTCGGTCCTGTTCGGCCTGGACTACATCGCCACCGTGCCGCCCACGGTCGCCCTGACCGCCGAGCGGTTCGGGCGCGCGAGCCTCGCCACCGTCTTCGGCTGGATCACCTTCTCCCACATGGTGGGCGGCGCCCTGGCCTCGTACGCCAGCGGCCTCTCGCGCGACCTGTTCGGCGACTACACCCTGGCGTTCATCGTCGCGGCGATCTTCGGCTTCATCGCCGCCGCGCTGTCGCTCCAGGTCTCGACGGCCGCACGCCGCATGGAGCCGGCCCCGGCAGCCGCTTGATATCATCGAGAGGGGCGGCCGGCACACTGGCCGGGCTGTCCCTCTCGATCGCGCGAGCGAACCGTCAGCCGACCACGCCCCTCGACGTGCCGTGGCCGACACGGGGCTGGAGGCACAGGTGTCCGAGCTGGTGATCGTCAACGGTCGGGTCTGTGACGGCACCGGCTCCGACCCGCGTCCCGCGACGGTGGTCATCCGGGACGACCGGATCGTCGCCGTCCAATCGGGGGGCGCCACCCTGCCAGCCGGCGCCACCAGGATCGACGCCGACGGCGGCTTCGTGATGCCCGGCATGATTGACAGCCACGTCCACCTTTCGTCCAGCGGCGCCGCCAACTACGAGCTGCAGCGACTCAAGGATCTGCTGCCGCTCCAGGCGCTACGGGGCGCGGCCAATGCCCGGACCATGCTGATGGCCGGCTTCACGACCGTCCGCGACCTCAGCGCGGCCGGCTTCACGAACGTCGCCATCCGCCAGGCGTTCGACGAGGGGCTGATGGTCGGGCCGCGCGTCCTGGCGGCCGGCATGTCGCTGACGGTGGCTGGCGGCCACGGGGACAGCTACTACCGGCCGGAGATCTCGGTGGCGCGCGAGGGGATCGTGAACGGCCCCGACGAGGCGAGGCGGGCGGTCCGCGAGTGGGTCAAGATGCGGGTCGACCTCATCAAGCTGCTGGTCACGGGCGGCGTGATGACCGACGGCTCGGACGTGGGCGCCCTCCAGTGGACCCCGGAGGAGCTTGCCGCTGCGATCGGGCAGGCCCACCAGCTCGGCGTCCGGGTGGCCGGCCACTGCCACGGCGCAGCCGGCGTCAAGGCCGCCGTGAAGGTGGGTCTGGACACCGTCGAGCACGGCACGATGCTGGACGAGGAGGCCGTGGCGCTGATGAAGGAGCGGGGCACGTTCCTGGTGCCCACGATCATCGCCGGCAAGCACATCGTCGATCACGGCACGGCCGGTGGGATCGCGCCGCACGTCGTCCGCAAGGGCGAGCAGATCGGCGAGTGGCACCGCAAGAGCGTCGCGATGGCCCACCAGGCCGGCGTTAAGATCGCGTTTGGCACGGACTGCGGGACGCCGTTCAACCGCCCCGGCGAGAACGCCCTGGAGCTCGGCTACATGGTCGAGTGCGGCCTCACGCCGAGCGAGGCGCTCCAGTCCGCCACCCGCATCGCCGCCGACGCCAGCGCCCTGAGCGACCGCATCGGCACCTTGGAGGAAGGGAAGGTCGCCGACCTGATCGTGGTCAACGGCGATCCGCTATCGGACATCACGGTGATGGCCGACACCAGGAATATCGCCTACGTCGTCAAGGGCGGCACGGTGGTCCGCAAGCCGGGCGCGTCGGAGGACGACCTGCCGTGACCAGCGCCGAGTGGTCGTTCCCGCTGCCGGACCTCTCCGAGCCGGCCGTCGACACCCGGCTCCGGGTCGGGACGCGGGTCTTCCACATCCGGATCTCGCCGGTGATCGCCGACGTGCCCGGCGAGCCGGACACCGACCTGGTGCAGTTGATGGTGACGCTGGACGACGAGCCGCTGACCCTGCGCGACCTCGGGGCCGCGCCCGCCCGCTGCTCCTACCTCTGGTCGTTCCTCTGCAGCAAGCTGACCGAGGCCGCCGTCGACTTCTACGACCCGAAGCCGCTGGAGACCGGCGAGCTGAACCCGCGCCTCGGCTGCTGGGGCACCCGACCGGACCTGCTGGAGGTGGTGCCGGAGGACGACTGCTCGCTGGCGGTCGTGGTCGGCATCTCGATCTGGCGCGTCGGGGCCCGGCCGCGCGGCAGCCATATCGAGTTCGTCCGCGAGCTGGGCGCCACCCTGGCCGAGGTCCTGGCTTACTGGGTGCTCCGGATCGAGCAGGACCGCTCGGCGGACCACCGCTTAACGCCCGGGCCGTAGTCCTTCGCCGGCCGGGCGGGCCGCCGCATCTGGCGACCAGCCCGGTCCGCTCAGCCAGGGCCGGCAAGCCGCCCTTGTCGCCAAAAGGCTCGACCGCCCCACGGCGCGTCCGCCAGAGCGACCGTGCCCGGCGTGGCCGGCCGGCCCACACGTGCGATTGGCGGCGCCGCGCACTGGTCCACGTGTGCCCGTAGCAGCCGGCGCTCCGAGCAGTCGGGGCGAGATATACAAAACGCCGGTACGGTTTCTGCGCTCTTGCTCCTGCAATCGCTCATTGGTTCCCGATTTGGAGAGGCGTGGCTCGTGATGCGGATGTATCGACACCGTCTCGGCACCGTGTGTGCGCTTGCCGCGCTCGTCGTGGCGCTCGCCATGATCCTCCGACCGTCGGCGGCCGGTGCCGCCGCCGCTCCGTGCGACGTCGACCCCGAGCGGCCGGCTGCCCGTGCGGTTGCCCCGGCCGAGGTCGCGGCTGACTTGTCCGAGCCGTTCAAGTACGGGCCCGCCCAGGTCGACCGGGCCGCCGTGCTCGCCGACGTCGTCGCCGTCGTCCGGTCGCAGGCCGCCGAGGGCAGCGCCGATCCGTGCTTCCTGGAGAAGCCGACCCGGATCGCCGGTCGCGTCGACTTCCTGAGCCCCTTCGAGTTCCTGGTCGTGACGATGTTCGACCAGGAGCCGGAGCGGCGGGACGCCCTGCTCGACCAGTACGCGACCGATCCTCGGGGCGCCATCAAGGGGCTCGGCGAGGCGTTCCCCTCGACGCGTGCCCAGGCCACGATGACCGCCTTCGCCTACTACGACGTGACGAGCGACCGGATCCGCGTCAACATGGCGCGCGTGCCGCCCGACCAGATTCGGCGCGTCCTGGTCCACGAGTTCTGGCACGCGATGCCCCGCGCCCGGACCTGGACCGAGCCGGACGGACGGACGCTGCGAGCGAGCGGCTTCTGGCTCCAGGAGCAGCGGCAGGGACGCCGCGTCTGGATCCCTGTCGAGGACCGCCGGGGCCTGCCGTACGCCTCGTACCTGCTCGACGAGGCGATGGCGACGCTGATGGAGACGAAGTACGCCGGGCCGTCGCCGTACGCGCGCGCCGACCTGCTGGAGGTTACCGGGTTCCTCGGCCGGCTGATGGGCGTGGCCGGCAGCGACGCCGTCTTCCGCCAGTACCTCGAATCGCGACCGTACGAGCTCGGCGCGCTGACCGTGGCTCACCACGACAGCTTCCCGGAGCTCCAGGTCGTCGCCCGGCCCTGATCTCAGTCCGGGTCCGGCAGTGGCTCGCTAAGCACCTGGCGGAGACCCTCCTCTGGCGTCGGGAAGCGGAACGACAGCTCCAGATCCTGCTTGATCGCCCGATTCGAGAGCCTGACCGACGTCGTCAGCAGCTTGACCACGTCGCCGCCGGCGACCGCCCGCGCTAGCATCGCCGGTACCTTCGAGGGCTGCGGTGCCCCGGTCAGTCGGGCGATCAGTCCCAGGAGGTCTGCCATCTGCATCGGGTGGTCGTCGGCCAGGTTGTAGACGGTCCCGCCCTCCGCGTCGTCCACGGCCCGAGCGATCGCGTGCCCGGCGTCCTCCGCGTGGATCAGGCTCCAGTACGCCTTGCCGTCGCCCACGATCGCGAGCGCGCGCTGCCGGGCCTGTTTCGCGAGGATCTGGGTGTGCCAGGCGTCGCGGCCGTAGACGGTCCCCAGGCGGAGCACCACGGCCGGCAGGCCGGCTTCCGCCGCATCTGTGACTGTCCGATCGGCTTCGAGCGCCGCCTCGACCAGTGGCTCGGACACCAGCGCGGTCTCCTCGGTCACCCAGGACTCGCCGCGCTCGCCGTAGAGCAGCCCGAGGCTGGCGTGGATCAGAACCTGGATGTCGGCAGCCTGTGCCGCCTCGACGAGATGGGCCGTGCCCTCGCGCCAGACACGTTCCATGCGCTCCCAGTTGGCCCTGGCGTCGTTGCCATCCGTGCCGGTCGGGAGCGCCCCCGTCAGGTTGACGATCGCCTCGGCGCCGTCCGCCGCTCGGGTCACCGCCGCCCGGTCCAGGACGTCGCCGCCCGCGGCCTCAGCGCCCAGGCTCTTGATGACCTTCGCGGCGCGGTCGTCGCGCGCCAGCCCCACGACCTCGTGGCCGGCCTCCAACAGCTCGCGGACGGTCGGTTGCCCCAGGACGCCGCTCGCTCCGGCCACCAGTACTCGCATGCCTCACCTCGTCGCGTGTCGATTTCGCCCGATCCCACGGTGCAGCTTACTCGGTAGGCGGGCCGGCGCGACAGCCCACCGTCGGACTGCCGGTGCCACGCGCTCCGTGGTGAACTGCTCGCGAGTGTGCCTCCGAGGACACTTCCCGGCTGTCGCCACGGGGCTCGCCGCCCCATCAGGTACACTTCCCGAGACTCGGGAGGTGAGTGACGTGATCCGAGCGCAGATCGTCGGAGCGACGGGGTACGGTGGTGTCGGGATGGTGGAGCTGCTGCTCAGGCATCCCCAGATCAGGCTGACCTCGCTCCTGGCGGTCTCAGACGTCGGGAAGCCACTGAGCGCCTTCTATCCGCACCTGCGCGGCTACTGCGACCAGGTGGTGGAGGAGGCGAAGCCGGAGCGGGTTGGCCAGGACGCCGATCTGGTGATCTTCTCGACCCCGGACCGCGTCGGCATGGGGTACGCGAAGGGGCTGGTCGATCGCGGCCTGCGCATGCTCGACTACAGCGGCGACTTCCGCTTCGAGACGCCGTCCCTCTACGAGTGGTACGCGAAGGCTCACCCGAACATCAAAGGCCAGCCGCACCTGGCCCCGGAGCTGTTCGATCGTTCGGTTTACGGGATCCCGGAGCTGAACCGTTCGCGGATCCGCGAGGCCAGCGTAGTCGGAAACCCGGGCTGCTTCGCGGTGGCGATGATCCTCGCGCTGCTGCCGGCGATCAAGGCCGGGCTGATCGACCCCCGGTCGATCGTCTCGGACGGCAAGACCGGTATCTCCGGGGCCGGCAAGAAGCCGACCGCGACCAACCATTTCCCGGAGCGGAACGAGAGCGTGACGCCGTACCGCGTCGCCTCGCACCAGCATGTCTACGAGACCGTGGCCGCGCTGGAGGAGGTCGCCGGCGAGAAGGTCGGCATCACCTTCGTGCCGCACCTCGTGCCGCTGTCGCGCGGGATCATCGTGACCTCGTACGCCACACTCCGCCGGGATGCGTCGGCGGCCGAGATCCAACAGATCTACGAGGAGACGTTCGCCGACGAGCCGTTCGTGCGGGTGCTACCGTTCGGACTCACGCCCGGCCCGAAGGCGGTCGCCGGCAGCAACCTCTGCGACGTCAGCATCGCCCTGGACGATGCTGACGTCGCA
>Ga0209382_10004343_pt1 | contig 18995 bp, 14 predicted proteins | sample SoiMetdeltSBSDD5_FD_187599 | JGI IMG/M metagenome (GOLD analysis project Ga0209382, IMG submission 187599) | Bulk soil microbial communities from a Populus tree surrounding site in Tennessee, USA - Soil MetaG P. deltoides SBSDD5 (SPAdes) (version 2) | ecosystem: Environmental > Terrestrial >...
GCCTGGAGCTTGTCGAACACGCCGAACCCGAAGACCGCGGCCGCGATCACCAGCAGCATTCCGGTCGTCACCACGAGTCGGCCGCGTCGCGCCACCAGGCGGCCCCAACGTCCGAGCATCTTGACTCCTCCGGTCCCACGATGCCTTACATCTATCACTACAGTGAACGGTGTTTATGCTTTACAGTGTTAACTATGAGCGCCCCGGCGCTCGCTTGTCAAGGAGGAAACTGCCGATGACCGCGGCCGAGCCCACCGAGCCCGCGCCGGTCCATACCCGTCGCGAACGGCAACGGCGCGCCACGATGGCCGAGATCGTGGCGGTGTCGCGCCGCCTGCTCGGCGACCCGCAGGGCATCTCGCTGCGCTCCATCGCGACCGAGATGGGCATGACCGCACCGGCGCTCTATCGCTACGTCGACAGCTACGAGGACCTGATCTATCGGGTCGCCGCCGACATCTACGACGACCTGGTCGCCACGCTCGAGACGGCCCGCGACCGGCATCCCACCGACGACCCGGCCGCCCAGATCGTGGCCGCCTCGGCGGCTTTCCGGCAGTGGGCGCTCGCCCACCGGACCGAGTTCGGACTGATCTTCACCAGCACCATGACCAGCGTCACGACGGACGGCCAGAAGATCTGCGCCGAGGCCGGGCTGCGCTTCGGAGCGCTCTTCAGTGACATGTTCGTCCGGGTCTGGCAGGCCACCGGGTTCGCGGTTCCGGGCGACGACGAGCTCGACCGGACGCTCCGCGAGCGCTTGCGCTCCCGCGCCGCCGAGCACAGCGACTTCCACGAGAGCTGGCGAAGCGACGACGTTCCGCTCGGTCTTCAGTGGCACTTCCTGCGGATCTGGTCCCGGCTCTACGGCACGGTGACGCTCGAGGTGTACGAGCACATCGACACCGCGATCGTCGAGAGCGGGGCGCTGTTCCGTGACATGATCGCCGACTGCGGCCGCGAGATGGGGCTCGCCGACCAGGCCGACCGGCTGCGCGGCGTACTCGAGGTCGAGCTCGCCCGCTGACCGCCGCGCCCAACACCACTCTGCACGGCCTATCCTCACTCTGCACGGTGTGCCGACGCCGTGCAGAGTGCGCGATTACCACGAGAACGTGGTATCCCGACGTGGCCGTCAGTGCAGCAGCAGCTTCGCGAGCCGGCGGGAGGCGACGTACATGCCGAGCGTGCCCATCGCGACGAGGTAGCCGACCGCGATCAGTAGCTCCCATCCGACGCTGCCGGTGGCGAAGCCGCGGCACAGCACGACGCCCTGATAGAGCGGCGTCGCCTGGACGATCCACTGCAGCCCGGTCGGGTAGGTGTCCAGCGGATAGAACGTGCCGGAGAACAAGAACATCGGCACGACGACGAGCTGGATGTACTCGAAGTCCTGCCACGACTTCATCCACGTCGTCAGAGCCATGCCGGCGCCGGCGAAGGCGTAGCCGATCAGGATCGCGGCCGGCAGCGCCAGCACGGTCCACCACGACGAGGTCAGTCCCATCGCGACCATGACGATGACGAACATCGCGGAGTAGGCCGTGCCTCGCAGCAGTGCCCACGTGACTTCTCCTGTAGCAACATCCCAGGGCCGCAGCGGCGTCGCAAGGACGGCGTCGTAGAGCTTGGCGTACTTCATCCGGAAGAAGATGTTGTACGTCGCGTCGAACAAAGCACCCTGCATCGCTGCCGCCGCCAGCAGCGCCGGCGCGACGAACTCGGTGTAGCCCACGCGCGTGCCGTCGGGCAGCTCGAACGTGTCGACCAGGTCGGCGACGCCGATGCCGATCGAGAAGAGGTAGAGCACCGGCTCCAGAAACCCGGTGAGGAACACGATCCAGGCCCGCTTGTAGACGAGGAAGTTGCGCTCGACGAGCCGCCAGCCGGCGCCGTGGACCGGCACCGGCAGCACCCGGGCCGCGAGGGTCGCCATCACGCCCCCTCGGCCAGCCGGTTGCCGAACGACCAGCGGGCGAGGCCCCAGCCGATCACGATCCAGGTCACGAGGTAGCCCACGTGGCCGATGTCGGCGCCCCAGTCACCCGTGCCGAGGATCAGGTTGCGACACAGCTCGACGCCATGCCACACCGGCATCAGGTAGGCCAGCCACTCGATCGCGTCCGGCAGGCTCTGGATCGGGAAGAACGCGCCCGAGAACAAGAACATCGGCAGCAGCCCGAGCCGGAACAGCGGCGCGAACCCGCTGTCGCTCTTCAAGCGGGCGGAGTAGGCGAACACCGGCGTCGCGTGCGCCATGCCGATCAGGATCGCGGCGAGCAGCGCGCCGATCCCGCCGGCGACGGAGTCGACGATGCCGAAGCCGGCGAGCACCACCACGAACACCGCGCTCATCGATGCGGTCCGGAACGCGACGTAGAGCAGGTGCCCGTTGAGTACGTGGACGACGGTGAGCGGCGTCGCGAGCATCGCCTCGTAGACCTTCGTCCACTTGATGTTGCCGTACACCGGATAGGTGGACTCGAACATCGCCGTCATCATCACCATCGTGGCCAGCAGGCCCGGCCCGATGAACTCCAGATAGGTCACGCCGTCGGGCAGCTCCGATCGGGACTGGTCGTCGACGAACGCACCGAGGCCGACGCCCATGCCGAGCAGATAGAACAGCGGCATCACGAAGGTCGACACGACACTCCCCCGCCAGGTCCGGCGGTAGGTCGTGGCCCAGTAGTCGAACTGGCGCAGCACCATCTCCATCGCGGCCGCGCCTAGTCGACGAGAGTACGGCCGGTCAGCCGCAAGAAGACGTCTTCGAGCGTCGAACGCCGGACCAGGACGGAGGCCGGCCGCAGGCCACGCTCGTGGACCGCGACCGAGGCGCGCTCACCGTCGTCGGTGTAGAGCAGCACCCGGTCGGGCAGCACCTCGACGCGGTCGGCCAGATCCTTGACCTGCGTGGCAACCTCGTCGTGCTCGCCGACCCCCATGCGGAGCTCGGTGACCTCGCGGGTCGAGTGGGCTTGGATCAGATCGGTGGGCGAGCCCTCCGCCACGATCAGGCCCTTGTCCATGACCACCAGCCGGTCGCACAGCTGCTCGGCTTCGTCCATGTAGTGCGTGGTCAGCACGAGCGTGACACCACGCTGCTTGAGGCGGAACAGCCGCTCCCACACGAGATGGCGGGCCTGTGGGTCCAGTCCGGTCGTGGGCTCGTCGAGCAGGAGTACGTCGGGCGAGTTGATCAGGGAGCGGGCGATGGACAGCCGCCGCTTCATGCCGCCGGACAGCGCCTCGACGGTGCCGCTCGCCTTCTCGGTCAGCTGGACGAAATCGAGCAACTCGTCGGCCCGGCTGGCGCACTCGGCGCGCGACAGCCCGAAGTAGCGGCCGTAGACCGTGAGGTTCTCCCGGACCGAGATCTCCATGTCGAGCGTGTCGAGCTGGGGGCAGACGCCGAGCCGGGCCCGGATCTGCGGACCGTGGGTGGCCGGGTCCATGCCGAGGATGCGCAGCTCACCGGCGCTCACCGGGGACACCGCGGCGACCATCCGCATCGTCGACGACTTGCCGGCGCCGTTGGGCCCGAGGAAGCCGAACGCCTCGCCGCGCTCGACCGTGACGTCGATGCCGCATACCGCCTCGAGCGTGCCGTAGCGCTTGCGCAGTCCCTTGGCGACGATCATCGGGCCGTCGAACTCGGGCTCGTCGGCGGTCGCCGTGGGCTCGGTGTCCGAATCTGACATCTCCCGCACGAGATCGCACTCTATGCCGGACCCCGGACAACACTCGACGGGGTTTCGCCGCCGAAATAGACCACTTGGTCTCAGTCGGGCAACCATCTCGGCGATTCGCGCGTCCTTGGCGCGTGAGGATGCAGAATGCCTAGCGTTGAGACGGCCGCGGCCGGCCCAGGAGTGATCACACTCCCCGTCGACGCTGGGGGGTATGCAGTGCGGGAGGACGAGCACGCCGCATTTGATGCGTTCGTCCGCGCCCGGCTTCCCGATCTGCAACGATTCGGCTGGATTCTGACCGGCTGTGACGAGGCGGCCGCCGATCTCGTTCAGGATGCCCTCGAGCGCACCCTGCTGCACTGGACGCGGCTGCGGACCCGCGACAACCCCGAGGGATACGTCCGGCGCATCATGGTCAACCGCAACATCAGCGTCTGGCGGCACCGCCGGCGGGAACGGCTGACCGACGAGATCCCCGAGGCCGGCCACGAGGATCGCCACGGCGACTCCGAGCTGTGGCGGGCCCTCCAGGAGTTGCCGCCGCGGCAGCGCGCGGTGATCGCCCTGCGCTACTACGAAGACCTCACCGAGGTCGAGGTCGCCGCCACGATGGGTTGCTCGGTCGGCACCGTCAAGAGCCAGGCCTCGAAGGCGCTCGAGAAGCTTCGGCGACGCGCCGGCTCGTTCAGCGACCGTACCGCCGCCTCCCGACGCGGAGCGGTGCGATGAGCGATCGGCCGGACCGCGATCCGTTCGAGAACGAACTCCGCCGGACCCTGCGGTCCGAGGGCGATCGGATCGACGACCCGACCGCCGACCGTGTGCTCGAGCGCATCCACCAGCGCGTCGGCCGCCGCCGAGTGCATCGCCGCTACGGGGCCTTCATCGCGACCGCGGTGATGCTGGCCGCGATCGCCGTCGTGGTGCCCCTGGTCGGTCCGTCCACGCCAGTGGACCAGGCGACCGACGTCCCCCGCCTCGGCCGGTCGGCGGACGATCCTGGGCGGGACAGCGAAGCGTTCGAGGTCGAGACCCCGCGCCCGCCGTCCGGCCTGACGGCAGACCGCGAGCCGCTGCGAACCGTGCGGACCGCGCCGACGCGACGGACCGCCGGAGCTCCGGTTACCGCCGAGAACGTCCAGGTCAGCTCGGTGACCGGGGCCAGCTCGGACGAGTACTACCTGTCCGCCTCGGCCACCTGCGGCGGACAGACCTGCAACGTGCTCGGCTATGCCGACCGGAGCGAGTCGCCCCGATTCACCGTGCTTCCCGGAAACGCCCGGCTCGCCCACACGGTCCGTTTCTCCGGCGACGGTCACGTCGGATGGGCCACGAACGGCGCCGCAACCTTCCGTACCGACAACGGCGGAGAGGCCTGGATTCGCCTCCGACAGCCGGCCGGCGTCGAGGTGCAGGCTCTCGACGCCTGGGGCGACCAGCTCTGGGCGATGGGGAGCAAGGGCGCCGAGCCGGTCGTACTCAACGAGGTCGTCGGCGGCACCGCGTTGCAGGAGCTCACGCCGCCCGGCGCGCTCACGCCCGAGCCGGAACTGGCGGTCGCTCTCGGTGAGGACGCGTTCGGTGCGACGCTCGCCGGCGTGTCGTCGGAGTTCGCCTACACCACCGACGGCGGTACGCAGTGGAGCATGAGCGACATCGGCTGCGAGCCGGTCGACCTGAGCGCCACGCTGGGCGCCGTCTGGGCGTTGTGCGACGAGGCCACTCCCACGCTGGTGCGAAGTCTCAACCAGGGCCGGACCTGGGACCAGCCGGAGTCGTTCACCGACATGGTGGCGCCGGACGCCTCGACGACCGTCGCCGCGGTCAGCGCGGACACCGCGTTCGTCGCGTCCGGCTCACAGGGATGGGTGGTCGAGTCCTCTGCCGTCATCCCGGCGAGTGGGCTCGGTGAGGGCCCGTACGTCTATGTGGGCTTCACGACCGAGTCCGTCGGCTACGTGATCGACCGCGACGGCGACCTGTGCCGCACCGACGACGGTGGTCGCACCTGGAGCGCGGTCGACCTGCCCTGATTCACCTGGCCCGAGCTGTCTCGGGACGGTGGTCCTGTCGGCGCCCTGCGTCAAGATGGCGGGGTGAAGTCCACCCAGCCCAGCGCGCCGGACGAGGTTCTCGAGCGGTTCTCGGCGTCGACCCGGAGCTGGTTTCGGGCGGCCTTCGACGGCCCGACACCGGCGCAGGTCGGTGCCTGGGAGGCCGTGAGCACTGGCGCCAACGCCCTGGTGGTCGCTCCGACCGGATCGGGCAAGACGCTGGCCGCGTTCCTGTGGGCCCTCGACCGACTGACGTCGACGCCGCCGGAGGCCGATCCGCAACGGCGTTGCCGGGTGCTCTACGTCTCTCCGCTCAAGGCGCTCGCGGTCGACGTGGAGCGCAACCTGCGCGTTCCGCTGCGCGGCATCGCCGCCACCGCCCGGCAGGCCGGCAGTCCGACTCGCGAGGTGGACGTCGCCGTCCGGTCGGGCGACACCCCGTCGGACCAGCGGCGACGCTTCGTCACCCGCCCGTCGGACATCCTCATCACCACGCCGGAGTCACTCTTCCTGCTCCTGACGTCACGGGCGCGCGAGGCGCTGCGCGGCGTCGACACGGTCATCATCGACGAGGTCCACGCCGTCGCCGGCACCAAGCGCGGGGCGCATCTCGCGCTCTCGTTGGAGCGTCTCGACGAGCTGCTGCCGGAGCCGGCCCAGCGGGTCGGGCTGTCCGCGACGGTCCGGCCGGTCGACCGGGTCGAGCGGTTCCTCGGCGGCACCCACCCGGTACGGATCGTGGCGCCGCCGGCGCCGAAGGCATGGGATCTGTCTGTCGTCGTCCCCGTCGAGGACATGACCGCGCTGGGCGGCGTGGCCGAGCAGGGAGCACCGCGTCCCGGACCGGCGCCGGACGACGACGAGCCGCGCCGGCCGTCGATCTGGCCGCACGTCGAGGAGCGCATCGTCGACCTCATCGAGGCCCATCGCGCGACCATTGTGTTCGCCAACTCGCGCCGTGTGGCGGAGCGACTGACCGCGCGGCTCAACGAGATCGCGGGCGAGCGGGCCGGCGCGGACCTGCCGGACAGCCCGGATCCGCCGGCGCAGGTGATGGCCCAATCGGGTGCCTCGCGCGGGGCGACCGAGGTCATCGCCCGGGCCCATCACGGCTCGGTCAGCAAGGAACAGCGTGCCCTCATCGAGTCCGATCTGAAAGCAGGGCGGCTGCCGTGCGTCGTCGCGACCAGCAGCCTGGAGCTCGGCATCGACATGGGCGCGGTCGACCTCGTGATCCAGGTCGAGTCGCCGCCGTCGGTGGCGAGCGGCGTGCAGCGCGTCGGCCGGGCCGGTCACCAGGTGGGCGAGACCTCGCGTGGCGTGTTCTTCCCGACCAACCGCTCCGACCTGCTGCATGCCGCGGTCACCCTCGACCGGATCAGGTCCGGGGCGATCGAGGAGCTCGCCATGCCGGCCAATCCGCTGGACGTGCTGGCCCAGCAGACGATCGCGGCCGCCGCCATGGACTCCGTCGACGTCGACGCGTGGTTCTCGACGGTACGGCGGGCCGCGCCGTTCGCGGGGCTGCCACGCTCGGCCTACGACGCTACGCTCGAGCTGCTCGCCGGCCGTTACCCGTCCGACGAGTTCACCGGCCTCCGGCCCCGCGTCGTGTGGGACCGGGTGGCCGGGTCCCTGACCGGCCGGCCCGGCGCCGGTCGGCTGGCGGTCACCTCCGGCGGCACGATCCCCGATCGCGGCCTCTACGGCGCCTTCCTCGTCGGGAGCGACGGCGGCCGGCGCCCGGCCCGGGTGGGTGAGCTCGACGAGGAGATGGTGTTCGAGTCGCGGGTCGGCGACGTCTTCGTGCTGGGATCGACCAGCTGGCGGATCGACCGCATCACGCACGACCGGCTCCTCGTCTCGCCGGCGCCGGGACAGCCGGGGCGGCTGCCGTTCTGGAAGGGCGACGCACCGGGCCGTCCCGCCGAGCTCGGCGCCGCCATCGGCGCGTTCACCCGTGAGCTGGCCGCCGCCGACGAGGCGGACGCCGTGACACGCTGCGTCGCCGCCGGGCTGGACGAGTCGTCGGCGACCAACCTTGTCGCCCTCGTCGGTGACCAGCGGCGGGCCACCGGCGACCTGCCGACCGACCGGACCCTGGTCGTCGAGCGCGGAACGGACGAGTCCGGCGACTGGCGGATCCTGCTGCACTCCCCCTATGGACTCGCTGTTCACGGGCCGTGGGCGTTGATCGTCGACGCCCGGCTCCGCGAGCGCTACGGCGTCAACGCCAAGGCGACGGCCAGCGACGACGGGATCGTGGTGCGGCTCCCCCAGGCCGACGCTCGTCCACCCGGCCCCGAGGCGTTCGTCTTCGAACCGGACGAGGTCGAGGACCTGGTGACCGCCCAGGTCGGTGGGTCCGCGTTGTTCGCCGCCCGGTTCCGCGAGTGCGCCGCTCGCGCCCTGTTGCTCCCCCGGCGGGCGGGCCGCGACCGGCGCAACGCCTTGTGGCAGCAGCGGCAGCGCTCCGCCCAGCTGCTCGAAGTGGTGCACAAGTACCCCGACTTCCCGATCGTGCTGGAAGCCATGCGGGAGTGCCTGCAAGACGTCTACGACGTGCCCGCCCTCCGCGGTCTGCAGTCCGACCTGGCGGCCGGGCGGGTCCGGCTGGTCGACGTCGAGACGCCGACGCCGTCGCCGTTCGCGCAGTCGCTGCTGTTCGGCCAGTTCGGCTACGTCGCGGAGTTCCTCTACGGCGGCGACAGCCCGCTCGCCGAGCGCCGCGCGGCCGCGCTGTCGATCGACTCGTCCCTGCTGACCGAGTTGCTCGGCCGGGCCGAGCTGCGTGAGCTGCTCGACGCCGACGTGATCGGCGAGGTCGAGTCCGAGCTGCAGCGGCTGGCGCCCGACCGGCGGGCCAAGGACGCCGAGGGCGTGGCCGACCTGCTGCGCGAGGTCGGTCCGCTCTCCGACGACGACGTTCGGTCCCGGTCGCGCGAACCGGACGCCGCCGGTGACTGGCTGACCCAGCTGCGCGACCAGGGCCGGGTGGTCGAGGTCGCGTGGCGCGGTTCGACGCTGTGGGCGGCGGTCGAAGACGTGAGCCGGCTGCGCGACGCGCTCGGAGTGGCGGTGCCAGACGGCGTGCCCGAGACCTTCCTCGAGCCGGTCGCTGATCCGATGGGAGACGTCGTGGGCCGGTTCGCCCGCACCCATGGTCCCTTCGACCGGACCGAGGCCGCCGGCCGGATCGGCGTCGGTGTCGCCGTCGTCGACGAGACCCTGCGCCGGCTCGCCGTGGAGGGCCGCGTCGTCGAGGGCGAGTTCCGCCCCGGCGGCAGCGGCACCGAGTGGTGCGATGTCGGCGTCCTGCGCCGCCTGCGCAGCCGCTCCCTGGCCGCGCTGCGTAAGGATGTCGAGCCGGTCGAGCCCCGTGTGCTCGGTCGGTTCCTCCCGGCCTGGCAGCAGGTCGGCGGCGACCTCCACGGCGTCGACGGCGTCCTCTCGGTCGTCGAACAGCTGGCCGGCTGCGCCGTCCCGGCCTCGGCACTGGAAGGCCTCGTCCTCGCCTGCCGGGTCCGCGACTACTCGCCGGCCCATCTCGATCAGCTCACCGCCACCGGCGAGGTCGTCTGGGCCGGCGCCGGGACGCTGGCGGGCGGCGACGGCTGGGTGAGCCTGCATCTGGCCGATTCGGCACCCTTGACCCTGCCGGATCGGGCCGACTTCGAGCCCGGCGAGCTCCACCAGCGGGTGCTCGACACGCTCGGCCCCGGAGGTGCGTTCTTCTTCCGCCAGCTGGCGGACGCCATGGGCCACACCGACGACGACACGTTGCATGCAGCGCTGTGGGAACTCGTCTGGGCCGGCCGGCTGACCAACGACACGCTGGCGCCACTGCGCGCCCTGGTCGGGTCCGGCGGCGCGCACCGACCGCGGCGGTCCGCCCCCCGCGGTCGGGTCCACTCGTCGGGCCGACCGCCGCGGCCCCGGCTCCCGACCCGAACCGGACCGCCCACTGCCACTGGACGGTGGAGCCTGCTGCCCCCACTCGAGCCCGATCCGACCCGGCGGGCGTTCACCGCCGCCGAGGTCCTGCTCGACCGGCACGGCGTCGTGACGCGAGGCGCCGTGGTCAGCGAACGCATGCCGGGCGGCTTCGCCGCGATCTATCCGGTCCTGCGCCGATTCGAGGAGACCGGCCGTTGCCGACGCGGCTACTTCGTGGGCTCGCTCGGCGCCGCGCAGTTCGGCACCGCCGGCGCCGTCGACCGGCTGCGCTCGGTCACCGGGGAGTCGCTCGGCGGTCCCGAGGCCATCGCGCTCGCCGCGACCGATCCGGCCAACCCCTACGGCGCCGCTGTGGCCTGGCCCCAGCGGACCGACGACGGGGGTCATCGGCCGGGCCGCAAGGCGGGTGCGCTGGTCGTCCTCGTCGACGGCGATCTGGCCGCCTACGTCGAGCGCGGCGGCCGGACCCTGCTGACCTTCGGCTCCGACTCCGAGGTCACCGACGCCGCGCTCGCCGCCCTGGCGGACGCCGTGCAACAGGGCCGACTGGACCAGCTCACGATCGAGTCGATCAACGGTGAGCGCGCCCTCGGCAGTCCGCTCGGAGCCGCCTTGGAGTCGGTGGGCTTCCGGGCCACACCGAAGGGACTGCGGCTGCGGCCCTAGCCGATCAGTGGACCGACAGGCCGCCGTCGACGAAGATCGACTGTCCCGTGACGTACGCCGCGGCGGGGCTGGCGAGCCACACCGCGGCACCGGCGAAGTCCTCGGCGAGCCCATTGCGACCCACCATGGTGCGGGCGGCGAGCGCCGCGACCCGATCCGGGTCCGACGACAGCCGGGCGTTGAGCGGCGTCATCACGAAGCCGGGCACCAGCGTGTTCGCGGTGACGCCGGACGCCGACCAGGCCTCGGCCTGAGACCGGGCGAGTGACTCCAGGCCACCCTTCGACACGCCGTAGACGCCGCTGTCGACGAACGCCCGATGCGCCTGCTGCGACGAGACGTGGATGAGCCGCCCGTAGCCCCGCGCTGCCATGCCCGGTCCGAACCGCTGGCCGAGCAGATAGGGCGCCTCGAGGTTGACCGCCATCGTCGCGTCCCACACCGCGTCGTCGATCTCGTCCATCGGCGGCCGCAGGTTGTTGCCGGCGCTGCTGACGACGATGTCCGGCTCGCCGAAACGTTCGGTGGCCCGCTCGGCGGCCGTCCGTACCCCGTCACGGCTGCCGAGGTCGGCACTCACCCACCCGGCCCGGCAACCCGCCGCGGTCAGCTCGTCGACCGTCGCCGCGAGGTCGGTCTCGCCCCGGGCCACGACGACGACGCTCGCGCCGGCCCGAGCCAGAGCACCCGCGATCACGCGGCCGATGCCGGAACTGCCTCCGGTCACGAGCGCGACGCGACCGTCCAGCGAGAAGAGTTCGTGAAGGTACGACTCCGAGGCCATGGAGTCTTCGTCGGGAGGACTAGGCGGCGACCACGACGTCGGACGGCTGCGCCACCGACACGTCGCCCACGGAGTCGAGGGTGCTCGCGATCGCCTCGGCACGCTCGTCGGCCGCCAGGCGGGAACTCACCTCGAGCAACACCACCGACAGCGGAACGTCCAAAGCCGCACAGATCGCCGCAAGCAGCTCCGAGCTGGGCTCCTTCTGCCCCCGCTCGATCTCCGAGATGTAGCCGAGACTCACCTGGGCCTGCTGAGAGACCTGACGCAGCGTGCGTCCCTGCCGCATTCGGACCTCGCGCAGCACCTCGCCGATCCGCTCCCGGAGCATGGTCACGGCACTACCTCCAAGGCCTGTCAGCGGATGAGTGCTGAGTGTGGTCGTCGGGCGGTCTTTCTCGGGTGCTTCCACCGTACCGGGCCCCGCTGACGAACGGGCGGTCGCACTCCTGACATGGACAATAACGGCGGTCGGACCGGAATGCTTCCCCCGTCACGCCGTGTCGGCCACGGTGTCGCGAAGCAGGACGAGAGCCGCCTGGCAGGCAGCCCGCCGGATCGCCGGCCGATCACCGTCGAAGCCGTACGCGCGATCGACGGTCCCCTCGGGTCCCGCGACGGCGATGTACACGGTGCCGACCGGCTGCCCCTCGCTTGGATCCGGGCCGGCGACGCCCGTGGTCGCAACGGCATGGGTCGCGCCGAGCCGCTGACGGGCGCCTTCCGCCATCGCCCGGGCCACCGACTCGTGGACCGTGCCGAGACGCTCGACCAGGTCGGCGGGCACTCCGAGGGCCGACACCTTGACGTCCACCGCGTAGGCGACGACTCCGCCACGTACGACGTCCGAGGCACCCGGAACGTCGACCAGCGCCGCACAGACCAGTCCGCCCGTCAGCGACTCCGCGGTCGCGAGGGTCGCCGACCGCTCACGCGCGGCGGCGATCACCTCGGCGGCGAGGTCGACATCGCCAGTCGTCACGACGGGGTCGACTCGCCCCGACGGTGCATCCGCCAGGCCTGCTGGACGTAGTCGAAGCCGGTCACCACAGTCACGATCACCGCCAGCGCCATGGCACCGATCTCGACCGGATCGAACGCGTCGGACAGCGGCAGGATGTAGAGCCCGAGGGCCAGGGTCTGGAGGGCGGTCTTGAGCTTGCCGCCCCGGCTGGCCGGGATGACGCCGATCCGGATCACCCAGAACCGCAGTGCCGTCACGCCGATCTCACGTACCAGAACGACGATCGTCACCCACCACGGCAGCTCGCCGAGGATCGACAGCCCGATGAACGCCATGCCGGTCAGGGCCTTGTCGGCGATCGGGTCGGCGATCTTGCCGAAGTCGGTCACGGTGCCGCGCCGCCGCGCGAGGTCGCCGTCCAGTTTGTCGGTCGCCGATGCCACCGCGAAGACCGCGAACGCGATGAGGCGCAGCCGATCAGAGTCGCCGTCGTCGGCGAGCAGCAGCCACCCGAACACCGGCACCAGGACGAGGCGCAGCAGGGTCAGGCCGTTGGCGAGGTTCCAGTTGCTCGCCGCCGGACGCGCGGTGGTGCTCATGTCGGCTCCCCCACCAGATCCACACCGGTGCTGTCGACGACGACGGCCGACACGACGTCACCGACCGCCACGGCGCCGGACAGGCCGCGCAGTTGCGTACTGCCGTCGACGTCGGGGCCCTGGTGGAGGGCGCGGCCTTCGGCGCCAGGCTCGGTCTCGTCGCCGTCGACCGACTCGACCAGCACGTCGACGGTCTCACCACGGCGTCGCTCGGCTCGCTGCGCGGTGAGCTCCTCGGCCAGCCGGGTCACGTGGTCGACCCGATCGCTGATCTCCTCGGCGGCGATCTGTCCGTCCATCGTGGCCGCCTCGGTGCCGTCCTCGTTGGAGTAGCCGAAGATCCCGATCGCGTCGAGATCGGCCGCCGTGAGGAAGTCGCAGAGCACCCGTACGTCGTCCTCGGACTCGCCGGGGAACCCGACGATGAAGTTGCTCCGCACGCCGGCCGCGGGTGCCTTCGACCGGATCGTCTCGAGCAGGGCGAGGAACTGCTCCGCGTCGCCGAACCGGCGCATCCGGCGCAGCAGTGGCCCGGCGGCGTGCTGGAAGGACAGGTCGAAGTAGGGCGCCACGCCGTCGGTCCGGGCGATCGTGTCGATCAGGCCGGGCCGAAGCTCGGCGGGCTGCAGATAGGACACGCGGACCCGGTCGATGCCGTCGACGGCGGCGAGGTCCGGGAGCAGGCTCTCGAGCAGGCCGGGGTCACCGAGGTCCTTGCCGTAGGACGTGGAGTTCTCACTGACGCAGAACAGTTCGCGGACGCCCTGGGTGGCGAGCCAGCGCGCGTCGGCCAGCACCTCGGTCGGGCGACGCGACACGAACGCGCCCCGGAACGACGGGATGGCACAGAAGCTGCAGCGACGGTCGCAGCCGGACGCGAGCTTGAGCGGTGCCATCGGGCCGGAGTCGAGCCGGCGCCGGACGACCCGCGGCCCACTGGCCGGCGCGACGCCGTCGGGCAGGTCCGGCTCGGCGACGGCGTGGCCCGGCACGACGACGGCGTCCGCCGTACGCTCGACCGGCGTCACCGGCAGCAGCTTGCGCCGGTCGGACGGCACATGCGGCACGTGCGGCGTGCCGGCCAGCACCGAGCGCAGCCGATCGGCGATGTCGGGGTAGTCGTCGAAACCGAGTACGGCGTCGGCCTCCGGCATCGCCTCGGCCAGCTCCGCGCCGTACCGCTCGGCGAGGCAGCCGACCGCCACGACCGCGCGGGTCCGGCCGTCGTCCTTGAGGTCGGTGGCGGCGAGGACGGTGTCGATGGAGTCCTTCTTGGCCTGGTCGACGAAGCCGCAGGTGTTGACGAGGACCGCCTCGGCGTCACTCGGCTCGGCCACGAGGTCGAAGCCCGCCGTCTCGAGGCGGGCGGCCAGCTCTTCGGAGTCGACGTCGTTGCGCGCGCAGCCGAGGGTGACCAGCGCGACGCTCGTGGACGAGGATCGGGACGAATGCTCACTCATGAGGAATCCGAGTCAGTCTATGCGCCGGGCCTCCAAGAGTTGTCAGCAACTATTCGGGCCGGAGATCGAATAGTTGCTGACAAGGTGACCGTGGTCAGCCGCGGCCGAAGGTGACGCGACCCGGTTCGCCGGACTCGCCGAGGCGGCCCTTGGAGTCGCCGTTGACCCGAAGCCGCACGTCGCCAGCGTCCTTGGCGATCACGGTGATCGGTCCCGCGACGGTGAGATCCTGCGTCTCGCCGGGCCGGAGGCGGCCCCGCCAGACCTGATCGCGATCGGCGTTCTTGACCTCGACCCGGGTGCCGTCGCCGACGCCGCGCAAGGTCAGCTCGTTCATCGTCGGGGCGCCGAGATCGGCGAGGCCCTGATCGTCGTCTTGGGCCGGCACCTCGGACACGGCCGCCGACTCCTCCGGCGCCGTGGCGTCGGACTCGCCGTCGCCGGCGACGACCTTGACGACCGCCCACACGATCGCGAGCAGCATGACGGCGATCACCAGCGCGAGCCAGTTGGCGCCGCGGCCGATCGAGCGGAACGTGGGTCGCGGACCCGTGGCGAGCTCGGCTTCGAAGACATCTCGCGCCTCGATCGGCGCCCGTGCGTAGCGCCGGTCGAACGTCGTCAGGATCGGCTCCGGCTCCACGCCGAGCACCCGGCACAGCGACCGCAGGTGGCCACGGGCGTAGAAGTCGCCGCCACACGGCGCGAAGTCGTCGTTCTCGATCGACTCGATCACGTGCGGCCGGATCCGCGTCCGCTCGCCGAGCTCGTCCACGGTGAGCCGGGCCCGGAACCGGGCGGCCGACAGCAGCGGGCCGATCGACGTGTCGACCTCGGCCTGGATGAGCTGCGCGCGTTCGACTTCGGGATCGGGCCCGAGCGCGTCGGTGATCGGCTCGATGTCGGCGGTGTCGTCGTCGCGATCGGCGCCGATCGGGAGCCGCTGCGACGCCTCCGACTCCGGCTGCGTCGGGATCATGCCGACGATGCCGGGTTCGGACCGCGTCACCTCGGCGCGTACGGCCCGCCGCGACGCGCCGTCCTCGGCGGCGGCGACCTCCGTACCGTTCGGAGCGTCCGGGCTTTCGGGCTCGTCGGAGTCGTCCTCGTCCTCGTCGCTGGGCAGCGACCGGCCCGAGGGGGCGACGCCACGGCATACTTGCGTGCGCCGACCCGCCAGAGCACGCAGCGCGACGACGATGTCGTCGGCAGAGGTCCGCGTCAGCGAGCCACAGCCGACCCGGATCGGGTCCTCGTCGTCGCGGAGCAGGCGGACGACGGTCGACCCGAACGGCCCGTGCATCGCGGCGACCTCGACCCGGTCGATGTCCGTCCACGGCAGGCCGATCCACTGCTTGCGGCGGCGTACGCGTACGCCGTGCTCGTCCGCGACCAGCCGCGGCATGGCGGCCTCTCGCCGGCCCAGCAGGTGCAGCATCGCGATGCCGACGAGCAGCGCGACCATCGCCCACAAGATGACCGATCCCCCGTCGACCGCTCGCCACAGATAGGCGAGGGCTGTGACTCCCGCCACGACGCTGACGACGATGTGGATGCCCGGCCGCCCTCGTACTTCGAACGGCGCCGGCGCGGTATCGCGGCTCAACGGGCTGAGGTCAAGGGGTGACCGCAGCGTCTTCGTCATGGCGCCTCCTCCCTCATGATGCATCACTTTGCAGCGTCGCCAGGACCTCGTCGAGGTCGTCGGGCTTGATGAGGACGTCGCGAGCCTTCGACCCCTCGCTCGGTCCGACCACGCCACGCGACTCGAGGATGTCCATCAACCGGCCCGCCTTGGCGAAGCCCACGCGCAGCTTGCGCTGCAGCATCGACGTCGAGCCGAACTGCGTCGACACGACGAGCTCGACCGCTTGCAGCACCAGGTCGAGATCGTCGCCGATGTCGTCGTCGAGCTCCCGCTTCGACTCCTTCGGCGCGGTGACGTCGTCCCGGTAGGTCGGCTGCAGTTGGTCCTTGCAGTGCTTGACGATCGCGTGGATCTCGGGCTCGGTGATCCAGGCGCCCTGCATCCGCATCGGCTTGCTGGCGCCCATCGGCAGGAACAGCCCGTCGCCCTGGCCGACCAGCTTCTCCGCGCCGGGCTGGTCGAGGATGACCCGGCTGTCGGCGAGCGAGCTGGTCGCGAACGCCAGCCGGCTCGGCACGTTGGCCTTGATCAGCCCGGTGACGACGTCGACGCTCGGCCGCTGGGTCGCGAGCACGAGGTGGATGCCGGCGGCGCGGGCGAGTTGGGTGATCCGGACGATCGCGTCCTCGACGTCGCGCGGCGCCACCATCATGAGGTCGGCGAGCTCGTCGACGACGACGGCGAGGTACGGGTACGGCGTTGGCTGTCGTTCGCTGCCCGGCGGCGCCTGTACCTTGCCGGATCGGACCGCCTTGTTGAAGTCGTCGAGATGGCGGAAGCCGTACTGCGCCAGGTCGTCATAGCGCATGTCCATCTCGCGGACGACCCATTGCAGTGCCTCGGAGGCCTTCTTCGGGCTCGTGATGATCGGCGTGATGAGGTGCGGGATGCCGTCGTAGGCGGTGAGCTCGACCCGCTTCGGGTCGATGAGGATCATGCGTACGTCGTCCGGCGTCGCCCGCATCAGCAGCGACGCGATCATCGAGTTGATGAAGCTCGACTTGCCGGAGCCGGTGGCGCCGGACACCAGCAGGTGCGGCATCTTGGCCAGGTTCGCGATGACGAAGCCGCCCTCGACGTCCTTGCCGAGGCCCACGACCATCGGGTGGTGGTCGCGCCGGGCCAGCGGCGAGCGCAGGGTGTCGCCGAGCGAGACCATCTCCTTGTCGGAGTTGGGGATCTCGATGCCGATCGCGGACTTGCCCGGGATCGGCGAGAGGATCCGGACGTCGGCGCTGGCGACGGCGTAGGCGATGTTCTTGCTGAGTGCGGTGACCTTCTCGACCTTGACGGCCGGGCCGAGCTCGACCTCGTAGCGGGTTACCGTCGGTCCGCGCAGGTAGCCCGTGACCTGCGCGTCGATGTCGAACTGCTCCAGGACCTCGGTGAGTCGCTCGACGACGGCGTCGGAGGCCTTGGACCGGGCCTTGTGCGGACTGCCGCGCTTGAGCGTCTCGGAGTCCGGCAGCGAGTAGACGATGTCGCCGGACAGCGCGAGTTGCTCGGCGCGGGCGGGCAGCGGCGTCGTCGGGGGCGCCGTGGCCCCCTCGGTCTCCCCCTGGGCCGCCGGACTGTCCGACTCGGTCGCCTCGCTGGGCTCGCCGTCGTCGGGGTCGGCGGCACCGGCGATCAGTGGCGAGTCGTACGGCTTCTTCCGCGGCTCTTCGTCGTCGTCCCTCGACCGCGACGGTCGCCGGCCCTTGCGCCCGGCGCGAGCGGACTCCTCGTCGTCGGCCGGCTCGGCAGGCTTGCGAAGCAGCAGCCGGTCGCGCAGCGTCGCGAGCCGGGTCGGGACCGCGTAGACCGGCGTCCCGGTCACCACCAGCAGCCCGAAGAGGGTCAGCAGCACCAGAAGCGGGATCGCGACGGCATTGGTCCGGAACAGGTCGACCAGGATGGCCGAGGTGAAGTAGCCGACCGCGCCGCCAGCGTCGCGCATCTCCTCGCTGCCGCCCGCCGGCCGGGGCAGGCCGTGGGCGATGTGGACCAGCCCCATCACGCCGAGGGTCAAGGCTGTCCAGCCGATGACCTGGCGCCCGGCCGGGCCGTTGCGATCGGGGCGGCGCAGCGTACGCCAGGCGATCACCAGCATCGCCGGGGGCACCGCCCAGCCGACGACGCCCATCGAGCCCGCGATCACCGAGCGGACCGTATCGCCGGCCGCTCCCGGCATGTCCCACCAGATCGACGCCGCGACGATCAGCGCCAGACCAACGAAGGTCAAGCCGACCCCGTCGCGGCGATGCTCCGGGTCGAGGTCGCGGGCGACCCCGCCGACGCTGCGGACCAGCGCACCGATGGCATGGGCGACGCCGAGCCAGATCGCCGCGATGCCCCGGCCGAAGGCGCTCAGGACACGCGCGATCGGACCAGGCCCGGAACGGACCGGCCGAGAGCTGGACGACCGCTTGCGCGCGGACGTGTTGCTCCGCTTCTTCGACGAGGTCCGTCGGGTCTGGCTACCGGACGACCGGGATCGTGAGCTCTTGCTTTTTGCCTTGCTCGAGCCGCGCGACCTCGGTGGGGAAGACGTACGGGTCGCCATGATCGCCAGGCTATGTCGATATCACACCAGTCTCACGCGTCACACGCCGATCTCCCGCCCCGTTTCGCGCGATTCGGTGCACCCGACACGCCGTGCCGCTGAAAGTCGAGTGCCGGACGCCGCCTCCCTCCCGCACGCGGGTCGCAATTCGGGCGAATCGGGGCGCCGGAGTGCAGCCAGGGGGAGGCGGGAGTCAAACGGGCATAACGGGCACCAGTCGCATCGCGACGCGCTCTGGCACACTCGACCCCCGTGCCGTCCCTGCTCGCCACGCGACGGATCGCCATCCACATCGAGGACCACCTGGACTCGATCGGCGACGTCTTCGCCACGATTCGCGGTCACGACTCCGGCTGCACCTCCTACGGCGTCGACGACGGCAGCGATCGCTGGTTCGTCAAGGTCGCGTACGACGCCGACGTCGAGCAGCTCCGGTCGGCCGAGCGCTTCCACACCACCGTCACGCATCCGGCGATCGTGTCCCTACGCCACGCGTTCGACGTCCCCGGCGGTCGCGCCGTGGTCTACCCCTGGGTCCCCGGCGAGATCCTCAACGATCCGCTGGCACCGGGCGGGCGGCCGCACGCCGCGGCGGACTCGGCGCTCCAGCGGTTCCGGGCCCG
>Ga0209382_10004344_pt1 | contig 18995 bp, 17 predicted proteins | sample SoiMetdeltSBSDD5_FD_187599 | JGI IMG/M metagenome (GOLD analysis project Ga0209382, IMG submission 187599) | Bulk soil microbial communities from a Populus tree surrounding site in Tennessee, USA - Soil MetaG P. deltoides SBSDD5 (SPAdes) (version 2) | ecosystem: Environmental > Terrestrial >...
AGCTGCAAGGTGAGCGCGTCGTCTACCAGGCACCGATGCAGGCCGCGCTGGAGCCGATCGAGGTGGACACCGATGGCCTCGGCCCAACCGAGGTCGTCATCCGGACGCGCGTCACGCTGATCAGCCCCGGCACCGAGCTGGCGAACTGGCAGGGCAAGCTTCACATGGGGAACGACCGGCCACGCTGGTACCCGATGACGAACGTCGGGTACGCCAACGTCGGCGAGGTCGTCGCGGCGGGCAGCGAGCTTGCGGTCCAGCCTGGCCAGCGGGTCTACAGCATGAGCGCTCACGCCTCGCTCGTGCGGGTGGACGCGCGCGACCGGTTCTGCGTGCCGGTCCCAAACGGCCTGAGCGACGAGCACGCCGTCTTCGTGCGGCTGGCGAACGTCTCAATGACGACGATGCGCACGACGATCGCGCACGGTGGCGACCGCGTCGCGGTGATCGGGCTGGGGTTGATCGGCAACCTCGCGGCCCAGGTGTTCCAGGCGTGCGGGATGCAGGTCAACGCCCTGGACCTCTCGCCGGCCCGCCGGGAGATCGCCGGGCGGTGCGGCATCCGCGCCGTCCACAGTCCCGAGGCGGTGGCCGATCTGGCCCGGCAGCACCGCCTGGTGATCGAGGCGACTGGCTCGGCGGAGGCGCTGGCGGGCGCGACCGGGCTGGCGCAGAATGGCGGCGAGATCGTGATGATCGGCGCGCCCTGGGGTGGCGAGGAGAACAGCGTGCCGTCCAGCCGGATCGTGCGCGATCTCTTCTTTCGCTTCCTGACGCTGCGCAGCGGCTCCGAGTGGGAGTTGCCGCGCCAGCCGGTCCCCCAGATGGCCAACTCGATCCTGGCAAACGTCGAGACGGGGCTGGGCTGGCTCCAGGACGGGCGCCTCCAGGTGGAGCCGTTGATCACCCACCGGCTGCCGCCCGGCGAGATCCAGCACGCGTATGAGGGCCTGCTCACCAGGCAGGACGAGTACCTCGGCGTCATCCTGAACTGGAGTTGAAATTCGCCCCCACCCCCGGCCGCTGCGCGGCGCGAACATCGACTGCGTCGACGTCATCCCCCGTGCGCGGGAGAGGGGAGAAGGCTCGTGAGAAGGAGCAACAGATGAAGATCGCCGAAGTCGAGTCGCTGGTCGTCGGCGGCGGGCAGTTCGTGCGAATCACCACCGATTCGGGCCTGGTCGGGACCGGCCAGACGGCCTGCTGGGGGTACCCGAGGGCCGTCGATCAGGTGGTCCAGACGTTCAAGCGCTACCTGATCGGCCAGGACCCGCTGCGGATCGAGCACCATTGGCAGTACCTGTACCGGCTGGCGCCGTTCCGGGGCTCGGTGCTGTCGGGCGCGGTCTCGGCGGTTGACATCGCACTCTGGGACGTCAAGGGGCAGCACTTCCAGGCGCCGATCTGGGAACTGCTGGGCGGGCGCTGCCGCGACAAGATCCGGCTGCATCTGTTGATGGGCGGCGGCACGCCCGACCAGGTGCACGCCAAGGCGAAGGCTGCCGCCGAGGAAGGATTCACGGCGATCAAGTGGGACCCGATCCCGGCCGGTTTCCAGAACATGTCGCTGGCGGCGCTGATCGGCGGGACGGTGGACCAGGTGGCGGCGGCGCGCGAGGCGGTCGGCCGCGACGTCGACATCGTCCTGGAGCTGCACCGCAAGCTGACCCCGCTCCAGGCGATCCCGCTCTGCCACGCCCTCGCCGAGTTCCACCCGCTGCTGATCGAGGATCCGGTCCAGATCGACTCGATCCAGTCGCAGGCCGAGATCGCGACTCGGATCAACGGCGCGCTGGCGAACGGCGAGCGGATGCACTCGATCTGGGAGTTCCGCGAGATGCTGGTGGCCGGGGGTGCCCAGTATTGCCGCCCGGACGTCGGGCTGGCCGGTGGGATCACCCACATGAAGAAGATCGCCGCCGTCGCCGAGTCGTTCCACGCCGGGATGGTGCCGCATAACTTCCTCGGGCCGATCCTGACGGCCGCCTCGGTCCACGTGGTGACCTCGATTCCCAACCTCACGACCCAGGAGTACTCCAAGGTCGACGAGGAGCAGGCGGTCGCGTTCCCGGGTACGTTCGCGCGCGAGGGCGGCTACATTCCGGTCCCAGAGGGGCCGGGGCTGGGCGTCCGTCTGGACGAGGCGAAGCTGGCCGAGATCGGCCGCGACCGGGTGAACCCGACGGGGCTGCCGCTCCGCAATGACGGCTCGGTCGCCTACTCGGTCTAGTGCTGACGTGTCTTCCCGAGTGCAGCGAGCTTGCGAGCGGAATCGAGGGATCTCGAGCCCCCAGCATTGTCAGCATGAGATCCCTCAGTCGCCGGGGCTCCTTCGGGATGACAGCGGGGAGTGAGGGTCTCTCCATGAAAGTCCTGATGCTCGGCGGTGCCGGCCACGTCGGCACGTTCATCACGCAGTACCTGAAGAAGCACCATGAGCTGCGCGTGCTCGACCTCCGGCCGCCCCGCCACGAGGGCGTCGAGTACGTCGAGGGCTCCGTCTCCGATCCTGACGTGTTGCGGACGGCGCTCACCGGCGTGGACGCCTTCATCTGGGTGGTGATGCGGAAGCCCCAGGGCGGCTCCGTCCGCGACCAGGACATTCCGACGATCGTCGAGAACTACGAGGTCAACACCAAGGCGCTCCACCTGACCTTGTTCATCGCGCAGGAGCTCGGCGTGATGCGCGGCATCTACACCAGCTCGATGAGCGTCCACTACCGGATGCGCGAGCGGTTCGAGCAAGAAGAGCAGGTTCCCCTCGACACGCCGACGGTGTACGGCCTGAGCAAAGGGTTCGGCGAGCTGATCTGCCAGTACTTCGCCCGCTGGTGGGACATGAACCTGATCGCGTTGCGGATCACCGGCCCGCGCACGCGCGAGCAGTACCTGGACGAGCGCGAAGCGCCGCGCATCCCGAAGACCGGCAAGCCGCTCTTTGTGACCGACGAGGAGGACCTCGCCAACGCGTACCTGGCCGCACTCGAAGCGGTCAGGGTCGGGCATGGCCGCTTCGATGCCGTCTTCATCGCCGGCGACGAGCACGAGAAGGACCACAACCTCTCGAAGGCGAAGCGCGTCCTCGGCTGGGAGCCGCGCTCGCACCTCCTCCTGGAGGGCTGATCGTGTGGTCGGTAGCGTCAATCGGACTCCCCCTCTCCCGCGCACGGGAGATGATGTCGGCGAAGCCGATATTCGCGCCGCGCAGCGGGGCGGGGGGTGAGGGCTTCCACCGATGATCGTCGACTCGCACTGCCACGCCTGGCGGTACTGGCCGTACCAACCGCCCGTGCCAGACCCTGAAAGCCGCGGCACGGTCGAGCAGCTCCTCTGGGAGATGGACCAGAACGGCGTCGAGAAGGCTGTGGTGATCTGCGCGCGGATCGATCACAACCCGGACAACAACGACTACGTGGCGTACGCCGCCCGGCGCTTTCCGGAGCGGCTGTACCAGTTCGCCGACGTCGATTGCCGCTGGTGGGAGACGTACCACCGACCCGGCGCCGCCGACCGGCTGAGGGATGCCGTTCGGACGTACGGGCTGCGCGGCTTCACCCACTACTTCGATGCCCAGGATGATGGCTCGTGGTACCTCTCAGACGAGGGCAGCGCGTTCTTGCGGGCGGCGGCCGACTTGAACCAGATCGCCAGCTTCGCGATGCCGGCCCGGCTCCAGCCAGTCCTGCGGCGACTCGCGGAGCGCTTCTCGACGGTGCCGTTCGTCTGCCATCACATGGCCGGAGCGCGCGTGTCGGTAGGGCCAGACTCGCCCGCGCTCCGAGAGATCCTGGCCTCCGCCGCCCTTCCCAACGTCCACGTCAAGCTGTCCGGCTTCCATTACGTCGATACGGTGGCCTGGGAGTACCCGTACCCCCGCTGCCGGCCGATCGTCCAGGCGCTCTACCAGCGATTCGGCCCGGAGCGGCTGCACTGGGGCTCAGATTACCCCGTGGTGCGGAAGGCGATGACGTACCAGCACGCGCTCGAAGCCGTCCGAATGCACTGCGACTTCATCAGGGCGCCGGACCTGGACCGGATCCTCGGCGACAGCCTCTACGAGTTGCTACAGCGCCACGGTGCTCCCCCTCTCCCGCGGCAGGGAGAGGGGGTCAGGGGGTGAGGGCACTCGGATTGTCTACCTGTATACTGGTCGACACTGTGAGACTCGCGTATGGCTGCTGACGGCTGGATCGTTGCACAACCCCAGGTGCGCTCGCTTCGCCATGACATCGCCGAGGCGCTCCGCGAGGCGATCCGCGGGCACCGCCTGGCGCCGGGGGCGCGCATCCTCGAAGCCGAGCTGGCCCAGCGCTTCAACGTCAGTCGCCAGCCCGTGCGTGAGGCGATCCGGATGCTGGAGCGCGAAGGGCTGCTGACCAGCCTGCCGAACCGTGGCACGTTCGTCACGCGCGTCACGGTGGAGGACTCGCTGGCGATCTGCGACGTTCGCGAGGAGCTGGAGGGGTTGGCGGTCAGGCTGGCGATCCGCAACCTGACGACGGAGGACCGGGAGCGGCTGCGCTCGATCCCGGTCACGATGCGCGCCGCCGCCGCCGAGGGTGACGTCAACCGCCTGGTGAAGCTCGATCTGGAGCTGCACGAGCTGATCGTGTCGCGGTCGAACCACCGCCTGCTGCAGGACGTGCTCGACTCGATCGCCGTCTATAGCCGGGGCTTCATCGTCCACACCAAGTCGTACTACGATGCGGACCTGGGGCAGGTGGCCGACTCGCACGAGCGGCTGGTGCGCGAGATCCTGACCGGCGATGCCGCCCGGGCTGAAGCAGCAGTCCAGGAGCATATCCGCGAGGCCGCCGCACGGCTGCGTCGGCGCTACGACGCCGGCGAGCACGCCAGCTAGCGCAGCGGATTCGCTCACCGCCCGGGCAGGCTATTGCGCTAGCAGCTCGTCCCAGGACTGGACGCCGGGGAGGCGGTCAGCCATCCGTTCGAGCCGGTCGAGGTCGTCGATTGCTTCCAGCGCGGCCTGTGCTGTAGCGGGCGCCGGTCCTAACGTACGCTCGGCGAATCGCATCAAGAAGCGCCGCGCTTCCAGAAGCCTGCCGCGCGCCTCACCGCGCGCTTCGCCAGCCAGGATCGGTTCGCGGTATGTCTTAGAGTCCCACATGTTCCAGAGGCCTCGTGTCAACTGGTCGGCTGTCGCCTCCGAATATCGTAACCCAAGCAAGTAGTGGGTGGCGATGCGCAATTCGTTCGCACGGGCTGGCGGCACCTCCGCCCGAAGTCTGCGATCGACCTGCTCGACGACGGCCCGGACGCGCTCGCGGCGGATCGCTTCTCGTTGGCCCACGGCGAATAGCTCGGGGAGCGTCGCGAGTGGCAGCGTTCCGAGCGGGCCGGTGAGAAGCTGATCCGTTGGAAGGCGCCAGGCGCGAATGACATGGTACGTGAACGATTCGTAGAGCCCTCCAGATGGGTGCTCACGTTCAATCAGGCCAGTCAGCTCCGGAGCGTCGGCGCGGGGACGAAGCAGTACCGCCAGGCTGATGACTCTATGGCGCTCCCGCTCGAACAGCAGGACGTTGTAGCGATGGATTCGTTCTGGCAGATGTCGATCTCGGCCGGTCTGAAGCTCGACGTGCAAGAACCACGGCGACCTTCGGCCGACACGCAAGACGGCATCGGCCTGGGCCCGGATCGTGTCGAGGCTGGAGCTCACTGGTCGAACCGGACCATCCGCGGGAAGCCCTGCCAGGGCGAGCCAGGCCCGTGGATCGGCCTCGACGAGAAGCTTGGCTGTTGAGTCGAACGGCTGCCGCCGGCTGGCCACATCGGTATCTTGCATCGACACGGCGTCGCACCCCTGCGCCATCGTAGCCGATCTACAACCTGGAGGAGTACCCACACCGCATCACCGGCTTCTGTGCCATACCGACCTGGTTTCGGGGCTCAGGCGTGGCAGTAGCGTGGGGAGGTCAGGCCGTGCTCGACGGCCCAGATGGCAAGTTGGGTTCTGGTGGACAGTCCGAGCTTCCCGAGCACTGCCGAGACGTGCGCCTCAACGGTTCGTCGGGCGATCACGAGCTCGGCGCTGATCTCGACGTTGCCGGCCCCCAGCGCGACGAGAATCGCCACCTCGCGCTCGCGGGCGATCGTCAGTCCTTGCTCGTAGCTGGCGTGGGCTGCTGCCAGGTCATCCTCCACCAGGGCGAGATGCCCGAGGCTGCCCAGCGCCCAGGCTTCGCCGAGCCGAGCGGCGAGCTGCGCAGCGGCGTCGACCAGATGCTCGCAGTTGTCCAGGATCAGCATCAGCTCGCTCGATTCGAGCGCGTGGAGCAGCGCATCCTGCGCGGCGCTCGCGGGCGGCGTCTGGATCGCGAGCGCCGTTGCCACCGCGCGCGGCACGAGTGCTGGCTCGTTCAGGGCTGCCAGCTCGACGAGCCAGACGCCGTCGGCGTAGGTGTCGACCAGCGTGCCGGCCAGCTGGAGGGCGAGCCGGGTCTTGCCGATGCCGCCGGCGCCGGTGAGGGTGAGCAGCCGCGTCGTGCCGAGGTGCTGGCCGACAGCCGCGAGTGCATCGGCCCGTCCGATGAAGCCGGTCACCGGGACCGGCAGGATGTGGCGCCGATCGGTGCGAAGCTCCGCTCGATCGAGTGTCAGCGGCCGTTGCCGGCGTCGTCCTACGCCGTGCCCTACCAGCGCCGCGTTTCCCGATCCGTGAGCGATCCGCACGTCAGCCTCGCTCCTCGACGACGAACAGTGATCATCGCCTGGCGCCAGTCTGCCGCTCCCGATCTGTGGGATCGGCCAATCGTGCGAGGCGAAGCGTCCCCCTGGCCTGAGAGTAGCATATCGTCAGGTAGGCGGCTGTCGTGCCGCCGACAGTGAGCTGGGCGCCGGTCTGCCGCCCCCTATAATCAAGCGCCCGATCGAGAAACCAGATCCGGCCGTCCAACGACGGGAGGCCGCATGTTCGTCGAGACCAGCCTGCGCGAGCTCCCGCTGCCCCGTGTCGCCGAGATGGCCCGCCTGGCTGAGGAGCTCGGCTTCGACGGTCTGACCTTCTCGGAGGTGCGCCACGATCCGTTCGTCGTGGCGGCGGTCGGCGCCAGTGCGACCTCGCGCATCGAGCTGGCGACGAGCGTGGCGATCGCCTTTCCGCGCAGCCCGATGGTGGTCGCCCAGGCGACGCACAACCTCCAGGAGCTCTCGAACGGGCGCTTCAGCGTCGGGCTGGGCACGCAGGTGAAGGGGCACATCATCCGCCGGTTCAGCACCGTCTGGGACTCGCCCGGCCCGCGTCTCCGTGAGTACGTCCAATCGCTGCAGGCGATCTGGGAGTGCTGGCAGAACGGGACGCCGCTGAAGTACGAAGGGCGCTTCTACCAGTTCACCCTGATGACGCCGGAGTTCAATCTGGGGCCGACGCCGCATCCGTTGCGCATCGACCTGGCGGCGATCAACCCGTACAACATCGAGACGACGGCCACGCTGGCGCGCGGGCTCCGGGTCCACGGGTTCAACACGCCGGAGTACCTGCGGGACGTCATCTGGCCGGCGGTGGACGATGCTGCCGAGCGGGCCGGCCGCCCGATGGACGACTTCGAGATGATCGGCGGCGGCTTCATCGCCTGCGGGACGGACGAGCAGGCCGTCCGAGCTGCCCGCGAGCAGGTCCGCCGGCGCGTCGCCTTCTACGGCTCGACTCGGGCGTACGCGCCGATCTTCGAGCATCATGGCTGGGGTGATCTCGGACCAGCGCTCCGCGAGCTGATCGCTCAGGGACGGTGGGGCGACCTGCACACGCTGGTCGGCGACGAGGTGCTGGACCGCTTCTGCATGGCCGGCACCTACGAGACGATCGCCGAGCGGGTCGGCGAGCGCCTGGGCGGGATCGTGGACCGCGTCAGCCTGCCGCTGCCGGCGAACGCCGCCGAGCTGCAGGACGAGATCGCCGGCGCGGTCGCGGCCCTCAAGGCGCTCCCGACGGCCCGTCAGCAGCGCGCCGCCCCGGTCACTCGCTGAACGGGGTGGTCACTCGCTGGGGCGGCGTCACCGTTATTAGACGTCCGAGACGATCTGAAATTCGACGGTCTGGTCGCTGGTCCGGCCGCCGCTGCGCACGCTGCCCTTCATGAACCCGAGGCCGATGGGCACCGTGGAGGGGACGCGAGTCGTGAAGGAGCAGCGCCCACGGGCGTCGGCGATCTGCGGGGGCTGGGGCGCCTCGGTCGCGTCCGGCCACCTGACGGTCAGCTCGCAGGAGGCGCCGACGATGGACTTGACGACGACTGTGATCTCGTTGCCGTGCTCGAACTCCGCCTTGCCGTCGATATCCACTTCGATTGGCAACTGCGGATCGATATTGCCGGTCGCGCCGACGGGAGTCGGATAGCCGCCTGGAGGCGGCCCTGACGCCGGGGGCGGGGCGGCGGCCGGCGGCGCCACGGCGCCCGGAACGGGCGCTGGAGCCGGCGGAACGGCGCCAGCGGCGGGAGGAACGGCGCCGGGCGCCGGTGGGATGGCCCCCGGAACAGGTGGGACGGCACCTGGCGCGGGTGGTGGGATCGCCCCGGGCAGCGGCGGCGCCGCGCCGGCCGGTGGTGCCGCCGGCGGTGCTGGCGGCACCGGTGGCGCGGCGGGAGGCGGCGAGGGCGGTGCTGCCGGCGGGGCTGCCGCCACCTGTGGCGGGAGCGGCGTCACGCCGGAGAAGATCGGCTCAGCTTCGGGGTAGGCGTTGATCTCCTCGTCGGTGATCAGCACCGTGGCGATCCAGCGCCGCTGGCCGTCGGTGATCAGGTAAACGGCGTAGTCTGACCTGACGGCGACCTGGCCGTCTATTCCAGACAGCTGCTGCGCATTCGCGGGAGCCAGCACGAGTCCGATCACGACGCCCGCGATCAGACACGCGCAGGCGACGATGGGCAGCTTCGCGAAGCGCAACGCCATGGGTCTCGTCCCTCTGTGGGAGCGAGATACCGAGCGACTACCAGGCGAGGGGCCGGCGCCGCGTGCGGATGCCCGCTCGGATAACCAGCCTCAGCGTGGGCCGGATTGTACGGCGCGCGTGGCGCCGAGGCCAACAGTACTGACACAAACGTAACGGTCGCGGCGCTGCGCGGTCACGCCGAATGCTGTCCCAGCCGTGCTGGTGAGCGCTTCCGAGGCTCACGTCCCGGAACTGCTCCTGCTATGCTCCAGTGTCGCCACCGGCCGCTGGTGTTCGTGGCCTCACGCTGAAGGGAGCTGCCGCCGTGCTACCTGAGCTCGTCGTCTCCGACTTCGCCGGCACCGCTATGAAGGAGGAGGGCGCCGTGCTTGTCGCCTACCGCCTGGCGCTCACCGAGTTCGACATCCCGTTCACCGAGGAGGACCTGGCGGCGCGGCGCGGCGCCAGCAAGCGGGCGGTCTTCCAGGAGCTTGCCGCCCGAGGGCGCCCCGCCGAGCAGGCGAACGCGATCGCAGAGAAGGCGCTCGCGGCGTTCGAGGATGCGCTGCGCCGCGAGTACGAGAGCGGCCCGGTCCGCGGGATCGACGGTGCGGAGGCGGCCTTCGTGACGCTGAAGGCGGCCGGCGTCAAGGTCGCCCTGACGAGCGGGTTCGAGCGCGGTGTGGTCGATTTGCTGGTGCGGCGGCTCGGCTGGGAGGACCTGTTCGACCGGGTCTACGCCAGCAACGATGCGCCGTCCGGCCGGCCGGCCCCGTACCTGATCTATCGTGCCATGATGGATCTCGGCGTCCACGACGTCGGCCGGGTGGCCGTGGTCGGGGACACGCCGCTGGACCTTCAGGCGGCCTCGAACGCCCGTGCTGGCTGGGTGGTGGGCGTGCTGAGCGGCGCGCACGGCATCGAGACGCTGGGCGCCACGCCACACACCCATCTGCTGCCTTCGATCGCCGGCCTGCCGAAGCTGCTCGGGGTCTGCTGAGCGCCGTACACCGGGTCCGTTTCGGATCGGTTCGTACGATCGCTACAAGACTAAGGTGATGTAGATCATCTGGTATACTCTTATGTTGGCCGCGCGCGGCGCGGCCCGACGTGCTCCGGCCAGGCCATGAGGTCAGGCTGCCGGCCGTAGTGCCGACGCCGATCGGCTGGGCGGAGCCAGCGCGGGCCAGGCGTCCCCGGCACATTTCGCACCAACTGACGATCTGATCAATTCGCGCGTGGACGACGCTGTCGCGCGCCCGGCGCCTGCCTGGCTGGCCGCGCCGGACCGCCGTCTCGGCGCTCTCCCCGAGCACGCTGAGGCGAAAGCCACAGGAGCCAACCATGCTGCGCGTGCTCGAGGTCAAGAAAGCGTACGGCGGCCACCAGGCCCTCGACGGCGTCACGTTCGAGATCGGCGCCCGGGACAAGGTCGCCCTCGTAGGGATCAATGGCGCGGGGAAGACGACCCTGCTCAAGATCATCGCCGGGGTGCTGCCCCAGGATGAGGGGCTGATCCGGGTCCTGGACGGGACCGAGATCTCGTATCTGCCGCAGGATGCCGGTATCCGCAGTGGGCGAAGCCTCTGGGACGAGATGATGACGGCGTTCCCGGAGCTGATCGAGATCCAGGCGGAGTTGAAGACCATCGAGGAGTCGATGGCGACCGACTACGAAGACATGGACCGCCTCGACCAGCTCGTCACTCGCCAGGGTGAGCTGCTGGAGCGGTTCGATCAGCTCGACGGTTACCGCGTGGAGGCCGACAGCGCCAAGGTGCTGGCCGGGCTCGGCTTCGCGTCCACGGACCGCGACAAGCTGTGCGAGGCGTTCTCTGGCGGCTGGCAGATGCGGATCGCGCTGGCCAAGATGCTGGTTCGGAAGCCCGGCCTGCTCCTGCTGGACGAGCCGACCAACCACCTGGACCTGAAGGCGACGGAGTGGCTGGAAGAGTACCTCCACGAGTACCCGGGCATGGTTGTGGTCGTCTCGCACGACCGCTACTTCATGGACCAGGTCGTCAGCCGCACCATCGAGATCGAGGACGGCCGGGCGGTCGACTATCGCGGCAACTACAGCTACTTCCTGGCGGAGCGCGAGCGGAAGCGGAAGGACGCCGCCAACGCCTACGACCGCCAGCAGAAGTGGATCAAGCGCCAGATGGCGTTCATCAACGCGTTCCGGGCGAACGCCGCCCGCGCGGCCGTGGTCAAGAGCCGCGAGCGGGCCCTGGCGAAGCTGCAGCGCCTGGAGCCGCCGCGCGCGTCCGATCCGAAGATCACGCTGCGCTTCGCTGCCGGCCGGCCCGGCCCGGAGCGGGTGATCACCGTGACGGACCTGGTCAAGGCGTATGACGGCCGGACCGTCATCGACGGCATGAGCATCGACCTGAACCGGGGCGATCGGGTGGCGCTCGTCGGCCCGAACGGCGTCGGCAAGTCGACGCTGATGCGGATGATCGCCGGCCTGGAGCAGCCGGACGCCGGCACGATCGAGCTGGGCCAGAACGTGACGGTCGGGTACTACGCGCAGGATCAGGCGCAGACGCTGGACGAGAGCCGCACGGTCCGCGAGGAGATGCTGGCGCACGCCCCGAGCGGCTGGGGTGAGGAGCAGGTCCGCGCGCTGCTGGCCCGCTTCCTCTTCCGCGCCGACGACGTGAACAAGAACATCGGCACCCTCTCCGGCGGCGAGAAGAGCCGGTTGAGCCTGGCGAAGCTGATCCTCCAACCGCGCCAGCTGCTCCTCCTCGACGAGCCGACGAACCACCTGGACGTGCCGTCGAAGGACGAGCTGGAAGGCGCGCTGGACAACTACCCCGGCGCCGTGATCTTCGCCTCGCACGACCGCTTCTTGCTGGACCGGGTCGCCACGAAAGTCGCGGAGCTGAAGGACGGCAAGCTGGAGATCTATCTGGGCGGCTGGAGCCGGTACCGCGAGGTGCAGGCCGAACGGGAGGAGGCCCTCTCGGTCGCCTGACCGCCGGCGTCAGCCCGTTTCAGTCGGCCTCGCGCGGCCCACCGGAAGACGGGCCACGCGAGGCCGTTTCTGACTATACTCACCGCTCCTGTGACGTGTTCGTGATGGGGGAGCGGTGGCGATGCCGGCACTTGTTCGGGCGAGCGAGGAGATGCGTGAGGGCTTCGGCCTGGCCACGATGGAGCCGCCTGACGTGGTGCGGGCCTGGTTCGAGGACCTGTTCCGCCGCTTCGACTTCACCCATCAGGCGATGGAGTACTTCCGGACGCTGCGCCTCGAAGCCGGGGATCTCTCACAGGAGTGGGGCGGCGGTTTCTGGTGGGGCGATCGTGGCCTGGTACAGGTCAGAGGGTGCCAGGACGAAGCCGCCATCCACGAGCTGGCGCACGCCTGGTGGCATGACGCGCGGGAGATTGGGACGGCGGCCCGCGACCTGATGGATGCCGTCGTCGAGCTCTCGAACGAGACCGACGGGCGGTACGCCCGTGCTCAGACGCTGGCGCATCACTACGTCCATGGCATCCCGACCCAGCCGGACGAGACCAGCCCGACCGGCTACTGGCGCGGCATGCTGGTGGACGAGAACGACTGGGAGATGTTCGCCGGGCTCGCCAGCGGCGTCATGGGCGACATGCGCCTGCTGCCGCCGTACGTCCGGCGCTTCTTCGCCGGCCTGTTCGTCGGCGCATCGGACGAGGACGTGATCGAGGCATGACAGATCGGGACGTGATCGAGGGATGAGCGTGCCGGATCCGGTCAAGATCCAGCTCGGCGCACGCCGCGAGCGCATCGCGCTCATCGTCGGCATTCTCTTGATTGCAGTCGCCGGTATCCCGTTGTGGATGATCTCCCGGCCGGAGGCAGCACGCTCCCGCATCCAGGTGCTGGCCCACCGGGGCGCCTCGGCGTACGCGCCCGAGAACACGCTCGCAGCGTTCCGCCTGGCGATCGAGCAGCGGGCGGACTGGCTGGAGCTCGACGTCCAGCAGACGAAGGACGGCCAACTCGTGGTCTTCCACGACCTGCGGATGGAGCGGACCACGAACGGTACCGGCGCGCTGCGCGACCTGACCCTGGAACAGGTCCGGCAGCTCGACGCCGGGAGCTGGTACGGCCCGGGCTTCGCCGGGGAGCGCGTGCCGACCTTTGAAGAGGTGGTGTCCCTCGCCCGCGAACAGAACGTCCGGATCTTCCCGGAAGTGAAGGACCCCCGACTGTATCCCGGGATCGAGGAGCGGGTCGCTTCGGTGATCAGCGCCTACGAGTACGAGGATCAGACGATCATTCAGTCGTTCGACATGACGTCACTGGAACGGCTGCGGCAGCTGAATCCCCGCCTGAAGCTGGCGGCGCTCTACACAGCGGTCAGCCCGCTCCGAGGCGAACCTCCCCCCGGCGTCAGCGTCGTCGGCCCGCCGTGGGAGCTGGTGAGTCTCGATCCGTCGCTCGTTCGCGACGCCCACGCCAGCGGGCGTCAGGTCGTGGTCTGGTCTGTCGAGGGCGCGGCTGCCGTCCGGCCGCTGCTCGACGCCCGTGTGGACGGCATCATCACGAGCCGCCCGGACGTCGTCCGGTCGATGCTCGAGGGGCGGTGAGGCTCCGCCGATGGGTTGACACGCCTGCTAGACTGTGGACTATCGTTCGGCCGCTCATTTCATTGATTTTGAGCGTGCCAGGCGCCCTTGCTGACCGAACTTCAACGTGAGGCCATGCCCGGTGCTTCCCGTCTCCCGATCACTCGTTCGCTTCGCCATCCGACTGACACTCGCCATCTTCGCCCTTTCCCTGCTGATCGGCCCGATCGAGGTCGCCTTCGGCGACAACGAGTACGACGACCCTGAGAAGGTCGCCGAGCTCGATCGGAAGGCGATCGCCTTCGAGACGTGGCCCGAGCACGATTGGCGGTCGCCGGGCTTCGTCGGGGTTGTGGACGGCGTGATGTACGACCCGGACTGCTGGCCGCTCCAGTCCGTCGGCGCGAACGTCCCGAACCTGATCTACCGCGAGTCGATCCTCCAGAACCTGGAGTGGATGCGGAAGAACCGGGTCCGCTGGATCCGGGTGTTCGCGACCGGGCACCGTGAGGCGCCGGAAACCGACGCCGAGAACCAGGCGCGGCTGGTCAAGGAGCTGACCGGCCTGGTCGAGGCGTACAACAAGTCGGTCGGACCGTCCGAGGCGATCTACATGCTGGTCGTCTTGACCGATTACTACGGCCACGGCGTCCCCGGCGACAAGTACATCCGAGACAATCCGCAGGGATGCGACTTCCACGTGCTGCCGGCCCCGTGGTTCCGTCGCGGCACCCAGCGCTTCAACTTTAAGTCGGAGTGCGGCGATCCAGACGCTTCGGACGTGCCGAACTACGAGGTCTTCTACAAGCCCTGGGTACGTCAACTGGTCAGCGACCTGTCGGAGAGCCCGGCCATCCTGGGGTGGCAGTTCGGGAACGAGCTGAAGGCGCGCAACAACGCCCGGAACGGGATCGAGAAGGGGTACGAGTGGTACCTCGAGTTCGTGAAGGACATGACGGACACGATCCGTGAGGTCGACAAAAACCACCTGGTCTTCGTGGGCGCGCAGTACTTCGGCGAGCTGACCGACATCCCGTACCGACCGGGCTCCGGCGGCATCGAGCCGTACTTGCGGACCGAGTACTTCAAAGCGGTCAGGCAGATGGTCCAGGCGTGCGGCAAGTACTGCTGGAACGTCTGGCCGCTGACGTTCTACGACTTCAACCCGTATCCGGCCGACGACGCGATGATCCTGCGCCGGGGCGGCATCGCAACACTGGCGACGGAGTTCGGGTTCACGCTGGGGACGCCGAGCGAAGAGAGCGCCCGGTTCGGCGGGAACCGGCCGCGAGCGCTCAGGGCGGGAATGAAGCGGGCCTGGGAGGACATCGACGGCAACTGGCACGACAACCAGCTGGGCCTGGCCGACTCAGTCAGCTTCTTCGAGCTGAACGGCGTCGCGCCGTGGGGCTCGCCGAACCCTGACCCGAAGACGGACCTGGGGAGCGATCTCGATCGGCGCCGAGGGATCAGCATGGCGCCGGAGGGGATGCAGCTTTGGGAGGTCTGGACCGGCGTCGCGGGCGAGCTGGAGTATCAGAACGCGAAGGCTGGCTCGTCGTCCGAGTGCTTCTCCGTGAGCAACTCGGGCAAGCCGATCGGCGCCAGGCCGGCGAAGCGACCCGAGCCGGTCCCGCCGCTGATGGCGAAGCCGTCCGCCGCGCCGAAGCCGCCGCTCGACCTGGAAGGGCTGATCACCGGGCTGAGCACCGACGTCGAGGATCCGACCCTGATCGTGAAGGTGAAGAACACGACGTACCGCCTGCGGATGCCGAAGGATCAGTCCGTGCGGATGTATAACGTCGGCGACAACGTCCGGGTCAAGGGCTGGCCGATGGGCACAGGGGTCCTGCTCGCAACGACGATCGAGGTCGTCTACGACAAGCGGTAATCTCGATTCCGTCTCGAAGGCGTGACGATCGCGGGATCTACCCGTTCCACGACGTTTGGACTTCCTGACCGTTTGAACCCGCCCCTATAATCCCGCGCTTCGCCCACCGAGTCGTGTACCGATCGGCGCGGCGACACGCCCGGGATGACGTCGCCGACCTGACAATGATGTCAGCACAATGTCGGCGAAAAATGGCCGTCAAAACCGGCAGGATTGACGCGCGTTTTATGTCGCGTATTCGACCTATTCGACGCGGGAGGTTCTCAGCTTGAACAGGCTTTTTTCTCTGCTGGCGCTCGTCGCGCTGCTGACGGCACTGGTTCCGTCGAGCGGCCCGGTCCTGGCCCAGACCGGCAGCCCGGACTACGGTGCGAGCGTCTTCCTCCTCGGCAATCCAGAGACGACGGCGCGTGACATCGCGCTGGTGAAGAAGGCCAACCTCAACTGGATCAAGATCGCGGTGCCGTGGCGGAGCATCGAGCCCAGCTGCAAGAACTGCATCGACTGGGTCGATCTCGACCGGGTCGTCCTGGCGGCGTCCCAGGCCGGATTGAAGATCCTGGCCCGGGTCGATCATCAGCCGGACTGGGCGCGGACAACCAAGGTCACGAACGGCCCGCCGGACGACATTTTCGACTACGCGGACTTCGTCTCGGTGATGGCGAAGCGGTACCGCGAGGGCTCGCCGAAGGGCACCATTCAGGCGATCCAGGTCTGGAATGAGCCGAACCTGGACCGCGAGTGGGGCGGCGCGATGATCAATCGCGATCAGGCCGCGCAGTACATGCACATGCTCAAGGAGACGTACACGCTGGTCAAGGCCGAGGACCCGACCAAGATCGTCGTCAGCGCCGGCCTCTCGCCGACTGGCACCAGCGACGGCACGGCCCAGCCGGACGATGTCTACCTCAGCTGGCTGTACGAGTTCGGCCTTTCGAAGTACGCCGACGCGATCGGCGTCCACGGGGCCGGCTTCTCGTCGCCGGAGGCGGAGATCGGCTCGAACCCGGCCACGCCCGCGCCGACCCACTCGTTCGCCTACTTCCGGCGGGTCGAGCAGCTGCGTGAGATCATGGTGCTGAACGGCGACGCCGGCAAGCAGGTCTGGCTGCTGGAGTTCGGCTGGACGACCGACAAGGTGAACCCCGAGTACGCCTGGTTCGCGGTGACCCCGGAGCAGCAGGGCGACTACATCGTCCGGGCGTACCAGTACGCCAAAACGAACTGGTCCGGCTGGATCGGTCCGATGTTCGTCTGGAACATCGCGGACCCGGCCTGGTCGCCGGACGTCGAGCAGTACTGGTGGAGCATCACCAACCCGGATGGGACGACCCGGCCGGCGTTCGACGCGCTCTCGAAGGCCCGCGCCGCCGGCGGCGTGCTGCCGTAACCAGAAGACCCCTCACCCCCGACCCCTCTCCCGTGCGCGGGAGAGGGGGAGAAAGCTCCCTCTCCCTCTGGGAAAGGGCTGGGGTGAGGGGTCTTTCGTCGTCACCGGCCGGGAATCGCTCATACTTCCAGCATGAGTGTTGAGCATCGATTCGGTCTGTCTACCTGCTGGAATGGTGGCCGCCACAGCCGGCCGTCCGACCTCCTCGACGAGCACGAGCGGCTCGGCTTCCGGCGTCTGGAGGCGTACAGCCTGCACACCCCGGCGCAGCTCGCGGAGCTTGGCGTCGCCGCCCGCGAGCGCGGCTTCGAGATCACCAGCCTGCACGCCCCCTGCCCGATCGCCGTGGACGAGCGCGGAACGCGGGCGCGCTGGGGCGACTGGCTCGCCTCGACCAACCAGACCGATCGGCAGCACGCCGTCGACACCGTGAAGAAGACGGTCGACGCCGCGAACGAGCTGGGTGCGCGAGGCATCGTCATCCACCTCGGGACCACGGCGGCTCCGTCGCGGCACCATGCCCTGGTCAACGCGACCTCGGGGGACAGTCGGAACAGCCCGGCCCACCTGCAGCTCGTGGAGCAGTCGATCCGCGAGCGCGCGGCGAGTGCGGCTGCCCACCTCGAGGCTGCGCTGCTGAGCATTCGGGCGCTCGGCGAGCACGCGGTCGGCACGCCGGTTAAGCTGGGAGTCGAAGCCCGCGATCAGTACCAGGAGATCCCGAGCCTCGACGAGATGGGCACGGTCCTGGACGCCTGCGCTGGCCTGCCGGTCGGGTACTGGCACGACGCCGGCCACGGCGCGAAGCTCGAGTACTTCGGCTTCCTGGAGCACGAGGAATATCTCAGACGGTACGGCGACCGGATGATCGGGATGCACGTCCACGACACGCAGGGCGCGCGCGACCACCGTGCGCCGGGCCAGGGCGGAACGGACTTCGCGATGTTGGCGAAGTACGTCAGGCCGGACACGATCCTGACGCTGGAGCTGCACGCCGACGTCCTGGCGGAGCACATCGTGCCGGGCGTGGAGTGGCTGGTGAGCCTCGGGATGGGCACAGGGCCAGCAGACGAGCTCGAAGCAGACGAGCAGACGAGTTCGAAGCAGGCGAGCGAGCCAGTTCAGCCCAGACTTTTCTAACTCGTCCGCTCCGAACTCGCCTGCTTCGAACTTCGCTACTGCGTCGTCCAGCCGCCGTCGACGATCAGCGAGGCGCCGGTCATGAACGCCGAGGCGTCCGAGACCAGGTAGAGCGAGGGGCCGACCATCTCCCAGGGGTCCGCGATGTGACCCAGGGGAGTGTTGGCCTCGCGGGAGGCCGTCAGCTCGCGGTTTGCGAGCCAGGGGGCAGTCAGGGCGGAGCGGGCAAATCCCGGGCAGAGCGCGTTGACCCGGACGTTTGACGGCGCCCACTCCAGCGCCAGCACTTTGGTCAGGCCGACAACGCCGTGCTTCGACGCGGTGTAGGCGGCCGAGTTGGTGCCGCCGATGTGACCCATCATGCTGGCGATGTTCACCATCCGGCCGCCGCCCTGGCGGACCATCACCTCGCCGACCGCCTTCGCGCAGTGGAAGACGCCGACCAGGTTGACGTCGATCACGCTCCTGAACTCATCCGGCGTCATCTCCAGGGCCGGCTTGCGGACGTTGATGCCGGGGACGTTGAACGCGATGTCGATCCTGCCGAGCGCCGAGATCGCCTGCTCGACCATCTTCTGGACCTGCGTCCAGTCCGTGACGTCGACGGCGATAGTCGCGGTCCGTCTCCCGAGGCCGCTGATGATCTCAGAGGTCGCTTCGGCGCCCTTGACGTTGAGGTCGGCGGTGGCGACGTCGGCGCCGTGGACGGCGAGACCGATCGCGATCGCCCGGCCCAGCCCTGAGGCGGCGCCCGTCACGAGGGCCGTCTTGCCGGTCAAATCGAACAGCGCGGGGAGCCGCGCAAGGTCAGCAGGGAGAACGTGGACGTCGTCGGCCATGATGGTCACACTCACAAGATGATGGTTGCCGGAAACTGGCACAGTGTAGCGATGAGGAGCAGCAGAGGTCAGGGGTTGCAACCCATCGGAGTGGGCACCTTTTGTCAAGCCGCAGTTCCCAGGCCGGTAGTGAGGGCGGGCGTGTCGGGGAGCGGGGCCGAGGCAGGCTGGGCGAGGCGCCGGGGGCCGTCCTGGAGGGTTTCGAGGAGCCAGGGACGGAGGCGTCCCGAGGGGTCGGTGAGGGCCGCGACCTCGGTGGCGGAGGTGAGGCGGGCGACGGTCGGCTCGAGGT